>Ga0136611_10002712_pt1 | contig 12372 bp, 8 predicted proteins | sample AntDrymUQ2232306_2_FD_106645 | JGI IMG/M metagenome (GOLD analysis project Ga0136611, IMG submission 106645) | Polar desert sand microbial communities from Dry Valleys, Antarctica - metaG UQ223 (23.06) | ecosystem: Environmental > Terrestrial > Soil > Desert | place: Antarctica: Dry Valley... | reverse complement strand
CGCCGGCTTTTCGGCCTCGGCGATTAGCTTTTAGCTTTTCAATTTTGCACGCTGCATTTCTTTCATGGCACAAATTAAAATTTACGGATTGCGCGACCATCTGCGTCCAATCAAAGCTCCGCTTTCGGATGTGATTCACGAGTGTATTGTCGAAGCGTTCGGTCTTCCGCGCGACAAGAAATTTCATCGCTTTTTCCCGATTGACGCCGAAGATTTTTTCTTTCCCGCCGATCGCAGCGAGAAATATACGATCATCGAAATCAGCCTTTTCGAAGGCCGCACGATTTCAGCGAAAAAGAAGCTAATTCGTCTTTTGTTTCTGCGTCTTGGCGAGCTCGGAATCGCGCCCGAGGATTTGGAAATTACATTGAGCGAAACGCCGCGCGAGAACTGGGGAATTCGCGGCCTGCCCGCCGACGAAATCGAGTTGAATTACACGATCGAAGTTTGAAAAGCACGCTGGAATAAAGGCGTACTTTTTCAGCGCCCGTTGTCGTAATCGTCCTGACTGCGCCAGCGCTTGTGCATCCACAGCCATTGATCGGGATGCGCGCGGATGATTTTTTCCAGTTCCGCCACCATGACGCGCGTGCCTTCGACAACGGCTTCTTCGCGCGCCTGCGGATCGCGTTTTTTTGGTTTTTGCAGATAAATGCCCGGCGAAACTTTGGCGACAATTCGTCCATCGCGCAGCCACGGCTTGCGGCGCACGCCAAAACTGGGAATCATCGGCGCGCCGGAGAGAATCGCCAGGCGCGCCAACGACGTAATGACGCGCGCCGGGTGATTGAAGAATGGCACGACAACGCCCTCGGGGCCTTTAGCGTGCTGGTCGGGCAAAATTCCCAGCGTGCGATTCTGGCGCAACGCCGTTAAAGATGCGCGGCCCGTATCGTATTTGGAAATCACTTCGATGCCCGAAGCGCGCCGCACCTGCGCGATGTGGTTTTCGATTCCCGCATTCGAGGGCGGCCTGGCGACGACCGAAAGCGGAAATTCCTGCGCCGCGCGCGCGCCCATCAATTCCCAGTTGCCCAGATGCGCCGTCAAAAGCAGCGCGCCGCGCCCGTGCGACAGGCATTCAAAAACGTGTTCCAGGCCGTCGATGCTCGCGCGCTCGCGCACGTCTTCGGGCGAAGCGATGCGCAGGTGCATGAATTCGCACGCCGTCATGCCGAAATTTTGCGCGCTGCGCCGCGCGATTTGCCGCGCCGCGCTTTCGCCTAGTTCGGGAAACGCCAGGCGCACATTATTTGTCGCAATCGCGCGCCGCTTGCGAAACGCCGCGAAGAAAAAAAGCCCCAGCCACGCGCCCGTCACGCGACACGAATCCCACGACGAGGTTTCGGCGCCGCGCGCGAAAAGTTGCAAAGCTTTCGTTTCTGTGTTCTGCCGCCACTGCGCGCGCGGAATGATTTCTTCAGCCATAAAATTAGGAAAGTACGCCCGAATTCCGGCGTACTTTTTGGTGCAGCAAAAAATCAAATTCGTCTTCGCCGGCCAAGAATTGCAATTGGATTCGCAGCGCGAAAATCGGCAAATCGAATTCGCACGCCGGAAATTTGACGATGTCTTTTTCGGTCGTGACGACGCAGTTTGCGCCATTGGCTTTAGCCTGCGCAACAGCACGTTGTAATTCCGCCGCGCTCCAAAAATGATGATCGCGCCGCGCCGCGTGCGCCACAACTTCAGCGCCCAACACGCGCAGCGAAGCCGCGAAATTCGCGTTGTCGGCCAGCGCCGAAACTGCGCCCAGTCGCGCGCCGCGCAAATCTTCCAAACTTGTGGTCTTGCCATTTTTGCAAATCAGCGAAACCGGCGCGTGCCGCGTTTCCCAGAGCGGCGCGCCGCTCAATCGCGCGATGCTTTCGCGCGATTGCATAAGTTGGTTTTCATCGGCCAGATCGCAGCGTGTCAGCAAAATCGCGTCGGCGCGTTTCAATTCTTGAGGAGACTCGCGCAGGCGCCCGCGCGGCAGCAAATGGCCGTTATCGAATGGACGGCGCGCGTCCAGCAAAACAACATCAAAATCGCGCGCCAGCGACCAATAACTAAACGCATCATCGAGCACGACGACGTCCGCGCCGATTTCAACCGCGCGTTTTGCCGCCGCGATTCTGTCGCGCCCGATAACAACAATTACGCCGGGCAAAGCGCGCGCATGGAGCAAAGGCTCGTCGCCGCAATCGCGCGCATCGAGCAGGATTTTTTCGCCGTTGGAAACGACTGCGCCGCGATCCGAAAGTTTGCCGCGATAGCCGCGCGCCACAACCGCGACGCGCGCGCCGCGACTTTGCAATGTGCGCACGATGAACTGCACCGCCGGCGTTTTGCCGGTTCCACCCAGCGAAATATTGCCGACCGAAACGACCGCGCAATCTTCGATTCTCTGCGCCGCGCGCAAAAATCGTCGCTTGCGTTTTTCCAAATTGCGCGCGTAAATCGCTTCGGCGAAATGGAGCATAATGTGTCGTTACGCGAAATTGCACAGGCGAATAAATTCTCAGCCATAACCTTGCTCCGCAAGGAATCGTCAACCTGCGTTGACGCGCTACGTTGACGCGCTACGTTGACGCGCTACGTTGACGCGCTACGTTGACGCGCTGCGTTGACGCGCTGCGTTGACGCGCTGTCGGCGAAGGCCGACAATTCCACCGCAGGCGGTTACGGCTGTGAATTCATTCGCCGTTCTGCAATCTCAAAAGTACGCCTTTATTCGGGCGTACTTTTCAATTTTTGCACAATGATTTCAGCCACGCGCATCGCCGCGCCGCGATGTACTTCCAGCGATTCTCGCGCGCGAATCGTGATTTCATGGCGCTCGTTTTCGTCGCGCAGCCACGCCGCCAGAGTTTGCGTCAATTCGTTTTCGTCGCTCACCAGTTTTCCGATTTGCGCGCGCTGAACAAGCGCGGCGGCTTCGCGAAAGTTTTGCACATGCGGCCCGAACGCGACCGGAACGCCGCGCAAAACCGGTTCAAGAACGTTGTGTCCGCCGCGCGGAATCAGGCTGCCGCCGACAAACGAAACATCCGCAGCCGCGTAAATTTCGCCCAGTTCGCCAACCGTATCGAGCAAAATAATTGGGTTTGAAGCTTGTGCGGTTTCTATCTGCGTGCGCCGCACGATTTCCAGATTCTGCGCGCGCGCGATTTCGATCACTTCGCCGCAGCGTTCGATGTGGCGCGGCGCGATGAGCAATCTTAAGTTTGGAAACTCTTTTTGCAGCGAAAAGTACGCCTGAAAAACGAGCGATTCTTCGCCCGCGTGCGTCGAGCCGGCGACCCAGAAAAGCGCATCGCCCAGTTTTAAAATTTCGCGCCAGCGTTCGCGTGTCGCGCTTTGCGATTCCGCATCGGGCGCGTCGGCATCGAGTTTCACATCGCCCGTGACATGAATCTTTTCGCGCGCCGCGCCCAAAGTTTCGATGCGCTTCGCATCGAATTCAGAGCGCATTAAAAGCCCATCGAGATTCAGCATCATCCAGCGCCAAATCCAGCCCAGTAGGGGTGCGCGCTTCAAAAGATTATCCGACACGCGCCCGTTGACCAGAAAAGTTTGCGCGCCACTTGCTTTGGCCAGATGCAATATATTCGGCCACAATTCGGTTTCCATGGTCAGAAAAACCGTGGCGCGAACGGCGCGCAGCACGCGACGAATCGCCCACGGCGCATCGAGAGGAAAATAAAAAACCGCGTCGGCCAAGCCAAGTTTTTGCGTCGCGCGCGCGGTTTCCATTCCGGTGTCGGTCGTGACCGAAAGCGCGATTCGGGCTTCGGGCATCGCTTCGCGCAACGCGCGCAAAACCGCGCGCGCCGCGATTTGCTCGCCGACGGAAACGGCGTGAAGCCAGATAAGTGCGGAGTGCGGAGTGCGGAGTGCGGAATCGGCATGCAACGCGTTTATTGCTTCTGCGGGGACGCTTCCCCACTGGCCGCGAAAACTTTGCGGCGATTTTTTCTGGCCATAGCGGCGCCACAATGTGTAAGCCGCGACGCCCGGAAGCAGCGGCGCGATGAGCGCATTGTAACGCTGAAAATAGCGCGCGGTGCGAAGTTGAGTCGAATTACGGCGTACTTTTTTCGTCACGATGCCGCCGGAAGCGCCGCGCCAGGAAAGGCGCCGGGTTCGTCGTTAGATTGCAATTGTTGCGGTTCTTCACTGCGCGCGGCAAAGGTTTGCATTTGATACAAGCGGCTGTAAATGCCGTTGCGCGCCAGCAATTCGTCGTGCGTGCCGGTCTCGGCGATGTTGCCGTTGGACATCACCAGAATTTTGTCGGCGTGGCGAATCGTCGAAAAACGGTGCGCGATAATCAGCGTTGTTCGGCCTTCCATCAAGCGCGCCAGAGCTTCCTGCACCAGGCCTTCGCTTTCGGCATCGAGCGACGAAGTGGCTTCGTCCAAAATCAAAATTTTCGGATCGCGTAAAAGCGCGCGCGCAATCGCCAGTCGCTGGCGCTGTCCGCCCGAAAGCCTGCCGCCGCGTTCGCCGATGTGGGTTTCGTAGCCGTCGTTTTGCGCGCGGATAAAGTCGTCGGCGTTGGCGCGGCGCGCGGCTTCGACGATTTCTTCCAAACTCGCGTCGGGTTTTCCATAGGCGATGTTGTCGCGGATCGTGCCGTGAAACAGCGTGGTTTCCTGCGGCACGGCGCCGATGTGGTTTCGCAATGATTGCAATTTAAGGTCGCGCAAATCGGTGCCGTCGAGCGTGACTTTTCCCGCCGTCGGATCATACAAACGTGGCACAAGGTTGGAGATCGTGGTTTTGCCCGAACCTGAAAGTCCGGCCAGCGCGACAACTTCGCCCGGCTTGATATCGAAGGAAACGCCGTGCAACACTTCGCCTTCGCCATAGGAAAAACGCACGTCGTGAAACGCCAAATGGCCTTCGACTTTGCGATCTGAAAGGTCGATCGCGTTGGGCGCGTCGCGGATTTCGGGCTTGGTATCGAGGATTTCAAACAAGCGTTCGGCGGCGGCATCGGCGCTTTTGAACATCGTGTTGAGGCTCGCGATCGCTTTGAGATTGCCCGCCGCGCGGTGCATCGCGAACAGGAAAACCAAAAGTTTTTCCGGGTTCATGCTGCGCGCTGCGCCGAACCACAACACCAAAAGTACGCCCGAATAACCGACGAATTCGATCATCGGCGCAAGGCCCGCCTGAATGCGAATCGGCGTCATCGTGCGCGCGTAAGCGGCTTGATTTACGTCGTTAAATAATTTGATTTCATGCTCGCGCGTGCCGAAAGTTTGAATCAGGCGCATCGCCGAAATTTTTTCCTGCAAATAGTTCGTCAACTCGGCAAGCTGGGCTTGTAGCAGCGCGGTCGCGGCGCGAATGCGGCGTCCGGCGCGGTTGATGAGCCACGCGACCGGCGGCAAAATGAAGACGACGAAAAGCGACAACTGCCAGTTTTGCGAGATCATGTAAGTCAGCGCGCCGGCGACTTCGACGGGCGCGCGAATCGCCGTAATGACCGCAACCGTGACGACCGCTTGCAGCGCCGCCAGATCGTTTGTCAGGCGGCTCATGGTTTCGCCGGTGCGCTTGCGCTCGAAATATCCGACCGAAAGGCTTTGCAAATGCGCGAATAAATCGGCGCGCAAATGCGTGAGCGCGCGCTGTCCCGTGCGCTGCGTGACGTAGGTCATCGTGAAATCGACCGACACGCGCAGCGCGGCCCAGACAACGACGATCATCATGAAATAATTCACGCGCGTCATCTTGTCGGGCGCGGTGTTGCCCAAAATCTGGCGCAGCACGGTTTCAAATAGATAGAAAAATGCCGCGCTCAAAAGCCCCGACAAAATCATGCACAGCACCGCGAGGCCGATCGCTTTGCTGTGCGCCTTGAGATAGGGAATGAGGCGTTTGACGTGTTTCATGGGTTTTCAAAAGTACGCCTGAATTACATAGCCCAGCGAATAAATTCGCGGCAGGAGGACGCTACGCGCCGATTGTCCACCTTCGTGGACAAGAAGCTTTTTGTCCGCGCAGGCGGATCCGCCCACAAGTGGGCACCCGAGCCGAAGGCTCAACTGCCGCGAATTCATTCGCTGGGCTACGTAATTCAAAAGTACGCCTGAATTACGGCGTACTTTTCATCGGGCAAGGCATGCCTTGCCCCTACATTCGGCGATCATTTCTTCCAATATCTGCGCAGTTCGCTGCGTCGCGCCAGTCGATAATTCGCTGCCCAGCGCGCGGCGGACTTCGCTGTAGTCGCTTTGCAAAGCGGCGCGGCGCGACTGGTCGAAAAGCAATTTTTGTAACTCGGCGGCGATGCTTTGCGGCTTGCAGTTTTCGCCCAAAAGTTCGAGTGCACTCATTCGGTTTAATAAGATATTGGGCATTGCGACGAGCGGGATTTTTGTGGAGCCGCCCATCAGTTTCCATTGCATTTTTAAAATCGCCGGGCCGTCGTAAACCACGACTTGCGGCGCATTGGCAACCGCTGCTTCCAGTGTCGCCGTACCGCTTTTCACCGCCGCCGCATCGCAGGCAATGAGAACTTCGGTCGCGCGATTTTCCACGACATGGAAATTTTCGTCAAAATACGGCTGAATTTTCGCCCCCGCGCCTTGCGGCACGGCGACGACGAATTTGCCCCTGAATTGCGGCGTACTTTTCAAGATTTTCGCGGCGGCTGCCAGGTGCGGCGCAATGTATTTTAATTCCAGCGCGCGCGAACCGGGCAAAAGCGCGATCATTTTTTCATCGCCTTGCACGTTCCATTCGCGCCGCAAATCTTCGCGCGAATGTTTGCTGCGAATGGCTTCGACAGTTTCCAAAAGCGGATGTCCGACCCATTCCGCGTTGCAATTGGCGGCTTTCAGGAAGTTCGCCGACCACTCGAACGGCGTTGCGACACGATTGACCAAAGGCGCGATTGCCGCCGCGCCGCGCCCGTCGCGGCGCCACGAGCGCGGCGGAAAATAATACAAAACCGGCACGCCGAGTTTTTTCAAATGCGGCAAAAGCCGCGCGTTGAATCCGCCCCAATCGCATAAAACAACGGCGTCAACGCGCGTTGTCCGAACAAACTTTGTAATGCGCTTTTGCAGAATCGCCAGGCGCGGCACCAATGCCAGCGCCGGCCCGATTCCCATCACGCCGCAGCCCTGCGTATCGCCGATCATAGTCGCGCCACAGGCTTGCAATTGAGCGCCGCCGACGGCGAATAACTTCCAATCCCCGTGGCGCTTCGCAATCTCGCGCGCCAGCATCGCCGCGTGTGCGTCGCCTGAAAGGTCGCCGGCGACGAAGAGAATGTGCATTGAGAAAGTGAAAGTGGAAGAACGGAATCTCGAAAAGTACGCCTGAATTGGGGCGTACTTTTTTCATCCTTCATCCTTCCGCCTTCATCCTTTGCCGTTAAAAATGCGCGACTTCGTCCTGGCGACCGAGGCGGCCTTCGCGCACGCGCTCGACGAAATTCACAAAATAATCCAATGTTTCGCTGCGCGGGATTTCGGCGTGAATGCGTTCCAGCGCCTGCGAAGTATTGAGGCCCGAACGGTATAACAATTTGAACGCGGCGTTGACCTGGTTTCGCACTTCGGAGGGAACGCCGTTGCGACGCAGGCCGCGCACGTTGAGGCCGTGGACTTTGCTGGGCCGGCCATCGCAAATGCAAAACGGTGGAACGTCTTGAACAATCTTCGACAGCCCGCCGATCATGCTCATTTTCCCGATGTGAACAAATTGGTGAATGCCCGCAAAGCCGCCGATGACGACTTTGTCTTCAATTGTGACGTGGCCGGAAATACCCGTCGAATTGGAGATCATCGTATTGTTGCCGATGGCGCAATTGTGGCCGACGTGGACATAGGCCATCAGCAAATTCGAGTTGCCGATGCGCGTTTCGTTGCCGTCGCCGGTCGCGCGGTGAATCGTGACAAGCTCGCGCAGCATGTTGTCGTCGCCGATGCGCACGAACGATTCTTCGCCGGTATATTTCATGTCCTGCGGCTCGTGGCCCAGAATCACGCCGGGCCACAGGCGGCAGCGCGCGCCGATGCTGGTGCCGCGCTTGACCACGACTTTCGATTCGAGAACCGTTCCAGCGCCGATGCGCGTGCCGCCTTCGACAATGCAATGCGGGCCGATCCACACGCCGTCTTCGAGTTCGGCGGTGCGATCGACAAGAGCGCTGGGATGAACGAAGGTTTTGCCTTCGCCTTGTCGCGGCGGAGTTTGCATTTCGACGCGGCCATCGGGGTGCAAACCTGTGCCGGTCGCGCGCGCGATGGCCGATTCGTCATCTTCGGCGACGCTTGTAAAAAAGGTGTAATCGGCTTCGATGACGACATTGCCCGACACGCGCCCGATGACGCGCACTTTGCACAGAGGCCCGCGCAAAACCTGAAGCGTCGCTTCGGTGACAAGCTGATCGCCGGGCTGAACAGGCTGGCGAAAACGCACGTTTTCCATCGCCGCGAAATACGACAGCGCGCCCGGCGTGTTGCGCGAAACCAAAATCAAAATGCCCGCGACCTGCGCCATCGATTCGAGCATCAAAACGCCCGGCATCACCGGATGGCCGGGAAAATGGCCCTGGAAATATTCTTCGTTGAAGGTGACGTTTTTAAAGCCGACGCAGCGATTGCCGGGTTCGAGTTCGGTGATGCGGTCAACTAATAGCAACGGAAAGCGATGCGGCAGAATCTTGGCGATGTCTTCATAATTCATCGGCATTGAAAGCGGCGGAAACGGCACGCGCGACATTTGCACCCTGGGCCGCCCGCCTTTGGCCGCACCGTTTTGTGTCCCGTTCCCCGTTCCGTTTTGCTCGCCGTTTTGCTCGCCGATCTGGGTTGTGGCCGCGCCGTTTTGATCCGCCATTTGGTTCTCCCGAACTGAAAAAGTACGCCTTGATATGGAGTCAATTTCGCTGATTTCGTTGATAGCATTTTAGCCCGTTTGCCCTCGCGCGTCAAAAGCGCGCAACCGCTTTGCTATAATAGATTGGCGCGCGCTGCCGCAAAACAGAGCGGAATTCAGGCGTACTTTTCTCAGGCCCGGCGAATGAAACCCGTCACGATTCCGCCGTCACGTTCAACCGCTGTCAATTTTCAATCCCCACCTTCATGGCCGCAGCTCCGCCCTTGCCGATTTCCGCTTCGCCGCTCGCGCCCAAACGCGAAAGTTTCGCGCGTCATTGGATGCGCCTGACTTTGTGCGACCGCGCCTACGCGCGCGAAATGCTCTTGCCGATGAGCATCGGCTTGATCGTTTTGGTTCTGGTTCTGGCGGGCAACTTCGTCTACTGGGCAATCAATTCCGTCGTCAATCAGGGCATGAGTTTGTCGCCGATTGTACGATTGTTTTTGCTCGCCGCGCCAGGTTTTGCGGTTCAGGGAATTCCCGTCGGCGTAATTTTGGCGGTTTGCCTGGTGCTCAATCGCGCGGTTCGCGACAACGAAATCATCGCGCTGCGTGTCGGCGGCGCCTCGATTCCGCGCATTCTGGCGCCGTTTTTGGCAATGGCGCTTCTGGCTTCGTGCGTCGATTGGCTGATCGTCGAAAAAATCGCGCCGCGCACCAACGCGATGGCGGAGAAAAGTCTCTTGAAATTGATGTCGCGCGCCGCGACGCCGCTCATTGAAAGCGACAAATATTTTCGCGCCGGCAACTATTACTTTTACGTCGGGTCGAAAGAAAACAACGAGCTGCGCAACGTGATGGTTTACCAGCGCGGCAACGGCACCTACGGGTCGTTCGCGCCGGCAATTTTTCCGATTGTGCTGCTGGCGACTTCGGCCTATGAAAATCCGAAAATCCCCAACCAGTGGATTTTGAAGAACGTGCGCCAGCATACTTACCATGACGACGGCAGCCAGATGAGCGAAGCTCTGATCGACAGCTTCAAAATCAATGTCGGCCAGAAAATCTCGACGTATTGGGACGATCAGAAGCAGCCGTTTTCGATGACCAGCGACGAGCTTTCGCGCAAGATCACCGATTTGTCCAGCGCCGCGTTCGACCAAAGCAAGCTCAAGGAATGGCGCGTCGATTATTACCGCCGTTTCGCGCTGCCTTTCGCGTGCTTCGTGATGGCGCTTTTGGCCGCGCCACTCGCCTTGCGCTTTGCCAAACAAGGCTCGTTCGCCGGACTCGTATTGGCGTTTTCTCTGGGTTTTTTCTGGCAGGGTTTCGACGGCTGGTTTCGCGCGCTGGGCATCGCCGGCTATCTTCCCGCCGCCGTCGCCGCGTGGATGACCAACGGACTTTTCGTCCTCGCCGGACTCGCGTTTTTATGGAAAGAAAGGTGAAGCAAGTGCGGAGTGCGAAGTGCGGAGTGCGGAAAAAGTACGCCCGAATAACGGCGTACTTTTTGGCGTTAGCGTTTCTACTGGCGTTTTCGCCCATCGCGCGCGCGGCGATTGAAACCGATGAGATTCCGCGCGAGGATTTTCCCAGCGCGCTCGCGCCGCCGCTCGAAATCGAGCCGGGCGACGCGGCGCAGCCGGAAGCTCCGGGCATCGATTCGGGCGGCGCGACACAAGGCGACGAAGGCGAAGGCGGTTCGTTTTCGCTCGTTTCGCCCGGCGGCGTTTTATACGACATGGCGCGCGGCCTGGCGCTGGCGCAAAACGACGTGACTTTCACCTATCGCGAATTCGCGGTGCGCGGCGATCGCGGCGTCATCGACTACAACAAAAATCAGGCGATTCTCACCGGCAACCTCACCGTCACGGTGCGCGGCCAGGTTTTTCGCGGCAAGAGTTTGACTTTCGATCTGGATTCCGGGCGCTGGCACCTGACGCAAATCGAAACTACGTTTCCGCCCGAATTTTTCCCGCCCGGCACCGTCCTCGAACCGATTTACGTGCGCGACGGAACCGTGACGGGAACCGACGACACGGCGCAAGGCAACAATTTCAAGTTTTCTTCCTGCGACCGCGACCATTATTACATCCAGTCGAAGCGCCTCGATTTTTACCGCGACGCCAAAGGCGAACCCGACCGCATCGTTTTGAAAAGCAACGCGCTTTACGTGTTCGGCAGGAAGATTCTGCCTTTGCCGGTTTATGTTTTGTCGCTTTCGGGCGCGCGCTCGCAGCGCATCGGGCTTCAGCCGATTGTTGGGCAAAACGCGACCGACGGCTACTTCGTCAAAACCGTTTACGACCTGGCCGCCAGCGAGCGCAAAACCGATTCGCTGCTCATCGACTTGCTGCAAAAACGCGGCTTGGGCCTGGGATTCCAACGCGAATTGGCCAACGGCGCCGGCCTGTTTTATCTTTACGCGCTTTCGGGGCAAAGCGGCGGGCGCGAAATCGATTCGCGCGTCAATCGGCGATGGCAAATTACGCCCAATCTCAATTCGATTTTGACGTTTCAATCGACCAAAAACAATTCGTTTGGCGGACAAGGCGTTTCGTCGCAAAACGGCGACTTGCAATTCAATTACATCAGGCCGAAAATCCAGAGCAGCCTGTTCACGCGCTATTCCAATTCGAGCAGCGAATTCGGCTCGTTCACCAATTACGGCTCGACGTTTCAGCACCGCCAGGAATTCGGCAAAGGCCTGAGCATCGACGCCAACTCGCTGTATAACGGCAATCGCAACAGCGGCGTCGCGTCGTCTTCGACTTTCGATAACACGCTGATGCTCAACCGCCGCGCGCGCGCGCTCGACACTTTTCTGAACATCGAACTGCACGACGACTTGCTCGGCATCACGCAGCGCAACGGCGCCTACGCGCTCGAACGCATTCCCGAACTGGGTTTCACAACCGACGCGCGCAGGCTGGGCGTGCCGTTTCTGGGCAGCGCCTTGCCGGGCGACATCACGCTTTCGCTGGGTTCGTTCAACGAGCCGCAAACCAAGAAAACCACGCGCGCCGATTTCGCTTACAGCGTGCGCCCGCAAACGCTGCAACTCTTGCGCGCCGGCAAAATCGAGTCGAAGCTGCTGACGCAAGGCCGCTTCGAGCAAGCGTTTTACGGCGACAATACGGCGCGCTACAATTACGATTACAGTCTGGGACTGGAAAACAAGCTCGGCCCGTTTAGCTCGACGCTGAATTATGTACGCCAGCGCAACTTCGGCTTTACCCCGTTTCAGTTCGATTTTCTCACGCCTTCGGAATACATCGACACCACGTTTTCGTTTCAGCCGAGCGACAAGTTCCGCGTCAACCTTAACACCGGTCGCGACTTGCAAAACAAATTTTCGCGCGACATTGACGCGCGCTTGCAATGGGCGCCGAGCAAATCGTTTTACGCTTCGCTGGGCACGACTTTTTCGCCGACAACAAGAGAACTGGGCGACATCACCGGCAACTTTCGCTTTGCGCGCAGCGAGCAAAAACTCTTCGGCGGCAATCTCGATTTGGGCATCCGCTACTCGCCGACTACGGG
>Ga0136611_10002711_pt1 | contig 12373 bp, 13 predicted proteins | sample AntDrymUQ2232306_2_FD_106645 | JGI IMG/M metagenome (GOLD analysis project Ga0136611, IMG submission 106645) | Polar desert sand microbial communities from Dry Valleys, Antarctica - metaG UQ223 (23.06) | ecosystem: Environmental > Terrestrial > Soil > Desert | place: Antarctica: Dry Valley... | reverse complement strand
GGCGTGATCGACGACGTCGCGAAGCGGACGCCGTCGGGCTTCGTCACCGGTGGCGAGCAGGTCGTGCTGCTCGGCGAGACCCGCGAGGAGCTGTCGGGCTCGGAGTGGGCCCACGTCGTCCACCGCCACCTGGGCGGACTGCCTCCCGTGGTCGACCTGTTCGCGGAGAAGTCCCTGGGCGCCCTGCTCGTCGACGCCTCCCGTGCCGGCCTGGTGAGCAGCGCCCACGACCTGTCCGACGGCGGTCTCGCCCAGGCGCTGGCCGAGGCCTGCCTGCGCCACCACGTCGGTGCGACGGTCCGCGTCGGGGACGACCCGTTCGTGGCCCTCTTCAGCGAGTCCGCTGCCCGCGCGATCGTGACGGTCCCAGACGATGCGGCCGCCGCGTTCGATGCGATGGCCGGCGCCCTCGGCGTGCCCCTGAGCTGGATGGGACACACCGGCGGCGACCAGCTCGTCGTGGAGGGCCACTTCGGCATCCCGCTCGACGAGCTGCGCGCGGCCTGGTCGGCCACCCTGCCGGCCGCGCTGGGCTGAGGACCGTCGCGGTGGACCACGCGCGCCCCACCGCGGACCAGCTGGCCGCGGAGCACGACGCGGTGCTCCGGGCCCGACGCGTCGATGGTGTCGCGGGATGAACGACGAGGCCCTGCGCCGGTCGGTTGACGCGGCCATCTTGCCCTTGCTGCTCTCGCTCGGGCCCTGGGGGGTCGAGGAGGGGTACTGGTTGCCGGACCGGCTGGGCAAGCCGGTGCTGTGGCTGCGCACCCGGACCGAGATCGAGCGCGTGGCCCTCGAGGCCCAGGTCTGGCTGTTGCCGCAGCTGGCGGTGCTGCTGGCCCGGGTCGGGGTCCCCCCGACGGAGGTGTCGCGGATGCGGCTGGAGTTCACCTCGGGCGAGGCCGAGAACCGGCTCTTCGACGAGGAGTGACGCCACCGCCCCGCCACCGGGCAAGGGGGACGGGGCGGCGTACGACGCAGGTCAGCTCGAGCGGGCCATGCTCCGCAGGCCCACGACCAGCCCCACCGCCGCGACCACCGCGGCTGCCCCTGCCCCCGCGAGGACGGTGCCGGCCGGGAACGTGCCGGCGAAGAGGGCACGCTCGGCGTCGATGACGTAGGTGAGCGGGTTGAGCTGCGAGAGGAACCGCAGCCAGCCCGGTCCGTCGTCGACCGGCAGCAGCATCCCGGCGAGCAGCAGGATCGGGAAGATCACCGTCTGCTGGACGGTCCAGAACAACCAGTCCTGGTCCTTCGACGCCAGCGCCAGGGCAAACGACAGGGCGCCGATGCCGATGCAGAAGACGGCCAGGATCGCGACGCCGAGCAGCACGCCGGGCAGGTGCAGGTCGAAGGAGAACGGCGTGACGATCGCGATGATCAGCGCCGTCTGGCCCAGCGTCGGGACGATCTCGCGCAGCGCCCGGCCGACGAGCAGCGACGGGCGGGACAACGGGGAGACGAGCAGCCGCTCGTGCGACCCGGTGACCATCTCCTGCATCAGCGAGGCACCGACCATCGACGACCCCATCAGGCACGACATCGCGACGATGCCCGGGACGAACCACTGCAGCGCCGAGGTCGTCGGACCCATGTCGGGCAGCAGCGGGGCGAACAACGCGAGGAAGACCAGCGGCTGCATCAGCGAGATCAGCATCCCGAAGGGCTCGCGGACCAGCGGGCGGAGCTCGCGGGTCAAGACGTTGGCGGTGTCGGTCATCATGCTCATGCTGCTGCTCCTTCGAGGGTCGCGCTCTGGTCGTCGGACTGGGAATCGGACTGGGAATCGGATTGGGAATCGGATTGGGCCTCGCGAAGGCTGCGGCCGGTGAGGTCGAGGAAGACGTCGTCGAGGGTCGGGCCGACCACCTCGAGCCGGATGACGGGGGCGCCGGCCTCGGCGAGGTCCTGCACCAGCAGGGGGGCCAGCGAGGACCCGCCCGCGACCCGGACCCGGACCACGGAGCCGTCGCGCTCGACAGTGGCGTCCGGGCTCCGTCGTACGGCGCGCTCGGCGGCGGCGACGGCGTGTCCGTCGTCGGTGAACCCCAACGTGACCAGGTCGCCCAGCGCGGACTTGAGGCGCGCCGCGGTGTCGTCGGCGATCACCCGTCCGTGGTCGATGACGATGACCCGCTGGGCGAGCGCGTCGGCCTCCTCCAGGTAGTGGGTGGTCAGCACGATCGTGGTGCCGCGATCGGCGTGCAGGCGGCGGATCTGCTCCTGGAGGTTGGCGCGGTTCTGCGGGTCGAGGCCCGTCGACGGCTCGTCGAGGAACAGCACCCCGGGTGAGTGGACCAGGCCGAGCGCGATGTCGAGCCGACGCCGCTGCCCGCCGGACAGGGTCGAGACGACCCGGTCGGCGACCTCGCTCAGGTCGAGGTCCTCGATGAGCTGGCCGGCACGCCCACGTGCCTCCGCCCGGCTCAGGCCGTAGGCCCTCCCCTGGCTGACCAGCTCGTCGCGGCCGCGTTGCTGGTGGCCCGCACCGTTGCCCTGCCCGACGTACCCGATGCTGCGGCGCACCGAGCGCTGGTCGCGCACCACGTCGAAGCCCGCGACCTCGGCGGTGCCGCTCGTCGGCGCCAGCAGGGTGGTGAGCATCCGCAGGGTCGTGGACTTGCCGGCGCCGTTGGGGCCGAGGAAGGCCACCAGCTCGCCGCGTGCGATCTCGAGGTCGAGGCCGCGGACGGCCTCCACGGTGCGCTTCTTGGCGGTGAAGTGACGAGTGAGCCCGCGGGTCACGATCGCCTTGGTGGACTGGAGTCCGCTCGAGTGGGGTCCGGAGAGGTGTGTTGTCGTCATGGGGACGACGCTAGAGACGATTGCGGCCACTTCCTGACCGCTTTCCGGCCTATTCTTGGGGAATGGCGAACACGTCCTCCCGGATGCTCCGACTGCTCTCCCTGCTCCAGACCCACCGCTACTGGCCCGGGGGCGAGCTGGCCGACCGGCTCGAGGTCAGCGCCCGTACTCTGCGCCGCGACATCGACCGGCTCCGCGACCTGGGCTACGACGTCGACGCGATGCGCGGGGTGGCGGGCGGCTACCAGCTGCGCGCCGGGAGCTCGCTGCCTCCCCTGCTCTTGGAGGACGAGGAGGCGGTGGCGATCGCGGTCGGACTGCACACCGCGGCGGCGAGCGCGGTGGAGGGGGCGGAGTCGTCGCTGCAGGCGTTGACCAAGGTGGTGGGGCTCATGCCGCCGCGGCTGCGCCGTCGGATGGACGCGCTGCAGGCCGCTACCGTCGCCGCCCCCTCAGCCGGGCCGACGGTCGACGCGAGGACGCTGACCACGCTGGCCCAGGGGTGCCGCGACGACGAGACCGTCCGCTTCGGCTACACCACCCGCGGCGCGGAGCAGAGCCGCCGGCACGTCGAGCCGCACCGGCTCGTCTCTCTCGGCCGGCGTTGGTACCTCGTCTGCTACGACCGCGATCGGCAGGACTGGCGCTCCTTCCGCGTCGACCGCATCGCCGACCCCGAGCTGACCGGCACCCGCTACCGGCCGCGCGAGCTCCCAGCCGACGACGCCCTCGCGTTCGTGCGCTCCGGCATCGCCACCATGCCGATGGCGTACGACGTCCGCGTGCGGTTCGCCTGCCCGCCCGAGGTCGTGGAGCGGCAGATCGGTCGCTGGGCCACCGTCCAGCCGGACGGCGTCGGCTGCGTGATGCGGATGAGCACCGACTGGCTGGACTGGCCGCTGCTGACGATCACCGCGCTCGACGTCGACTTCACCGTCGAGTCGCCACCCGAGCTGGTCGACCGCGTCCGCGCAGCCGCGGCCCGGCTCGCCTCGGCGGGCTAGCGACCGGTGGTCGGTTGGTCGTCAGTCGGGGAGCAGCGAGATCTTCTGCCAGATCTTGCGGGACATCGACGTCGGCAGCGTCTCGATGGTGCTCACCGTCTCGAGGACCACGGAGTCCTGCGACTCCTCCGCGCACAGGGCCGCGACCTTGCCGACCAGGCTGAGAAGCTCGGAGCAGTAGTCGAGATAACGCTCGGTCGTCGCGGCTGAGCCCGGGATCGACGGACTCGGCGGTGGGTCGGAAACCCGGCCGCAGCCGCTCGGGATCCTTGGTCAGCTGGTGCATGTCGACGATGTGTGCCAGGGAGCGCAGCCGATGGAGCTGGGTGAGCAGCCGTTCGCGGGCCAGCCGGCCCGGCAGGGCGTACAGGAAGTACACCGCGATGGCGGCGAAGACGAGGTCGTTGATGATGCTCTCGACCAGAGGCACCCACTCGAAGGTGCTGAGCGCCCCCGCGCGTACGGCGTCGCGCAAGGCCACGGCCAGCACCGCAACGGTGGCGACCACGACGACGAGGCTCAGACCACGCGCGGCCACGCGCACCGACCGCAGCCGCCGCTGGGTCTCGAGCGCGTTGTCGGCGACCTCACCGGCCATCAGGGTCAGGTCGCGCGCGACCCCGCGCAGCCCGCGGTCGGGGAAGCGGGCCGCGATCCGGTGCTCGAGCTGGACGACCATCTCCTGCACGGGCGCCGCGCTCGGCCGCTCCAGCCCGTGCGGTCCGCTCATGGTCAGCGTAGTGCGAGCCCGGCCTGCCACTGACTGGGTCGTGGCACCGAGCGGATGCTCCCGCTCGCCGTCACCAGCACGGCCAGCCCGGCGGTCGCCAGGACGAGCGCGGCCACGGCCACGGCGCCACCGAACCGCTCGAGCAGGAGTCCGCCCAGCACCGGCGCGAGCGGCATCATCGACATGGACACGAACTGCGACGCGGCGGACACCCGGCCCTGCAGCTCGTCGGGCGTGACCGCGATCCGGTAGGCGCCGATGCCGGCGTTGCCCGCCGGGTTGAGCAGCAGCAGCGTGAAGACGCACGCGCCCACGGCCAGCGGACTGTCCCACCAGATCATCGGGACCAGCGGCGGCACCAGGCCCCAGGCGACCAGCACGGTGAGGCGGCCGGTGGCCAGCCGGTCGATGAGGTACGGCGCGGCGAGGGCGCCGAGGATGCCGCCGATGCCGGCGGCGGTCGAGACGAGACCGATCTCGGTCGGGTGGAAGCCGGCCTCGATCATCCGCAGCAGGGCGACGAAGAAGACCGCGTTGGACACCAGGTTGGCCAGCGCCGCCCAGGTGAGCAGCGCCCGGAAGAACGGCCGCCTCGCGATGAACCGCAGCCCCTCGACGAGGTCCTGCCTCAAGCTTCGGCCGGGCTCACGCCGGTGCGGCGCCGAGAGGTCGGTGCGGAGCCTGCTGAGAGTGAAGAACGAGACCGCGAACGTCACGGCGTCGGCGGCGAAGGGCAGCCAGCGGGTGACGGCGTACAGCACCCCACCGAGCGGCCCGCCGAGGAGGCCCGCGACGTGCTGGCGGGCCTGGTTCTGGCCGACCGGATCGCGGAGGTCTGGGCGGGCCCGAAGACGCCGGCGCCGATCCCGGTGAGCAGGGCGACCACGAGCAGGTGTGGGATCGTCATCGCGCCTACGGCACCGGTGACGGCCAGCGAGCCGTAGAGCACGACCCCCGAGCCGCTGGTCGCCAGCATCAGGGTGCGTCGGTTGGTGCGGTCGACCGCCACCCCGGCGGGCAGCAGCGCGGCCACCAGACCCACCAGATAGGCAGCCTCGGCCGCGGCGGTCACCATCGCCGACCCGGACAGCGAGTAGGCCAGCAGCGGGAAGGCGAACACCGACATCGTGCTGCCCAGCTCGCTGATCGTCTCGCCGATCCACCGGATCGTGAAGTCGCGGTTGCGGGCGAGGGAGCGGTAGCCGGTCATGTGTGCACCATATATTGCGCAAGCTATAGTGCGCAAGTAGTCGTGCGGGATTTGCTAGGGTGGCGTTCGTGCCTCGTCGACCCCGCAACCCGCCAGTCCAGGACGCGCGGATCCTGCGCGCGATCGCGCACCCGACCCGCAACCGGATCCTGGGCGAGATCGCCGCCGCCGGCCCGCTGCGGGCGGCCGACGTCGCACGGCTGCTGGACATGCCGGCCAACCAGGCGAGCTTCCACCTCCGCCAGCTCGCGAAGTACGGCGTCGTCGAGCCGGCCCCCGACCTGGCCCGCGACGGGCGCGACCGCGTGTGGCGGCTGGTCGCCGAGGAGGGCTACTCCCTGAGCCCCGCGGAGATCGAGCAGCAGCCCGGTGGGCAGGCAGCGGTGAGGGTCTGGCAGCGCAGCGCCGCGGCCGAGGCGCACTCAGCCGTGGACCTGGCCTTCTCCCTGCGCCGCGAGGAGGACACCCACACCTCGGTGCTCCAGCACACCATCAAGCTCACCAAGGACGAGGCGGCTGCCCTCTCGGCGGAGATCGACCGGCTGCTCCAGGACCGGGGCCGACGCACGCGCGGCCAGGACCCCTCCCGGCGTACCTACCGCTCGATGACGATCCTGCAGCCCTATCCCGACGACGAGCCGTCGTGACCGCTCGGCATGATGGTCCGGTGCTGCCCCGCCGGACCGTCCTCGTCGCGAGCGTCGCCGGCGCCGCGGCACTCGCGGTCGGCTGTGGTTCCGACGACGACGAGGAGGCCGCCGTGGGAGCGGAGCGCATCGACTACGGGTCCGACCCGTCCCAGTGGGCCGACCTCCACCGGCCGGTCGGGGAGTCCAGGGGCGTGGTGGTGGTCCTGCACGGCGGGTTCTGGAAGGCGGCGTACGACGCGTCGCTCGGTCGCCCCCTCGCCGAGGACCTCGCGGCGCGCGGCTGGACCGCCCTCAACGTGGAGTACCGCCGGGTCGGCTCCGCCGCAGGTGGGGGCGACGGCGGGGGCGGGGGCGTCCCGCAGACCCTCGACGACGTCGCCGCCGCGATCGACGCGCTCGCCGACCGGGACCTCGACCTGAGCACCGTGGTCACGCTCGGCCACTCCGCCGGCGGGCACCTCGCGACCTGGGCCGCGGCACGCGGCCGCTTCGATCGCTGGCCGGCGACGGTGGAGGTGACCGGGGTGATCTCCCAGGCCGGCGTGCTCGACCTGACCGCCGCCGCGGAGGCGTTCCTCGGTGGCGGTGCGGTGCAGGCGTTTGTGGGCTCGCCCCCGGGGCCGGCGTACGACGAGGTCGACCCGGCCCGGCAGCTGCCGCTCGACGTGCCGGTCTGGTGCGTCCACGGCGACACTGACCAGGTGGTGCCGCCGGAGCAGTCGTCGTCCTACGTCGACCGCGCGGTCGCCGCGGGCGCCACCGCCGAGCTGGTGACCGTCGAGGGAGATCACTTCGTCGTCATCGACCCCGGCTCCGAGGCCTGGGCGCGCACGCTCGAGATCCTGGACGGGCTGGCCTGATGCCCGTCCGCCTGCGCCGGGCCGACCCGGCCGAGGTCGCCGAGGCGCTCGCCTCCGACCGCGGCGCCGTCGAGCTCCGGCTGCTCACCAAGCACTTCCTGGCCGTCCTCGCGGAGCGGGCGCCCGGCGCCTCGGTGGAAGTCCGCGTCCCGCCGTATGCCGCCGCCCAGGTGATCCTGGGTGTCCGGCACACGCGCGGCACACCGCCCGCGGTCGTCGAACTGAACGCCGCTACCTGGGTCGCGCTGGCTACCGGCGAGCTCACTTGGGCCGACGCCGAGGCCGCCGGCGCAGTGCGAGCGAGCGGCGAGCGCGCCGACCTCTCGCCGTACCTCCCCCTCCGTTGAGTGGGGGGTGGTGGCCCATCGAGTGGGGTGTGGTGGCCCATCGAGTGGGGGGTGGTGGCGCACTCAATGACCATCAGCCCCTACTCAACGAGCCACGAGGCCCCACTCAACGAGCGCAGATGGTGCGGAAGGCGTCGACCAACAGGTCGATGTCGTCCTCGGTCGCCACCAGCGGGGGCGCGAGCCGGACGGTCTGGCCGTGGGCCTCCTTGGCGAGGATGCCCAGCTCGAGGAGCTGCTCGCACACGTGGCGGCCGGTGGTCAGCCCGGGGCTGACGTCGATGCCGGCCCACAGCCCGCGGACGCGGACCTCGTCGAGCCCGTGTCCGATGAGGGCCGTCAGGCCGGCCTCGAGCCGGGCGCCGAGGGTCCGGGCGCGCTCCTGGAACTCGCCGGTCTGCAGCATCGCGACGACCTCGCGGCCGATCGCCGCGGCGAGCGGGTTGCCGCCGAAGGTCGAACCGTGGGTGCCGGGCGTGATGACCTCGAGCACGTCGCCGTCGGCGGCGATGGCCGACACGGGGTAGAGGCCGCCGCCGAGGGCCTTGCCGAGGATGTACACGTCGGGGACGACGCCCTCGTGGTCGCACGCGAACGTGCGGCCGGTGCGGGCAAGGCCCGACTGGATCTCGTCGGCCATCATCAGCGTCCGGGTGGAGTTGCACAGGGTGCGGACCTGCTGGAGGTAGCCCTCGGGCGGGATGATCACGCCGCCCTCGCCCTGGATCGGCTCGAGCAGCACGGCGACGGTCGTCTCGTCGACGGCCGCCTCGAGGGCCTCGAAGTCGCCGTACGGCACCAGTCGGAAGCCGGGGGTGTACGGCGCGTAGCCGGCGGTCGCCACGGCGTCGGTCGAGAACGACACGATCGTGGTGGTGCGGCCGTGGAAGTTGCCCTCCATCGCCACGATGGTGGCCTGGTTCTCTGGCACGCCCTTGACCAGGTAGCCCCACTTGCGGGCCACCTTGATGGCGGTCTCCACGGCCTCGGCCCCGGAGTTCATCGGCAGGATCATCTCCTTGCCGGTGAGCGCGGCCAGGTCGCGGGCGAAGAGCCCGAGCTGGTCGTTGTAGAAGGCGCGCGAGGTCAGCGTCAGCGTGCCGACCTGCTCCCGGGCGCGCTCGACGAGCCGGGGGTGGGAGTGGCCGAAGTTGAGGGCGGAGTAGCCCGCCAGGCAGTCGAGGTAGCGACGCCCCTCCACGTCGGTCACCCAGGCGCCCTCGCCGGACGCGAGCACCACGTGGAGCGGGTGGTAGTTGTGCGCGGCGAAGGTCTCGGTGAGTTTGATGTGGGCCAGGGTGTCGCTGGCGGCCTGGGCCGCGGCGGCGGTGGTCTCGGTGGTGCTGGTCATGTCCGCCATGGTGGCACCGCAGGTCGCGGAAGACCAAGTTTGTCCGACAATCTCAGCCGAGCAGGTCGAGGCTCCTGCGCACGGCGCCCGGCGCCTCCAGCCAGATGAAGTGGCCGGCGCCGGGCACGACGTCGACCTCGGCGGCCGCCCACAAGGCGGCGGAGTCCGTTGACGCCGTCACGGGCATGGGGCTCAGGGCGCCGTGCACGAAGCGCGTGGGGACCGCGCAGCCCCGCAGCCGCTCGGCGAGCTCGGGCAGGGTCCCGTCGAGCGACGCCAGCGTCTGCAGGAACGCCTCGGAGGAGATCTGGGTCTCCGGCCGAGGGGCGGCGCTCGCGGGATCGGCGAAGTACGCCGGCCAGAACAGCCGCAACGACTCCTGCAGCTCCGCCTCGGTGGCCAGCCCGGCCTCCTCGCGCTGCTCGATCTCGAGGGCCCGCGCCAGAGCGCTCGGCGGCGTGCGGCGTCCCATCTCCGCCTCGAACTCCGCCTGCCCGCCGTCGCCCACGCAGCCGACGGGGTCGACGACCACGGCCGCTGCGACCCGGTCCGGTCGGGAGGCCAGCAGGTGCAGGAGCAGGTGGCCACCCCAGGAGTGGCCCAGCACGAGCGGGCGCTCCCAGCCGAGCGCGTCCAGGACGGCCACCACGTCGGAGACCTGCACGCCCACGTCGTAGGGCTCCCGTGCCGTCGACGGCGCCAGCCCCCGCTGCTGGTAGGTCGCGACCCGCATCCCGTCGAGCTCCGGCAGCAGGTCGTCGAGGTAGCCGATGCTGAGCCCCGGTCCGCCGTGCAGCAGCAGCACCTGGCGGCCTTCGCCTGCGACGCTGCCGACGAGGCTGCCGCCGGCCACCTCGGCAGTGAACTGCGCGCGTTCCACGGACTGAGAGTACGACCGTGCACCGTGGTTAGGGTGGCGATCATGACCGACGACCTCCGCGCCCGCCTCGCCGACCTCCTGCCCGGGCTCCGCCGGGACCTCGAGGACCTGGTCCGCATCGAGTCGGTGAGCGCCGACCCGACACGCGCGGGTGAGGTACGCCGCAGCGCCGAGGCGGTCCGCGACCTGTTCGCCGCCGAGGGCTTCGACGCCGAGATGCTCACCGTGGACGGAGGCGCCCCCGCCGTGGTCGCCCGCAAGCGCAGTCCCCGCGCGGACGCCCCCACCGTGCTCCTCTACGCCCACCACGACGTGCAGCCCGAGAACGACCACGCCGAGTGGGACTCCCCGCCCTTCGAGCCCACCGAGCGCCCGTCCCCGTCCGGGCCGCGTCTCTACGCCCGCGGCGCCGCCGACGACAAGGCCGGCATCGTGGCCCACCTCGCCGCCGCTCGGATCTTCCGCGACGACCTGCCGGTCCACCTCACCGTCTTCGTCGAGGGTGAGGAGGAGGTGGGCTCCGAGTCGCTGGTGCCCTTCCTCGCCGAGCACCACGACGTGCTCGAGGCCGACGTCATCGTGATCGCCGACTCCGGCAACTGGGACATCGGCGTACCCGCCCTGACCACCTCGCTGCGCGGCCTGGTCCGCGCCACGGTCGAGGTCCGCACGCTGACCCACGGCGTCCACTCCGGCATGTGGGGCGGGCTCGTGCCCGACGCCCTGATCGCGCTGTCACGGCTGGTCGCGAGCCTCCACGACGAGGAGGGCAACGTCGCGGTGGCAGGCCTGCACAGCGGTCCGGCCGCCGACGTCGACTACCCCGAGGACCGGCTCCGCGCCGAGTCCGGTGCCACCGCGGGCGTCGAGTGGATCGGCAGCGGCACGGCGGTCCAACGGCTCTGGACCAAGCCCGCCCTCTCGATCATCGGCCTCGACGCCCCCCAGGTCGACGGCTCGTCCAACACGCTGGTCCCGACGGCCCGCGCGCGGATCTCGCTGCGGCTGGCACCCGGCGACACCACCGACAACGCGGTCGCGCGCCTGCGCGAGCACTGCGAGCAGCACACGCCGTGGGGCGCCGAGCTCACCTTCACGGTCGTCGACACCGGCGAGGCCACCCGGATCGACGCCACGGGTCCGGCGTACGACGCGGCGCGCTCAGCCTTCGCCGAGGCGTGGGACGGCACCGAACCGATCGACATGGGCGTCGGTGGCTCAATCCCCTTCATCGCCGAGTTCGTCCGCACCTTCCCCGCCGCGAGCGTGCTGGTGACCGGCGTCGAGGACCCCGACACCCGCGCGCACGGCGCCAACGAGGGCCTGCACCTCGCGGAGTACGAACGCGTCCTGCTCGCCGAGGCCCTCCTGCTCCAGAAGCTCGGTGGCTGAGCCGCGGAAGGATGCGGGCCGAGGCGACCGCACGGCCTAGACTCGGCGCGTGGCCCTCCCCAGCGTGCGCAAGGGCGGCGACGGTCGTCTCACGGCGGCCCTCGACCCCCACGACCAGGGACCCCAGGACGCCTGCGGCGTCTTCGGCGTCTGGGCCCCGGGCGAGGACGTCGCCAAGCTGACGTACTTCGGTCTCTACGCCCTTCAGCACCGCGGCCAGGAGTCCGCCGGGATCGCGGTCAGCAACGGCCGGCAGATCCTGGTCTACAAGGACATGGGCCTGGTCTCGCAGGCGTTCGACGAGTCGACGCTCGACGCCCTGAAGGGCCACCTCGCGGTGGGCCACTGCCGCTACTCGACGACCGGCGCCTCCACCTGGCACAACGCGCAGCCGACCTTCCGGCCGACCGCCGCGGGCTCGATCGCGCTCGGTCACAACGGCAACCTGATCAACACCCATGAGCTGGCGCAGCTGGTCAAGGACCTGCCGAACGACTCGGGTGAGCTCGACCTGCACTCCCGCGAGCTGGAGGCCGCCTCCACCAACGACACCGGCCTGGTGACCGCGCTGCTGGCCCACCACCCCGACACCTCGCTGGAGCAGCGGGCCCTCGAGGTGCTGCCCCAGCTGCGCGGCGCCTTCTCGATGATCTGGATGAACGAGGACGCCCTCTACGCAGCCCGCGACCCGCAGGGCATCCGGCCGCTCGTCCTCGGCCGCCTCGACCGCGGCTGGGTGGTCGCGAGCGAGGACGCCGCCCTCGCGACGATCGGCGCGAGCGTCGTCCGTGAGGTCGAGCCCGGCGAGATGCTGGTCATCGACGAGCAGGGCCTGCGGTCCCACCGGTTCGCGCCCGCTGCGCCCAAGGGCTGCGTGTTCGAGTACGTCTACCTCGCCCGGCCCGACGCGCGGATCGCCGGCCGCAGCGTCCACCAGGCGCGCGTCGCCATGGGCCGCCAGCTGGCCCGCGAGTTCCCGGTCGAGGCCGACCTGGTGATGCCGGTCCCGGAGTCGGGCACCCCCGCCGCGGCGGGCTACGCCGAGGAGAGCGGGATCCCGTTCGGCCAGGGCTTCGTCAAGAACGCCTACGTCGGTCGCACCTTCATCCAGCCGAGCCAGACCCTGCGCCAGCTCGGCATCCGG
>Ga0136611_10002710_pt1 | contig 12375 bp, 10 predicted proteins | sample AntDrymUQ2232306_2_FD_106645 | JGI IMG/M metagenome (GOLD analysis project Ga0136611, IMG submission 106645) | Polar desert sand microbial communities from Dry Valleys, Antarctica - metaG UQ223 (23.06) | ecosystem: Environmental > Terrestrial > Soil > Desert | place: Antarctica: Dry Valley... | reverse complement strand
TTGCAAATTAAGACGTTATTGTGGCGGAATTGGTAGGCGCGCCTATTTACCAAATAGGTTCCTTAGGGAGTAGGGGTTCGATTCCCCTCTTTATTTAAAAAAGCAATTATGGCAAAACAAACGACTGAGGCAACTCCTCCAGTTAGGACGCTTCAAACAAAAGGTGCAAAGTAATGGCAAAACAAACCACAGATCCCAAGCCTCCTGTTAAAACAAAGCAGTCATACGGTGATCAGAAATAGTCAGCAAAGCTGATAAGGCAATTGCAAGTACTAACCCGATTGTACAAAACATAAAAAGGTTATAGGATTTAGACCTTTCATTGTTATCATCGATTATTCCATCGACCTTCAATTTGTACGCCTTAATTAAGTTGAAGTATACAAGTTGCTCTTTTTCCGCCAAAGTAAAATCAATATTATCAAAATCTTTTGTAGCGATATTTTCAATATGCAATCCAGACGAATATCCAAGCCTCGCACGAATGATCCAAGCCCCAAAGAATGAGTTGGCAGCCGAAGCGCAGTAAATAAGCCAAGTCGTTGTTGAAAGCGGATATTTCATGAAGACTAGAGCACTCGTTGCGAATAAAAACGTCAAAAACCCAATCAAAAATTTCGTTGTTTTGTCTGTTACACTAATTGTTTCTGAAATGGCAGCTTCGAAACCAAGTCGAACCTCGTTTAGCATCTCTTTATAGGCTTCAAGGGATATCTGATCCCATTCCTCAAACGGCAATTTAACGCTCATTAACAAATATATAAATTCTCAACAGGGTCTTGCAAGCTACTTTTTCATTTATTTGATGCCTTCCGTGCCTTGAGGTTATGAACGGATTAGAACTACTAATCTAAGTACGCCAAGTCTTGATTCTTAATACCTGATACTTGCTACTCTATTAGTACTCCAGATATTCCTGAAATACTACCTGCATCACCGCTTTCCCATAGCGGGTCAGCGCTTCATCCTGGCTCCTGTCCTCTTCATTCTTCCTCAAAATGATACTCTTCCCAACATTATCAAAGGACACCACCTGACCGTTTGCAGCAAAGCCAAAACCATTATCCCAGTTGAAAAATGCAAAACCTTTTGTTTGCGGATTGAGGAGGTCTTTGCTCCATGTGTAGCGTGACGGGTCAATTTTTAGCTGGCTGAGTAGGGTGGCTGCAAGGTCGGTCTGACTGCCGGTTTTGTCACTAGTTTTTCCCCGGAACTCTGGTTTAATTACCTCTCCAAAGAATAATAGAGGGATGTGGTAGCGCTTTGCTTCATACTCCGAAATTGTACCGGGCAGGCGGTGACTGTGATCAGCAATAACAACAAATAAGGTGTTTTTATACCAGTCTTTTGTTTTTGCTTCTTTAATGTAAGCGCCAATGGTCGAATCTGTGTAGAAGAATGTGCTCCGGTATTTATTATCGACATCTTTGCCCGGAAACCGCGGAGTGCCGGGAATTTCGAAAGGCTCGTGGTTTGTAAGGGTGAGAATGGTAGAAAAGAAAGGCTCTTTTTCCACATCCATATCAAGGGCATTTTTTCGAAAAACCAGATGATCGTAGGTTCCCCATTTCGAGTTCATATCCTTTTTATCAAAAGAATGTTCATCAATCAACCGGGTATAGGCATGGCTAAGAATGTACGATTTCATGTTAAAAAATTCGCTTTCTCCGCCGTAGTAAAATGATGTGCTATAACCATTAGCTTGCATTTCCTGGGCAATGGCTGGTAGTTTTTCCTGCTTATCATTTTGCTTCATGATGGTGCGGATCGCCTGCGAAGGGAAGGCGCTTAAGGTAGCGATCACTCCCTTGTCGGTGCGGCCTCCGGAGGCGTAGATGTTGGTAAAAAGCAAACCCTCTTTGCTTAGCGACGCCATGTTGGGGGCAACTCCTTTTTCTCCGCCAAGGTCTTCGATAAGTGCCGCGGTAAAGCTTTCCACAATAATCAGCACAACATTAGGCTGCGTTGTTGTTAATATGGGTACAGTTTCCGCCGATGATTTTGGATATAGCTCGCTTACTATCTTTTCAGATTCCGTCGCCGAAAAGTATGTATAGGGATTCTTAGTGGCAAACTTATTATTGATGATATCCTGCAGCAGGTTCCATTCGGTATTTACGGCTGCATGGTTTAAGATTGTTACGTTCGAGAAATATGCCATACTCTGGTTGACGGGCGTTAATTGCCAACCCCCGCGGGCGACTAATACTAGCAGCGCAATAGCCACAAAGCTTCCCGCGATCTTATTCAAAACAGGTTTTTCGCGATCCGCTACCCGGTAGTCAATAAGCCATCTTGATAAGAACAGCCCGGTGAGAAACAACGTCAGGACAACACAGGCGGACAGCAATATGGGCTGAGAGGCACTTGACGCCATCGCTTCTTTTGTAGAATTAAAGGCCATATCTACAGCCCGGTAATTGATTTTGGTACCCCATTCCCGGTATAAATTCCAGTTAAAGCCAGCTATAAAAACGAAGATCACCAACAGAACAACCACAAATATCTTTTCTACCAATGCCGGTAAAAAGCTTCGTTTTAGAAACAGGAAAATGATATAAAAGATAAGCGGAATAGCTGAAATATAGGCGACCATGGCAGAATCCAGGCGCAGCGCATACCAGAACGTAGCAGCTTTCTCACCAAAACTTACTGAACTTAATTTATCAGAAAAAAACAGCAGGAAAACCAACCTGTCGAGCGCAAAAAACAGAATCCAGAACAGGTAGAAACGAAAAAAAACAAGAAAGCTTTTTAACATAGGGCAAGGTAGGAATTTCGAAGGGGGTTTTAACCGCAGAGGGCGCTAAGGTATATGCAAAGAGCGCCAAGCTAATAACTCTGTGTACTCTGCGTAAAACTCCGCGGTCTCTGTGGTTTAATAGCCGTTTTGCCTAAATGGACTTCCTTCGCCTACCGTCCCCCTTGCATCGACATCAACTGATCAAAGCTGATCTCCTCATAATCCTTACCAGCACTGAATGAGCCTGCAGGCACCGCTTCAGTCTTAATCTCTTTCAACGTTGCCTTAACACTAAGTCCGTTCATAAAAGATGTAAACTCAACCGGAAAGCCATAGCTTTTATTATAAAAGCGGGTCAGTGGATTTTGCGTAGTTACTTCGATGTCTTTGGTAAACCAAGCAGTAGAAGCCTGATTGCTTTTTTTCTCCATGACGTCATATTTCGTAGCATTGTATCCGGCAACAGTTTTTGTTTCCGTTCCAGCCGTCAAAGCCAGATCCGGCAACTTGTCGGCCATCTTATCCTGATCAGCAGGCGAGAAAATTACTGAGAATTTTTTGCCCATCATCGGGATGTCCAACAGTAGACGCTCATATTCCTTGCTCAGGTTGGTAATATTGGTACTGTTATACATTTGTGATTCCGTCTTCAAGCTGGACGAATCTCCCTTAAAATGTACCTTTAACTCAGTCGGAAAACTGCTGGCCATGGCCTGCATTTGTTCCGGCAGCTTCCATTCTACTGTATAAATTAGTGTCCCTTCTGAGAGCTTTTTTGCGGATTGAGCAAATACGCCTGCGCCAATAAGCAGCATGGCGGCTGTAAAAATCAGTTTTTTCATGATATGATTAATTTGTTTGTCTGTAATAAGTACAGCTTTATAATTGGTAATAGAATTAAACTTACAAAAGAGAGATATATTATCGGGATTTGTTACACTGACCGTTAAATAATTTGATTTTAATGGGCTGGGGGTTCAGGATATTTTTGGGGATGAAGTATTTGTTGCTCTTCTTTATTTTGTTAAATACCGGGGCAAGTGGTCAAAACCCTGGTCCCCGGTTGGTAGCTATGGGTTCGGGTGGAACCGCATTGCAGGGTATTTGGTCGTTACAGCAAAATCCCGCCGGTGCCGCGGGATTAAAAAAACCGGCATTTGCAATAGCCTATGAGCGTCAACTTCAAATTCCGGATTTAAGCACGCAAATGGCACTTTTTATCATTCCATATCGCCGGAATGTGCTAGGGTTTAGTTTTGAGAGATATGGAATTACCGAGTATCGTGAGCAAACAGCTGGGTTAAGTTATGCAAGAAACTTCGGTCAAGCGTTCCGGTTGGCGATGGCAATCAAGTATTTTCAACTAAGTATTTTTCAATATGGTTCTGCCAATGCTTTCAGCATTGAGACCGGATTTCAAATAAACATTACTGAAAATTTTATCATTGGAAGCCATATTGCAAACCCAAACCGAAGTACATATCGAGAATTTTCAGGGTCAAATCTGCCTGTTAAGATATCTTTGGGAGCTTCAGTCAGATTTAGCGACAAAGTATTGATGATCGCCGATCTCCGAAAGTCATTAAATCATCCTCTTGACGTTATGACAGGCGTTGAATACAATGTAATGAAGTGGTTTTCACTGAGAGGTGGTGCTTCCGTTAATCCATTTAAACAATACATGGGGTTCGAATTAGCCTCTAATAAACTTAAGTTCGATTTTGCAGTAGCTTCTCATGCCAGCTTGGGATATTCCCCTCAAATTGCTTTGAGCTATGAATTTTAGATTAGGCAGCTTTCTGATCATCTTCTTAATGCCATCGCCAAGCAGCGCGCAAGTAGAAAATAGTGGTTTGATCGGACAGATAATGGAACACCTTGCTGAAAATATTTCAGAGGATCAGGATTATTCTGAAATAACGGATCAATTGAATTTTTACAGAAAATATCCATTAAATATCAATAAGATTAATCATGAGGAGTTAATGAAATTGTTCTTTATTTCTCCTGTCCAGATCAATAGTTTGATAGCTCACCGGAAAGAGAACGGATTATTTCAGGATCTGCTGGAACTTCAAAGTATTGATGGGTTCGACAATGAGATGGCTGGTTGGCTTATGAATTTTGTGGTTTTAAGTCCACCGGACCTACTTTCTGGAATTTCTTTCGACAAACTGATCAGCAAAAGTGAACATGATTTTATGGTCAGACTAGGGAAGGTCCTTGAAAAGCAGAGAGGTTTTATTAAAACAGATTCAGGCACCTCGATTTATTCAGGATCCGCCGACCGTCTATTTATGCGCTACAGGTTTAATTTTGCGAATAGAATCTCTGTTTCGTTAAATATGGAAAAGGATGCCGGGGAATCATTTTTTAGAAGTCAGGGGCATGGTTTTGATTTTTATTCTGCCAATGTTTCCTTAATAGGAAAAAGGTTTGTAAAAAAGTTTATTGTTGGAGATTACGCGTTGCAATTCGGACAAGGGCTAACCTTGTGGACAGGACTTGGGTTTGGTAAAGGTGCAGGGCTAACAACCGTGGCAAAGCAGGCCATGGGGCTTCGGCCTTACAGTTCAGTTAATGAATCATCTTTTTTGCGGGGAACCTCGGTTACATTGAATCACCATAGATTTTCAGCGACGCCTTTTTTCTCCTATAAAAAACTTGACGCAAGTTTAACTGGCAATGGGCAGGAAATTAATTCTTTAAATGTGAGCGGACTGCATAGAACAAAAGCCGAACGAGCATCTAAAAATGCAGCGTCACAATTGGTCTATGGAATAAATAGTGCATATAAAGACGACAACTTAAATTTAGGTGTTACTGTATACAGAACTCAATTGGACAAGAAGGTCACTGAAGGGAATTCCCTTTATGAGCAGTATGATTTCAGCGATAAATCTTTAACCAATTTAGGCTTCCATTATACTTATACCTTTAAAAATACTTATTTTTTTGGCGAGACAGCTCATAGCCTTTCATCTGGAACAGCATTTCTTACTGGTTTAATGTCAAGTGTTTCAAGTCAGGTTTCCGGGGTTTTGTTATACAGAAATTATGGTCGAAACTACCATTCTTTCTTTAACCAGGGATTATCTGAATCTACAGACGCAATTAATGAGAAAGGATTTTACACGGGTCTTACCGTAAAGTTTAACAGTAAGTTCGAACTGGTAAGTTATTTCGACTTCTTCCGGTTTCCATGGCTCAAGTTTCGTGTTGATGCACCCTCTCTCGGCCATGAATTATTTGCCCAATTCGTGTTCAGTATAAATAAGAAATTTAAGATCACCGCAAGATTTAAACGCCAGCAAAAAGAGGAAAACATAACTGAAACGTATTCCTCCGGAGGACTTGAAACTGTCGAGAAGCAGAATTGTCGGATTGAATTGAACTATAAAGCAAGTAACAGTTTCTCCTTCAGAAACCGGGCGGAACTGTCGATGTATAAAAAGGGAATAAACACAACAGAGTTCGGTTTTCTTGCCTATCAGGATATTATCTATAATCCATTAAGTTCCAAATTTTCAGGTAATATCAGGTTTGCATTGTTTGAAACTCATGGTTTTGACTCCAGGATCTATGCATATGAAAACGACGTTCTATACGGCTATTCAGTTCCAGGATATCAAGACAAAGGGCTTAGATGCTATATTAATGGCCGATACACCCCCTGGCATGGCGTAGATATATGGCTAAGATATGCGTTGTTAAGCTATTCGAATCAGGAAACTATAGGCTCTGGTTATGATATGGTTGATGGTAATAAACGATCTGACGTTAAGCTGCAATTGAGATTTCAATTTTAGCATGATCTATAAAGGAGAAATACCGTTTGTGCGACTTGTCATTCCGCTAATGGCAGGAATATTATTAGCATATTTTTTTCCTTATGAAGGCTTGTTCAGTGCTGCTATTCCGCTGAGTGTTACAAATCTTTCGATGCTTGCTTTCTTTATGTTTTATTACAAAAGGTTTGTATTCTATCGGTTCAGATGGATTGGAGGGCTTCTATTACATGGTTTAATTTTAGTGGTGGGATATTGGCTCACAGTTTACACTTCTGAAAAGTATGATAAAGAACATTTCAGCTTGCAAAAGGCTGATGCATTCTTAGCCAAAATTACAAGTGAGCCTAAAATATCCGGCGATATTTCGAGATTTGAAGCCCGGATAGTTCAAAGCTACTTTAACGAAAAGGAAAATAGCACAACAGGAAGAATCATTATCTCAATACAATCCGTTAGTTCGAAATCTATCGACCACAAATATGGAGATGTTTTGCTGATTTCATCATCGTTTAATACTATCGACCCTCCGTATAATCCAGGAGAATTTGATTACAAGTCCTATCTGGCAAACCATCAAACCTACCATCAGTCATTTCTAAAAACTGATCAACAATACCTCATTGATCGGAGGCAGGGAAATCCAATTATTTCCTTTGCATTGGCCTTTCGAAAACGACTTGTTGATAAATTTTACAAGTACATTCCGGATAAGGAAGCCGCTGCATTTGCGTCTACACTTATCCTTGGATATCGGGCTGAGCTAAGCAGAGAATTAATTGAAGCATACTCTAAAACAGGAGCGATGCATGTTTTATCGGTTTCAGGTATGCACGTAGGAATTGTATTTCTTGTTCTATCAGCTGTTCTAAAATTTATGGACAAAACTCAAAACACGCGATTGACCCGTGCGTTCTTAATTATCTCAATAGTTTGGTTCTATGCGCTTATCACAGGATTTTCAGCACCTGTATGCCGTGCAGCGGTAATGTTAAGTTTTATTGTCATGGGTAAAGCTTTGAATAAACATCAAAACACTTACAATTTAATTGCAATTTCCGCCTTTTTCCTTTTGTTATACAATCCTTTCTACCTGGTGGATGCCGGATTTCAACTATCATATCTGGCGGTTACTGGCTTAGTATATTTTCATCCTAAAATATATCAAACAATTTATGTTAAAAACAGGCCGCTGGATTACCTTTGGAGCTATAGCGCTCTTTCTATAGCTGCACAGCTTGCCACGTTTCCCTTTAGTATTTACTATTTCCATCAGTTTCCTGTTTATTTTCTTCTCAGTAACCTCTTTCTAGTTTTCCCGGTAGCAGTTATTATGTATGCTGGATTTCTATTTATGTTCATTCCATCTCCGATGATTTTATATTATACCGGAATAATCCTGAATTGGTTAATTACTGCAACCAATAACAGTCTTTATTTCATTGAGAATCTCCCTTATTCGAGCTGGGATGGTATTTGGGTAAATACATTTGAATGCGCCTTGATTTGCCTTGTGATTCTTTTTATAAGTTATGCCTTCAGAAAAATGATGCTACCAATCGCTGTCTGCCTGATCATTCTATCAGTAAGCCTCAGTTTGAATTGGGCGGAAAATTTTAATCAGGATCGAATTATATTTTATAATCTAAGGAAGAAAACAGGCATTGCCTATATCTCTCAAGGCCGGAGCATAATTATAAGTGATATAGAGCCTTCCGATAAACTGATTAACTTTTCATTATTGCCAGCCGTCAAAAGCAGAGGTTCGCATAAGGAGATACTTTATGCCAGCGACGATGTTTTCTCCGGAGATTCATATTCCATCGATAATAATTTTTATCAATTTGGTTCATATAGAATACTAAGATGGAATAAGAATTTCGACAATATTACTTTTCTAAAAACCTTAATTGTCGACGCTGTTCTATTAAGCGGCAACCCCCGCATCACAATTAAACAAGTTGCTACCTGTCTGGATTTTAACACGATCATCATAGACGCCAATAATCCAGATCATAAAATAGAAAGATGGGTTGCAGAAGCAAAGGAACTAAACCATAGCTACTATATTTTAAAGAAAAACCCCGCATTAATCGTAAACCTTTAGAAATTCGGTATTTTTGATCAGTACGAAAAAAAAACCAGTTGACAGAACTAGCAAAATATACTACACAAAACCGGGTCGCCTACATTACCCTTAACCGCCCCGAAAAACGCAACGCCTTAAACCCAGAGTTGGTTCAATCGCTCACTAATCTTTTTTTGCGCGCCGGACATGACGAAGAAGCAAAAGTAGTCGTACTTAAAGCCGAGGGTGAGGTTTTTAGTGCGGGTGCGGATTTAGAATATCTGCAAAAGCTTCAAAATAATTCTTCGCAGGATGATCTGGAAGATACGATTGCAATAAAAGAACTTTTATACACCATATATACGCTACCAAAACTAGTAATAGCCCAGGTGGAAGGCCATGCTATTGCTGGCGGCTGTGGTTTGGCAGCAGTTTGCGACATTATTTTTGCGGTGCCGGAAGCTAAATTTGGGTATACAGAGGTTAAAATTGGTTTTGTTCCTGCCCTGGTTGCTTGTTTCCTGGTAAGGAAGCTAGGCGAGGGGCGGGCGAAAGAACTCCTGCTGAGTGGCGATTTGATAGATACAAATACGGCTTCGGCTTATGGGCTTATTAATTTTGTAGTGGAGAAAGGTGAAATCGCCGATAGGGTTCAGAAATACGCCGAAAAATTGACCGTCAGTGTTTCCGGCAATTCGGTAGCTCTTACCAAGCAGCTGCTGTATACCGCGCAGAACCTGTCGCTTGAAGAAAGTTTTGAACAGGCTATCAATTTAAATGTACAAGCCCGGTCCTCTGCCGATTGCAAAAAAGGTATAGCATCTTTCCTGAATAAGGAAAAATTGGAATGGTAAGGCAAACCGAATTGCTTTTATTAGGTTAGATATAGGGATACCTGGCAGATGCGAACGAAAATCAGTGAAAATAAACCTTATGAAGTATTTCTGATCGGAGATACCGGGAACATCAACCGCCATAAACCAGACCCCGTTCTTGAAACCTTAAAATGTCATTTCGATAAGAATCAGCATTCGGCTGTGCTCTTTCTCGGCGACAATATTTATCCCCGTGGTTTGCCCCCGGCAACGAATATATTGTATAAAGATGCCGAAAACGCGCTGAAGGCTCATCATGAGGCGCTGAAAGATTATCATGGTAAGGTGCTCTTTATATCCGGGAATCACGACTGGAATAAGGGGCGTAAGGATGGCTACGATTATGTGCTGCGGCAGGAAAAATACCTCGAGAAGCTGTTCGATCAGAATGTAATGTTCCCAACAAACGGCTGTCCCGGTCCCACAGAAATTAACGTGAACCCGAACGTGACCATGGTGCTGATCAATACGCAGTGGTGGCTTCAGTCGGGCTTCCGGCCCATAGGTCAGGCTTGCGGCTGCCGGGTAGAATCGGAAAAGGAGTTTTTTGAACACCTTATAAAAATTCTCGAAAATAATAAGGGTAAACGCATTATTATTGCCGGCCATGCACCAGTTTATAGTTATGCTATTCATGGCGGGCGCTATAAACTCCAGCATCATCTTTTTCCTTTTACCATTTACCATAAAAAGGCATTCGTGCCTTTGCCTTTTCTGGGTTCGCTGCTGCCTATTTACCGGAAATACTTCGGCGCTAAAGAAGATATTGCCCACCCCCGGTATCGTCTTCTTCGGAAGCGCCTGATCGAAATCTTTAAAGCTCACAAAGGCCTGATCTATGTGGCGGGTCATGAGCATAATCTGCAGCATATCACCAAGGACGATAATCACTATGTGATAAGCGGGGCGGGTTCCAAGCTTAAATACGTGTTACAGGAAGGTAAAAACCTGAAGTTTGGAATGAAAGCCAAAGGTTTTTTTAAGATTAAATTCGAAAACGATGGCTCGGCCGTGCTCTCCGCCTGGGTGGTCGACCCGGTAACGGAAAAAGGAATTATGGTTTACGAACAGGTGCTGTCTTAAATTCAGCAGGCACCAGCACAGTCAGCGCTTGTGGCATAACTGAAATATTTATTTCTTTAACCTTGCCAATTACTTCGCCATCTACCTGAAGGGTAGTTTTTCTATTGCTGATCACAGTAGCGTTCTTGCAATGAATTATTTCCACGTAATCTGAGGTGTGAAGCCTGCCCACAAACATTTTCCAGGCAATAGATAACAGCTTTATGCGGGGGAAAGGTTTGACAATAATAAGTTCCACTAGCCCATCATCGATAATGCCATGTGGGTTTATTACTGCGCCGGTGCCATATTTCGTAGCATTTGCAAAGGTTATTGAAACCCCTTTCCGCTTAATGCTCTTTTCGTCGTAATTGATCTGGAATCGGTAACTTTTTAAGAAGAACATCTCGCCAAAAAGATGCCTGGCGTACGTTAGCTTCCCACGACGCGGATCCTTTTCGAAGCGCTTAACGACCCGCGCGTTTAAACCCACGTCACCGAGGTGAATACAGATTTCATCATTGATTTTAATAAGATCTATCTTCTTTTTTTTTCCCTTTGAAAGTAACGCCAAGGCGAAGTCAATACCTGTGATCTGTAATTCCTTGGCCATGCCATTCGCAGAACCATATGGGATAATTGCCAGGCTGATCTTAGAATTAGCGAGAATACCTGCCATCATTTTTATCGTCCCGTCGCCCCCGGCAGCGGCAACAACAGAAGGGCGAAACCTTCTAATCTCCGTTCGAATGCGGTCCTCATCATTCCCTGTCATATTGTAGATCTGGAAATTGAACTTTTGAGATTCCGCCTGCTCTGATATGAGATCTTTGAGGGTATGTTCCCGCGCAATTCCTGATTTAGGGTTTATAACAAAAAAGACTTTGGTGCGACTTTTTACAGGTTTTGGAGCTTGCTTCATGCTAAAGCTTCTCTTTTACTTCGAGGAGAAACTGTTTCAATTTCTCTAACGAATTAATCACCTTTTGGTTTTCCTTGACCTCGCCTTTATTATTCCGGATGTAATCTTTTGCCCCCTGAAGAGTGAAACCTTTCTCTTTAACCAGATTGAAGATGATTTTTAGATTCTCTACATCGTCGGGAGTAAAAAGCCGGTTTCCTTTTTTATTTTTCTTTGGCTGCAGAATTTCAAACTCCCGCTCATAGAAACGTATCTGGGATGCATTAACGTCGAACATTGCAGTCACCTCACCCATGGTGTAGTAGAGTTTAGTTATCTCGCGTTCTTTGTAGGGCATGGGTTAGTGTTGTTGATATAAAAGTAAGATAAAATTGAGAAAAGTGAAAGATGAACAGTGAAAGAGGCCATAATAATACGTGGAAGGGCGTGTAAAACAATATGGCATTTGCTTTAACCGCAGAGGGCGCATAGTTTTACGCAGAGGGAAAACAAAACGTGGATGAATAAGGAATTGGCATTATCTTGAATGCGAGGTTTCTCAGGATTAGCTCTGATAACATTAAATCACAAACCTGCCATTCTGCCTCTGCGAACTCTGCGAAAACTCAGCGTCCTTTGCGGTAAAATCTGGCACTTGCCACTTCAGTATCCCTCAAATCTCGCTTCATCTCCTTATATTTGCACCTTTATCACAAAACATGACCACCAGGGAAATACGACAGGGATTTTTAGATTTTTTTAAGAGCAAAGGCCACCAGATTGTTCCTTCGGCGCCTATCGTTGTAAAAAACGATCCCACCCTGATGTTTACGAATGCGGGAATGAACCAATTTAAAGAGCTGTTTTTGGGGGAGGCACCGATTAAATATTCCCGCGTTGCTGATACCCAACGCTGTCTGCGTGTTTCTGGTAAACAT
>Ga0136611_10002709_pt1 | contig 12377 bp, 7 predicted proteins | sample AntDrymUQ2232306_2_FD_106645 | JGI IMG/M metagenome (GOLD analysis project Ga0136611, IMG submission 106645) | Polar desert sand microbial communities from Dry Valleys, Antarctica - metaG UQ223 (23.06) | ecosystem: Environmental > Terrestrial > Soil > Desert | place: Antarctica: Dry Valley... | reverse complement strand
GTCCGCAATCGACCCGCCCCCGCGTCTGCTCGACCGACATGATCAGCAGGTCGCCGACGATCGACACATCGCCCTGCCCGCCCGGACACACGACCGAGCTTATCAATTGCGGCATTCCAGCGACGAGCCGATAGAGATTGAAGCCGTGATAATTGCCGACCGCGAGCACATCGCCGGCGAAGGCCATGTCAGTATTCGCGAAGCTCAGACTTGGGGAACGCGTCCCGAAGTCGGGGTCGCTCTTTGCCTCCGGAGCGCTTGTGCCGGCACCCTTTTTCTTCGCTTTGGGGGGCTTGACCGGAGGCAAGCCCGCCGCATTGGTCGGATCGAAGAAGCCGGTCGGCTTGGGCAGGCTCGCCACGAGCACTATGTTGCTCGCCGCCTGCCCGGCGGTTTGAAAGCCGGGCTTGAGCGTCGATCGCGGATCGTCGGAAAGCTTCACCAACAGCGCGCTCATCCGATCGATCTCGGCTTGCTGCTCGTTGCTTAAATCGCTCGTGAAACCCTCCAGGACCGGATCGTAAGCCGAACCCGGCCGCTCCAGCAGGCGCTTGGTCATTTTGATCGCGCCCTCGTGATGTGCGATCATCCGTTCCAGAAAGAGCCGCTCGAAGGGAGTGCTTTTGGCCGCGGCGAGCGCGGCCATCTGTTCGGGAGTGGCCATGCCCGCCATGGTTTCCATCGCGCCATGGTCGTGCGCACCCTGCGCCGCGGCTGGCTTCGGCGCGGGCTGCCCCTTCTCGCTTAGCCAATTGCGCATGAACTTGATTTCGTCGGCTTGCGCCGCGGTGATCCGGCCGGCGACGTCGATCAGATCCTTGCGGCGCGTCCGGTCCTTGACCAGCGCCGCCATTTCCACCGCCTGGCGATGATGATGGATCATGTCCTGCATGAAGCGCACGTCATCGGGCGAGAAGCGCGTCTCGGCGACGCGGATGGCCTCCTGCGCGCTCAACTGCTTCGACGCCTGGCCGGGCGCCCCGGGCTGCACGATCGGCACGTTTTGTGCGGTCGCGCTGGCTGTGGCTGCGAACAAGGAGAGGCCAAGCAAGGAAAGCCGGCGTTTGGGAGTGGAGGACGGAAGCTGGTTGAACAAGGAGGCGCTCCTTCGAAGCATGGATCGAGCGATCGCTAGCACGACCTCGAGCAAGGATTAAACATCAATCAGGACTTGATGCGTGGCCCATCGCGGCGAGGCGGGAGCTAGTCGCCAAGCTTGGCCGCTAGCCATTCCTCGACCCTTCGATAAGCGGTGCGACCGTGCGGTGGATCGGTGCCGTTATTGGCGGCGAAGAAAGCGATACCGACGCCTTTCTCGCGGTCGATCCACAGTCCCGAGCGAACCCGGTAGGCATCGCCGGCGTGACCGACCATCATCCGGCGGTGACCGAACAGATCGTCGCGGCAGCCCGCCACCGGCACCGGCAGGGTCTGGGTCGCCAACCCGTAGGCGCAGTAAAATCCCTGCTCGGTTTCGCCGTTCGACCCGTCGAACCGCCAGGCGGGCTCGATCAGCGCGGCGATGCTCGCTTCGCCGAGGAACGCCCGGCCCTGATGGCGGCCGCGGTTGATCAGCAATTGTCCGACGGTCGCCAGGTCGCGCGCTGAAATCCGAAGCCCCCCCTGAGGGGAGAACAAGGCGCCGTTGGTCCCGGGCACATAGTCACGCAGATCACAACCGCCGTTCGCGTCGAGAGCCACCAGGCATGGCGGAGCTTTGCCCTTCAGATCATCGCGCAATGGTGAGCCGTCATCGTCGTAAAGCACCACCGCGCGGGCCACAGCGGCCTCGCCGCAATTCGACCAATTGAAGCAGGCGTCGAGGGCGAGCGGGGTGAGCACCAGCCGATCGATCAGCCGGTCGAACCGCTCGCCGGTCGTTTTCTCCATCACCGACGCGACGACGGGAAAGTTGAGATTGGCGTAGCGAAAGAAGCTGCCCGGAGGCCGGTCCGGGTCGAACGCGGCGGGATTGGCGAGCACGGTCTTCAGATCGCCGCCGAGCGAGATTACATAATCGACCTCGTCCCTCAGGCTCGACAAATGCGACAGCAGCAGCCGAAGCGTGATCGGGCGATCGGGAAATGCCCGATTGCGCAGCCGCCAGCCGAGCTTGACCGAGACATCCTCGTCGAGATCGAGCCTGCCCTGTTCGACCAGGCGGAGCACCCCCATCGCGACGACCAGCTTGGAAACCGACGCGATCCGGACCGGATCGTCGATCGTCACCGTACGGCCGGCTTGGCGGTCGGCGGCGCCCGCCGCGCCACTGTCGCGCACCCGCGCGGAGTCGAACGTAACCCAGGCATAGCTTACCCCAACCGGAGGCGGGGGAGCCGATGGCAGACTCGTCGGGGCGCAGGCGCCTAGGCCGAGCATTGCGAATGGCAGGAAACGCATGGTCACTCCCTTGCGGCTGGACCGACACACCGTAACGAAGTGAACGCCGATTGACACACATCTGGCCCGCCAAGGCTCTGCTGTCGCTGACAACGACCGAATCATAAGCGTCTTCCTAGAAGCGCCTTGTAAAAACGCGCGTCGACCAGGGGGCGAGCGTGAGTTTGGCCCCCTTGACGAGGTTGCTGTTCGCGCCGCCCTTCTCCCGCCACTGGCCCGGATGCGGGATCTCCTCGAGCGTCACGGTGCGCAGCTCGGCCGAATAATTTTGCGCGACGACCACCGCGTCGCCGTCCTTGGCGCGAACGAAGCTGAACACCTTTTGCGAATCGCTATTCTTCACATGGACCATGCGCGCGCCCCATGGCGCATTGTCGAGCGCGGGATGGGCTGCGCGAAACTTGATCCAGTCGGCGATCAGCGCGCCATTGGGATGTTTTTTCCAGATGATCGGGTCGCGCTCGAAGAATTTGAGGCGCTTGTCATTGCCCGCTTCCTGGCCGTTGTAGACCAAGGGAATTCCTTCGGACGTGAACAGCAAGGCGAAGGCGTTGGGTAGCGCCTTACCAAAGCGCTCGAACTCGGTCCCCGCCCAGGCGTTTTCGTCATGGTTGGAGGTGAAGATCATGCGCTGCGCCCCGGTCGGCCAGGCGCTCTCATTCTCGCTGTAGAAGCCGTAGAGCGCGCCGGTATCGGCCTCGCCCTTGGCGATCTTCATCACTGCCTCGGCCCACGCCCAGCCATAGCTCGAGTCGAACGAGTTCAGGTGGAGGTCGCGGTGGTTGAACTCGCCCAGCATCCAGACCGGCTTGATCGCGTCGAGCTCGCGGCGGACGTCGATCCAGAAGTCGGGCGGGACATAGCCCGCGACGTCGGCGCGAAACCCGTCGATGTCGGTTTCGCGCACCCAATAGACCATGCTGTCGCCCATGTAGCGACGAAGCCCGAGCTTCGAATAATCGAAATCGACGATGTCCGACCAGTCCCACCACGGGGTCGAATGATTCGCCCCCTTCCAGTCGCGCTCGTACCAGTCGGGGTGCTGCGCCTTGATCGGATTGTCCCATGACGAATGGTTGGCGACCCAATCGATGATCACCTTCATCCCCTGGCCATGCGCCGCGGTGACGAATGCCTTGAAATCGGCGAGCGTGCCAAGCTCGGGATTGACGCTTCGATAATCCTTGATCGAATAGGGACTGCCGAGCGTTCCCTTGCGCTGCTCGACCCCGATCGGGTGGATCGGCATGACCCACAAGATGTCGACGCCCAGGGTTTTCAGCCGCGGCAGTTCGCGCGTTGCGGCGCGGAACGTGCCCTGCTTGGTGAACTGCCGGGTATTGATCTGGTAGATCACCGCTTTGCGCGACCAAATCGGATGACGGATGCCCTCGAAGCTTTCGGGCGCGTAGGGGTCGGCGGGCTGCGCGGTGGCGGGCAACGGGGCGAACAGCAGCGCAAGCGCGGCAAGGGCTTTCATCGGTTCAACTCCTCTGGGGCAGGCCAGGCGAAATGGTTATGCAAAATTCTTTGCGAAGGCGGCGGCGGCGCCGTAGAGCCCGGGCTGCGGGTGAGTGACGAGCTTGACCGGGATTGCTTCCATGCGCCGCTCGAAGCGGCCCTTGGCGATGAAGCGGTCGCTGAATCCCGACTTGGGCAAGTGGTCGCGGAGCCGGTAGCCGAGCCCGCCGGCAATCACCACCGCATTGGCACCATGACCGAGCGCAAGGTCGCCTGCGACCGCACCCAACGACAGGCAAAAGCGGTCGAGCGCGGCGGCGGCAAGCACATCGCTGCCGTCGAGCGCCGCGGCCCACAGCGCCTTGTCCTCGGGCGGGAAGACTGCGCGTTCCTCGATCGCGGCGAGCGCATTGTAGATGTTGACCAGCCCCGACCCGCTGACGACACGCTCGACCGAGACCCTGCGAAAGCCGCGGCGGAGGTGGACGAGGATTTTGTCCTCGAGGCTGTCGAGTGGTGCGTAATCGATGTGGCCGCCCTCGGTCTCGATCACATGCGCGTGCCCGTCTGCCTTCAACAATTGGGCGACGCCAAGACCGGTGCCGGGGCCGATGATCGTCGTCACCCCGTCGGCGGGCAGCGGCGTATCAGGCCCGCACAGCCGCAGGAAATGCTCGTCGCCAAGCTCAGCGACGGCGTGAGCGATGGCGCCGAAGTCATTGACGATTCGATAGTCGGTGACTCCAAGCCGCTCGTGCATCAGCGCGGGGCGGATGACCCACGGGTTGTTGGTCAGCTTGAGCACTTCGCCCCCGACGGGGCCGGCAAACGCCATGCCGAGCGCATCGGGCAGGGGTCCGCCCGACTGTCGCCCGAATTCTTCCCACGCCGAGCGAAAGCTCGAATGATCGCCGGTTTTGAGCGTAACCGGCTCACCGAGCGCGGTGACCTTGCCGCCTTCGATCTCGGCGAGCGCGAACCGGGCATGCGTCCCGCCGACATCGGTGACGACGATCGTGCGCTTCACCCGACCTGCTCCATCGCAGCGCGCGTTGCCGATGCGCCCGGCGCGAGCGCTGCCGATGCGCCCGGCGCAAGCGCGGCGAGCGCATCGCGATGGGTTGGAAAGTTCGACGCGCAGCCTGACACGAAGCGCTCGACTTCAACCATGTCGACCCGCGCAGGATCGGTGGCCTGTGACGCGACGCACGGCGGATAATTGCCATAGCCACCCAGCAGGCAGTGCCAGCTCAACGGCGGATAGATCGTGTCGATCTTTTGGCGGATCACTTCTTGCGCGAGGTCACCGCCGCGAAACCAGCAGGTGAACAGCGCCTTCAGGCTGTCGGACAGTTCGTCATGCTTGGTCGCGGCACGCCAGTAGTCCGAATCGCTGCGCCGCGCGGCGCGGTAATGACAGACGATATAGTCGCGGATCCCTTCGATGCGGCGCGTGACCGCGGCGTTGAAATCGGCGCGCGCCGCTTCGTTCGCTCCGTCGCGATCGACCGTTTGGATTAAGCGGTCGACGGTATGCATGACGACATGGAGCGCGGTCGCCTCGAGCGGCTCGACGAACCCCTGGGCAAGCCCGATCGCGAGGCAATTGCCGACCCAGCTTCGTTCCACCCGCCCAACGCGCATCGTCAGGTGGCGCGCCTCGACTTCCGGCCCGACGCCGATGTGCGCGCGCAGCTCGGCCTCGGCGGCAGCGGGATCGATGAAGCGCGACGAATGGACATAGCCATTTCCGCTGCGACTGGTCAGCGGGATGTGCCACGCCCAGCCCGCCGACAAAGCGGTGGCGCGGGTCGCGACTTCGGGTCCGTCGGCGGGGACGGGGGTCGGCATCACCACCGCGCGGTCGTTGAACAGATTGTTCGCGAACGAGCGGTGCGGCTCGCCCAGCGCGCCCTCGATGATCGCGGCGCGAAAACCGCTTGCGTCGATGAATAGTTCGCCCTCGATCCGCCGTGCGTCGCGATCGATCAGCGCCGCGACCAGCCCCTCGCTGTCGATCTCGACCGAGGCGATCGTCGCCTCGATCCGTTCGACCCCACGCGCCATTGCCTGTTCGCGCAGGAAGTCGCCGACGAGGTGAGCATCGAAATGATAGCCGTAGCTGATGAAGAAAGGGAAGTTGGCCGGCGCCACCGGGGCCTTGCGCTCGGCCGCGAGCCGCGCGGGAACGAAGAAGCGATCGGGGCGCGCTTCGACCGGCTGTCCCGCCCGGCGGGCGCGCGTATTCTGGAAAAAGCCCGCTTCGGTGAACGCGTCGACCGCGGTCTGAAACGGGTGAAAATAGGTTTCGAAGCCGGGCTGGTCCGACCAGCCGTGAAACGCGATCCCGGCTTTGTAGGTGGCGTTGCAGCGCGGCATCCACTCAGCCTCGGAGATGCCGAGCTCGTCGAAGAAATTCTTCAGTTGCGGAGTCGATCCCTCGCCGACGCCGATGATGCCGATGTCCTTCGATTCGACCAGAGTTATGCGCGTTCCCGACGCGCCCCAGCGGTGCTGGAACAGCATCGCCGCCATCCATCCCGCCGTCCCGCCGCCAAGAATGACGATCGAGCGCGGGCGGGCGGGTGGCACGGCGCCGTCGGTCATCGGCGACTTCGCGCAGCGAGCCGGATCGCGAAGCCGCCGCCCGGCGCCATGCGCAGGGCGAGCGTATCGCCGCGAGTCACGCTCCGCACTTCGTGGATCATGTCCTTGCCCTTCGCGCCGGCCTCGGCGGTCGGTCCATCGCGGTAGATGTGCGCGGTGAAGCGCTTGCCCGCGGGCAGAAAATCGAGCGGCACCGATGCGTCGCGCGCCACTTCACTGGTTACTCCGCCGACATACCAGTCGGCCGACTTGCGGTCCTTGCGCGCGACCACGACCTGCTCGCCAATCGCGCCCGACAAGACGCGCGTCTGGTCCCAATCGACCGGCACCTGCTTGATGAAGTCGAACGCGACCGGGCTTGCTTCGTAATTTTCCTGAAGGTCGGCGGCCATTGCGACCGGCGAATAGATGACGACGTACAGCGCGAGCTGGCGCGCGAGGGTCGAGAGGATGTCGGTATCGCCGCGCCCCTTGAGGCTGACGATCCCCGGGGTATAATCCATCGGCCCCGCCAGCATCCGCGTGAAGAACAATTGCGTGTCGTAGACGGGGGGATTTTTGGGCACGCCCCAGGCATTATATTCCATCCCGCGCTGGCCCTCGCGGCTGACCCAGTTCGGATACGTGCGGCGCAATCCGCTGTCCTTGATCGGTTCGTGTGCGTTGATCATGATGCGCCGCTTGGCGGCTTCGGTGACAACCTTGAGGTGGTGCCGCGCCATGACCTGGCCTTCATGCCATTCGAAATGGATCCGCCCGTCGGCCCCGAGCGCCTGCACTCCGCCCGCGTCGGAGACATAGCCGGTCTTGATCGCATCGATGCCATGCGCTCGAAAATAATCGAACCCCGCGCCCATCTGCGCTTCATAATGCGCGATATTGGCCGAGGTTTCGTGGTGGCCGATGAGGCTGACACCCTGGCGCTTCGCATAAGCCGCGATCCGCGGCATGTCGAAATCGGGATACGGCTTGGTGAAACTGAAGCCCTGCCCGTTGGCGAACCAGTCGCCGTCCCACCCGACGTTCCAGCCTTCGACCAACATCCCCGCAATGTGGTGCTTGGCGGCGAAGTCGATCAGTTTTAGAGCGTTGGCGGTGGTCGCGCCATGTTTGGAACCCGACGCCCAGCTTTGCGTCTCGAGGTGCATTCCCCACCAGATGCCGACATATTTGCGTGGGGTAACCCAGCTCACATCGCCCAATGCATTGGGTTCGTTGAGATTGAGGATGAGGTTGCGCGCGGCGTAAAGCGCGGGCGCGTCGGGTGCGATCGTCAGCATTCGCCACGGGGTGGTGAATTCGCCCGTCCGGCTGACCTTGGCCCCGCTCGAGGACGGAGTCAGCACCGCCTTGAGCAAGGTGCCTTCGACGCGCGCGACGTTCATCCCCGAATAATCGACCAGTGCGGCTTCGTGAATCGACAAATGCGTGCCGTCGGCGAGCACCATCGTCAGCGGGGTCTGCGCAGTGCCGACCCCGCCGATCGGGGTCGCATTGTAGAGATACTCCTCGCGATTGCTTTCGAACGCGGGCGCCCAATATGCTCGGCCGTCGGATGCGATGCGGAACTGGGTCAATTCTTCGGCAATGTTGGTCGCCTTGCCATCGGCGCGCGCGGGCAGGCGATAGCGAAATCCGAGGCCATCGTCATAGACCCGAAACTCGAGCGTCATGCGCCGCTTGAGCGCGGACTTTTCCTCGAAATCCACGCTCAGCTCGCGATAATGGTCGCGTATCCTGCGATCCTCGCCCCACGGCTGCTCCCATGTCTCGTCATGATCGCGCGTGCGCTGGCCGACGATCGCGAAGTTGCGCAGCATTTGCGGCTGGTCGGTGAACAGAAAGCCGAGCTGCGATTCGCCGATCACCGGCGCACCATGGCGGTCGATCCGATAGTGGATCCGCCCTTCGCCATTGAGCGACAATTTCACTTCGATCACCTTGCCCGGCGACGCAATCGCGACGTCCTGGCCGAGCGCGGGGGCGGTGACGAGGAACAGCAGCGCAAGCGCGGCGATCAGGCGGGTCAACATCGGGCGATATATCCTGAAGCGGGAGGGAGCGAATTTGCCGACGGATCAGCGCCGCCCGACTGAACGAGCAGGGTTGCGCGGCTGGATGCGAAGGGTGCGGGACGGTCCGACAGGTTGAACACGCATTGCAGACGCTCATCGCACAATTCGCGCTCGAAGGCGACGATCTGGTCCGACTGCCCGGCAAGCAGCCGGATCGCTCCCTGGCGGAGCGCTCGCGAGCCGCGGCGAAGCGCGATCATCCGCCTGGTCCAGGCCAGCACCGAGCCGTCGTCGCTCCGCTGCGCGGCGACGCTGAGCGGCAAATGCGCGGGGTCGATCGGAAGCCACGGCGACGCGCTTCCGAACCCGCCATCGAATGCGTCGCTCCACGGCATCGGGGTTCGCGCTCCGTCACGCCCAAGCGTCTGCGGCCAGTTGGCGATCGCCTCGGGGTCCTGCAAATGCTCGAAGGCGACCTCGGCCTGGGGAAGCCCAAGCTCCTCGCCCTGGTAAAGGATGACGTTGCCGCGCAGCGCGACCAGCAGCATCAGCGCGGTGCGGACAAACGCCGGCCGGCTCGCCTCGGTCGACCAGCGCGACGCGAAGCGCGGCGCGTCATGGTTGGAAAAGGCCCAGCTCGGCCAGCCCTCGCCTGCTGCCCCCGGCCAATTGGCGATCGCGGCGCGAACAACATCGGGCGTCAGCGCCTCGGCGTAGAGATAGTCGAAGCCATAGGCGCTGTTGACCCGCGCATCGCCGCTGGTGAATTGCTTCATTTCCTGCGCGGCATGCTCGCCGCCGACCTCGGCAAGGAGGAAGCGGTCCGGATATCGGTCGACCAAAGCGCGGATCCGCTCGATGAAGGCGGGGATCGCGGCGTGGCCCTGATTGTACAGATGATGCTGGAAATCGAACGGGCGGGTGCGCTTGTGCGGTCCCGTCACGGGCGGATTATCCCTCAATTCGGGATCGTGCATCGCGAAGTTGAGGGCATCGAGACGAAAGCCGTCGACCCCGCGGTCGAGCCAGAAGCTGGCGACGTCGAGCAGCACCTGCTGAACCTCGGGATGGTGGACATTGAGGTCGGGCTGTTCGGCCAGAAAATTGTGCAGATAATATTGCTCGCGCCGCGCATCCCAAGTCCACGACGGGCCACCGAACACCGATTGCCAATTGTTCGGCGGGGAGCCGTCGGGCCTGGCGTCGGCCCATACATACCAGTCGGCCTTTGGATTATCGCGCGCGCTTCGGCTTTCGACGAACCAGCGATGCTCGATCGAGCTGTGCGAATAGACCTGGTCGATCATCACCTTCAGGTCGAGCGCATGGGCCTTCGCGACCAGCGCATCGAAGTCGCCGAGCGTACCGAAGATCGGGTCGACCCCGCAATAATCGGCAACGTCATAGCCAAAGTCCTTCATCGGCGAAGTGAAGAAGGGCGAAATCCACACCGCGTCGCAGCTAAGCGCGGCGACATGGTCGAGGCGTTCGGTCGCGCCCTTGAGGTCACCGATACCATCGCCATTCGAATCGCTGAAACTGCGTGGATAGATCTGATAGATCACCGCGCCCTTCCACCAGGCGGTGCTGGCGTCGGAACTGGCGCGGGAAAGGGTTTCCGCCTCACTCATCGCGCGGCGCAGATTGCATAGCCGAGGGGGGCAAGATTGACCCGCACGCTTGCCGGGGCCGAGACGGTCGGCGCGCATTTCCCGGCGAGTGCGGAAAAGGATTTGCTGTGAACCTCGACTTCGACATTCTGCGACACCGCTTTGGCCGACGTGTTGAACAGCATTAGCACCTCGCGCCCGCTGGCCGGATCGAACCGCGATACGGCGAACAGCCCGGGCTCGTCCCCGGCATAGCGCAATTTCTGCGCACCGCGACGCAGGGCGGGGGTTGCTTTTCGGACCGCGGCGAGCTTGGCGATCGTGCGATACACCGGGTGGCGGGTCGAGAAATTGGCGGTGGCTGTGGTCGCCCGAGTGCCAACCAGGACATTGTCATTGTAGACCGCGACCTTGCTCGCGAACATGTCCTCGCGCGCATCCTGATCGTTGCCGTCACCGGCGAACCCCTGTTCGTCGCCCGAGTAGATCGTCGGCACCCCGCGAAGCGTCATCAACATGGCATGACCGAGCACAAGCCGGTCCAGCTGTTCCTCATCCTTGGCCGCGGGATGCCCTTGGCGGATCGCGCGCGCGAACCGGCCCATGTCGTGATTGCCGAGGAATGTCGGCAATTGCCGCGCTGTGGGCTCGCCGCCCGCATAGATCGGGTCGAGGTGGAACAGGCTGGCCAGCATGCTGGTCGGTGCCTTGCCCGCGACCACCGCCTTGACCGCCGCGGCAAAGGCGAAATCGAGCGTCGCGGGAAGCCCGTCGCGCTGGGTATGGACCGCGGTAAAGGCCGGATCGACGGCGTCGGTATAGACTTCGCCGAAAATATGGAAATTGGGAATGCCGCGCGCTTTGGCCCGGGCCAGCATCGCGGGCGCGAAGGCCTGCCAGAATTCGGGATTGACGTGGCGCGCGGTGTCGATTCGAAAGCCGTCGACCCCGTAGCGGTCGATCCACTCGCCATAGATGTCGATCATTCCCTGGACCACGCGCGGATGTTCAGTGAACAAATCGTCGAGCCCGACGAAGTCACCGATCTGCGCGCTCTCGTTGCGAAACACCGTGTCGCCGCGATTATGGTAGTAAATCGGGTCGTTGAGCCAGTCGGGCCGTTTGATGCGCCGCTCGGCGCTCGGCACACGGACGGTGTAGGCGAAGTTGGGATCGGTAAGCCGCGTGAAATTCTGCGCGCTGTGGACGCCGTCGCCGGCAAAACCCGGATTGATCGCCGCGCCGCGCGGTCCGCCGCGCCGCTGATAGGGATAATCGGCGCGGCTGCGATAGGGGCATTCCTTTTTCCCCACGCATTCGGCGAACTGGATGACGTCGGCGGTGTGGTTGGTGATGATGTCCATATAGACCTTCATCCCGCGCGCATGGGCGGCATCGACCAGTGCCTTGAATTCGGCATTGGTGCCGAGGTGCGGATCGACGGCGGTGAAGTCAGTGGTCCAGTAACCGTGATAGCCCGCGCTTTCGTTCCCCGCGGGTCCTTGAACGGGCTTGTTCTTGAAGATCGGCGCAAGCCAGATCGCGGTGATCCCCATCCCTTGCAGATAGTCGAGCCGGCGCATCAACCCCTTAAGGTCGCCGCCATGGTAAAAACCCTTGTGCGCCGGGTCGAAGCCGGTCGCCAGCCGATCGCCGCTCAGCCCGCCGCGATCATTGCCTTTATCGCCATTTTCGAACCGGTCGGGGAGGAGGAAATAGATCAGTTCGTCCTCGGCCAGGCGGGCGCGGACAGCGTCCACCGGCGCCGCCGCGCGCGCTCCCTCGATCAGAGCGAGGGCGATGGTCGCGCCAAGTAGGAGGCCGATGACGACGCGCTTCATACAGAGTCCCTCATGCTGCCATCATTTGAACGAGATAGTCGCCGTGCGTCGAGAGCGCGGCGCTCTTGCGAACATATGCGTCGCGCAACGTCGCGAGATAATCGGCAAGGTCTTGGTCCGACAATAAATCGGCGAGCGGATGCCAGGCTTCGGGCATGACTTCCTGTCCGATCATCACCTGGGTCCAGCCTTCTTCGGTGAACAGTTCCTGTTGCTCGCGGTGGACGCGGCCGGTGGTGCGAAACAGTTCGATCTTCGCCGTCAGCGAGTCGGGGATCGCCATTTCACGGCACGCATCCCAGAACGGATCTCCGACTCGTGCATTGGCCTTGTAATGCAGCACGAGGAAGTCGCGGATCCGCTCCCATTCGAAATCGGACAGGCGGTTGAACTGGTCGCGAGCGGCGGGTTCGATCGCGTCTCCCGGGAAATAGGTCAGCAGC
>Ga0136611_10002708_pt1 | contig 12377 bp, 11 predicted proteins | sample AntDrymUQ2232306_2_FD_106645 | JGI IMG/M metagenome (GOLD analysis project Ga0136611, IMG submission 106645) | Polar desert sand microbial communities from Dry Valleys, Antarctica - metaG UQ223 (23.06) | ecosystem: Environmental > Terrestrial > Soil > Desert | place: Antarctica: Dry Valley... | reverse complement strand
CTGCAACTGTCGCCGCTTGGCGCCGGCCAGCATCAGCATCGCGGCGAACGACAATGCAGAAAAAAGTTTGCCGCGCACGATTTGCCCGGCGCCAAGCGGCGACAGTTGCAGGGATTCGAGCAGGCCGCGCTCGCGCTCGCCGGCGATTCCCGTTGCGGTCAGGAGCGGCGCGAGGAAAAGCCACGCCGCGGTCTGCAGCATCGCGAGAATTGAAAACAATTCGTGGCCGGCATAGCGCGCGGCGGCTTCGACATCTTCATCGGAATGCGACTGGCCGGAATAAATCAGCGCCATAAGTGCCGCGAGCAACGCCGTCCAGGCGAACGCGAGGGCGAAACTTTGCCAGCGCCGCCAGCGCGCACGAAATTCGCGCTCGATAATCGGATTCATTAGCGCGTGAGTTTAGCGCGAAAAGTACGCCTTTATTTAGGCGTACTTTTCTTCCTATTGTCAAAATTCGCCGGACGTACTAACATTCCCTTAGTCTTCCCTGCCATCCTTAACCTGCCGCACTTTTAGGCATTTCCTTGCACCAGAGGAGGTGAACGCATTCCGTTATCCGTTCGGCGCGCAGAGTCCGTCCCGAACGCGAGGCTTCCGCCGCTTTGATTGGTCAAAGCGAATTTCATCGGTTTCCCCGATCAAGCTGTCCAATTTTCTCACAAGGATACGCTCATGAATGGTAGTGAAGTGAAAAATCAGATCGACGAGTTGGAAAAAATTCGCGCGCAGTCGCGTTTGTGGCGCACGCTCACCGTGCTTGCGCTGCTAGCTATCGTGGTCATCGGAGTCGGCTCGATCGTCAGCGCGGTGCGCGGATTGTTCAGCCCCGGCGCGACGCAAGAAGAATTTGCCGGCGCGCTGAGTTCCAATTTGCAACGCGATGTCGTGCCCCAGGTTCAAAGCATCGCACAGCAGGCGATTGCCGAAATCCGCCCGCAAGTCGAAAGCGAACTGAGCAAGCTCAACGACCGCGTGCCCGAACTGACCGAGGCCTCAATGAAGCAGTTCGAATTGCTGCAAAAAAACGTGCCCGATCAGGCCGAGAAGGTTTTGGAAGAAACGCTCGGCGCCGCGCTAATCAAGAAAGAACCGAAGATTCGCGCGATGTTCCCCGAAGTGACCGAAGCCAAAATCGAGACCGCTGTGCACAACGTTTCTCTCGAAGCGACCGAGCGCATCATGCACGCGCACGACAGCCTGTTCGCCGCGCACATGACGGCGCTGAACAACATCATCGGCAACCTGGATAAAATCCAGCGCAGCGAGCGCGTCAACCCCAAAGACGAAAAAGCCGACTGGGAAATGGGCATGGCGATTTTCGACCTGGTTCACGACGAGTTGAAAAACCTGCAGCCCGATTCGATGAAAGCCAAAGGCAAAACCACTGTCGCTCCCAGAGCCGGCGCGCCCAAGCCCGGCATGGCGAAGATGAACCCAGCCCAACTCAAAGCCGCGCAAATGAACGCCGCAAAAATGAATGCAGCGAAAATGAATGCAGCGAAAATGAACGGCATGAAGCCGAACTTGGCGAAGCCGAATGCGGCGAAGCCAGGCATGCCAAAGCCGAACACGGCGATGCAACCAAAGGGGGCGAGCAATGGAACCAAACAACCCGTCGGATACTGAGCGATCCGAACTCGATAGGCCGATTGAAAAGCCGACTGTGATTCAGCCTTCAGTTCCTGTTCCGGTTGCGGCGACCGGCGGCGAAGGAGTTGCGGAGCAATACGTTGCCGACCAGTTGCACAATGCGCGCCTTTCGCTACAGCGCACGCAGCTGATCGGTGCGTTGCTGGTGCTCGTGACTTTGCTGTACATGCTTTACATGGCGATCAATTTTCGTCGCTACCTCGAGCCGCAGGCGGCGGCTGAAGTCGCAGGCGGCTTGATTAGCGAGCGGGTCAACGAACAAGCGCAGGGCGTGGCCGATCAGGTCAAAGCGCGCGTGCCCGAAATGATTCGCGAGCTGCCCGACTACGCGCTGGCGCAAATGCCGATTTATCGCGAGGCGCTCGAACAGCGCATCGCAACCGATTTGCGCACGCATTCGGCAGCCGCAGCCCTGAACCTTGGCGATCACCTTGATGTGTTTTTGGACGAGCACAAGGACAAGATCAAGACCGTTTTCGAAGCGACGGCGGATTCGCAAGCGGTCAAGCAAATGGGCGCCGAAATCGAGCACGAATTTCTCAAGTCGCTTAAGAACACGCAGGCTGGCGGCGGCGAAACTTTGAAAACCAAGCTCGACACGTCGCTGCAAATGTTGCAGCAGGTCAACATGAAGATGTCGCGTTTGGCCAACGCCAAAAACCTGACGCCCCAGGAACGCAAAGCGCGCCGCGCCATCGCGATTATGACAACCAAGCTGGACCACGAAATTCAGCAAAACGGCCTGCAAAACCTCAAGCTCAATGAAGTCACCGACCCGATGGGCGATAGCCTCGGCAGCGCGCTGAGCGCCGCGTCGAACAGCGTCGCCGCGCACGCCGCAAGCGGCAACAAATCGGGCGATGACGCGCCAGCCGGCGCATCGGCAAGCGGCACGCGACCGTAAAACCCGGTGATCCGCAAAAGCAAAAGTACGCCTGAATTCAGGCGTACTTTTGCTTTTAGCGCGTTGCGCAGGTTTGACTGCCGGAACGTGCCGTACTGTTAAAACGGGGTCAGCAACAATGCTGCATATAAAACGCTTTTGCGCCTGGTTCTGCTAACAATATCCCCGCCTGGCGCGGTGCGGCTTGCGCGCGGTAGCCAGATCAACCCAAGGCAACATCCTTACATTCCAGGCGACGAGTTCACCGCACCCCGCTTCTTACGTTCTCAATTCTCTCAGCGCACCTTCGATTTCCTTGCCTTCAAGCTCCGCGCCGTTCCAGCTTTGCGCCCGAAAATTCACGATATCGCCTTGCTGGAATTTCTGATTTAAGCACACGCGCGCTTTAACGTAGTGTGGCGTCAAACCTTCGGCGAAGTCGTCTTCGATTTTCTCGATGAGAATGCCCGAATCATTCTTCAGAAATTGCGCCGCATAATCGCGCGACAAATTCTTTGCCAGCGCGAGCAATTCATCGACGCGGCGCGCTTGTTCCATTGGCGCGACGTGATCGGGCAAATCGGCGGCGGCTGTACCGGCGCGAGGCGAGTAGGGGAAAACGTGAATCGCCGAAAACTTCGCGCCGCGCGCCAGATTCATCGATTCTTCAAAATCTTCGGGCGTTTCGCCGGGAAAGCCGACGATAATGTCTGTCGTCAATCCGCCGTCGGGCCGGATTTCACGCCAGCGACGCGCAGCTTTGAGAAACATTTCGGGCGTGTAGCGTCGGCGCATTCGCCGCAATGTCGTCGCGCTTCCGGCCTGCAACGCGAGGTGAATGTGCGGGCAAATTTTCGGCGTCGCCGCGATGGTCTGTAAAAACTCGTCGTCCACATCTGCCGGATCGAGCGACGAAACCCGCACGCGCTCCAATCCTTCAATCGTCGAAATCGCGCGCAGCAATGAGCACAATTCCGCGTTGCGCCCTCGCGATTCCGCACTTCGCACTCCACGTTCCGCACTTCCCCAGTCGCTCATCGAAACGCCCGTCACCGTTAATTCGCGCGCGCCTTCGGCCACCAGAATGCGCGCTTCGGCAACAACCGCGTCGCGCGATTTGACAACCGATGCGCCGCGCACAGTGGGAATAATGCAGTACGAGCACTTGTGATTGCAGCCGTCCTGGATTTTCAGGACGGCACGCTCGCGCGTGGCGATAGGCATCGGCTCGCTGCCGATTTGGGCACGTAAAACGGCGTACTTTTGCGCCCAGTTGTCTTGTTCATTAAGGCGCTGAATCGCCAGATCCGGCAATTCAAACTTGCGTGCGTTGTTTAAAATCAAGGCGTCGGGCGCGACGCGCTGGAACTGATCGGCGGCGTAAGCGGCGGCGCAACCCGTCACGGCGACGACAGCGTCGGCGTTATTGCGGCGCGCGCGCCCGGCGGCCTTGCGCGATTTGCGGTCGGCCTCGGCGGTCACTGTACAAGTGTCGATGACGTATAAATCGGCGACCTCGCGAAACTCGACGCGGCGAAATCCGCGCTGCGTCAGCATCCGCGAAATCTGGTGCGAATCGTATTGATTCACTTTGCAGCCCAATGTGTAAAGCGCGAACGTCGGGCGACGCGACGCATCCGAGAATGCGCCGCGTGTGAGTCCGGCGGGCGTTTGTGGAAAAAGAGTGATAGCCGATGAGGTCATGACGACACAGTGTAGGACGCGGAGCGAAGCAGCGTCAAACAGGGCGCTTCAAGCTGAGCGGCGATTCCAGATTGCGAGGTGCGGGATGCTTTACATTGTTTTAGGTTTGGCCGTCGTGTTTTACGCGTCGCTGTTCTGGGTGTGGAGCGCCGCTCAACCACATCTCGACAGCACCGCGTCGCGCCTTGCCGCGTGGCGACAGCTCATTTATCTCGTGCCCGACCAGACGGCGCTGCTCGTACTCCGCGAACTGATTTTACTCACGCTGGTTTATCTTGCATTCGACGGCGCTGTGGCGCTTGTGCGTCGCGTTGTGTCCCACAAAACGCCGCGCCATTCGTGGCACGATGGGCCGCCACTCGATGCTGCGCGGCGCGACGATTCGCGCGCGGCATAAAGCTATTCGCGTCGCGGCGTGATGTTTCGCTCGAAATGTGCCACAATTAAGGCGTACTTTTCGAGTCTCGCGCGCTGCGCCGGAGCCATTTCATGCTGATCGTCGCGCTCATCGGAGCCTTTCTTCTTTATGTTGTCCTGTACTTTTTCTACGAAGCGGCCAGTCCGCGGCTCGGCGTGGCGGTTCCATTGCTCGAATCGGTGCGCGCGATGCTCTTTACGCTTCCAGGTTCGGCGCCACTGGCGTTTCTCAAACTCGGCCTGATTCTGCTGGCTTTTTACGTCATCATCGATGCTTTGCGCGCGGCCATTTCGCGCAGCCGCCGCAAGCGTTAAAACGGCAATTTTAAGTTTTGAATTCTCAGTTATTAATTTAAAACTCAAAACTCAAAACTTAAAACTTCTTCCCGTGCCCACATTTTTGCTCGCGCCCGATTCGCTCAAAGGCTCGCTTTCGGCAGTCGCGGCGTGCGCGGCGATGGAGCGCGGCGTGCGGCGCGCACTCCCCAAAAGTACGCCGGAATTCCTGCACGTTCCTCTGGCCGATGGCGGCGAAGGAACTGTTGAAGCGTTGCTGCGCGGCGCAGGCGGAACCCGACAAACCGCGCGCGTCCACAATCCACTGGGCGAAGAAGCCATTGCAAACTGGGCGATTCTGCATGATGGCCGCGCCATTTTGGAAATGGCGCAAGCCTCCGGCCTCACTTTGATTTCGTCTGAAAAACGTGATGCCTTGCGCGCGAGCAGCTACGGCACGGGCGAACTGATTTGCGCCGCGCTCGATGCGGGCTGCCGCGAAATTTTGCTTGGCATCGGCGGCTCAGCGATAACCGACGGCGGCAGCGGCGCGCTGTCGGCGCTGGGAATTCAAATTTTTGACTCGCACGGAAACGAGATTGCCGCGGGCGGCGCGGCGTTGCAAGACCTGGCGCGCATTGATTTCTCAAACCTCGATTCGCGACTGTGCGAAACCCACTTTCGCATTTTGTGCGACGTGACGAATCCGTTGTGCGGCGCAAACGGCGCGGCGCAGGTTTACGCGCCGCAAAAAGGTGCATCGCCCGCCGATGTTGAAATTCTCGACGCGGCACTTTCGCATTTCGCCGACGTTGTCGCGCAAACCGTCGGGTGCGATTTGCGCGACGTAGAAGGCGCTGGCGCGGCGGGCGGAATCGGTTTCGGTCTGCTGTCTTTTCTGAATGCCGATTTAATTTCGGGAATTGAAGAGATTCTGGACGCGACGGACTTCTCCGCCAAACTCGAACGCGCCGATTTCGTTTTTACCGCCGAAGGCGCAATCGACGCGCAGACTTTGCGGGGCAAAGCCTTGTCGGGAATTGCGCACGCGGCGAAAAAAGCGAAGAACGGGCACGGCGTTCCAGTTATCGCGTTTGGCGGCGGCGTCAAACTTTCGGGCGAAGAATTGGCGAAAATGGGAATCGTTGCCGCGCTGCCGTTGCCCGACGCGCCGCAAACCCTGCAAGATTGTGTCGCGCGCGCCGATGATCTCTTATCTGACGCCGCCGAACGCGCAACGCGATTGTTGCTCAACGAAAAGTAGGCCTGAAAAGCGGAGTTCTTTCTACTTTCGACCGAACCACTCTTTGGTTTCGGGGCTGAACCACTGCGACAAGATGTAGCCGTAAGCCAGCGTGCCGATAGGGAAAACCAACACGCCCAACACGCAAAGAACGATCTGCGCGTTCCACGCCGTGGGGTCGCCTTTTTTGAACATCGTCTGAAGCCGGTCGAAAAGCACCGTGATGTAAATGAAAAAGCATAAAATAGCGACGCTCAGCGCAAAGACGGGGTGCCTCAGAGCCGTCGGGGCAAGCATGACGGAATAAAACAAGCGAATCAGCACGATCAGCAGAAAAATGATCTTTACCAATGACGCGAGCGGATAGGCCCAATTTCTCACGACCGACGGCGCATGGCTCCAGTCAGGGCGCGCAGCGGCAACGCTTGTCGTGGAAATGAACGCCTTGGGTGCGGGAATCGGCGGGCGGTTCAGGTCGTTCATAAGGCTTCTCCTTTCAAAGGGCACTTCTTCTTAAGACATACTTTTAATCAACTCGAAAGCGGAATGACGCCGGGCGCGTTTGGGGGCGGCGTGCGAAAAACCTGGTTTTTCATCGCCAACGTCGCGATGCGACGCGCGACGCCACCGGCGATTTCGCGATAGGTTTCGCTGAGCGCGCTTTGCGGCTCGGACACGAAAATCGGCGTGCCCGAGTCGCCGCCGCGCGTGATCGACAAATCGCGCGGGATTTGTCCCAGAAGGGGAACATCGAACGCCAGCGCCGCGCGCTCGCCGCCGCCTTCGCCGAATAGATGGATGCGTTCGCCCGACGGATTTTGGTACCAGCTCATGTTTTCGACGATGCCCAGAATCGGCACGCCCAGCCCGCTTTGCGCCATCTTTTCGAACATTCGCCCGGCGCGCAAAACGTCTTCGCTGGCGACGGCCTCAGGCGTCGTGACAATGACCGCGCCCGCCAACGGCGCGCTTTGAATCAGCGTTAATTGCGTGTCGCCCGTGCCGGGCGGCAAGTCGATGACGAGATAATCGAGTTCGCCCCATTCGACGGCGCCCAGGAATTGCTGCACCATTTTTCCGACCATCGGGCCGCGCCACACAATCGGGTTTTCTTTTTCCGTCAGAAATCCAATCGAGATTAATTTGATGCCGAATCGTTCGATTGGCACGATGCGCTGCTGGCCATCCTGAATCAAGACTTCGGGCTGCTCGCTTTCGGGCACGCCGAGCATGATCGGAATCGACGGGCCGTAAACGTCGGCGTCCATGAGTCCAACGCTGGCGCCGCTTTCGGCCAGCGCCAAAGCCAGATTCACCGCCGTCGTGCTTTTGCCGACGCCGCCTTTGCCCGATGCGACGGCAATCGCGTTTTTGATTCCCGGAATCAGGTTGCGAATTTCCGGCGGCTTGACGCCCGCAGGCGCCGCCGAGCGAGTCTGCGAAGTCATGTTCACATTCACTTTTTCAACGCCCGGCACGCCCGAAACCATGTCTTCGCACGCGCTTTTCAATTGTTCCTTGACGGGACACGCCGGCGTCGTCAATTCAACATCGAAGGAAACCGTGCCGCCATCGATTACGAGATTCTTAACGAAACCCAGCTCGACGATATTCTTGTGCAAATCGGGATCGATGACATGCGCCAGCGCGCGCAAAACCGCGTCTTGAGAAACTTCTTTTTTCTTTCCAAACATGATGGGGATTTTAACTTAAACAAAAACGCCCGGTCATTCGCAGACCGCTCAAATGTCTTTCAGCGTTCGCAGTCGATAAACGTTGCAGTCGGATTCATGGGTTTCGCCCGACGCGACGTCACGGGTTTCGCGCACGAGCCACAACGGCGTGAATCCGGCGGCGCGCGAAGCCAGAACGTCTTTTTCGTAATGATCGCCAACGTAGAAAAGTACGCCGGAATCTGGGCGTACTTTTTGGACTTCGCGCTTGACGATCTCGAAGAATTCAGGCGCCGGTTTTTCAAAGCCGATGTGCGCCGAAGAAAAAATGAAGCTGAAATAATCCTTCAAATCGAGACTTTGCAAAACCTGCGACAATTGATAATCCCAGTTCGAGGCGACCGCCAAAGTCGCGCCGCGCGCGCGCCACAAATCGAGAACTTCGCGCACTTCGGGAAAGGCGCGAAATACAATCGCTTCGCTTAAGACTTCCAGTGTTTGTTCGTCGGAAAGGCTGAACTCAGCTTGCTCGCGAATCGCGTTCGCGAGAACTTGCGCGCAAAGGAAACGCAAATCGCGCCACGAATTTTCATCGCGCGCGGATTGGGCGTGCGCCATGTAAAATCGCATTTCGCGGTGCGCTGCGCGCGTCACGATTTCGGGCGATAAGTCGGCGCCGCGAAGCGCAAATCCGCTTTGCAGGCGACCATAAAAATCGTCCAGCTCGACCAGAGTGCCGTAGGCATCGAAAACAAAAAACACGGACGCAGTGTAACAACTGAGCCACGAAATCGGCGGCATCTTTCTTGCTTGCTCTGGGCGCGATTTCCTGGCCGACGTCGGGAGAAATGGAGAAAGAAAATGGCATTGAACACGTTGAAAGACTTGCTGATTGAAGAACTGCAGGACATTTACAGCGCCGAGCAGCAGATTCTCAAGGCGCTGCCGAAAATGGAAGCCGCGGCGACTTCGCCCAAGCTCAAAGCCGCGTTCACAAAGCATCTTGCCGAAACGCAGGGCCAGGTCGAGCGCCTGAATCAAATCTTCGCGCAGCTCAAGCAAGAGCCGGGCGGCAAAGTTTGCGTCGCGACCAAAGGCCTGGTCAAAGAAGCGAAAGAAATGATGGAAGAAAAAGCCGACACCGACGTTCGCGACGCTGCCTTGATCGCTTCAGCGCAAAAAATCGAGCATTACGAAATCGCCAACTACGGCACCACGCTTTGCTGGGCGACGGAACTTGGCCTGACCGACATCGCCACGCTGCTCGAAACGACGCTCAACGAAGAAAAGAAAACCGACCAGTCGCTGACCAAGCTCGCCAAAAGCCGCATCAACCTGGAAGCGATCAGCCAGTAGCCGGTAGCCAGTGGTCGGTGATCAGAAAACGCGCTTCCCAGACTTTTAACACAAAAAGTACGCCTGAATTCAGGCGTACTTTTTGTGTTTCCCACTCCGGACTCTCACGCCTGATTTCTGACCACTGACCACTGGCCACTTTTAACACACGAAACGCGGCGCCGCGTTAAGCTAAAGCCATGCAAAAACGTAAGTCCGCCAGGAAAATATCTTCTCCGAAAATCGTGCGCCAATTGGATAACGCCGAGTATTTTTTCAACCGCGAATTATCGTGGCTCGAATTTAACGGGCGCGTTTTGGAAGAAGCGCAAGACCATTCCAACTCGATTCTCGAACGACTAAAGTTCCTGACAATCGTCTCGTCGAACCTGGACGAGTTTTTTGAAATTCGCGTCGCGGGCCTGCAGCAGCAGGCCGAAAGCCAGCCCGGCTCGCGCGGCCCCGACGGCCTGACAGCGGCGCAAACGCTGGCGGAAATCGCGCGACGCGCCGGCAAAATGGTACGCGACCAATATAAATGTTATCGCGAAAGCGTCGTGCCCGGCCTGACCGAGGCCGGAATCGATTTGCAAACCGTCGATGAGCTTTCGCCGCGCGCCAAAAAATGGGCCGCCGAATATTTCGCGCGCGAAGTTTTTCCAGTTTTGACGCCGCTGGCAATTGATCCCGCGCATCCATTTCCGCAACTCTTGAACAAGAGTTTGAACCTCGCGGTTGTGCTGTCGATTTCCGATACGCCTGGCCAGCTTGACGGCCTGAAAAGCGACGAGACGCACGAAGATTCGCGCTTTGGCGTTGTTCAAGTGCCGCGCGTTTTGCCGCGACTTGTGGCGCTGCCCAAAGAAGTCTGTCCCGCGGGTCGCACGGTTTATGTTTTCCAGTCGTCGATTGTATCGGAGCACATCGGCCAATTGTTTCCCGGCCTGCAAGTCGAAGGCTGCTACGCGTTTCGCGTCACGCGCAACAGCGAGCTTTATCTTGACGAAGACGAAGCCGACAATTTATTGGAAGCGATGCGCGAGCAGTTGCAGCGGCGGCGGCGCGGTGATGCGGTGCGCCTCGAAGTGCAGCGAGGCTGCGATCCGCAAGTCGTGGAAATGCTGCTCGAAACTTTTGAGCTTGAGCCGATTGACTTGTACGAAGTCGATGGCCCGGTAAATCTGCCGCGCCTGATGGCGGTTTATTCTGCCGAGAAACGGCCCGATTTAAAAGACGCGCCGTTTGTCACGGCCAAGCCGCACGCGCTGCGCCATGTCGAAACGCCCGACGATTTCTTCGCCGCGATTCGCCACGAAGATATTCTTTTACATCATCCGTATGACAGTTTTAAAACCGTTGTCGATTTCGTGCGAATGGCCGCGGACGACCCGCACGTTCTGGCGATCAAGCAGACGCTTTATCGCACTTCGGGCGATTCGCCCATTGTGCGCGCGTTGATGCGCGCGGCGGAAAACGGCAAGCAAGTCACGGCGCTGGTCGAATTGAAAGCGCGCTTCGATGAGGAAAATAACATTCAGTGGGCGCGCGCGCTGGAAGAAGCGGGAGTTCATGTTTTGTATGGGCTGGTCGGCCTGAAAACTCATTGCAAAGTGTGCCTTGTGGTGCGCCGCGAAGGCGGCGAAATTCGCCGCTACTTGCACCTGGGAACGGGAAACTACAACCAGATCACGGCCCGGCTTTACACCGATGTCGGCTTCTTGACGGCGCGACCGGAACTGGGCGAAGACGCCGGAAAAATCTTCAATCTCTTAACGGGAATGAGCCAGTTCCCGGGATTGGAAAAGCTGAAAATGGCGCCGTTCGGGCTGCACGATAATTTCAAGAAACTCATCGAGCGCGAGATTCAGCACGCGAAGAAACAGAAAAAAGTACGCCCGAATAAAGGCGTACTTTCGCCGCGCATCATCGCCAAGATGAACGCGCTGGTCGACCCGGAAATCATCAAGTGCTTGTATCGAGCGTCGCAGGCAGGCGTTCAGATTCAGCTTGTCGTGCGCGGCGTTTGCTGCTTGCGTCCGGGAATTTCCGGCGTCAGCGAAAACATCGAAGTTCGCTCGATCATCGACCGCTTCCTGGAACATTCGCGTATTTTTTATTTCGCCAACGGCGGCGAAGAAGAAATTTATTGCGGCAGCGCCGACTGGATGCCGCGCAATTTTTTCCGCCGCATCGAAGTGGTTTTTCCCGTTGAAGAACCCAAACTAAAGGCGCGTTTGCGCGATGAAATTTTGGGCGCGGCACTCGCCGACACTGTAAAAGCGCGCCGCATTCGCGCCGACGGAACGCACGAAAGGCTCAAGCCCAGAGCGGGTGAAGAACGCGTGCGCTGCCAGCAATGGCTGCTGGCAAACGCCGGTCGTTATGACAGCGCGGGTCGTTTTGAAGGAGAGCAGGCCATTGATTTTCTTTCGAGCCGCCCCGCCGCGCCGCCCGCGACCGCCGCTGAAAGTTTGAAGAATGTGAATGTCGAAGCGGCACCGTTAATTGTCGCACGCGCCGCGCCGCAAACCATGGCGCCGCTTTCGACCGATGGCCGCGCCGGAACGCAGGCCGATCCGGTTTTGCAATCGCTGGCCGCGCAAATCGAAGCCGAAGAAGGTACTGGTGATGACCTGAAATCTCACGCCGGCCAAACCGCGGGCGAAGAACACGAGCGCGCCGCGACAACCGTCATCAGCGACGAGCCTGTCGCATTTGACGCGCCGCCGCCAGTCGCCGTAAAATCGCAGCGTCGCAAACGCAAAAATTAGCCACAGATGAACACCGATGAACGCTTAAAGGAAAAGAGCGGAATCAATCTCTTTTCTCCTGTGTATTCATCGGTGTTCATCTGTGGCTCCAAAAGTACGCCGAAATACAGGCGTACTTTTTCAAGGAACATTATGGCGAATCATGTTGTGGCGGTAGATGTCGGCGGCACGAAAATTCTCGGCGCGGTCGTGACGGATAGCGGCAAAATCTTGGTGCGGCACAAGGAAAAAACCGACCGCCGCAGCAAAAAACGCATCGTCGAGCAAACCTGCGAAGTGATTTCGAGCGCCATCGAAACAGCGAAATTGTCCGCCGGTGATATTAGCGGAATCGCGCTGGGCGTTCCCGGCATTGTCGAAGGCGACGGCCACGTGTTGTTCACGCCCAACGCGCCGCTTTCGCAAACGCCTCTGGGCGCGAT
>Ga0136611_10002707_pt1 | contig 12383 bp, 11 predicted proteins | sample AntDrymUQ2232306_2_FD_106645 | JGI IMG/M metagenome (GOLD analysis project Ga0136611, IMG submission 106645) | Polar desert sand microbial communities from Dry Valleys, Antarctica - metaG UQ223 (23.06) | ecosystem: Environmental > Terrestrial > Soil > Desert | place: Antarctica: Dry Valley... | reverse complement strand
TCGAGGGGCCCGGGGACGACCGGGCTTGGGCGGTGCTGCTCGGCTCCGCGTCGGATCTCGACGACCTCATCCCGACCCTGGTCGCCTACCAGATCGAGTGGAACAAGCTGCGGCGACGCCTGCGCGGCGTCGGCTGGCCGCGTGCGCAGGGGCTGCCCGGCGCCGAGGAGTGCGCGCGCGTCCTCGGGGGAGCCGAGGATGACTGGACGCGCCTGCAGGAGGTGTGGGGGACGTCCTACGCCGAGCGGCTCGGCGACGTCGCGCAGCGCGGGCTCTCGCTGCGCGTGCGGATGCTCGGCGGCTCGCAGGTCGGCTACGCCCGGATGACGCGCCGCTGGTGGGCGCCCGTCCGCGAGCAGCTCGAGCGCGAGCGCCTTCGCGACGCGCCGATGTACGTCGTGTCGAGCAACACGCACTCGATCGTCAACCTCGTCTCCGGCGACGCGCAGGCGCGGGAGGCGGAGATCGTCGCGTGGGTCGATCGGGAAGGCCCCGGCGACCTGCAGGCCGAGCTCGCGATGTTCCGCTCGGGCGCCTCGCAGGGCTCGTGGGAGAACTTCCTCTACTTCGCCGTCCGGGACTTCTACCTCGCGGGCGGCGACGACGCCGTCCGGCGCACGGCCGAGCAGGACGTCGGCATAACCCACCTCAGCTCGCGCACCGCGCTGCGCTGCGCCGCGCAGGTGCTCCCGCTGGCCACGCTCGACCCGGCGCGCTTCGACGCGCGGCTCGGCGCACTCGACCCGGCCCGGTTGGCCGCCTCCGACGCGGTGATCGTCAACGTCGACTACCCCCTCGGCGTCGCTGCGTACAACATCCTGCGCGAGATCACCGAGGATCGCGACACGCTGCGCGGCGTCTACGTGCTCGGGAAGGCAGCGACGCTCAACGCCGACGTCGGCGACGTCATGCTCTCCAACGTCGTCTTCGACGAGCACTCCCAGACGACCTACTGGCTCGACAACGCGTTCGCCGTCGAGGACATCACGCCGTACCTGCGCTTCGGCTCGGGCCTCGACAACCAGCGCGCGGTGACCGTGAAGTCGACGTTCCTGCAGAACCGCGGCTACCTCGACCGCTACTACCGCGAGGCCTACACCGTTGTCGAGATGGAGGCCGGCCCGTACTGCAACGCGATCTACGAGCTGACCGACCCGGACCGCTATCCCGTGGGAGAGCAAGTGAACTTCTCAAAGCTCCCCGTCGACTTCGGCATCATCCATTACGCATCAGACACCCCCTACACAGGCCCGCACGCTCGGCGCGCGGGGACTCAGCTACTACGGCATGGACTCCACCTACGCCTCGTCGATCGCGATCCTCCGGCGCATCCTGCGTCAAGAGGGCGCGCTTCCGAGTGACCCGGCGGCGAGTGGGGTAGAGGAGAACCGATGAGCACTCCGGCCCAACGCGAGCAGGCCAAGCGCGAAGAGAAGATCGAATCGATGAAGGAGCAGATCGACGACGGCTCTCTCACCGTGCGGCAGATGACCGACGAGGAGAAGGCGAAGTTCGCGCCGAAGAACCCGCCGAAGGAGCCGCGCACCCCGCGGCGCCGCCGCCCGCCGCGGTAGACGGCAAGCGCGCAGGGCGCGGTTGAACGCGCAAAGCAGGTCGATCGTCTCGCGCCCGCGGCGCGAGATCGGCCGTCGCGGAGTGCGAGGATGGAGACCGTGACCGACGTCCCGCCCGCGCCGCGGCCCGAGCCGTCGCGGCGCCTCGCCGAGGCGGCGCGCGGGCTGTGGACCATCGGAGCGCTGGGTTGGGCGCTGCCGCTGGCGATCGGGGTGCCGCTCGTGCTCGGGGGGATCGACGAGGTGCCGGGAGCGCTGCGTGCGCTCGCGATCGTCGGGGCGGTGCTCGTCGCCGCGGTCGGCGCGCTCGCCGTACCGCAGCTGCGCTGGCGGCGCTGGCGCTGGGACGTCCGCGACGAGGAGATCGACCTGCGCCACGGCGCTCTGACCGAGGTCCGCACGATCGTCCCGATGGCGCGGGTGCAGCACGTCGACGTGCGCCGCTCGTTTATGCAGCAGCGCTCGGGCACGGCCGACCTCGTCGTCCACACCGCTGCGGGCCAGACGACGATCCCCATGCTGCCCGAGGCGGCGGCCGTCGAGGTGCGCGACCGCATCGCCGATCTCGCGCGCACCCCCGATGAGCTCTGAGCCGCCCGGCTGCGAGCCCGCGCCGAGCTTCACGGCCCCGCGACGTCTCCACGTCGCGGCGGCGGCGACAAACGCGGTGCTCGCGCTGCGGGGCCTCGCCTTCCCGCTCGTGGCCGTGGTCTTCGTCGGAGGCAGCGGCGGCGGCTTGGTCCGTGCCGCGAGCTTCGCGGCGCTCGGCGCGCTCTTCGCGCTGGCCACCGGGATCGTCACGTGGCGGGCGACGAGCTATCAGCTCACCAACGGAGCACTGCGGTTGCGGAGCGGCGTCTTCTCCCCCGACGACACCGTCGTCCCGGTCGCGCGGATCCAGGCGGTCGACACCGCGCAGGGGCTGGTGCAGCGGCTGTTCGGCGCCGTCGAGTTGCACGTCCAGACGCCCGGCGGCGGCGCGAGCGGAGAGATCGTGCTCGCGGCGGTCTCCCCCGTCGACGCCCGCGCCCTGCGCGCGGCGCTCGGACATCCCGAGCCCGCCGCGTCCGCCGCCGCGCGCCGGCGGCTCGGCGGCGGTGCGCTGCTGGTAGCGGCGCTCACCGCGCCGCAGTTCGGCGTCGTGCTGCCCGTCGTCGGCGCGGCCTTCGCGGGCGCCGACGACCTCTTCGGCGACGTGCTCGCCGAGGACCTCTTCACGCGGATCAAGGATCCGGGCGACCTGATCGTGATCGTTGCCGCGTTGCTCGGTGCGACGTTCCTCGTCTCGTTCCTCGCCGCCGTCGTCGCCTTCGCGGGCTTCGAGGTCGAGCGCGACGGCGACCGGCTGCGCATCCGGCGCGGGCTGCTCCAGCGCCGCGCGGCGAGCGTGCCGGTGGCCCGCATTGACGGCGTCGCCGTGGTGGAGGGACTCCTCCGCGCGCCGTTCGGGCTCGCGGCGGTGCGCCTGGAGACGGCGGGCTACGCGAAGGAGCAGGCAGCGGCGCGGACGCTCTTCCCGCTCGTCCGCATCGCCGAGATCCCCGCGCTGCTGGCCGAGCTCGTGCCCGGCCTCGACGGGAGCCCGCCCGCGCTGGAGCGGCCGCCGCGGAGGAGCCTGCGGAGCTACGTCCTGGCGCCGGCGCTCGTCGGTGCCGCCGCCGGCGCCGCCGCCACGCTCGCGATGGCGCCGCCGCTCGCGTGGGTCGCGCTCTCCGGCCTCGCCATCCTGGGCGCCCTCCACGGGCTCTTGGCCTTCCGCGCGGCGGGCCTGCACCTCGACGCGGATCGCGTGGTGCTGCGCGCGCGGCGCGGCACCGCTCGCGTGACGCTATTGGGGCGCCGCCGGCGCCTGCAGGAGGTGAGCGTCGCGCGGAACCCCCTTCAGCGCCGGGCACGCCTGGCGACCTTCGGCCTCGCGCTCGGCTCCGGGCGCCGCGCGCGCGTGCGGCACCTCGACGCCGGGGCCGCGGACGCGGCCCAGGCGGCGTTGAGGTCGACGGCGTTCGGGCAGCCGCCGCCAGCTAGATGAGTTGTTCCACGGATTCGCTGCGGCCCAGACCACCGGCCTGCGGCCGGCGGTGCCCTGACGTCCCGGACGGCACCCGAAACCACCCGATCCCTCGACAATCCGAGAGGATTGCCTTCGGAATCGTGCGGTCTCGGCCATCCGCCCGGACCGCCGATCGCCCGGACCGCCTCGTGGAACAACTCATCTAGTCCTCCGCCGGCACCGCCCCCGACTGGATCTGCGCCTCCAGCCGGGCCATGACGTCCGGATCGCGCAAGGTGGTCACGTCGCCGAGTGCGCGGCCCTCGGCCACGTCGCGCAGCAGCCGGCGCATGATCTTGCCCGAGCGCGTCTTGGGAAGGTCGTCGCTCCAGATGATCCGCTTGGGCCGCGCGAGCTTGCCGATCCGCTGCGCGACGTGCTCGCGGAGCTCGGCGACGAGCTCGTCGGTGCCCTCCAGCTCGCCCTCGAGCGTCACGAACGCCGCGATGGCCTGGCCCGTGTCCTCGTCGGCCTGCCCGATGACCGCAGCCTCGGCGACCTTCGGATGGGCGACGATCGCGCTCTCGACCTCGGCGGTGGAGAGCCGGTGGCCCGAGACGTTGATGACGTCGTCGACGCGCCCGATGACCGAGACGTAGCCCTCCGCGTCCTGGCGGGCGGCGTCGCCGACGAAGTACGCGTCGGGGCCGAACTTGCTCCAGTAGGTCTCCTCGTAGCGGTCGGGGTCCTTGTAGAGGGTGCGCAGCATCGCCGGCCACGGCTGCGTGATCGAGAGCAGGCCCTGGGTGCCCGCCTCGACCGCGGCGCCCTGCTGGTCGACCACCGCCACCGCGATGCCGGGCAACGGCGTCCCGGCCACCCCGGGCTTGGCGTCCTGCGCGCCCGGCAGCGTGGTGACCATGATCGCGCCCGTCTCGGTCTGCCACCACGTGTCGACGATCGGGCAGCGCTCGCCCCCGATCACCTTGTGGTACCAGAGCCACGCCTTCGGGTTGATCGGCTCGCCGACGGTCCCGAGCAGGCGCAGCTTCGACAGGTCGAAGCCTCGGGGATGCTCAGGGCCCCACTTCATGCAGGCGCGGATGGCGGTGGGCGCGGTGTAGAACAGCGTCACGCCGTAGCGTTCGCACAGCTCCCACCAGATCCCCCGGTGCGGGTGGTCCGGCGCGCCCTCGTACATCACGCTGGTCGCGCCGTTGGCCAGCGGCCCGTAGACCATGTAGCTGTGGCCGGTGACCCAGCCGATGTCCGCGGTGCAGAAGTAGACGTCGCTGTCGACCTTCAGGTCGAAGACCTCGCGGAACGTCCAGGCGACCTGCGTCAGGTAGCCGGCCGAGGTGTGCAGGATCCCCTTCGGCTTGGCGGTCGAGCCGCTGGAGTAGAGGATGAACAGCGGCTGCTCGGCGGGCAGCGGCTCGGCCGGGCACTCCGCGGGGGCGGCGGCCATCGCCTCGTCCATCCAGAGGTCGCGGCCCTCCTTCATCGGCGCCTCGTCGCCCGTGTGGCGGACCACGAAGATCGTCTCCAGCGCCGGCAGCGGCTCCGCGTCGAGGACCGTGTCGAGCGCCTGCTTGATCGGCGCGGTCTTGCCCTTGCGGCGCGCGCCGTCGACGGTGACCAGCGCCTTGGCCCGAGAGAACTCCATGCGCTCGCGCACCGAGCCCGGCGAGAACCCCCCGAAGACGACGTTGTGCGGCGCGCCGATCCGCGCGCAGGCGAGCATTGCGGCGACGGCCTCGGGGATCATCGGCAGGAAGATCCCGACGACGTCGCCGGCACCGATCCCGCGCGCCATCAGCGCGTTGGCCATCCGCTGCGTGTCCGCGAGCAGCTCGGCGTAGGTCACGTCGCGCTCCTCGCCCTCCTCACCGCGCCAGTGGAACGCGACGCGGCCGCCGTTGCCCGCCTCGACGTGGCGGTCGAGGCAGTTGTGGGTGACGTTCAACTCGCCGTCGGCGAACCACTCGTAGAACGGCTTCTTGGAGTCGTCGACGGCGACCGTCGGCTCCTTAGCCCAGTCGAGGACCTCCTTGGTCTGCTCGAGCCACCACGCCGGGACGTCTTGTCCCGGCGCGTCGTGTAGCTCTGAGCCGGTCACCCGGGCGGCGGCGGCGAACGCCTCGGGGGGCGCGAACCGCTCCTGATCGAGCAGGTGCCCCAGCTCGTCCTCGAGGTCGTGTGCCGCCGTGTCCTCCGCCATGCCGTCTCTCCTGTGTTCGACTCGTGCCCGAATGCTAGACCGCGGCCGGATTGCGCCCGGCGACCTGCGTGGCCTCCAGGACCGAGCCTTCGGCGCCGAGCCCGGTCTCCGACCGGACGTAGAGCTCGTCGAAGCTGCGCTCGGACTCCTCGTCACTCCCGAGCATCGTGCCCAGCCAGCAGCCGAAGAACCCCAGCGGGATCGAGATGATGCCCGGGTTGGCGAGGTCGTAGAAGGAGAGCAGGCCGCCCTCGGCGTCGGCCCCCGGCCAGACCTTCGGCGAGATGATCACGAGAAAGATCGACGAGATCACGCCGAAGGCGACACCCGTCACCGCCCCCGTCGTGTTGAAGCGCCGCCACGTCAGCGCGAGCAGCAGGGCCGGGAAGTTCGCGCTCGCCGCCACGGCGAACGCGAGGCCGACCATGAACGACACGTTCAGGCCCTCACCGCCGATGATCGCGATGGTGATCGCGATCGCCCCGATTGCCGCGGCGGCGATCCGCGCGACGCGAACCTCCTCCTTGTCGTTCTGCGGCCTGCCCTTGCGGATGATGCTCGTCCAGATGTCGTGCGCGACCGCACCCGACGCGCTGAGCACGAGCCCCGCAACCACCGCGAGGATCGTCGCGAAGGCGACCGCCGCGATCACCGCGAGGAAGAGGTCGCCGCCGAACGTGCCCTCGCCGCCGCCGAGGAACTGCGCGAGGTTCGGCGCCGCGAGGTTGCCGCCCGTGCCCGCTGCTTCGACGCCCTCCTGCCCGAGGAACGCGCGGGCCCCGAAGCCGATGAACGTGGTGAGGATGTAGAAGCCGCCGATGATGAACATCGCGACGACGACCGAGCCGCGCGCCGCCTTGCCGTCGGGGACGGTGAAGAACCGGATCAGGATGTGGGGCAGGCCGGCCGTGCCGAGCACGAGCGCGACGCCGAGCGAGACCGTGTCGATCGGGCTCGACAGGAACGTCCCCGGCCCGAGCGAGAACGTGCTCTCCGCGGTGGTGTTCCTCTCCGCGCGGTTGAACAGCTCGACCGGGCTGAAGCCGACCTTGGCGAGCACGAAGATCGACATGATCACGATGCCGACCATCAGCAGGCAGGCCTTGATGATCTGCACCCAGGTCGTTGCGAGCATCCCGCCGAAGATGACGTAGCAGAGCATGAAGACGCCGGTCAGCAGCACCGCGACGGAGAAGTCGAAGCCGACGAGCGCCTGGATGAGCACGCCCGCGCCGACCATCTGCGCGATGAGGTAGAACGCCGCCACCGTCAGGGTCCCGGCCGCGGCCGCCGTCCGCGCCGGGCGCTCCTTCAGGCGGAACGAGAGCACGTCGGCGATCGTGTACTTGCCCGCGTTGCGCATACGCTCGGCGAGCAGGAACATCACCGTCAGGAACGCGACGAGGAACCCGACGGAGTACAGGAACCCGTCGAAGCCGAAGATGAAGATGAGGCCCGCAATCCCGAGGAAGGACGCGGCGCTCAGGTAGTCGCCCGAGATCGCCAGCCCGTTCTGGAAGGCGGTGATGGAGCGGCCCGCGGCGAAGAACGAGTCGGCGCCCGTCATCTTCTTCGAGGCCCAGTAGGTGATCCCGAGCGTGAGCCCGAGGACGAACGCGAAGATGACCAGCGCTTCGACGTTCACGGAGGCGGCCAGGAGGCTCATGGGCGCGGCCCCCGGTCGTGACCGGCGTCAAGGGCGACCTGCGCCGCCTTGGCGGCGAGCGGGTCGTAGACGTTCTGCGCGCGCTTGAGGTACATCAGGCCGAGCACGGCGACCATGACGAACTGCGTCAGGGCCAGGCAGTAGCCGACGGTCAGCCCCTCGTAGACCGAGGAGGCCATGAAGTCCTTCGCGTAGCCGGCCAGCAGGATGAAGCCGAAGTACCAGCTCAAAAAGAAGATCGTGGCGGGGACGACAAAGCGCCGGCGCGCGGCGATCAGCTCGCGAAACTCCGGCGAGCGCTCGGCCGCCTTCCAGTCGATGTTCCGCGGATCGCGGGACGGGTCGTTCATGGACTCTCCTCCACTCGGGCAGGGGTGTTGCTGGCGAACTGCCTCACACTATTCCCGGGCCCCGGGCGCGCCGAACGGCTGCCGTCCGGCGGGCGTGACGACCCGATCAGCGGCGCTTGCGCTTGCGCTTCTTGGAGGAAGGATGCGGCGTGCCGAAGGCGTCCGCCTCCGTGTCCTGTTCGTCGTCGTCCGCGCCGGACGCGTGGCGCGGCTCGGGATCGGGGTCGCCCGCACCGCGCTCCCTGGCCTCGCGCAGCTCCTGCTGGCTCGGCCAGGGCTCCGCGCGGCCTGTCGTCCACGCGGGCGGGACCGTGCCGACACGGCCGAGGATGAGCAGGCCGAGCGCGATCAGCCAGGCGGCCTCGACGATCGCGGGCGGCCCGAAGAGCGCAGGCAGGACGAGCAGCACGCCCACGATGCACCCCAGGATGCCCATGAAGCGCGTGAGCAGCCCGGCGCGCATCGCGTTGAGCGAGACGAGCGCCACGCCCACGGCGGTCGCGAGCTGGCCCACGCCCACGAAGCTCTGCGCGACCGCGATCCCGGTGCCCGTGCGCAACGCGTCGTGCGCGCCAAGGGTGGAGAACTGGCCGTCGGAGACGTAGCTGCTCGCGTTGAAGACGGCGGTGGTGGCGGAGATCAGCGGCCCGAGGCCATAGAGGATCGGCCCGACGAGCGCGGCGTAGAGGATGTAGCGCTTGGTCTCCGGACGGCGGGCCTGGGTCGCCCGGAAGAGGTACCCGAGCACGAAGGCCACGATGGCCGTCCCGATGGCGGCGAGCGCGGTGACGGCGAGCAGCTCGAAGGCGTGGTCGTCGAACCACATCGCCGACTCCGTCAGCAGGCCCGTGCGCTCCTGGGACAGAGGTTGGCCGAGCGCATCGCGGAAGCCGTCGGTCAGGACGACGCTCGGCGAGTCGTCGAAGCCGACGTAGGAGTAGACGAACGTCGCGAGGAGCAGGAGCCCGGCGGCGATCGACGCGATGCCCGCGCGCGAGCGCTGCGCGGCCTCCCAGGCGAGCGCCTCGTCCACGCCTGAGGTCGCCGGAGCGTCGGCCGTCACCGCTCCGCCTCCGCCTGCCCGGCACCGACGCGGCGCTGGTCGTCGTCGGCGCCGACGCGCCGGGCCGGGACGTAGGTGTCGGGCTCGCCCCGGTCGACCCAGCGCGAGAAGCGATCGCCGGCCGCGAGCAGGAGGTTGAGGCCCGGCTCGGCGATCCGCAGGCCCGTCTCGATACGCCGACGCCACACGAGCTGGTTGGGAGTCGGCGCCACGCCGCGATCCTAGCCGTCCGCGATCCGGAGCTCGCGGCCCGGCGCGCCGGGAGCCCCGGCGCTTCCCGGTCCGCGGGAGCCCGGTGGCGTCGCGGGTGCGGGCCGGCGGCCCGCGGTTAGGCTGGCCCGCATGGAGCTCGGGGACGCTGCGTTGCCCGCGGCCTGCCCGGCGTGCGGCGGGCGGCTCGCGGCGTGGCGGCGAGCCCCGGCCGCCGAGGCCGGCGCTCCGCCCGTCGCGCTCGCGCGCTGCGGGCGGTGTGCGAGCGCGGTGACGCTCGACCCGGTCCCGCCGGACGCCCACGAGTCCGGGGACTACGCGCCGGGCGCGCCGCGGGGCGCGGGGCTCGCGGCGCCGCTCCTGCGCGCGTTCGACCGCCGGCGCCTCGGTCTGCTGAGGCCGGCGATGCCGCCGCCGGCCCGGCTGCTCGACGCGGGCGCGGGGCGCGGGCGCTTCGTCGCCGCGGCGCTCGCGGCTGGCTACGTCGCGAGCGGTCTGGAGCCGAGCACGCGCGGCGTCGCGGCCGCCCGGGCGGTCTACGGGATCGGCCTCGAGCACACGGGGATCGAGGAGGCGTGCGTCGCGGCGCGTTCGCTCGACGTGCTCTCGCTCTGGCACGTGCTCGAGCACCTCGAGGATCCGGGCGCGGCGCTGGGCACCTTGCGGCGCTGGCTCGCGCCGGGCGGCGTGCTGCTCGTCGGGGTGCCGAACCTCGGGTCCTGGCAGGCGCGGCTGGCGGGCGCGCGCTGGTACCACCTCGATCTGCCGCGCCACCGGACGCACTTCACGACTGCGGGGCTCACGGCGCTCCTGGAGGCCAACGGCTTCGTGGTCGAGCGCGTCCACCACGTGCTCGCCGAGCACAATCCGCTCGGGATGTGGCTCGCCGGGGTCGGCCGGGTCACGCACCGGCCGAACTACCTCTACCACCTCCTCAAGCGCAACGCCCCCGCGCGCTCGCCGGATCTCCTCGTGACGATCGCGGCACTGCCGCTGATTCCCGTGGCCGCAGCGCTGGAGCTCGTCGCGGGACTCGCGCGCCGCGGCGGGACGGTCGCCGTCGTCGCCCGCGCGGCGTGAGCGCCCGCGACGGGACTTCGCTGAACGCCGATCTGGCCCCACCCCTCGGGGCCGGATCGGCGCTCGACGCGATCAGGGCAGCTTCACGAGCGCCGCGAGGCGCTTGTAGCCCGCGACGGACGGGTGGTCGCCGTCGATCGTGAGCTCCGCGCGCATGCGACCGGGGGCGCCTGGGTCCTCGAGCGCCCCGTACCAGCGGAAGACCGGGGCGTCGCGGCGCTCGCCGATCGCGCGGATCAGGCCGTTGAGCTCGTCGATCCGGGGAGCGGCATCCGGGTACCCGTTGTTCCACGGGAGGACCTCGACGAGCGCGACCTTGCGGCCGCCCGCCTGGCCCGCCGCGACCATCGCCTCGAGCTCCCGGGCGGCGTCGGCGACCGGCCGGTCCTGCGCGATGTCGTTGATCCCGCCCTGGATGACGAGCGTCCGCGCGCGCGCCGCGCACCGCTCCAGGCGCTGGGCGATCTCGTCGGTCCGCTCGCCGAAGACGCCGCAGTTGCGAACCGTGCGGCCGGGATTCGCCCGCTCGAACCAGTAGCCCCACTGCGACCGCTCGTCGGGCTCCATGCCCGTCGGCGCGGCGATCTGCGCGCGGAAGCCGGGCTCCGGGTCCCAGAGCGGAGAGCCCGCCGTGATCGAGTCGCCCAGCGCGGCGACGAGCTTCAAGTCGAGCCCGGACTGCGGCCGCGCGGCGGCCGGGGGCGCCGTGGCGGGCCGGGTCGTCGCCTCCGGATCGCCGCCGCAGCCCGCGACACCGACCAGCAGGAGCACGACCGCCGCGCGCCTCATCGTGCGGCCGCCGCCGCGACTAGATCGCCGTCGCGCACCCGCTCGACCGCGGGCAGGAGGCCCGCCAGCGCTTCCGACGCCGCCAGGACGTGCGGCGCGACCCCGGGGCGGGTCAGGACCACCGCGGCAACGGTGATCGCCCGCAGCTCGCGCCGCGTCACCGGCCAGCTCGACTGCCCCGCGTAGTCGGCGAAGAACGCCGGCGCCGCGGCCTGCGCGCGGGCCACCTGCTCGGGCCCGGCGCGGCCGCGCAAGTACGTCGAGATCGCCGCCGGCCGGCCGCCCGCGCGCAGCGCCTCCTCGAGGGCGGAGCGCTGCTCGGCGATGGCCTGCGTCGCCGCGGGCACGAACGCGTGCAGCGGCGTGTCGGCGAGCACGAGCGCGGCGACGAGGCCCGGGTGACGCTTGGCGACGTCGAGCGCGATCAGCGCGCCGAAGCCGTCACCGAGGAGGAGCGCGGGCGCCGCGCCGAGCGCGTTCAGGAGCGCGGCGAGGTCCTCGGCCTGCTCCTCGACCGTCGTCGCGGCGTAGCCCTCCGGCGCGGTGGAGGCGCCGTAGCCACGGCGGTCGTAGGCGACCGCCCGGCCGCCGAGCCGGGGGAGCTCGGGGGCCCAGGTCGCGGCGTCGGCGGCGAGGTCGTGCACGACGACCGCGGGACGACCGGTGCCCTCCTCGCGGTAGGCGAGCGCCGCTCCAGCTCCCTCGACGGTCCCGGCGTCCACGCGGTGAGGGTAGGCCGTAACGGTGCGGCCGTTCGCGTGGGTCGGACACCACACGACGTTCGAGCCGGAGGGCCCGGCGCACGTCGCCGCGACACTGGTCGCCCAGAACGGCCGGCGCGACGCTGGCCTCGCCCTATCAGCGCAGCAGTCGCAGCGGGAGCGTCGCGAGGCGCAGCGGCAGCGTGAGCGAGGGGCGTCCGATGAGGTCGCCGCTCGCGACGCCCTTGCCCGCCGCGGCCCACAGCGCTGCGGCGTTCGAGCCCGGGCGGCGGCCTGACATGAAGTAGAAGTAGATCCCGCGCATCACGAGGTCACCGGCCTGCTGCGAGTTCGTCCACAGCAGCTCGAGCGCCTTGGCCTCCGCGCCCACCGTGATCTCCGCGCGCGGCTTCTTGGCCATCCCGACGAGCGCCTCCGCGATGACCCGCGGGTGATAGCCCTCCGGCGGCCGGCGCGGCCCGCGGTCCAGCGCGCTCGGGGTGTCGCTGTAGACCGGCGTGTCGATCGAGCCGGGGTGGACCATCGAGACCGTCACCTCCGAGCCCGAGCCCTGCAGCTCGATGCGCAGCGCGTGGAGGAAGCCGCGCATGGCCCATTTCGAGGCGCAGTACGAGCTCCACGTCGGCAGCGGCAACTTGCTCATCAGCGAGCCCGTGACGACCACGTTGCCGCCCGTGCGCTCGAGCGCCGGCAGCCCCGCGCGGACCGTGTTGACGAT
>Ga0136611_10002706_pt1 | contig 12383 bp, 10 predicted proteins | sample AntDrymUQ2232306_2_FD_106645 | JGI IMG/M metagenome (GOLD analysis project Ga0136611, IMG submission 106645) | Polar desert sand microbial communities from Dry Valleys, Antarctica - metaG UQ223 (23.06) | ecosystem: Environmental > Terrestrial > Soil > Desert | place: Antarctica: Dry Valley... | reverse complement strand
CCCACATGAAGCCGCGCATCGGCAGCGCGAGCAGGGTCGCCGAACGTTCCGGGTGGGCGATGGCCCAGGACTTGGGGGCCATCTCCCCGACCACGAGGTGGATGAAGGTCACCACGAGGAGCGCCAGCACGAAGCCGATGACGTCAGCCCCCACCTCCGGGACGCCCCACCCCTCGAAGACGGGGGTGATCCAGTGGTGCACGGCGGGCTTGCTGATGGCACCCAGCGCCAGGGTGGCCGCGGTGATGCCGAGCTGGGAGCCGGCGAGGAGCAAGGTCAGCTCGGAGGAGCTGCGCAGGGCGGCGCGGGCCGACCGGCTGCTGCCCGCAGCGTCCTCCAGGCGGTGGCGCTTGGCCGCGAGGGCGGCGAACTCCACGGCGACGAAGAACGCGCTGAGCGCCACGATGACGACGGTCGCGGGGACGACGACCCAGGGGTTGTCGCTCATCGTGCGTCCTCCTCGGACGTGACCAGCAGCTCGGTGGACCCACCGACGGCGGGCAGCTCCAGACGGACCCACGAGGGCACGTGGCGTTCGACGGCGAGGACCTCCACCCGCAGGTAGCGGGCAGCGGGTTCCGCGTCGCGGACGAGGTCACCCGGGTCCGGCGGCAGCTCCACCGTCAGCGTGGTGCCCATGTCCGGCAGGCCGCCGTGAGCGGCGATGACCAGGCCGGCGATGGTCTCGTAGTCGCCGCGCACCAGGTCCGCACCCAGGGCCCGCTCGACCTCGTCGATGTGAACGTCGCCGTGCATCTCCCAGACGCCGTCGCCCTCGACGGGCTCGTAGGCCGGGCTCACCGCGTCGTCGTGCTCGTCGGTGATCTCCCCGACCAGCTCCTCGGCGAGGTCCTCCAGGGTGATCACCCCGGCGAAGCCGCCGTACTCGTCCACGGCGCAGCCGAGCTGGTTCCTGGTCCCGTCCAGCTGTCGGAGCACGTCGGGCAGCGAGGTGAGCGTCGACACCACGAGGGCGGGGCGCGCGATCGCGGTCACCGGGGCGCTGTCGGGGTGGGTCGTGGTGAGCAGGTCGGAGAGGTGGACCACGCCGACGATGTCATCCGTGGCGGCCGACAGCACCGGGTAGCGGGAGTGGCCGGCGGCCATCCGCTCCCGCAGCTGGCCCAGGTCGTCGGCGTCGGAGACCACGTCGACGCGGGTGCGCGGGATCATGGCGTGCTCCACGTCGCGGCTTGGGAAGTCCAGGATCCGGTCGAGCATCATCGACAGCTCCACCGGCAGGTCCCCGCTGTGGCGGGACTCCTCGACGATGTGCTCCAGGTCCCGCGCGGTCGCCGCGTGCTCCAGGTCGTGCACCGGCTCGATCTTGAGCGAGCGCAGCAGCAGGTTGGAGGCCTGGTCGAACACCCAGATGAGCCACCCCAGGCCTCGCAGGTAGACGACGGTGGAGCGAGCGAGCCATACCGCGACCGGCTCGGGCCGCGCGATGGCCAGGTTCTTGGGGAACAGCTCGCCGAACAGCATCTGCACGATCGTTGCAAGGAGCAGGGCCACGACCGCGCCGACGGCGATGCCGACGCCGGTGGGGATGCCGACCCCGCCCAGCAGCGTGCCGAGGGACTCCCCGATCAACGGCTCGGCGACGTACCCGACGAGCAGGCCGGTGACGGTGATCCCGAGCTGCGCGCCCGACAGCATGAACGAGGTCCGCTTGGTGACCGTGAGGGCCCGCTGGGCCCCCTTGTCACCCGCTGCGGCACGAGCGGACAACGTGGAGCGGTCCACCGCCATGTAGGCGAACTCCTGCGCCACGAAGTACCCGGTCACCACGGTGATCGCCAGGACTACGAGGACGCCGAGAAGGAGGGTGAGCAGTGCCATCATCGGCCACGCCTCCGATCGTGCAGGTCCAGATGCGTGGCCATGGGTCTGTGGTGGGTGCTCATGTCTCTTTCAGGCAGGGGGCAATGAGCCGGGCGAGCCCGACGGTGTGCCGAACGCACCAGCACACCAGGACGTTCCCGGTCGACGCCGTCGCTCGTGTCCTGGGAGGACCGACGTCCTGTGGGGCAGGTGGGGCTTAGGCCCAGCGGGTCTGCTCGCCCTGGAGCAGGAGGAAGTGCAGGTTTTGCATCAGGTCGATGACCTCGCCGAGCACGACCGCGCCCCGGGCAATGTGCTCCACGCCCAGCGATCCATCGGTCTTCGCGTCGAAGGCCCCGGGGTAGGCGTTCCAGGGGCACAGGTCGGTCGGCATCAGACCCACATCGGCCATCAGCTCGCACTGTCGCCGAGACGTGGGGTCCGGGTTGTCGGTAGACAAGACCCCGGTCATACCGGCCGCCGGACCGGCGTCGCGGAGCACCGACAAGACGGGCGCGCTGGTGCCTCCGTGCCGGTCTCCGACGTGCGATACGAACCGGCCGGAGTCGGCGCGCACGCGCTCTTGACAGCACTGGCGGCGCGCATGGCTCTAAGTGTGGCCGTATGACTCCTCAAGACCCGGCCAATGCGCTGCCACCCGCCCCAGGTCGCCGATGCGCCGTCCACCCAGCCGAGCAACGCTTGGCCTGACAAGGCGGCACAGGTGGTATTGCTCGAACAGCGCCCGAGACCCTACGTTCGACGCTTCCTAGCGAGGAGCCGTGATGACCGACACCGAGCCTGCCCGCGGGTCAACTGCCAGCGACGAACACACCACGCCGCGCACCAAGATGGCTTCGAGCACGCGCTCAACCCTGCTGGGCGCAATGTTCCTCATGGCGACCTCCGCCATCGGACCCGGCTTCATAACGCAGACCACGACGTTCACCGTTCAGCTCGGAGTGGCCTTCGCCTTCGCGATCGGCGTGTCCATCCTGGTCGACATCGCGCTGCAGCTAAACGTGTGGCGCGTCATCGGGGTCTCCGGTCGACGCGCCCAGGAGCTCGGCAACCTGGTCCTGCCGGGTCTGGGCTGGGCGATGGCGGCGCTGCTGCTCGTCGGCGGTCTGGTCTTCAACGTCGGCAACGTCGCTGGCGCCGGCCTGGGGACCGACGCCGCCTTGGGGCTGGACCCACGCATAGGCGGGGCGTTGTCCGCGGCGATCGCCATTGCTGTGTTCCTGTCCAAGAGGGCGGGTGTCGCCATCGACCGGATCGTCGTCGTCCTCGGACTCATCATGATCGCCCTCACGTCCTTCATCGCCGTGAGGTCCGGCCCACCCGTCGGCGAGGCCCTGCGCAACGTCGTGCTGCCGGAGCAGGTCAGCTTCCTGGCCATCACCACGCTCATCGGCGGCACCATCGGCGGCTACATCGTCTACGCGGGTGCGCACCGTCTGCTCGACTCCGGGGTCTCGGGGCCCGACAACGTCGGCACCATCACCAGGGGTGCCGTCACGGGCATCCTCCTCACCGGGGTGATGCGGATCATCCTGTTCCTGGCAATCCTCGGCGTCGTCAGCAGCGGCGCTGACCTGGACCCGGACAGCCAAGCTGCCTCGGCGTTCCAGGCCGCCGCTGGCGAGGTCGGCCTGCGGGTGTTCGGCGTCGTGCTCTGGGCGGCGGCCATCACCAGCGTCATCGGGGCGTCGTACACGACGGTGACCTTTGTGACCACGCAGCGCACCAGCGAGCGCCGCCGGACGGTGCTGGTCTGCGCATTCATCGTCCTGACGACGTTCGTCTACGTCGTGGTCGGCGCCGCGCCCGCCACGCTGCTCGTCTTCGCGGGAGCATTCAACGGCCTGCTGCTGCCCTTCGGCATCGGCGTGCTGCTCTGGGTCGGGACCCGACGCACAGACCTGCTGCACGGCTACTCCTACCCGAGCTGGCTCCTGGGCATCGGTTGGGTCGCCTGGCTGCTCACCGTCTACCTGGCCGTGAACTCGGTACGACCGGCCATCGACCTGTTCGCCTGAGGACGCGGAAGAACCGTGACGATCGACCTGAACTCCGACCTGGCCGAGGGCTTCGGCCGCTGGACCCTGGGTGACGACGACGCCCTGCTCGACGTCGTCACCAGCGCGAACGTGGCCTGCGGTTTCCACGCCGGGGACCCCACCATCATGCGAAGGGTGTGCGACCAGGCGGTCGCCAGCGACGTCGCGATCGGGGCCCAGGTGGGCTACCCCGACCTGGCCGGGTTCGGACGCCGGTTCATCGACATCGAAGCCGAGGCACTGACCCAGGCTGTCATCTACCAGATCGGCGCCCTCGAGGCCTTCGCGCAGGTCGCCGGGTCGCGCGTGACGTACGTCAAACCCCATGGCGCCCTGTACAACGCCATCGTCCACCACGAGGAGCAGGCGGCCGCGGTGGTCCAGGCGCTCCTGGACTACGACGCCACCCTGCCCGTGCTCGGGCTCCCCGGTTCGGCGTGGCTTCGGCAGGCCGAGGAAGCCGGTCTGCGGGTGGTCCACGAGGCCTTCGCCGACCGCGCCTACACCCCGGAGGGCACGCTGGTCTCACGCCGGCTGCCTGAAGCGTTGCTGCACGATCCGCAGGAGATCGCGGGCCGCTGCGTGGCGATGGCCACCGGGCAGCCCGTGACGGACGTATCGGGAGGCTCTCTCACCCTCGTCCCGGACTCGATCTGCGTGCACGGCGACACCCCGGGCGCCGTCGACATCGCCCGGGGCGTCCGGCAGGCGCTGACTGACGCCGGTGTCGACCTCGCGCCGTTCGCGCCTTGATGCGTCTGCTCCCCAGTGGCAGCACGGCGCTGCTCATCGAGCTGGACGACCTCGACGCGGTCCTCGCCCTGTACGCCGCTCTGGTGCAGGACACGCCTGCCGGTGTCGTCGACGTCGTACCGGCCGGTCGTACCGTCCTGGTGGTCACCGACCCGGCGGTGACCTCGCTCGCCGAGGTGGCCACGACCCTGCGGTCCACGCAGCCGCTCCGAGAGGCCCGTAGGACGGGGGAGCTCGTGGAGATCCCGGTGCGGTACGACGGCGACGACCTGTCCGACGCCGCCAGGCTCGTCGGCTGCGACAGCGACGAGCTGGTCAGACGTCACACGACTGCGGAGTGGACGGTGGCCTTCTGCGGCTTCGCGCCCGGCTTCGGCTACCTCACCTCGCCCGCCTGGCCGCACGACCTCGCGCGTCGGTCCTCTCCGCGCACCAAGGTGCCAACGGGCTCGGTGGCCCTCGCCGGCGGGTTCAGCGGGGTCTACCCAAGGGAGTCCCCGGGGGGATGGCAGCTGATCGGTCGGACCGATGTCGTGGCCTTCGACGCCTCTCGTGAGCCCGCGGCGCTGCTACGACCGGGCGTACGGGTCCGCTTCGCGGCCGTGAGCGCGTCGTGAGAGCCACGCTCACCGTGCTGGGCACGGGAGTGCTGACGACGGTGCAGGACGACGGTCGTCCGGGTCAGGCGGCCCTGGGTATCGGACGGTCGGGCGCGTGCGACCGGAGGTCCTACGCGCTGGCCAACCGGCTGGTCGGCAACGCGCCCGGTGCCGCGGTGCTGGAGGTGACCTTCGGCGGGCTGGCGCTGCGAGCCGACGACGACGTGATGGTGGTGACGACGGGAGCACGGTGCGCCGGCCCGGCGCCGCACAACGCTCCTTGGCGGCTGGCGGCAGGAGAAGTGGTGCGCCTCGGGGCCCCGGCCAGCGGGCTGAGGACGTACCTCGCGGTCCGCGGTGGCCTGGCCGTGCCTGCGGTGCTGGGCTCCCGGTCCAGCGACGTGCTTTCGGGGCTGGGTCCCCCGGTGGTGGCCGCAGACGACGTGCTGCCCGTGGGGACCAGCCAGGAGCAGCTGCCGGGGGTAGACGTCGCCCCGGTGGCCGACCCCGACGGCGGTGACGTCGCGGTCGCCGTACTGCCTGGTCCACGTCGGGACTGGTTCAGCGACAAGGCCTGGGCGTCGCTGCGCAGCCAGGCCTACACCGTCTCCAGCCAGAGCAACCGGATCGGGGTGCGGCTGGACGGGGATGCACTTGAGCGCGCGAAAACGGGAGAGCTGTCCAGCGAGGGCATGGTTCGCGGTGCGCTGCAGATCCCGCCCTCGGGCACCCCGATCCTGTTCCTCGCCGACCACCCGGTCACCGGCGGCTACCCGGTGATCGGGTACGTCCGGGACGAGGACGTGGACCGGTGTGCCCAACTGCGGCCGGGCCAGACCCTGCGCCTGCGGGACTGAGCCGGTGGGTGCAGGGGCGTGCACGAAGTGCCTGCTCCCACCGCACGAGCGCGGCTTGACGTCCGAGCTCGGCCTCAGCTGCTCAAGGCAGGGCGTCGAGGCCGGCGACCTCCACCAGGGCGACGGTCTGGTCGATCACTGCCGCACGATCGGCCTCGAACTCCGGGCTGGTCAGCGCGCCCGGGTCCTCGGGGTAGATCAGGGACGAGATGTGCAGGTGCCCACCGGGCAGCTCCGACTTTCCCGCACCGAGTCGAAGCCGGTTCGTCCTGTACATCGACTCATTGGACAGGTAGTTGCCGCCGGGAGCGGACGCCGCTCGCGACCCCTCGGAGGGGTCCGGCGCCTGGCGGATCGAACTCGGGTCAGGGAACGTGCCTGCCGGCCACTCCGTGATGCCGTCGTTCAGCACCACCGGCCACGGTCCGGTGCCGGCGTCGATCATGGCCTGGAAGGGCAACGTGGTCTCGATGAACTGCGGCGAAGGCTGTGGCTGTGGCCACAGCGCCGCTGCGGACACCGGTCCGAAGTTGATCGAGCGGTTGTTGTCAGGACTGCCGCCGCGGAAGGCGCCAGCCCACTTCTCGATGTCCATTCGTCCTCGGCCGGTCTGGCTGATCGTCATGATCGTATCGACGCTGCCGAGGTGGTCGGGGTGGTCCTCGGGTACCAGCCACGGACCGAACGCGTCCTCGACGATGCCCTGGTCGAAGTCGGTCCAGTTCACCGGGAGCATGACCGCCTCCACGACAACCGTGCCCGCGTCAGTCTCGACCCTGCGACCGTCCAGCTGCAGGGCTGAGGCACCTGAGGGGTTCGAGTTCCGCAGGCTGGAGTCCAGGCTGTACGTGTCGAACCCGCTGACCAGCATGGTCGTGACGCCGTCGTCCTCTGGGAAGCTCACCTGGCCGATCCCGCGGGAGGCGTAGTCGAACTGCCGGATCATGCTCTGGCGCTGCAGGCTGCTCAGCGGGAACCGCGGCTGCCACTCCCGCAGCGCCCGCTTCATGGCCGTACGCGTCCAGTAGAGCGGCCGGTCGTCGTAGGCATCAATCTCGCCCATCGTGCGCTCACCTTGGGCCCGCTCCACCGCGGTCTGCCACAGCTGCGCCCCGAGCCCCTCGACCACGCCGCCGGCACCGTTCAGCCGGTTCAGGGTGCACAGGCGACGCTCGAACCGTGTCAGCAGCCGCCCGAAGCCGCCGGCACCGATGAACTCCGCCGCAGCGCCGGTGTCGGACCCGGGCAGCGTCACGTCGGGGCTGACCCGCTGTTCTTCCACGGTCAGGCTTGCGCCCTCTGCGTAGCACTCGCCCGCACGAGACGGCATCGACTGCTCCGCCGCCGCTTCGGTGCTGGAGGCGACATCGGCCGAGGTGAGAGCGCCCGCGGCGAGGATGCTGGCGGTGAGCAACCCACAAGCACTCAGGCGTGTCCGAGGCATGTCAAGATCCTTTGGTTGGGCGGGACGTATGCAGTTCCGGATGCAGGACCGATCTCATCGGCCAGGTGCAATCCCGACGCTAGGTGCTGTCAAGTCATCTGACAACTGAGGTGACACCTCCTGACAGGAGTATCGACATGCCTGCGAGGACCTGTCTGCCTGCTCGGCGGCGTCCGTGCGTCCCGCCCTGGCCCAGGTCCCGCGGCCTGAGCGGCCAACCCGACTGAAGGTCGTCGGTCCCCGGGGCGCTGCAGTGGCCAGCCTTCCTCGGCGGCCCGGTCGGCGCCTGATTCGCGAGCGGGACTCGCTGCGAGCGGACGGCGATGTGAAGTGAAGCGCCCTGGATCTGGTGGAGGCTCGGGCTGTTGGATTCCGACCAGTGTCTGGTCGGTCTGTTGCGTAGCGCAGAACGCCTGCTCGGCACCGGACATGCAAGCGCTCGTTCGATCGCCTTCCACTCCGCGAGGCGCACCCACGGCGGCACGTCCCCGGCCGCGTCGACATTCATGCCCGACAGCAGGAAGCGAAGTCCGGCTGCCACCCGCCGCCGACGCAGAAGCCACCCGGACGCTCAGCCCCTCGGCGCGAGTACGTCGCCAAACTGACCGGTCCGAGTTAGCTAGTTCGAGGTCAGCGACCGCCTGTTGGCGTGGCCTCGGCCTGTTGACACGGCCTCGGTGGCATGTTCAGATCGGCCCCCCGCGGTCACCGGGGGTTCAAGAACTCCCAGCAAAGGTGCTTGTCAGCGGGGGTGGAGGACAGCACGACGTCTGCGCAGGTTGTCGCTGCTTCCATTCCAATCGATGACGGAGAATTCGCATGACCAGAGCAAGCCACAAGGGCATCGTCGCCGCAGGCTCGGTGCTCGTACTCACACTGGCGGCCTGCGGCGCCGACACTGACCCTGATTCTTCGGCCGGTGAGAGCGGCGGTTCGGCCGGGGGCGGCCCGGTCGAGCTCACCCTGGTCACCAACGCCATCTCCGGCGGGAAGAACGCCGCTGAGGCCGACTGGATCGCCGACTGGGTCATCCCGGAGTTCGAAGCCGCCATGGAGGCCGAGGGGAACGACGTCAGCGTGGTCTTCGAGGCCCAAGGCGTCGACGACGAGGACTACAAGACGAAGATCGCGCTGGACCTGCAGTCCGGCGGCGGCGCCGACATCATCGGCATGGACGGCATCTGGGTCGGTGAGTTCGCCGAGGCCGGGTACATCCTGCCGCTGGAGGAGGTCGGCGGCGGCGCCGTGGCGGAGTGGGAGGGCTGGGAGCAGATCCCCGAGGCCGTCCAGGGAGCCCTCGCCTTCGAGGACCAGCGCTACGGTGTCCCGCAGGGTGCCGACGGCCGCGTGATGTTCTACAACAAGGAGCTGTTCGCCGAGGCCGGCTTGCCCGAGGAGTGGGAGCCGACCAGCTGGGAAGAGATCCTGGAGGCCGCCCGCGCCCTGCAGGAGATCGAGGGAGTCATACCGATCCAGCTCAACGCAGGAACTCCCATGGGCGAGGCCACCACCATGCAGGGCCTGCTGCCGATGCTTGTGGGCACCGGCGCACAGGTCTACGAGGACGAGGCGTGGCTAGGCGGGACGGAGGAGCTGGGCGACGTCTTGGAGCTGTACCGGACCATCTACGTCGACGAGGGCCTCGGCGACCCGGTCCTGCAGCAGGAGGCCTCCGGCCGGGACACGTCCTTCGCCCAGTTCGCGGCGGGTGAGATCGGGATCCTGCTCGAGGGCGACTACTTCTGGCGGTCGGTCGTGAACCCGGAAGAGGGGGTCGGAACGGCTCCCATGGAGAACCGCGACGAGGTAGTCGGCTACACCAAGATCCCGGCGATGGAGGCCGGTGCCGGTATCGAGGGCCAGGACTTCGTGTCCATGTCCGGCGGCACGGGCCGCGTCCTCAACCCGAACTCCGAGAACCCCGAGCTGGCCTGGGAGCTGCTGGCCTTCATGAACTCCAAAGAGGCCTTCGAGTCCAGCATAGCCGGCACGCGGTCCATCACCCCGCGCGACGACGTCAACGAGTCCGTCCTCGCCGACGACGAGATGCTGACGTACGTCAGCGAGGAGGTGCTGCCCCTCTCGGCCTACCGCCCCGGCCTGGCTGCCTACCCGGAGGTCTCCCTGGCCCTTCAGGAGGCGACCGCCTCGGTCGTCTCCGGTGTCCCCGTCGAGGAGGTCCTGGCCACCTACTCCGAGACCGTCGCAGGCATCGTCGGTGAGGAGAACGTTGACAACGGCTGATCGGCGCCTTCGATGAGTCTCAGCACAACGCGCGTCCGCCCGCCCAAGGGGCGCAGGCCCCGCCAGCGGGCGGCGGACGTGGCCGGTCTGGGCGGCCGGGGCGCCGGGGCTTTCATGGCTCCCGCCCTGGTCCTGATCGGCCTGTTCCTCATTCTGCCGGCGTTGTGGACGATCTACCTGGGCTTGACCGACTACCGGTTGACGGGCCTCAGCGCCGCCAGTCCCAGCATCGTCGGACTGGACAACTACAGCCAGGTTCTCACCGACCCCGAGTTCTACCGGTCACTGCGCCTGACGCTGGTCTTCGTCCTGGTCTCGGGCGTTCTGGGGCAGACGTTCCTCGGCTTCTCGGTTGCGTGGTCGCTGCGCAACCTGTCCGGCTGGGCAAAGATCATCATCGAGACGCTCGTCCTGGCCGCCTGGGTGGTGCCCACCTCGGTGGGGTCCTTCCTGTGGCTGGCGCTGCTGGACCGACGCGACGGCACGTTGAACACCCTGCTCGGCAGCCAGGGGATGGCCTGGCTCATCGAGTACCCGATGGTCAGCGTCATCGTCTTCAACATCTGGGTGGGGACAGCCTTCTCGATGCTGCTGTTCTCCTCCGCGCTGGGTGCCGTGCCCCCGTCGCAGATGGAGAGCGCACGGATGTGCGGTGCTTCTGTCTGGCAGCAGCTGCGCGACGTCATCGTCCCCAACATCAGGGGCCACATCCTGACCAACACGCTTCTCATCACGCTGTGGACGTTCAACACGTTCACGCCCTACCTGCTCACGGCGGGTGGTCCGAACGGTGAGTCGGAGATCCTGCCGGTGTACATCTACAACATCGCGATCCCCGGCGGGCAGCTCGGTGTGGGGGCGGCGATCTCGCTGATCATGTTGCTGATCAACCTCGTCATCGCCCTGGGCTACATGCGCATCGGCCGCGAGAGGAAGTCCTCATGACCGCTCCGGCGACCTCGGGTGTCCCGGCCTCCACGGCCCGGCCGCCGTCGGCTTCCCGGGGCGTGGTGACCCGTTTCGCCGGTCGGCTTGCCTTCGTCGTGGCCATGGTCACTGTCGGGTTCTTCTTCGCGCTGCCGCTGGTCTGGCTGGTGACGGCCCCGTTCGACGCGACGCCGTCACTGACGGTCTCCTGGCCGGAGTGGACGCTGGGCAACTTCCAGACCCTGGTCGAGAACCCCTACGCGCTGCGCTCGATCGGCAACTCGCTGATTCTCGGCTTCGGCACGATCGCCGTCACGGTCGGCCTCGGCTCCCTGGCCGCGTACGCCCTGTCCCGGGTACGGATCCCCGGCAGGGACGGCCTGCTCTACGCCCTGCTCCTGCTGTCCTCGGTGGTCACCGGAACCGCGGCCATGGTGCCGCTGTTCCAGCTCATGGTGCAGATCGGTCTGATCAACACCCAGACCGGGGTGATCCTGGCCCTGTCCGGCGGCCTGCTGCCCACGGTGATCTTCATCCTCAAGGACTTCATGGACTCCATACCCAGGTCCTACGAGGAGTCCGCCCGGCTCTACGGCGCCAGCCCGGCGCAGATCCTGCTGCACGTCGTGACCCCGATCGCCCGACCGGGGCTGGCTTTCGTTGCCGTGTGGACACTGGTGCAGGTGTGGGGCACGTTCCTGCTGCCCTTCATCCTCCTGCGCTCGCCGGAGTCGCAGCCGGCTGCGGTGATCATGTACACCTTCTACACAGAGAGCGGACAGGCGGACCTGAGCCTGATCGCAGCGTTCTCCCTGGTGTTCTCCGTTCCGGTGATCCTCCTGTACTTCCTCGTCAACCGCCGCTACGGCTTCCGGTTCCACGGAGGGATCAAGTCCTGATGGCCACCATCGAAGCCCGCGCCCTCGTGAAGGAGTACCCCGGCGGTGTCCGCGGTGTCGACGGCGTCGACGTCACCATCGAGGACGGCGAGTTCTTCGCACTCCTCGGACCGTCGGGCTGCGGGAAGACGACGCTGCTGCGGTCGATCGCCGGGCTGGAGGAGATCAGCGAGGGCACCCTGCACATCGGCGAACGCGACGTCACCCGGCTCGCACCCGGTGAGCGCGGCGTCGCGATGGTGTTCCAGGACTACGCACTGTTCCCGCACATGGACGTCAGCGACAACATCGCCTACCCGCTGAAGATCAAGAAGGTTGGTCGCGAGGAGCGCCGCCGGACGGCCGACGAGGTCGGCGACGGGCTCGCCCTGCAGGGCCTGAGCGATCGGCGCCCCGGCCAGCTCTCCGGCGGCCAGCAGCAGCGCGTGGCCCTGGCGCGCGCGGTGGCCACCCGTCCGGAGGTGCTGCTCCTGGACGAGCCCTTGTCCAACCTCGACGCCAGGCTGCGGCTGGAGGCTCGTACCTTCCTGAAGGAACTGCAGCGCGAGATCAACGTGACCACCGTCTTCGTCACCCACGACCAAGCCGAGGCTCTCGCTCTGGCCGATCGCATCGCCGTGATGAAGTCCGGGAAGCTGCAGCAGCTGGGCACACCCCAGACCATCTTCCAGCGTCCGGTCAACACCTTCGTGGCGTCCTTCATCGGCTCGACGCCGATGAACCTCGTCAGGACGACCGTGGAGCGTGGCGGCGTCCGGATCGGGGAGGACCTGGTG
>Ga0136611_10002705_pt1 | contig 12386 bp, 14 predicted proteins | sample AntDrymUQ2232306_2_FD_106645 | JGI IMG/M metagenome (GOLD analysis project Ga0136611, IMG submission 106645) | Polar desert sand microbial communities from Dry Valleys, Antarctica - metaG UQ223 (23.06) | ecosystem: Environmental > Terrestrial > Soil > Desert | place: Antarctica: Dry Valley... | reverse complement strand
TTCCATGGTGATCACCATTTTTTGCTCCTGCCTAAAAAGTAGGCAGAAGAAGTAAAACACCTGGGTCAGTTTTGAATCAGCAGAACCACTGAAAGTGGGTCAGTTTTCGGTCAGCGGCAACAGGAAGGACCCGCATGTCGCCGACCGGCTTTATATTGCTTCCAAGTTTGCAATCACGAAGGATGCCACTGCATTCATAGAGCTGTTGCGCAAACGCTTTAACCTGCCACTGTATTACGAGCAAATCAAGCCATAGCATCGGTATTAGCTGATTCCGCTTGCGAAAATGAAATCCGTTCCTGAACCGCAAAATACCTGACTAAGGAGCTATCCAGCATGTATGTCGAAACGATCTGGATAGTGATCTTGGGTGCCAGCGGGCCAATTGCCGGGGTCGTACTCTTCGCAACACACCTTCTTCAAGTCAAGAAGCTTCAATTGGAAATTGAAAAGCTTAAGACAGAAAAGAAAGAGAGCACCAATACTGTTGTACGAGCATCACCAGCCGAGATTGAGAAATTTGGAAAGCCAATACCAAGCGCGCCGCGCAGATCAATGTCGGGCGCGCTGTTCGCGGTCGGGCTAGGGCTTCTTTCATTTCCATTTTTGCTATTGTTGTCGCGAGACGACCAGAACTCAGACCTCTTCAAGAAGCACTTTGGAAAGCCCTGCCTGTCCAAATTCGAAATCGACGTTTCTTCAACTATGCCCACTGTAGAAAAGTTGTTGCTTTGTACCTATAAGGATGCTATTCGGCTAGAAATCGAGGACCGCGTAATATTTATTCCAATCACGAAGCCTTAGCCTGTTATGCCGCATGTGAATCGAGGGTCATGAGAAAAGCCGAGGGTCAGGTCTCCCATCTTGCATAGGCGGCAAGTCAAACGCTACAGATTAGATAGCATGTCACGCCCGTATCTATTCGGCTGACGGTCGATTCAATGCATGAAAATTGGCCGCTACAGCCAGTCAAAGCTTGGTGCAGCCCCAAAACCCAAATTTTAGGCATCAAGCAGGGTACTGGACCAATAGATACGGGCGTATACAGCTGCTAAATTTATAGCAATATTATGGCCCTTTGCACTTGCCAGAAATCGGCCACAGGCACTCTAGCCTGCTCAGTTCTTGAGTATCAAGGCGGCGATCTTGCCCCTGACCTCGGCTAGTTCAGTTGCTGGCACGTGGCCTTTTGCAGGCGCGCCTCGCGAACGACCAGTGCGGATTTTTTGGCAATCCAGCTCAGACTCCAATCAGGTTTTTTTGTCACTGGTCTAGAATCTGGTCTACATCAAATGCAGGCCACCCAATGCAGCTTCAAACCATAGGTTCCTACGAAACCAAAACGCATTTGGCGGATTTATTGCGCCGGGTACGTAATGGGCAGGGCTTCACCATCACCCAGCGCGGCGAGCCCGTGGCTGACCTGGTGCCTGCGGGTACCAGCGTGCGCCGTGCGGGCACACTGGCGGCAGCGCGTATGCAAACGTTGATGCATGAGGCACCACCGCTTAAACCTATTGACATCAAAGCGTTGATTGAAGCTGGACGCGACTGATGCAGTTTGTGCTGGACAACTCGGTGGTCATGCGCTGGCTGCTCAAAGACGGCAGTGACGAGCGGCTGGCTTATGCCGCCAAGGTGTTGGAACTGTTGACGCAGGACACTGGCGAAGCGGTAGTGCCCGGTATCTGGCACCTGGAAGTTGCCAACGTGCTCGTCAAAGCCCAGGCTAGGGGTTTGGTGTCGGAGGCGCGCGCCACCGCCTTCGCTGGTTTGCTGGGAGAAATGGCCATCACGGTGGACCCAAGCACAGCCTCAAGGGCTTTGGGCGATACGCTGCAATTGGCGCGGCGCTTCAAGCTGTCGTCTTACGATGCCGCTTATCTCGAATTGGCCTTGCGTGAAGGCCTCCCCTTGGCGACGCTGGATGCTGATTTACAAAGCGCGATGGTGCAGGTCGGCGGTACATTGGTTTGAGCAGCAAAGGGCCGGTGTCAGCAGAGCCGGTGGTGGCGGCGACAGCAGCGCCTGTGCAAAACACGCCTGATCGGCCAGCGACAAGCGGATGACATCGGCCTGCTCGATGGCATGCTGGGCGGCTACCTGCACGGCGGCCACCACGAAATCGGTCATGGTACGGCCCTGAATTTCAGCGGCACGCTTGAGCATCGCATGCAAATCGGTGCTAATTCGGGCTTCGAGGCGGGTGGTGGAAGTGGTTGTGCCATGGATTTATCCTCGGAATGAAACCATACGGCAAGCGGGCGTAAATTGCCGCTTTCTTTATCTCAGGATTTTGTCCTTTTCCAGACGCCACAAACAGACTTGCGGCCCTTGAAAAGCAAAGAATTTGCTTCAACAGCCAGCCCGCAGCGCGCCAGGCATGACCTGTCCGAAAACGGCCAGCTCACGCAAAACCGCCGCCGTATCATGGCCGCATGACGACGAAAACCACCCTGTTGTCCGACGACGACTGCTACCTCGCCCTGAAGGCGAAGGACGCGCGTTTCGACGGCCGCTTCTTCACCGGCATGACCTCGACCGGCATCTACTGCCGGCCGGTCTGCGGCGTCAAAACCCCCAAACGCGAAAACTGCCGCTTCTTCCGCCACGCGGCGCAGGCCGAGAACGCCGGCTTCCGGCCCTGCCTGCGCTGCCGCCCCGAGCTTGCGCCGCATTCGGTGGCCTGGTCGATCCAGGACGCTTCCTACATTCTGGCGCACCAGGCCGCTCGCCTGCTGGATGAACCAGAAGGCTGGCTTGACATGGCCCCCACGCTTGTCGCTTCGCGTACTGCGCTGCCCCCCGAGGGGGCTGGCCTTGCTTGGGGCGGCCCGGCGCAGCGGCCGCCTTTGCTTGAAAAGCTGGCGGCGCGCCTGGGCGTCAGCAGCCGCCATGTCCGCCGCATTTTCGAGGCGCAGTTCGGCGTCACGCCGCTGCAATACCTGCAAACGCGGCGGCTGCTGAGCGCCAAGCAGCTGCTCGCCGACACGAATTTGCCCATCACGCAGGTGGCGCTCGTCAGCGGCTTTGCCAGCGTGCGGCGCTTCAATGCCGCGTTCGTTCAGCACTACCGGCTCAATCCGACGCAGCTGCGCCGCCAGGGCGGTGCGCCGGCGGCGGGCGGCATCACCGTCCGGCTCGGTTACCGTCCGCCTTACGACGTAGCGGCGATGCTGGCGTTTTTCGCCAAAAGAACCATCGATGCTATTGAATTCATAGCTAATCACGCACACCAGCCGTGCATGGGAAAGACATTTCGTGTCGAATCCGGGGGCAGGGCATATGCCGGCTGGCTGCTGGCGAGTTTCGATGAGTTGCGCTGCCAGCTGGTGCTGCGCGTGAGCGAGTCGCTGCTCGACATCTTGCCGCTGGTGATTCGCCGGGTGCGCGCGATGTTCGACCTCGACGCCGACCCGGCGGCGATCGACAGCGTGCTGGCGGCGAGCTTTCCGGGCGCTGGCGGCCTGCGCTTTCCCGGCGCGCTTGACGGCTACGAGCTGGCGGTGCGCGCGGTGCTTGGCCAGCAGATCACGGTGGCGGCGGCGCGGACGCTGGCGCAGCGCATGGTCGACCGCTTCGGCGAGCCGATCGAAACGCCTTGGCCGCAGCTGAGCCGGCTGTTTCCGGCGCCCGCCGCACTGGCCGCGGCCGGCGGCGACGCGCTGGGCCAGCTCGGCATCGTGAGGCAGCGCCAGGCGGCCATCGTCGGCATTGCCCGGGCGGTGGCCGACAAGCGTCTGCAACTGCACGGCGGCGTCGATGTAAGCGCCACGGTCGGCCTTTTGAAAGAGCTGCCGGGCATAGGCGACTGGACGGCGCAGTACATCGCCATGCGCGCATTGCGCTGGCCCGACGCGTTTCCGGCCGGCGACGTGGCGCTGCACAAGGCGCTGGGCGTGCAGGGACTGAAAAATCCGGCCAGGCAGGCGGAGCTGCGCTCGAACGCCTGGAAGCCTTGGCGCAGCTATGCGGTGATTCGCGCCTGGAGCGGCCGGCTGGCGGACGCAGCGGCGGGGGAAACAGTGGTTGCTCCCGAATTGATAGCCACTTGCGCACAGCTGGCGGGCGTAAAGGCCATTATTGAGCTGAATCAGTGAAGGAAGCGTCATGGAATTGGATCGAATCTCTTGCGGCGACGGCTTGTTGATCTCGCATCTGATGCGCCGCCGGCCCCCTCCCCCGCCCTCTCCCAGGGGGAGAGGGAGCAAGACAAAGCCAGCCCCTTTCTTCTTCCGGGGGCCTCCCCGGCCTTTCACCGACAAACCAAGCACATTCCAGGAGCTCACCATGAAATTCGACGCATCCACGGTCCAGACCAGCGTCGCCAGCCCGCTGGGAACGATTCTGATCGCCGCGACGGACAAGGGCCTGGCGGGGCTCTGGTTTACACAAGGCCAGCGCTACCTGCCGCCACAGCTTACGGGCGAAGCTCCCTGGCCGGAAAATCCGGAACATCCGGTGCTCAAACTGGTCAGCCGGCAGCTGACCGAGTATTTCGCCGGCCGGCGCAGTGCGTTCGACGTGCCGCTCGACCTGCGCTGCGGAACGGAATTTCAACAGTCGGTGTGGCAGGCGCTGCTGGCGATTGCGCAAGGCGACGTCGTCAGCTACGGCGAGGTCAGCCGGCGCATCGGTAAGCCGGCGGCGGTTCGGGCTGTCGGCGGCGCGATCGGGCGCAACCCGGTCAGCATCATCGTTCCGTGCCACCGGGTGACGGGCAGCAAGGGCGCGCTGACGGGATATGCCGGCGGGCTGGAGCGCAAGACCGCATTGCTCCGGCTTGAAGGCGCGCTGCGGGAGGATCTGGTTTGAGCGTGGGACCGTCCGGCGCGAAGCGCTGGAAAGCCGATTTCGTCATGCTGGCAGCGCTGTGGGGCGGTTCTTTTCTGCTGATGCGCATTGCCACGCAAGAGTTCGGCGCGCTGCCGACCGCCGCCGTGCGGGTGACCATTGCAATGCTGTTTTTGCTGCCGCTGGTCTGGCTGCGCGGCCAAATGCCGGTGCTGCGGGCAAACTGGCAACGCGTATTTTTCGTCGGCCTGTTCAACTCCGCCATCCCCTTCGTCTGCTTTGCCTTCGCGCTGCTGGCGATCACTTCCGGCCTGTCGGCGATTCTCAATGCCACCGTGCCGATGTTCGGCGCGCTTATCGCCTGGGCCTGGCTGAAGGACCGGCCGACCGCGTCGCGCGTGCTCGGGCTGGTCATCGGCTTTGCCGGCGTGGCGATGCTGGCGTGGGACCAGGCCAGCTTCAAGCCCGGCGCCTCGGGCATCGCGCCGGCCTGGGCCGTGCTGGCCTGCCTGCTGGGCTGCGTCTGCTACGGCGTGGCTGCCAGCTACACCAAACGCCATCTTTCCGGCCTGCCGCCGCTGGTGACGGCCGCCGGCAGCCAGGTCGGCGCGACGCTGGTGCTGCTCTTGCCGGCGCTGTGGTTCTGGCCGGCGCGAATGCCGGGCGTGCCGGCATGGCTGTCGCTGCTGGTGACCGGCGTGGCATGCACCGGGCTGGCCTACATCATTTTTTTCCGGCTGATCGAAAACGCCGGCCCGCCGCGCGCGCTGGCGGTGACGTTTCTGGTGCCGGTGTTCGCCGTGCTGTACGGCGTGGTATTTCTGGCCGAGTCGGTCACGTGGTGGATGGCGGTTTGCGCTGGCGTGATCGTCTGCGGCACGGCGCTTGCGACCGGGCTTGTCGCGCCGCGGCTGCTGCGCGGCAAAAACAGCGGCGGCGCCTGATACGGGTTGGGGTGCCGATCAGGCGAGCCGCTATTGCAACGCTCCAACCACCACATTGATGCTCAGTGCCAGCACCAGCATGTTGAAACCGAACGAAAGCACGCCGTGCACCAGCGTAATCCGGCGCATCTCGCGCGATGTGACCTGCACGTCGGAGACCTGCGAAGTCATGCCGATCACGAAGGCATAGTAGAGAAAATCGAAATAGTCCGGATCCAGGCCGCCGGGAAACCGCAGGCCCGGTCCGTCCGGCTCCTGCCGCTTTTCTTCCTGGTAGTAGCGGTGGGCGTAGCGAAACGCGAACATGGTGTGGATGAACAGCCATGAGGCGATCAGAGCAATCACCGACATCGCGATATGCAGCGTTCGCTCGGCACCTGAAAAATCGTTTCCCTGCTGCATCATCACAATGATGGCCGCAACGCAGGCCAGTGTGGCGAGCAGCATCAGAAAAAACAGCACCACGCTGGGCTCGTCCTGCGCCTGCGCCCGTTCGCGTGTGCGTTTTGCATCGAAACGCTCGCACAGCCACCAGGCCAGCGCCAGGTAAACGGCAACGCCGACGCTCCAGCCAAGCAGCCCGCGGAACTGCCATATCAGCGGCAGTGGCAAGGCGGCGGTGGCCAGCCCGGCCAACAAGCCATAAACCAGGCGCTGCACGCCGCTGGTTTCGGAAAGGTGTTTAGACATGTTCGATTGTGGCCCGGGCAAGCGCGGGACAATAATCAGTGCTCCTATTGGACTGCCGCTCATGCCGCCACAAAAACACCCGAAGAAAGTGCATATTGCCCGCCAGGGCGTTTTTTATTCGCTGATTCTGTGCGGTGTGATCTTGCTGCTCGGCGGTGTCGGCTTCTGGCTGCTCGACCCGGCCGTGCATAGCATCGCCGACGGTTTGTGGCTGGCCTTCACCACGGCCGCGACCGTCGGCTATGGCGACATGGTGCCCAGCACCCATGCTTCGCGCCTGTTCGCCGTCATCGTCGTGTTGCTGGGTCTGGCTGTGCTGTCGCTGGCCACCGCCTCGCTGGCGGCGATTTTTGTCGAAAAAGATGTTGAGGAAGGCGAAGAACTCCGGATCGAACATCAACTGATGCGCGAGATCAGGCATCTGCGCGAAGAGGTTCGATCATTGCGCAATGAAATCCAGCGCGAAAAACCGAGCGCTCCCGACGACTGAAATAAACCCAGGGAACACCTCGGACCCAGTAGCACGACCCGCTGGGGCCCCTCTGCATAACTCTGGCGAGGCTGTGGCAGTCGGATCGGGATGGGCTGCAAGGCGTCTTTTTGCAGGCAATAGCCACGCTATTGACAAGAAAAACAACGCAGCAGACCGCCCGAGTCCGGCTGCTCACAGACCGCAGGGAGTTATGCAGAGGGTCCCTAGGCCATCCGCTCAAGGATCAGTACGCCGAAAAATCCAAACGCCGCGATTAGCGCCCATTTCAGAACAATCCAGCCGTATCGCCGAAAACGCGGCTGACCGGTGCCGGCGTAAAAAATGAAACACACGAGCGATGCCATCAGCGCGAACAAAAGCATCCAGCGAAAAACCAGCATGATTTGAACTCGGTGGCGTGAGATCCCGCGGCCTACCAGGCGCGCGCCAGCGAGGCGAAACCCCGCGGTGCGCATTTTTCGTCGTCGAACGTGACGACTTCGTAGGCTTGGGGATGCGCCAGCAATTCGCGCAGCAGCCGGTTGTTCATCGCGTGGCCGGATCGAAAAGCACTGTAGGCGGCCAGCAACGGCTTGCCCAGCAGATGCAGGTCGCCCATGGCGTCGAGGATTTTGTGTTTGACGAATTCGTCGTTGTAGCGCAGGCCGTCGCTGTTGAGCACTTTGTAGTCGTCCATGACGATCGCGTTGTCAAGGCCGCCGCCGAGCGCCAGGCCATTGGCTCGCATCATTTCGACATCCTTGGTAAAACCGAAGGTTCGCGCGCGCGCGATGTCGCGACTGTAGGCGCCCGAGCCCATGTCGAACTCGACGCGCTGGCCGGTCGAATCGACAGCGGGATGGTCGAAGTCGATTTCAAAACTGAGCTTGTAGCCCTCGTAGGGACTCAGGCGGGCCCATTTCGCGCTGGCGCCCTCGCCTTCGCGAACTTCGACCGGCTTGACAACCCGAATGAAACGCTTGGGCACGTTTTGCAAGTCGATGCCGGCGGACTGCAAAAGAAAAACGAATGAGGACGCCGAGCCGTCAAGAATCGGCACTTCCTCTGCCGTGATGTCGACGATCAGGTTGTCGATGCCCAGCCCCGCACAGGCGGACATCAGATGCTCGACGGTATGCACCTTGACGCCGCCATTCGAAATGGTCGACGCCAGCCGCGTGTCGGTGACCGCTTCGGGCGAGGTAAGGATGTCGACCGGTTGCGGCAGGTCGACACGCCGGAACACGATGCCGGTATCGGGCGCGGCCGGCCGCAAGGTCAATTCGACCCGCTGGCCGCTGTGCAGCCCCACGCCGACAGCGCGTGTTAGAGATTTAAGTGTTCTTTGGGCGAGCATGCGGGGATTTTAGCGGTGGCAGGTCCGCCTCGATTTCCAACCGTTCGACTCGCGAGCGGGGGCCGGGCCGGATCGACCCGCCGACAGTGGCCGCGTTCAGCTTTTTTTGCCAGTCCAGCGTTAGTCGGCCTGGCGGCGCAGAAACGCAGGAATCTCGAAGTCATCCATGCCGCCGGACGCCAGCGCATCGACCTTCGCCGCCGCCTGGGTACGGTTGTGCCGCCAGACGCTGGGCACGGCCAGATTGCCGTAATCGGGTTGCGCCGATCCGCTGCCCGTCTGCCCTTTGCCGCCGCCCGTCGCTGCGCCGACGTTGAAAGGCACGTTGTCGGTGCCGGTGCGGAGCACCTGTAGCGGCGCCGCCTGGCGACGCGCGCCCTGCTGGCTCAGTCCGGTGGCGACGACGGTGACACGGATGTCATCGCCCAGTTCATCGTCATAGGCTGTTCCGTAAATCACATGCGCGTCAGGCGACGCGTAGGCGCGAACGGTGTTCATCGCCAGTTTGGACTCATTGAGCTTGAGCGAACCCTTGGCGGCCGTGATGAGCACCAGCACGCCCTTGGCGCCCGACAGGTCGATGCCTTCGAGCAGCGGACAGGCGACCGCCTGCTCGGCCGCGATGCGGGCGCGGTCGGGGCCACTCGCCCTGGCCGTTCCCATCATGGCTTTGCCGGGCTCGCCCATGACCGTCCGCACATCTTCGAAGTCGACGTTGACATGGCCCGGCACGTTGATGATCTCGGCAATGCCGCCGACGGCGTTTTTGAGCACGTCGTTGGCATGCGCGAAAGCCTCGTCCTGGGTCACGTCCTCGCCCAGCACTTCGAGCAGCTTTTCGTTCAGGATGACGATAAGGGAATCGACATTCGCTTCGAGCTCGGCCAAGCCTTGATCGGCGTTGGTCATGCGGCGACCGCCTTCGAAATCGAAGGGTTTGGTCACCACGCCGACCGTCAGAATGCCCATTTCTTTTGCCACGCGGGCGATCACCGGCGCGGCGCCAGTGCCAGTGCCGCCGCCCATTCCAGCCGTAATGAACAGCATGTGGGCGCCGCTGATGGCGCTGCGGATGTCGTCGATCGCCAGTTCGGCGGCTTCGCGGCCTTTTTCCGGCTTGCTGCCGGCGCCCAGGCCGCTGGCGCCCAGCTGGATGGTCTTGTGCGCGCTGCCGCGGTTGAGGGCTTGCGCGTCGGTGTTGGCGCAGATGAATTCGACGCCTTGCACGCCGCAATCGATCATGTGGCCGACGGCGTTGCCGCCGCCGCCGCCGACACCGATCACCTTGATCTGCGTTCCTTGGTTGAATTCCTGGATTTCGATCATTTCAATGGTCATTTGGGAGCCTCCTGTTCAATAAAACGGTTGATGAGATTTAAGTGTTCTGGTCTGGAAAATGCTGTCACACGGGTGGGTCCGCGCCGCCGGAATGAATGCGGCGCAAGGAGCCGTTCAAAAACCGGCAAAGTATGAAAGTCGGCAGTGGGGTCATCAAAAGTTCCCCACAAACCAGTCTTTGACCCGGCCCAGGGCGCTGTGCATGGAACCGGCCTTTTGCGCCACCTTGTAGCCCCGCATTCGCGCCAGCCGCGCTTCTTCGAGCAGCCCCATGACCGTCGCCGCCCGGGCCTGCGCCACCATGTCGGCAAGGGCGCTTGAATACCGCGGCAGTCCGCGCCGCACCGGCTTGAGAAAAATATCCTCGCCCAGCTCGACCATGCCGGCCATCACCGCGCTGCCGCCGGTGATGACGATGCCCGAGGACAGCACTTCCTCATAGCCCGACTCGCGGATCACCTGCTGCACCAGTAAAAATATTTCCTCGACACGCGGCTCGATGACGCCGGCAAGCGCCTGCTTGCTCAGCATTCGCGGACTGCGGTCACCCAGGCCCGGCACCTCCACCTGCGTGTCGGGGTCGGCCAGCAGCTGCTTTGCGCAGCCGTTTTCAACCTTGATGTCCTCAGCGTCCTTGGTCGGTGTACGCAAGGCCATGGCGATGTCGCTGGTAATCAGGTCGCCGGCGATCGGAATCACCGCCGTATGGCGGATCGCCGCGCCGGTGAAAATTGCGATGTCGGTGGTGCCCGCGCCGATGTCAACCATCGCAACGCCGAGTTCCTGCTCATCCTGCGTCAGCACCGACAGGCTGGAGGCAAGTGGATTGAGCATCAGCTGATCGACTTCCAGGCCGCAGCGGCGAACGCATTTGATGATGTTTTCAGCGGCGCTTTGCGCACCCGTGACGATATGCACCTTCGCTTCGAGCCGCAGGCCGCTCATGCCGATGGGTTCGCGCACGTCCTGGCCGTCGATCACGAACTCCTGCGGCTCGACGAGCAGCAGGCGCTGGTCTGTCGAGATGTTAATGGCCTTGGCCGTTTCGATTACGCGGGCGACATCGGCCTGCGTCACTTCCTTGTCCTTGACCGCCACCATGCCGCTGGAATTGATGCCGCGGATATGGCTGCCGGTGATGCCGGTGAATACGCGCGCGATCTTGCAGTCGGCCATCAGCTCCGCCTCGCGCAAGGCCTGCTGGATGCTGTGAACCGTCGCGTCGATGTTGACCACCACGCCGCGCTTGAGCCCGTTGCTCGCGGCGATACCGAGGCCGGCCAGCTTCAGTTCGCCGCCCGGCAGAACCTCGGCGACCACGGCCATCACCTTGCTGGTTCCGATATCCAGTCCGACAACCAGATCCTTGTATTCTTTGGCCATGTGCTTTACCTCTTCTTTTTTTTGTCGTCTTGGGAACTGATATCGCCGGTCGTGACACCCCGAAGCCTGAGCGCGTAGCCGTTGCCATAACGCAGGTCGGCCGATTCCAGATCGCGTCCGAAGCGCGAGGAAACCTGCGTCACGGTGGCGATGAAGCGGCGCAGGCGGGGTTGCAACTCGGCGAGCGACCCATGGCCCAACTCGATAACCGCGCCGCTGTCGAGCTGCGCACGCCAGCCGCCCTGGCCGCTGAGCTGCAATTGCTCGAGCACAACGTCCATCTCTTCGAACAGCGGGGAAAGTCCGCGGTAGGCCTGCAACACCGTGGGAGCCTGGCCCGCCGGCCCGTTGAGCAGCGGCAAGTCTTCGGCTTCGACGTCGCCCGCGTTGGCTTCGAATACTTCGCCTGCGTCATTCACCAGCCGTGCGTCGCCGTCGGAGCCCCAATAGGCGACCGCTTTGTGTTCATGCAGCATCACTTTGAGCCGGTTGGGAAACTGGCGCTGCACCACGGCCCTGCGCACCCATGGGACGGCTTCAAAGGCGGCGCGCGTCGATGCCAGGTCCGCCGTGATGAAATTGCCGGCCAACCGGGGCGCCACGTTCGCGCGCAGCGTGGCGGCGTTGTTGTGCATCAGTTCGCCGCCGACATGGATGGCGCTCAGATTGAAAAACGACTGGCGAGCCACCCAGGCTACGGCCAGAGTCAGCGTCAAGACGGCGAACACGAGACCCAGCACCACCGACATGATGTTCATCAGTTTGACGTCCATCGGCAACGGCGTCGCTGGCTGCGGTGACGCGGCGCGACTCATGGCGAAACACCCTCCAGACGCTGGTGATCCAGCGCGGCGGATCGCAAAACCTCGAGGCAGAGGTCTTCATACGACATGCCGGCGGCGCGCGCCGACATCGGCACCAGCGAGTGTCCGGTCATGCCCGGAGAGGTGTTGATTTCCAGCAGATAGGGCTTGCGCGTCGCCTGATCGATCATCACATCGGCGCGCGCCCAGCCCCGGCAGCCAAGCGAACGGTAGGCCTGCAGCACGATCCGCTGGATGGCGGCCTCCTCTCCGGCGGGAAGTCCGCAGGGCACCAGGTATTGCGTGCTGTCGGTGAAATATTTGTTTTGGTAGTCGTAATTGCCCTCGGGCGCGACGATACGGATGACCGGCAACGCGCGGGCTTTCGCGCCGCTGCCCAGCACCGGGCAGGTGACTTCATCGCCGCTGATGAATTGCTCGCAAAGGATGTCGCAGTCCATGGTCTGCGCCAGTTCGACGGCCGCCGCCATGGCGGCGCCGTCGACGACCTTGGTCAGCCCCAGAGATGAGCCTTCGCGCGCCGGTTTGACGATCAGCGGCAGGCCCAGCAGTTCCGGAATGACGGCAATGTCGGCATCGCCATA
>Ga0136611_10002704_pt1 | contig 12386 bp, 11 predicted proteins | sample AntDrymUQ2232306_2_FD_106645 | JGI IMG/M metagenome (GOLD analysis project Ga0136611, IMG submission 106645) | Polar desert sand microbial communities from Dry Valleys, Antarctica - metaG UQ223 (23.06) | ecosystem: Environmental > Terrestrial > Soil > Desert | place: Antarctica: Dry Valley... | reverse complement strand
GCGTACGCATAGTCAAATTCAACTGCTAGCAGTATAGCAGATGGTATTGCGCTTATGTATCGTCAGGTTCGGGGTCGGGGTCCACGATGACGTTCCGTGCCTGGCATCGCAGGCAGATCACGGTCGCCGGTAACAGCGGAACCTGCCCGATGACCGAAAAGCCCCCTGTCTTGTATGCAACGTCATCGCGCATGATGTAGGACGGGAGCGGTCGTCGGCCTACCTTTGCACCGTCGACCTTGCGATCGGCTTTCGCGCTTGGTTTGTAAACTCCATCCTCAATCCAGACCAGCCCGTCCGGATGATGGAGTACCCAACCGTGCAACAGGTCATACCCCCGACTGAAACGATACTCCGCATCCGCGATGGACCGTAGGTGATCTAGCCTGCCAAGCTGCGCGTACTTGTACGCATTGCCGAGCATTCCAGGACACGGCGCGCAGGTTCCAAACGTCCGGCCCGTACCGCAAAGCATCCGATAGAACGTCATCGGTTCGTATCGCGTCTGCTCGCGTCGATGATGAATCTCTGCGATTCCGTAGACCTCCGCTAGCCGTTGGTCTTCGACATCACGGAACATACGTCGGTCGGGATAAGCGTCAATCGTCGGATGATTCATAGCTTGTCCCCCGGTGATAGGCGCTTATGTGCCTCACGGGCGCGCTCGTCAGCCGCGGACGCGCCGTAGCGCATCAGCATCGAACGCGAGCGCCATCCGGCCAGTCGCATCAGGTCGCCCTCTAGCCCGCCCTGTGAGAGCCAGACATGCGCGAAGGTGTGCCGGAACTGGTGCGGATGCAGATGCTCCAGTCCGGCCTGTGCTGCTCGCGTCTTGATAACCTGGTACAACCCGTTGCCGGTCATTGGCCCGACATGCCCGAGCCACAACTCCAACCGGTCGGCATCGCGATGCTTGGAGCGTTCGCGGATGTAACGGTCAATCGCCTGCGCCGTCCGGTTGCCGAATGGGACGGCGCGCGGTCGGCGTCCCTTGCCGAGCACGACGGCGACGTTATGCTCGAAGTCGATATCCTCCAGCTTCAGCCCGGCCAGTTCGTTCCGGCGCATGCCGGTATCGAGCAACAGGCGCATGATGGCCGCGTCCCGTCGCGCTGGTAGGTCGCGCCCGTCGCAGGTCTTCAGCAGCCGCTTTAGGTCGGAATCGGTCAGGACGGCTGGCGGCGTCTCGGGGACGGTTGGCGGCTTCATCTTCGACATCGGCGAGACGGTCAGCTCGCCCTCTTCGACCAACCACTTGAAGAAGGCTTGCAGCGAGCGGTAGCGGTTGTTGGCGGTGCCGGGTTTCCAGCGTGCGAGCTGGTCCGCGACAAATTCCTCGACATGCTCGCGAGTGAGCGCGAGCATGTCGGTCGGCATGCCGCGTTCGACAAGGAAGTCGCCGAACAGGCGCACCGCCTCCAGGTAGGTCGTCACCGTTCGCTCGCTCTTGTTCTGGGCCATCAGCGAACGCCGGAACGATTGCGCCATGACGCGGTACTCAGTAGGGAGCGATTGCAGGGTCGGTATCGCCTTGACGGTGTTGAACCCCATCTTAGCGCCCCCTTCGATTGTGTCCAGTAAGAGTGTCATTGTGCGCTGTAGCCATGCACACAAGTATACGGACTAGGTGTCCGTACTGCCAGTTGTGGCTTGTGGAAGGGGAAACACTAGGGCTTGGAGCGGGAGAAGGGACTCGAACCCTCGACATTCTGCTTGGAAGGCAGACGCTCTACCAACTGAGCTACTCCCGCAGATCCATCTAGTCGGGGTGAGAGGACTCGAACCTCCGACCTCAGCGTCCCAAACGCCGCGCGCTACCAAGCTGCGCCACACCCCGGCGGAAACCGTACCCGGAAAGTATACACGACGGCAGGCCGCTCAGCCGCGCGGGACAAGCCGCACGAAGCGTCGACGCCCGACCTGGAGGATCGCCGGTTCGCTGAGCCGCACGTCCGCTGTCGGGGACTGGACGCGCTCGCCGCCGATCTGCACGCCGCCCTGCTCGACCAACCGCCGCGCCTCGTTGTTGCTGCTTGCCATCCCGGTCGCGAGCAGGACCGACTGGACGGTTGCTGGCAGATCGACCAGCACATCCTCGATCTCGCTCGGTTGCGCTCGATCGCGGAACACTCGCTCGAACTCAGCACGCGCGCGGTCAGCAGCCTCGGCTCCGTGCAGGTCGGAAACGATCTCGTACGCCATCCGGTCTTTCGCGTCACGCGGGTTCAGACGGCCTGCGTCCATGTCGCGAATGACGCCGTCGATCTCTGCAGAAGGCATCAGCGTGACAAGCCGCAGGTAGCGCTCGATGAGCGTGTCGGGAATCGACATCAGCTTCCCGAACGACGCGACCGGATCCTCGCTGACACCGACGTAATTGCCGAGGCTTTTCGACATCTTCTGGACGCCATCCAGCCCGACCAGCAGCGGCACCGTCAGGATGTCCTGCGGCTGTTGCCCGTACTCGCGCAGGATATCGCGACCGACCAGCAGGTTGAATGTCTGATCGGTCCCACCCATCTCGACATCTGCCTGCACCGCGACCGAATCGTACGCTTGCAGGAGCGGATAGAGCAGCTCGACGATCCCGATTGGGGCGCTTGCGGCGTAGCGCTTCTGGAAGTCGTCGCGCTGGAGCATCTGGGCGACCGAGTAACGCGCCGTCAGGCGCAGCACGTCGGCCAGGTCGAATCCTCCAAACCATTCGGATTGGTGACGGATCTCAGCCCGCTCGACATCGATGACCTTGAACAGTTGGTCGAGATAGGTGCGTGCATTTTCGCTGACCTCGGCGGCCGTCAGCATCGTCCGCTGGGTCGAGCGGCCAGTTGGGTCACCAATCTGGGCCGTCCGGTCGCCGATGATGATGACGACCGTGTGACCGAAATCCTGAAACTGGCGTAGCTTGCGGAACGCGACATAATGTCCGATATGCAGGTCGGGCCGTGACGGATCGACTCCCAACTTGACGCGCAGGGGATCGCCGGCTCTCAGACGCTGTTCCAGATGCTCGCGAACGCGAACCTGAGCGACGCGCTCGTCGCCGAGCAGTTCGGCGATCTGTGCGACCCGAGCGGATACAGTCATGTCAGCGACCCGAATACTTCCGGATGGCTGTTGGCCAGTAGCGCGCGTGACATCGCCTCGTCGTCGTGCATCTGGGCCGCCAGTGCATCCGCAGAGTCGAAGGCACGGTCGCCGCGCACCCAGGCGACAAACTCGATCTCGAGGTCGAGCGTGTAGAGATCGCCGCTGAAGTCGAGGATGTTGACCTCGACCTGCCGTTCGCCGTTGTCGAAGGTTGGCCGCGTCCCGATGTAGATCATCGCGGCCCGCGCGCCGAGCGATCGGTCGGTAACGTGCGCGTAGCCGGCATAGATCCCGTCGGCGGGGATGCAGATGTCGGTTGGCAGCAGCAGGTTGGCGGTCGGAAAGCCGAGTTCGCGCCCACGGGCCGCTCCGTGCTCGACCGTTCCGCTCAGACGGTAGCGGCGGCCAAGCGACGCCGTCGCACGGGCGATGTTGCCGTGTGAGAGCGCCTCGCGGATCGACGAGCTGGAGATGGTCACATCGCCGTCCTGCAAGCGCTGGACGACGGTCGTCTCAAAGCCGTGCTCGCGCCCGAACGCCTCGATCGTGCCGCCGTCGCCGCTGCGCCCGCGTCCGAAGCGGAAACCGGACCCGACAAAGACCGCGACAGGCTGAACGGTTCGTGCAAGTAGATCGAGGAACTCCTCCGGCGTGAGAGCCGCGAAGTCGTGGTCAAAGGGGATAACCGCCACCTCATCGACGCCGGTCGCCCTCAGGATCCGCAGCTTGCGCTCAGGCGCGGTCAGACGTTCGAACGGCGCGTCGGGACGCAGAACCGCTGCCGGGTGCGGCTCGAACGTCACGATCAGCGAGCGCTTGCTGCGGGTGCGGGCATCATCGATGACGCGCTGGATCAGGTACTGATGGCCCCGGTGGACGCCGTCGAAGTTCCCGATCGTCACGACGTACGGGCCGGGTGAAACCTGTTCCAGACTCGCGACAGCACCCGCTGGAACCTGTGTCACGTTGCATCCCTCTCGCCTTCCAACGGCAGCACGAGCGTCGGCTTCAGCGCGTCATCCTCGGTCCAGGTGCCGATGCCAAGAAAGCGACCGTCCCCGCCATAGGCGCGTGCGACGGCGCCGTCGCGATCTGCGGAACGTGAAAGCTGGACCGACCGGCCATGATACCACGCTGTCTGATCGTGCTCTCCGAGGATCACCACCGGTAGATCGACCAGCGCCGCGTCCGGGTGCAGCGCGATCTGTGGCCACGCTTCGCGCACGTCAACCGCCGCCAGATCATCGAGTGTCCAGGCATCTGCCAGGCAGAACGGGCCGCTATTCGTCCTGCGCAGCCCATGACAATATGCATCAGTCCCAAGCAACTCACCGATGTCGCGCGCGATCGAACGGACGTAGGTTCCCTTGCCGCAGCGTATATCCAGTACGAGGTCGGGAGGCCCATAACTGGTAACCTCGATCGCGTAAACCATCACCGTTCGTTTCGGAACGTCAACGTGCTCACCGGCCCGCGCCAGCTCGTACAGCTTGCGGCCACCGACCTTGATGGCCGAATACACTGGCGGAACCTGCTCGATCTCACCAACAAACGTCCTCACGACACTCGAAACTTCAGCCTCGCCAGGCCAATCGTCGCGTTCGCCGGTCTGGGTCACGACACCGTCAACATCAGCCGTATCTGTCGCCGCCCCGAGGACGACATGCGCGCGATACCCCTTCTGGTTGTCTTGCACATACTGGAGCATGCGCGTCGCCCGGCCAACCGCGACAACGAGGATGCCGGTCGCGAACGGGTCGAGCGTGCCGCCGTGGCCGACGCGCTTCATGCCGACCAGCCGTCGCACGCGCCCGACGACATCATGCGATGTCATCCCGGCTGGCTTGTCGATCACCAGCAGGCCGTTCAGGTCGGGCAGCTTAGACTGGCTCATCGCCGCTGTAGGACGTTGTCGTGGCGGCGCCGCGCGGCCCGAGCCTGCTGGCTACGTCGTCAAGGAAGCGCTCGCGTGCGTCTTCACCCGCATCGAGCCGAGCACCGGCTGCCCGCGCGTGGCCCCCGCCGCCAAACAGCCCCAGCAGCCTCGCAACATCGATATCCTCAGCAAGCGAACGCATGCTCACGCGCCAGCCCCACGACTCCTGATAGAGGATGGCGGAAGCGCGTGCGCCGACCGTTCCCGCCAGGAAGTTGACAATCCCTTCGGCCTCAGCCCGGTCGGCCTCCGTTCGCGTCAGCATCTCCGGGTCGATCTGCGTCCAGATCAGCGATCCGCGCCATTGTGTCCGCTGGAGCGCTTCCGCCCAAAGGCAGATCGTGGAGTAGGGCTTGAGGCGGAAGAGGGCGTCGACGATCGAATCCAGGTCAGCCCCTGCCTCGATCAGTTCCGCCGCCGTCCGCATCGAGCCGGGCGTTGTGCTCGGTGTCCGCAGACCGAGCGTGTCACCGTAGATGCCGGCCAGCAACGTTGTCGCGCTCTCCTGCTCGATCTCGATCCCCAGCTCATCGAACAGCCCGACGACGATCTCTGATGTACTGGCAGACTCCGGGACGACCAGGTTGAACGTTCCAAAGCGCTGGTTGGAAATGTGGTGGTCAACGTTCACAATCGTCCGCGTTCGCTCGAACTCGCCCGCCAGCCGGTAAAAGACAGGACCAAGGCGGGATGCGTCGGAACAGTCGACCAGGATCAGCAGGTCCGACGCGCTGACGGCGTCATCATCGGCCCGCTTCACATCGGTCGCACCATCCAGGAACTCGAGGTTCGACGGCAGCGCTGCATCGCCTGACGCCACCAGCGCTGGCTCAACGCCGAAACTGCGCACGAGCGTCCGCATCCCGAGCGCCGAGGCGACGGCGTCCGCGTCAGGATTAGCATGCGTCAGAATGACTGGCGATCTGGCGTTGCGAATTAGATCGCGTAGTTGGTGCGCGGCAGCCGGGATGCTGTGAACCGACTCGTGGCCATGTGCGGCCGGCTCGGGATCGTCGCGTTGGAACGAATCGATCACGCGGGCTTCCCTTCGTCGTCGGCGGCAGGCTCGCTTGGTGCCGCACGAAGCTCGGGTTCGAGGTCGTGCAGAATCCTGGCGATGTTCTCGGCGTGCTCCATCGAGCGGTCGAGCCGGAACGATACCTCGGGGATGACCCGCATGCGGAGTCGCGGCGCCAGCAGGCGACGAATGAAGCCAGCCGCGTTGTTGAGCGCTACGAGCGACGAAGCCCGTTCTTCTTCACTCCCCATCACGCTGATGAACATGCGCGCATACTTCAGGTCGGGACTCAGCTCGACGCGCGTGATGCTGACGAACCCGAGCCGGGGATCGCTCATCTCACGCTGGATGATCTCGCTGACCTCGTCACGCAGCAGGTCGCTGACCCGCTCGCGCCGTCGTCCGCTCATACCGACCCCCTCGTCCCGATATGCCGAGGCGACAGTCGCATGACTGCCGCCTGGCTGATGCCTGATTCGCTGCACTGACTAGGCAGTTCTGGCGATCTCCTCGACATGATAGAACTCGATCTGGTCGCCAGTCTGGAAATCGTTGTAATTATCCAGAATAGCTCCGCACTCGTAGCCCGCCTGAACCTCACGCGCGTCATCCTTGAAGCGCTTGAGCGAGCCAATCGTCGTGTCGGTCATGACCGCGCCGTTACGCAGCACACGCGCCCGCGAGTTTCGCGCCGCCTTGCCGTCGAGGACGTACAGTCCGGCGACGACATCGCGATTCGGCAGCCGGAACATATCGCGCACCTCGGCGTAGCCATCGGTGACCTCGCGCTTCTCCGGGTCGAGCAGGCCCGACATGGCCAGCTTGATGTCGTCCACCAGATGATAGATGACATCGTAGAAGCGAATGTCGATGTTGGCCGTGTCGGATGCGCGCTTGGCGGCAGCATCCGGTCGGACATTGAAGCCAATGATGATCGCGCCCGACGCCGACGCCAGGTTCACGTCCGACTCGTTGATCGCGCCCGTGCCAGAGTGGACGATCGTCAGCGAGACCGAGTTGGCCTCGTCGTTGATCTTCGCCACCGAGCCAAGCACCGCGCCCAACGAACCCTGCACATCCGCCTTGAGGATGATCGGCATCCCCTTCGTGCCGCCCTCCTGCATCTGGCCGTAGATGTCGTCAAGCTTGACGACACGCGACTCGGAGAACGCCTCGGCCCGGCGGTAGAGCGTTCGCTGCTCCGCCAGTGAGCGCGCCGTCTTTTCATCGTCGGCCACCTGGAAGGTGTCGCCGGCCTGTGGCAGCTCGAACAGACCCAGGATCTCGACAGGTGTGCTCGGCTCGGCCTTGCGCAGCTTGCGCCCACGATCGTCGTTCATGGCCCGAATGCGGCCCCAGGTTGCCCCAGCCACAACGATGTCGCGCGGCTTGAGCGTACCCGACTGCACCAGCATCGAGGCTGCGACACCACGTGTGCGGTCGATCTTGGCTTCGATGACGACGCCAACCGCCGGCTTGTGCACGTTGGCGCGCAGGTCCGCGATGTCGGCTACCAGCAGGATGACTTCGAGCAGGTCGTCGATACCCATCTTCTCGCGGGCTGAAATCTCAACGACCGGAACCTCGCCGCCATACTCCTCCGGCATGACGCCAGCCTCGGAGAGTTGCTGCTTCACACGATCCGGGTTGGCTGCCTCCAGATCGATCTTGTTCATCGCGACGACGATCGGCACATTGGCTGCCTTGGCGTGGGCGATTGCCTCGCGCGTCTGCGGCATGACGCCGTCATCGGCGGCAACCACCAGAACCGCGATGTCCGTCACCTGCGCCCCACGGGCGCGCATCGCCGTGAACGCCTCGTGACCCGGCGTGTCGAGGAAGGTGATCTTGCGACCCTGAACCTCGACCTGATAAGCGCCGATGTGCTGGGTGATGCCACCAGCCTCACCCTCGGCCACCTTCGTCTCGCGGATCGCGTCGAGCAGCTTGGTCTTGCCGTGGTCAACATGGCCCATGATCGTGACAACCGGCGGACGCGGTGACGCTTCCGGGTCGGTTGCGCCCTCGCCCCGGCGACTCTGCAGCTCGTCAGACGCCGCCTGGACGACCTCCGGCACGTGCTCCTCGGTCTCGATCTCGAAGCTCTTCGCAACCGCCGTGGCTGTATCAAAGTCAACTTGCTGGTTGATCGTCGCCATGATGCCCTGGTTCATCAGCGACTTGATGACATCGATCGCGGAAATGTGCAGCGCGTCTGCCAGTTCGGCGACCGACATGACTGAGCCGAGTGTGACCGGCCCACTTGGCCGCTGAATTGTCGCGGTGATGCCCGCCCGGGAGCGTGGACCGCCTTCGGTGCGTGGGCCACCGCCACGACGACCGCCTCCTGGGCGTCGATTACGGTTCGGTCCACCACCACCACCACCCGGCCTGCGAAACTGTCCACTCATATGCTGTACTCCTCAGTTTGATCCGTGGTCCCGAATGATTGGGACGTCAATAGTCAGGACGGGAACTCACGTAGTGTTGCCGTCGTCTCGTCAGGCGGGAAATGGGAGCTGGCATACTCCCGCAACATCGCGCATGTTTCGGCGTCAAGCTCGACTTTCAGCGCCCGTTCAAGCACGTTCGAGTCGGCAGCCCGGTGCCAGCATGACCGCCTGCGGCACAGATAGGCGCCGCGCCCGTTCTTCTTGCCGGTCGGGTCAACCTCGATCCGCATCTCAGGCGTCCGAACTAGCCGCACATACGTGCGCTTGGCGTCGTGCTCACGGCAACTAACACACATGCGCTGCGGCACGTGCTTTGGCCGTGGGCCACGCTTTGGCTTCGGCTTGCCGCCACCAGGCGCCGCTCCGGCACTCATGCCCAGACCCTCGGTCACTCGCTGCCCGCCACGACATCGTCGTAGAGCGGCAGGTCCTGACCCGTCTCAAAGTCGAAGCGCGCACGCAGATCACGCGCGTAAAAGACGCTGACCTTGCCGTCAACGACCTCGACATCAACGCTCATGCCGACAAGTTCACCTGGCAGCGGGCCGAATTCGCGGTCACGGACCGAGAAGGTTCCGTCGACCCGCACCAGCCGTGGCTGGCGACCCATCAGCATGAAGTCGTCCGGCCCAGCGCCAGCCAGCGCCGCGCGCGCCTCGGCCAGCAGATCGTAATCTTCGCCCTTCAATGATTCCGGATCCTTGACATCGATCCGCCATCCGGTCAGCTTGTAGGCCAGCCGGGCATTCTGACCGTCCTTGCCAATTGCCAGCGACATCTGGTCGCTCGGGACGATCACTCGTGCAACCTGGTCTTCTTCGTTCAAGCCAACGCTGACCGGTTTGGCCGGCGAGAGCGCGTTCGAGATGAATGTCGTCGTCTCCGACGACCACTCAATCACGTCGATCTTCTCGCCCATCAGCTCGTTGACGATGTTCTGGATGCGGACGCCACGAATACCGACGCACGAGCCGACCGGATCGACCTTTTCCTGCCGGGCCGCCACCGCCACCTTGCTGCGCAATCCCGGCTCACGGGCGATCGCCATGATCTCAACCGCGCCCGAGAAGATCTCCGGCACCTCAAGCTCGAACAGTCGCTTGACCAGGTTGACGTTGGTCCGGCTGACGATCAACTGCGGGCCACGCGGGTCCTTGTTGACATCGACCAGATAGACCTTCAGCCGCTGGCCGGGCCGGTAGCGCTCATTCGCCACCTGCTCGCGAACTGGCATGACCGCCTCGGCCTTGCCCAGCTCGACGATCACCGCCCGCGAATCAGCCCGCTGGATGACGCCGTTCATCACCTCGCCAACGCGGTCGGCGAACTCGTCATAGACGCTGTCGCGCTCGAAATCGCGAATGCGCTGCAGGACGACCTGCTTGGCAGTCTGCGCGGCGATCCGCCCGAAATCCTTCGGCGTCCGGTCGTGCCGGTACTGCTTGCCGATGTAGGCGTCAGGGTCGAACGCGCGCGCTTCGTCCAGCGGCATCTGCCAGCTCGGGTCGACAACCTCTTCGGCGACGATCCGGTTGACAAAGATGCGCACACCACCGGTGGCCGGATCGATCTCGACATCGATGTTATCCTCGGTCTCCGATGCGCCGACCGTCTTGCGGTAGACCGTCTTCAGCGCGTGCTCGACCGATGTCATAACAGCATCGCGCGGAATCCCACGCTCGGCGGCAATCTGGGTGATTGCCATGTAGAAATCACTCTTCATCGTTGTTCATAACCTCCCTGGAACTCAGGACGTGGAGGTGTCTGCTGACGAATGACGGCGTAGCGGGGGACGCTGGCCAACTGGCCGCGAGGCTCGTGACGCCCGTCAGCATGGAGACAGTGCCCGGACAACAAACGAAGTGGGCGTCGCCCACTCCAAAATCTCGGGCATGATCAGTTCCACCCCGGAAGTATACCAAAGTATGGCACCCTTCGACCGGGAGATAATCCGCGCCATTTCACGGCTTTGTGGCCGGAAGCGCGTGCTATACTGGCCGCGCCAGAAACGCCGAGCGGAGAGGCAGAGAACACGAGCATGAAGCTCAAAACGTGGCTCCGTCCCGGAATGCTGGTCAAGCGCTGGATCCTCCTCCTGCTTGGCGGCCTGATCTCCACCAGCCTCGCAATGGCAATGGGCGTTGCCTACATCTACCGCAACTACGAGTTCCCCAGCGAGACTGCCGATATCGTCCGCACCCTGACACTCCAGTTCATCCCACACCCCTGGCGCGAGATTCTCGTCCTCATCGTCGGCCTCGGCATCACGATCTACGGTTTCCTGCAACTATCCCGATCGCTGCTCAGCCCGTTCCTCGACCAGCGCAGCGGCGGCCAGGGGTTGGCCGACATCATTGCGATCCACCGCTTTGGCTCGGTCGAGCCGGAACTGCGCATCGTCACCGTCGGTGGCGGAACCGGCCTGTCGACGCTCCTGCGCGGCCTCAAGCAATACAACGTCGCCATCACCGCCATCGTCACTGTCGGCGACGATGGCGGCTCAACCGGGCGCTTGCGCTCGGAGTTCAACGTCCCGGCTCCCGGCGACATCCGCAACTGCCTCGTCGCGCTGGCTGACTCGGAGACGCTCCTCAGCGACCTGTTCCAGTATCGCTTTGAAGCCGAAGCGTCCGGATTGCACGGTCACTCGTTCGGCAACCTGTTCATCACTGCCATGACGAAGGTCGCCGGTAGCTTTGAGCAGGCAGTCATCGAGTCGTCGAAGGTGCTTAACATTCGCGGCGCTGTCCTGCCGTCCTCGTTGGAGGACATCAGTGTCAACGCCGAAATGGAAGATGGCAGCATCGTCAGTGGCGAGTCGAACATTCCACGCGCTCGCAAGCGAGTTGCCCGTTGTTTCATCGAGCCAAGCCACGCCGAAGCCTACGATCCCGCCATCGTCGCGATCCTCTCGGCTGACCTGATCGTCCTCGGACCAGGCAGCTTGTACACCTCTGTCATCCCGAACATCCTCGTCGAAGGCATCGCCCACGCACTCCGTTTCGCGCCCGGCGAACGGGTCTACGTCTGCAACGTCGCGACTCAGCCCGGCGAGACTGACGGGTATGCAGTGGCCGACCATCTGCGCGCACTGGCCGATCACGCGGGAGGCCTGCCGGTTGACCGGGTGCTGATCAACTCCAACCTCGAACCCGCCGAGCGCGGCATCAAGCCCGAGTGGCACGTCAGCGCAGTCGAGTTGGACGGACTCCATGAGTTCGAGGGCGAGGTCGTCGTCGATCAACGCGACATCGTCAATCCGGAGTTCCCATTGCGCCACGATCCGCAACGCCTGTCCGAAGCCCTCATCAGTATCGGGCGCGAGCACCGGCTGACCCTCATCGGCACACCCGACGGCGCCCAGGGGAAACGAGCCGCGAGTGAGCGTCGTCGCGCGCAAACGGCCCGCGGCACGCGACTTCCGGTAGAAACTGCGAGTGGTTCCGATTAGGATCGGACCCGTTATAGAGGTATCCGACAGGAGGAGGGGACCAGTGGCAACACGAGTTGGGATCAATGGCTTCGGGCGCATCGGTCGCCAGGTCTACAAGGCGATGCATCATCTCTACGGCGACGAACTTGAGATCGTCGCCGCCAACGACCTCGGCGACCTTCAAACGATGGCGCATCTGCTCAAGTACGACTCAACCTACGGCATCTTCGAGGGTGAAATCGAGCTTGGTGATAACTCGATCGTCGTCGACGGCAACGAGCTCAGGCTGTTCGCCGAACGCGACCCGAGCAATCTGCCGTGGGGCGATCTCGGCGTTGACATCGTCGTCGAGTCGACAGGTTTCTTCACCGACGCGACGAAGGCCAAGGCGCACCGCGACGCCGGCGCGAAGAAGGTCATCATCTCGGCGCCGGCCAACAACGAGGACATCACGAT
>Ga0136611_10002703_pt1 | contig 12389 bp, 19 predicted proteins | sample AntDrymUQ2232306_2_FD_106645 | JGI IMG/M metagenome (GOLD analysis project Ga0136611, IMG submission 106645) | Polar desert sand microbial communities from Dry Valleys, Antarctica - metaG UQ223 (23.06) | ecosystem: Environmental > Terrestrial > Soil > Desert | place: Antarctica: Dry Valley... | reverse complement strand
TGCAGATACTGATCGACGTGATCGAGCGTGTGATGCTCGCCTTCCAGGGGACCGAGAGCGGTGAGTGTTTCAGCCATTGCTCGAGTGGAAGAGAGCTACCGGCGGAAGAGTGGAAAGCCAAACGCAATCTTGCGGGAGCGCTTACCAGTCTTTCGCTCGGTTTTTCTTCAGATCACCGCGACGCTTTTTCGTCTCGAGGATCCGCTGCTTTAGCCCCCAGGGGCGTTTGGCGTTTTGGCGGCGCAGTTTCTCGCGTGCGGAAACCCGTGCGGCTTTTTCTTCTGCGCGCCGCTGCTCCAGGCGCGAGAGGAGCCGAAGCCAGGCTTGCTGACGGTTCATTGCTTGAGACCGCGAGTCCTGGCTGCTCACGCTCTCGCCGGTGGGGATGTGGCGCAGGGTCACGGCCGTGGAGACTTTGTTGACGTGCTGGCCGCCGGGCCCTGAGGAGCGCGCAAATTTTTCCTCGAAGTCGCTCTCATTCAAGCCGAGCGCGGCCAGCCGCCCCAATTTGGTTGCCTGAAAATCCGACGGCGCTTTCATTCGCGTGGCGATGGAAGTGATCATCAAACCCGACGCAGTGGCGGTGAGCAAGGAGGCGGCGGGAATATTCCGCGAGCAGCTCGCGACCAAACCCGAGAGCGTGCTCGGACTCGCCACGGGAGGAACGCCGCTCGGCCTCTACCGCGAGCTGGTCGCGCTCTTCACCGCCGGTCGCGTCGATTTTTCGCAATGCACGACCTTCAACCTCGACGAATACGTCGGGCTCGGCGCTGCGCACGGTCACAGCTACGCGAGCTACATGCAGGAGCATCTCTTCACGCAGGTAAACATCGACTCCGCGCGGGCGCATGTGCCGGACGGCCTGGCGCCGGATGTTCCGCAACATTGCGAGGCCTACGAGCAGGCGATCCAGCGCGCGGGCGGCATCGACCTGCAATTGCTCGGCATCGGCGGAGACGGCCATATTGGCTTCAACGAGCCAGGTTCTGCGCTCGGCTCGCGGACCCGCATCAAGACGCTGACCCGACAGACGATCGTGGATAACGCGCGCTTTTTTGGCCGCGAACAGGATGTGCCTCATCACGTCATCACGATGGGCGTCGGGACGATCATGGACGCGCGCCACTGTCTGGTGCTCGCGACGGGCGCGCACAAAGCAGCGGCGGTCGCGGCGATGGCCGAAGGGCCGGTGACCGCGATGGTGCCAGCCTCAGCGCTGCAGTTTCATCGCAAGTGCACGCTGATCATCGATGAAGCGGCGGCCGCGCAGCTCTCGAGACGCGACTACTATCGCTGGGTTTACGATCACAAGCCGGAGTGGCAACGCGTATGATTTTCACGAATGCCCGGCTCGTGTTTCCCGACCGGATTCAGCCTGGAAGCTTGCGAGTCGCGGATGGCCGTATCGCTGCGCTTGGACCGGCTTTCCGACCCGAGGCGAATGAAGAGGTGGTGGATCTCCGCGGAAAGTTTCTCGCGCCAGGTTTCATCGATCTGCATATCCACGGCGCGCTCTGGCGCGACTCCATGGAAGCGGAGCCGGAGGCGTGGCGCGCGATCTGCCAATACCATGCTGCCGGCGGGACGACGGCGCTCGCGCTGACCACGGTTTGCGCAACGAGTGAGGAAATCTCTCGCGTGCTCAACCTCGCGGACAGTTTTGTCGGGATGGGAACCGGCGGATCGCGATTGCTCGGCATCCACATCGAAGGACCGTATTTTTCCCCTGAAAAGCCAGGCGCGCACCGCACCGAGCTGATCCGGCATCCCGACCCGCAAGAATATGGCGGCTGGTTGGAGCACGTCGGCAGTATCACGCAAATGACGTTGGCTCCCGAGCTGCCGGGCGCCCTTGAGCTGATCGATTTTCTCGTCGCGAAAGGCATCCGCGTTTCGGGCGGCCACAGCGATGCGTGGGATGAAGACGCCGCCGCCGCCTTTGCGCACGGGATGCGGCAGGTGACGCACACTTTCAACTGCATGAGCACCGCGCGGCGCCGTGGGCCGTTTCGTGTCGCGGGCTTGCTCGAGTTCGCGATGAGCGAGCCGGAAATTACGTGCGAGCTGATCGCCGACGGGAGGCATGTCGCGCCGACATTGATGAGGATGCTTTACCACGCCAAAGGTCCCGATGGGATTGCGCTCGTGACCGATGCCGCAGCAGGTGCGGGTTTGCCGGATGGGACGCCATTCCAGCTCGGGCAGATTGCCGGGATCGTGGAAAACGATGTTGCGCTCACGGCCGATCGGCGGGCGCTTTGCTCGAGCACCGCGACGATGAACCGCCTGGTAAAAAACATGGTAACGCTCGTCGGCGCGCCGTTGTCTGACGCCGTCCGGATGGCGACGCTCACGCCCGCGCGGGCGCTCGGGATCGCGGAGCGGAAAGGGGCGCTATTTGCCGGCGCAGACGCCGATCTCGTCGTCTTCGATGACGAATTGAACGTCACCCGCACCTTCGTCGCGGGGCAGCCGGTCTTCGCCGCCGCGCCTTAGCTCGTGACGGGTGCGCCTTCCCGCGCGACGCGGACCTCGCGGCTACATGCTCACCGGCACCGGCGTCATTCATTGTGCCGTAAAGGAAGCGTGCGCCGGCGGCAAACGCCTCCATCTCGGCTTTTTGTCAGGTTTTTGTTCGGCTCATCGGTTGGGATTTCGCGTAAGGAAATTACCGCCCGAGCGAGAGCCGTTGAGCGACGTATGGCGGCAGCTTCGCGCGCAGGATTTTTCGCCGCGCCTTGGCGATGTCATAACTCACGCGACGAAACTCTACCCATCCGGCGTGCGTATCACAGCTCGCGTAACACGCGGAGGGCTGGAGGTCGCGCGGCTGCCCGACTGAGCCGACGTTCACAAGCGTTTTGCCGCCCGCCGGGAACTGGATTCGGCCGTGTCCGCGCCATGTCTTGATGTTCCCGGTATTGCTCAGGTGCCACACCATCGGGACGTGCGTGTGGGCGCAGAAGCAGAGCGGCTGAGTTTGGGCTGCAAAGTGATCTCGCGCGTCCAGCTCCCGCATGACGTAGTTCCACTCCGCAGGGTCATTCAACGAGGCGTGAACGAACTCCCGACTGTCACTCGAAAGGGCGAGCGGCAGGCCCGCCAGGTAGGCACGCTGTTCAGCTGAGAGTTTCCGGCGCGCAAACTGAATTCCGCTCTGCGCAATGTCCCGCATTTCACCCAGGTCACCATCCCCTGCGGCCGCTTCGTCGTGGTTGCCTTTGACGACCGGGCACTCCAGACCGCGAATGCGTTCAAGGCATTGGGCCGAATTCGCGGCATAGCCCACGATGTCTCCGAGACACACCCGCTGGCTGATGGCAGAAGTGCCCATGTCCGTCAACACCGCCTCCAACGCCTCCAGGTTCGCGTGGACATCTGCGAACACGGCGAAAAGCGACTCGGACATGGAGTGCGATACGAAGCAGGCAACGAACCGTCAACCGGGCGCGCAGGTGCGAACCTTCGCCGCTGTCTTACGCACTCACGGCTCGCCAATTCACTCCACCATAAAGGTTGCTCCGAACGACCTGGGTTGACGATTCTGCGTCTCGTTCGTTTGCAGACTCATGCAAACGCCCCATCACGCTGCCGGCGAAGGCGAAGGAAAGAGCTACAGCGACATTGGCGCTGAATTGAAAGTGTCCAAACAGGCCGTCCACAAAGTCGCGCACGCAGCGCTGCGAAGTCTCCGTGAGAAGCTGGAGGTGCGCGGGTTCCCGGGGATCGACTCGAAAGGCTTTCTGAAATCCGCACGCAAAGACGAGCCGGCAGGCTGACGCTTCCGCCCGCACCCACGCGGGCGCTTTCCTATTCCCGCCTCAGCCGGTAGCTTCCGCCGCATGAGCACACTCACCGTCCTCCTCGAACCCGACGCCGACGGCACGCTGCACTTGCAACTGCCGAAAGAAATGTGTCGCAGCAAGGCCCGGGTCGTGGCGACGCCGCTCGAAGACGAGCCAGCCGAGGGGCCGCTCGCGCCCGAGGAGGAAGCGGCCATGATGAAGGCGATCCAGCAGTTGCGGGAGCGCGCCGGTTTGCAGCGCCGGAAACTGCCGCCCGAGGAACTCGAACGCCGGCGGCAAGCCGCGCTCGATGCACTCCGCCAGTTGCGGGAGAGCAATCCTTATCTCGACCTCGCCGATCCCGTGGCCTGGCAGCGAGAGATTCGGGAGGATCGGCGGCTGCCGTTCAGGAATTGAGGCATGTTGCTGGATACGAACATCCTCATCTCCATGGCGCAGCCCGGTGGTGAGAAACTCGAAGCGGAATTCGCCGCGCTATCTCCTGCCACATCGTTGATCGCACGCGTGGAGGCTTTGGGTTTCCAACGGGATCACGGCGGAGGAGCGTGGGCGGTTTGATCAGCTCTTTGCGTGGGTGGAGGTGCTGCCCGTGAGTGACGCTGTGGCGGAAGCCGCCATCCTCTTGCGGCAGACCCGGCGCATGAAGCTGGGCGATGCGCTGATCGCAGCCACGGCCCTGCTTTACGAACTGCCGCTGGTCACTCGGAACGAGCATGACTTCAAGCACATCACAGGGCTGAGGCTCATCAACCCATTCGCCGAGTCGGAGAGCGCCTAAAGCCCGCAATGAACTAAGCCGACTGGTTGACGATTTCGGCCGCTCTCCGTAGTGCCAAACCAACGCCATGGGTGCCAAAGTTCAACTCAAGATCAGCCAGGGCAAAGATGTCGGGAAAATCTTCGCGTTCACAGAACACGATACCTTCGTCTTCGGGCGCATGGACGACTGTCACGCGTGCATCCCGGATGACACGCAGGTTTCCCGGCACCACTTCATCCTTGAAGTGAATCCACCCGCGGCGTGCCTGCGCGATCTCGGCAGTTTGAACGGCACGCATGTCAATGGAGCGAAATTCGGGGCGCGGGAAAAGGGGGAAACGCCCGAGCAAGGAGCAAAGCGCCGTTACCCCGAGGTCGCCATCAAGCATGGTGACCGGATCAAAGTCGGGCGCACGGAATTGGAAGTCTCGATCGAGCAGCCCAGGGAGGCACCGCAGCACCGTGTTGACCCGGCGCTCGGAGACATCTCGCTGCTTTCTCCCGAGCAGCTTGCGAAGCTCATCTTCGGCGCGCCCGATCAGGCGGCGAAGCCGAAGCTCAACATCCCCGGCTGCAAGATCGAAGCGGAAGTGGGCCGCGGGGGATTTCGGCGCGGTGTATCGCGCGCGACGCGCCGACGGCAGCGTGGTCGCGGTGAAGGTCATGCTCTCCCGCGTGGATGCGGACGACGAGGCCATCGAAAAGTTCAAACGCGAGGTCGCGGTCACCGCGAAGCTCCAGCACCCGAACATCGTCCGGGTTCTGGAGAGCGGAGCATCGGGCGCAGTCGTCTACTTCATCATGGAGTTCTGCGATGGCGGGAGTGTCTGGGACTTGATGCTTAAGAATGGGGGCCGTCTGTCGCTGGCGCAGGCCAGGCCGATCATCTTCGGTGCGCTCGAGGCCCTCGCTTTTGCTCACGACAAGGGATTCGTTCATCGCGATCTCAAGCCGCAGAACATCCTGCTCTCCCACGGTGCAGTGCGGCTCTCCGATTTCGGATTGGCGAAAAGCTTCCAGCAAGCCGGCCTCAGCGGCATGAGCATGACCGGCGGCTACGCCGGCACCCCGGTCTTCATGCCGCGCGAGCAGATCACCAACTTCAAATACGTGAAGCCGGTGTCGGACGTGTGGAGCATGGCCGCGACCATCTACAACATGCTGACCGGCGCGTTTCCCTATCCATTTAGCAAAGAGCGCGACCCGATTGATGTGATTTTGAACGAGGACGTGGTGCCCATCCGCAAGCGGGACGCCACCCTCCCCAAAACTCTCGCCGACGCGCTCGACAAGGCCCTCGCGAAAAAAACGCGGGATCGTTTTCAAGACGCCGCCGAGTTCCTGTGCGCGATAGAGCGATGATCACGACGACATGAAACCGCGCCTTTACCTCGAAACCACCATCCCCAGCTACCTCGTCGCGCGGCCAAGCCCGCTTGTCCGCATCACCGCCGACCAGCAGACCACGCGTGAATGGTGGGAACAGCGTCGTGGCGACTACGAACTGTTCACTTCGCAAGTCGTCGAGGTCGAAGCGGAGCAGGGCGACGCCGAAATGGCACAGGAACGATTGCGCGCGCTCAATGGAATCCCGCGCCTGTCTGCGACCCCGCTTGTTGATGAAATGACCAACCATTTGCTTGGCACCGGCATCATCCCGGCCAGTGCCGCGCCCGACGCCGCGCACATCGCGTTTTCCGCAGTTCACGCCATGGACTTCCTGCTCACGTGGAACTGCAAACACATCAACAACCCGCACCTTATCCGGCGAATCGAACGCGCCTGCACCGAGCGCGGGCTGGCCTGTCCGGTGATTTGCACGCCGGAAGAACTTCTGCCAGTCTAAGCGCCATGGAATCGAACCCGATCCTCGCCGAAATCCGCCGCACGCGCGACGAACTCGCACGGCAATCCGGCTACGACGTGCGGAAATTTATGGACTTCATCCGCGCCCGCGAGCGCGACGCCGCGGCGCGTGGCGTTCAGTTCGTGGCGCCTCCCGGCCAAGAGAGCAGCATCGTGCGCGAAGAACCGCCGAAGCCGTAACAACAACTTCGACCAAGACCTTTGATGCGGTGGAGATGTCACGCCGCTTGCGCGAGGAAACCAGCCGCAAACTCGCCACGCTCACCCGCCAGCAACGCATCGCGCTTCTCAACGCGCACCTGCGCCCAGCCGCCACGCACTCTCCCGCAGGTGCCGAAGAATCGTGCATCGTCCGCGAAGAGCCGCCGGCGTCGTGATGGGCGAAATCTGAAATCCGCCACATCCGCGACGAGCACGCCCGTGAGTGTGGCTACGATGTTCACATCCTGTTCGAGCGGATGCGCGCAGAAACTGCGCAACTCGAGGCGGAGGGCTGGCGGGTCGTCTCGCCAGCCCTCGGCGAAACCACTGCGGTGCTCCGTGAAGATCCGCCGGACTCGCACTGAGATGCCATGACGCCGGGCAAACACCAAATGACACTTGTCCAGTTTCGCCAGGAGGCCATCAGCCGGCTTGGACGAAACTGCGACATGGACGACCTGACACCTTCTCGTCCCAGGCAAGTGGAGCAATTGCGCCTGCGATGAATCGCTCGTTGTGGACCCAGACCTTCACGGAATGGTATTCCCCACCATTCCCGTGCCCAGCGTGCGGCAAGGGAGTCTTATCCCTTGTTCCGAAATCACTCGTCTATCAGGAGACGGCGAAGTCGAGGCGGGCGCATCACGACGAAGATTGGTCATTCCAAGACGCTGAGTATAGATTCACTGCTCGACTCAAGTGCGGTCACAGCTCTTGTGGCGATGACGTAGTAATGTTGGGGACTGGATGGATCGATGAACAAATGACTCAGGAAGGATCGGAGCCGACAAAATACTTCTCAGCCAAATTCTGTGTGCCCATGCCGGACATAGTTGCGATCCCTCAGAAATGCCCGCCACCGGTCGCATCTGAATTGCGGGCAAGTTTTGCGCTGTTCTGGGCGGATCGTGCCGCCGCTGCGAATCGAATCCGAGCTGGAGTCGAGCGCATCATGGATCATTTTGGGATTCCAAAGCGCCAGAGGAACAAGAAAGGGAGGTTCGATCCACTATATCTGCATGGTCGGTTAAAGCGTTTCGAGAAAACCGACAAGATAATTGCCGACCGTTTGATGGCAATAAAGTGGCTTGGAAACACCGGCAGTCATCAGAGTGATGAAGTCACGCGGGACGATATTCTCGATGCGCTCGAAATTCTGGAGGATGCGCTCGTGGAGCTTTTCGACCAGCGAACACGCCGATTGGCCGCGCTCACTCGCAGTTTGATGCGAAGGCATGAACCGTCGAGAAAGAGGAAGCTCACAAGACCCCTGACACCATGAAGGAGTTTTTCGGCAATCTATTTGGCAAACGACAGAAAACACCAAAGCGCGAACCTGCCGCCAACCCGCCTCGGCGGAATGCAACGGCGGGAGTGGAGAGTGATCTTTACAAGAAGGGCGATGTCATCGGCGGCACATACGAGGTGCTCGGCACGCTCGGCAAGGGCGGGTTCGGCATCGTATATCTTGTTATCCAGCAAGGCCGCACGCCACGTGCATTGAAAACCTTCCGCAATGAACTTCTTGCGGATGCCGGGACTCGGGAAGCATTTCACAAAGAGGCGCTTCTGTGGGTGAATCTTGAAGAACACGCGTTCATTCTCGCCGCTGACTGCGTGCGAGAGTTTTCCGGGCGATTGTTCGTCGAAATGGACTACGTAGCACCCGACGCCGAAGGAAGAGTGAACCTTCACGACCATTTGCGTTGCGGTAGGCCGTTCAACTTGGAGCGCACGGTCGAGTGGGCGATCCAGTTTTGTCTTGGGATGGAGCACGCCAACGCACGCGGGATCAGGTGCCACCGAGACATCAAGCCGGCAAACATCCTTATCTCTCAGGATGCTGTTAAGATCAGCGACTTCGGGCTGGCGGCGGCAACGGAAAAAGCTTGGAAGACCGACACAAAGCATGGCGGCAGCTTGGTAACTGGCGGACCGGTGGACGGTTTTGGATTCAGTATTCTGCGGACGGACGGCAAGGCATGTTGTGGCACACCGGGCTATATGCCCCCGGAAGTGTATCGCGGTGAAGCTGCCGATGTGCGGAGTGACATCTACAGCTTTGGCCTTGTGCTCTGGCAAATGGCGACGAGCAGCGCATCGCCGCCGTTTATCGGCGAATTCCCAGGAGACATTGAGGCTTACATGCGCGAGACATACGAGCGACAGATGGCATTGCGTGTGCCTTCCGTGATCGATCCGCTGCGAACCGTGGTCGAACGCTGCCTGAACCCGGTGCCGTCAAAACGGTATGCCAGCTTTGGGGAAGTGCGTCATGCACTGAAACCGATCTTTAAGAAACTTACAGGAAGGGCGGTCACTACACCGACGACGGGCGAAAAGACCGCTGCGTTCTGGAACAACAAAGGGATCTCTCTCGCTGCGTTGGGACGCAGCGAAGAAGCCATTGGCTGTTACGACAAAGCGTTGTCCGTCTCCCCGAATGAGCCGAAAATCTGGAGCAACAAGGGCACGGCCCTCATTGAGCTGGGAAGGTGCGAGGATGCGATTGTTTGTTTCGACGAGGCGCTGGCCATCGACCCGCGGATCGCTGGCGTGTGGAGCAACAAAGCAATGTGCCTCGCATCACTGGGGCGGAACGAAGAAGCGATTAGGTGCTACGACAAGGATCTGTCTATTGATCCGCAACATGCGGGGACATGGAACAATAAAGCCAATTCACTTAATGATTTGGGAAGGAGCCATGATGCGATTATTTGCTTCGATAAGGCACTGGCCATTGATCTGCGATACGCCGAAGCGTGGAACGGCAAGGGCTTGACCCTTGTTGCCCTGGGGCGCTACCAAGAGGCCATTGGCTGTTTTGAGAAGGCGCTGGCCGTTAACCCGCGATACCGTATTGCGTTGAGCAACAAGGGTGACGCTCTCGTTGAACTAAAGCAAGGCGAGGATGCGATCGTCTGCTACGACAGCGCACTTACTATTGATCCGCAAAACGCGGCGGACCGGTTCAGAAAAGGCAGGCTCCTTTATTCCATGGGACGGCGTGAGGATGCAATTGCCTGTTACGAAACGACGCTAACCATTAACCCGCGATACCCCGAGGCTTGGTTTTACATGGGCGTGACTCTTGGCGCACTGGGGCGTTACGAGGAGGCGATTCCATGCTTTGATAAGGAAATAGTTAGCAACCCGCGTGACGCGATGGCTTGGAACAATAAGTCGCTCCGGCGCAATATGGTGAACACGTGGCTTGTGTCCGCCGCAGACTTGATGATTTGCAGGCGAAAGGGCACTGACCGGCCTAGCGGAGAAAAAAGCAGCCGCAGAAGTCGGCGCTCGCGTTTTTCGGGAGAGACATCACCGAGCTGGCGCGGCGCGGCAAGTTGGAGCTGGTCATCGGACGGAAGGACGAGATCCTGCGCGTGGCGCGGATTCTTTCGCAGAAGCGCAAGGCGAATCCCGTCCCCGTCGGTGAACCAGGCGTCGGCAAGACGGGCATCGTCGAGGGGCGGGCCCAGCGGATGGCAGCGCGGGAGTGCCCGGAGTTTCTGCGCGAGGCGCGGATCGTGGAGATTTCCATGTCCTCCCTCATCGCCGGCGCGCCTCCGAATAATTCACTCGGCGCACGTATCATAAATGATACGTTGCGTCCGTGCCCGATCCGCGTCCGCTGCCCGTGATCTTTTTCCGCACCGAGGCGGGCCGCGAACCAGTGCGCGAATGGCTGAAAGACCTGGCACGCGAGGAACGGCGGATCATCGGCGAAGACCTCAAGACGCTCCAAGTCCGCTGGCCGCTCGGAATGCCGCTGGTGCGCAGTCTCGGCGACGGTCTTTGGGAGCTGCGCTCGACGCTGCCCACGAGGATCGCCCGCTGCCTCTTTTATACACCGGGCAGCCGCCTCGTGCTGCTGCACGGCTTCATCAAGAAAACACAGAAAACACCATCGGAGGACAAGGCGCTGGCCTTGAAACGCAAACATGCCCACGGCAAAACAGAAAAAGCATAAGAACCCGCACAACGGCAGCCATCTCGACGACTTCCTGAAAGAGGAAGGCATCTTCGAGGAAGTGGAGGCGGCCGCGCTCAAGCGCGCGTTCGCGATGAAGCTCGCCGACGTGATGGAAGAACAGCAGGTAAAAAAGACTTCGCTGGCGAAACAGATGCGCACGTCGCGCGCCGCGCTCGATCGGCTGCTCGACCCGGCGAACACGTCGGTGACGCTCGCGACGCTGACCCGCGCGGCGCGGGCGCTGGGGCGCAAGGTGAAGATCGAATTGATCCCTGCGTGAAGCCCGGCGGTAATTTCCATCCTCGTTCCAAAAACTGAGGGTTTGGGAACGCCAGCAGCGCGGGGAGGCTGTGCTTCGCGGTGAGGGGCTGGTCGAGCACCGGAGCGCCGCTCCCGCCACCCGCCACGCAATGGAATTGCGCCCGGAAAAGGTGCCGTTCCAAAGCCCCACGGCTCCGCTTCCACGTCGCGGTCGCCGATGCGCATGGTGAATTTGTCAATGTGCGCGCCCGCGGGGATTGGGAACAGATAGTCGCCCTCGAGCGTCGCGTCGTTCGGGTTGAAGAACTCCTGATCGACCCGCGTCGTCGCCTTCTGCCCATCGATCGCCACGTCCACCTTGTGAAAGACGACCTCCAGCGGCGCGAAGACCGGGTGCGGCCGGTAATGGTGATGGTGATGATGCGGGGGTGCCGGCCGCGGCGGCGGATTGTGGATGATGATCAGCCCATCCGCCCGTGCACCGACTGTGGCGAGGAGCGAGATGAGCAGGGCAAGCAGAGCACGTGTCTTCATGCCAGGAGTCACGCACACCGCGGGGAGTTTCTTGTGCGAGCGGCGCAAAGGTTTTGTAAAGGAACCGTGAGGAGCGCGGGCCAAAGTTGACCCGAGCCTCGACGACGTGCCTCCAGCGGGTTAGGATGGCGGCGTGCACGCATCAGCGATTCTCGACATCCCGGAAGTCCGCGAGCGGGTGCAGCGCTGGTCGGTCGAAGAATACGAGCGGTTCGTCGAAGACGGTGTCTTCCAGAAAAACTCCGAGTTGTTGCGCGGGTTCGTGATCGAAAAGATGGCCAAGTCTCCCCTTCACTTCTCTTTGTCGCTCGGCATCTACGAACGGCTCAAGCCCCTCCTCCCGAACGGCTACACGGCTCGCCACGAAGGGCCGCTTCGCTTGGCGGATTCGGTGCCGGAGCCGGATGTGGCCATTGTGAGGGGCGAACCGGGCGAGTTCTTTGAGAAGCATCCGACGACCGCCGCGCTGGTCATCGAGATCGCGATCAGCAGTGCCGCGCTCGATCGCGAAAATGCCAGCCTCTACGCCGAGGCCGGCGTGGAGGAATATTGGATCGTCCTCCCCCGCCAGCAGCAGGTCGAAGCCTATCGGCGGCCCACCGGCAGCAGCTACGCCGAGCGGACAGTCTATACGACGGAAGCCGTGCTCGAATGCCAGAGTATCGCGGGCCTGAAAATCGCCGCCGCGCGTTTGCTCGGCTAATCACGGCGGGTGAGAGGGCCGTGCCCCTCCACTACTCCGCCTCGATCTGGCGATCCCATTGGTCGGCGATGAATTCCTCGAACCATGGGGAGAACCGAGCCAGCTCATCTTTCCAGAGATCCGTCACGGCTGCTTCCAGATCCTGAACGGTCATGGGGGAGCGTAGAGCAAACGCGACGGAGGCAATTCTCCTTCATGGTGCCGGCTTGGACTTTCCCGCCTCGCGGGTTATCTCTGGCGATGACTCCTCAGCAACAGCGCGCGGCCTACCTCACGAGGCGGC
>Ga0136611_10002702_pt1 | contig 12389 bp, 6 predicted proteins | sample AntDrymUQ2232306_2_FD_106645 | JGI IMG/M metagenome (GOLD analysis project Ga0136611, IMG submission 106645) | Polar desert sand microbial communities from Dry Valleys, Antarctica - metaG UQ223 (23.06) | ecosystem: Environmental > Terrestrial > Soil > Desert | place: Antarctica: Dry Valley... | reverse complement strand
TGCAACATGACCACGATCTGCTCGTTGGTAAACTGTCCGGATTTCATCTGGTCCCTCCCGTGTTTTTGCGGGCCAAGACCAAGGAACCTGCTGGATCACATCAAGGGGTGCAGACCAGAACGACCTAAAGGGGGTGCTCCTGGGCTTCAAGGAGGTGTGGGAGGCTGACCCATCGGGGCGGTTCCGGCTCGTGACAAGCGCGGCCTTTGCGGGTGAGGCAGATACACTGCGCTCTTACGTGAGTCAACACGGCAGGCGGCGGTCCCTGCCCAACACGCTTCGACGTAAGTTGAAGCCGATCTTCGGGCTGGATATTGAGGCATTCCTGGGACGGCTCACCATTGAGCATGCGAGCCTGAGCCAGCTGGAAATACGTGTGGAGGCGAGCGTCATTCGGCACTTCGAGGTGAACACCGGGAACCAGATTCTGTATGCCCACAGTTTGCTGAATGAACTCCTGGGGCGCATGGCGAATCGCGTGGAAGTGCACCGAACGGACCTGGAGCAGGTGCGCCTCAATGTCGAGGAGGCCATCGCTGCCGGGCACACCAATCCGGCAGTGCAGAGCGGATACGTTCATTTCCTGCCCTATGAGGAGCAGGCGCCAGGCGATGACTACTTCGAAGGGGTTGCTGCGCGCCCTGCCCATATCGCACAGTCACTCGACGTGCCGCGCAACGATGCAATGCGGCGTATCAACGAAGTGCTGGACCATAAACAGGCCTGCATCCTGCTCTCTTCCAGCGGGCAGGGCAAATCCACGCTCGCCTACCGCTGGGCGTTCGATCACTTCTCCTCGGAATCTCGCTTCCGGGTCGTGGCATGCCAGACCGAGGAGCAGGTGGGGCAGATCGCTCTGTTCCTGGAAGGACGCCTACGGCTCGGCCTTCCCCTCCTGGTCGTCATCGATAACCTGGGGCACCAGACACGTCTGTGGAACCGTCTGGCAGAGCGCATGGCCGGTAAGCAAATTTTATTCCTGGTCACGTCCCGCGAAGAGGACTGGTTCCGTTACCAGGGCCGTACAGTAGGGTTTACCTGGGATGTCGTACGACCCGAACTCGACCGTGCGGAAGCATTACTGATTCATGAGGAGCTCCGCAAACGCGGGCGCGTCCACCCGGACGTAACCTCAGCAGAATGGGCCTTCGAGCAGGTCCGTGAGCGTAAACTCCTGATTGAGTACGTGTACCTTCTCACGCACGGCAAACTGCTGTCGGAACGCTTGAAGGAGCAGGTATCCGTGCTGCGAGAAGAGGACCCTGGCAAGTTGGAGGCACTACGACTCGTGAGCGTCGCCCACTGGTATAACGCTCGCGTTCCGGCCGTCGTAATCACGCAGCACGCGGGATTCCGGGGGGATGCGCAGCAGAGCCTTCGTTCGCTCGATGGGGAGTACCTGCTCTGTAACGCCGAGGGAATGTGCGAAGGACTGCACCCTATCCGCAGCCAGCACCTCATCGAGATCCTCCACTCGCCACTGCCCGCGGAAGGAACCGTCGCAAGCCTGATGGCCTTCCTCGATGATGGGAATTTGGTGCCGTTCACCCGCGCCGCGTTCTCCGATCCAGAGATCCGGGCCGAGCAGCCGCTAACAGCACTGACTGCTCGCTGCGCCGAAGCGGAACCCCGCCTGATCAACGCGGTCGCTGGTGCGTGCTTCGATGGTGAGGAGCAACGCCATTTCCTCCAACACAAGCATCTCTACGATGAGTCGTACCGCGTAGGCGGAGAAGGACGAGTTTCCTTACTTGCGATGTGCGACAGTCCGCGCGGAAAGATAAACCCTCTGCAATCCTTGCGAGAGATCGGCGTACCCGGTTCCGAGGCTTCTCTGGATCAGTTAGATGGACTTGCGGCGCAGATACAGCCTCGCGATCCCATGCAGCGGCTGGAGCACCGCTTCCTTTCAGAGGTGGTCTTCCAAACGGACTTGCAACGCTTGGTACGCGACCTGCCCGCCCTCTACTCCATCCTAGATTGGTGTTACGGGGCAGACGTAAATCTGCCCCAGCTTACGGAGGCAACTGAACTGGCCGGGTGGGAAAGTCGTATCTTTCATCTCTCAATCCAGGAAGCGTCATCCCTTTCCTTTGTGTTATCGCGACTCATACCAGAGCGTCACCGCGCCTGGGCAGAGGAACACCGGCAGAAGCTCCTCGGCTTTTTCAAGTACCACACCCACACCTTCACTGCGGTGGAAGAAGATTGCGAGGAAGGGCAAAAGATCGGAGTCACCTTCCCCGTAGACTGGAGCAAGGAGGACGAGAAGCCGCACGAACAGGCAGTAAATCGCCTGTTCACCCTGCACCGCCTCCTCCCGTACTACGACGTGTACGAGAGCCAGGGCATCCACCTGATCGGCGAGAATGCCCCCCTGCAACACGACGACACCCACAAACGCTGGACCAGGGACAAAATCTGGGATGAAATTGACACGGCAAAAAACGGAGCCTGGGTGCGCCGGTGCGAGGATTGGTACGCCGCCGATTCACTGACTTCCTGGCTGGACCAGTGGAACGCGGCCCGTAGACTGGCCGCCTCAGTCATCCACCAAACCTGCTTGTTCTACACGCGGCAGAACAGAGATGTCGCTGCGGTAACTTCTTTGCTCAGCGCCATGGGCAACCTCCAGGACGTACTGATACACCTTCCCTCGTTGCCTACCAGCGTGCCGCACGAGGTCCGCACACGCACCAAGGAGCAGGTACGCGACTGGCTTAACGGATTGGAAAACCTCCTCAGGCAGTGGCCAGAGCAGAATAAGGACAGCCCGGAGAACCGCAGCAACTTCCTGATGCGCCATAACCTGAAAAGCGCCCTCAAGGCTTTGCCGAAACTTCATAAAGTGCTGAGCGACGTTCAAACTCTCGCCACCGGTACGAGCACTCCGGACACGCACCTGCTGGAAGACACTCGGCTCTACCGTCAATTGGCTGACACGATGGACTTTATGTTCGACCGGGACGAGAGCGATTCACTGTCCAGCCTGACCGGCAGGAACGTTTCCACAGTCATTTCCGAATGGAGTTACAGCCGCAGGAGACGTCTCATCAAAGCTGCCACCGAGGCCCTTCGTGAGCTGGAGGCGGACGGATTCGAGTTCGCGTACCCGACCGACCTTGTGGAGGACTACCCGTTGCGCAGCCTGTGCATCGGGGTGGTTATCCATGACTTCCGGCAGTTAGCAGGGTACCTGGAGGTCTTATGGAAGGCCCTCGGCAGACTAACTTTGAAAACCGAAAACCTTGAGGTCACTTACATCGAACTCCTGCCGTTGCTGCCTCGCAAGATTCGTTACGGGAGGTCGGCGTTTCGTGCGAATGTGGACAGCGCACGGCAACTGGCGGAAGGCCACATCCCGGAGGGTACCTGGATCTTCCCGCGAGAAATAACCCGGGAACTTGAAGCCGTATTGCGTGACGTATCTCCTCGTTCGCTGGAGGAGATGAACCTCATTGCCGCGTTCATGGACGCGATGGCGACGTACGCACGCACCCGGCGTTTCTTGGCGGTAGCCAACTCTCTCTTGGACAGCGATGAACCGTACACCGCACAATGGTTGCGCGAGTTACAAGTAAACTCAACTCTGGACACGGAGGCAGTAGCGATCCGGGCCGCACTCGAAGTGCTTCGTCAATTTGTGCCACCCACTAAGGGCGCTATAACAGTATGGAGCAGACTGATTCATGCAAGCGAATCGCTCTGGGAAGGATACCAACTAGTACCACCTATTGAGCCGTTGCGAGATTTTGGCTTGGGATCAGACTTTGATCTATGTATGAGCGATTACCTGAATACGGCGTATATCAACCTATGAGACTTTGTCGATGGTCAAAGATGGATGTGGTACTTGAGACGACTCATGTGCGAGCAAATATCGGCGACTGTCATAATTCCTACCAATACGTTGGTCCCATAGAGAAGGAAACTTCTTACGTCTTGACAGCGACTGAGATCCGTAGGCAAACGATAGTGTACCGCTTCAAAAATGGCCAGTACAGACGTGTTGGCGTAGCGGGCAGCTCTCTCTAAAAGCACAAGTTATGCCGTTAACGAAGTAGCGATAATCCCAGCGCTCATGTTTATCTGCCGGACAATCCCCAGTATGTTTTCCACGTCGCGTTCCGCGAACACCCCCTCCAGACCATGTGGGCTGAAGCCAGTGAACGGCTGCTCGTACAGCAGCCCAGGGTCCATCGTCCCGTTCTGGGTCAGGTAGTCCACGATCTGCTCGATGAACCGGATCTGGTTGCTGTTCAGCGTCGAGCCTTGAAGGTACTCGGAAAAGGCCTGCTTGGCCGCCTCCCGGTCCATCCCAACCAGGCTTCGCACAAAGGCCGGTAGAGGCTTGCCGCTCGCGATCTGCTCGAAGTGCGCCGCCCCGCCGTCGCCGCCGATCTCGTAGAGCGCCCGCTCGAGCAAGCGCAGGTCGCCCGGATCAATTGGCAGATTGTGCCGGATCTTCTCGATTACGGGGTGGTCGAGGTGCTCCTTCAGGAACTGGGTCACCTGCTTTCGGTACTGCGCCACGTCGATGCTTGATCCCAACTCCGGCAGCGTCATCGCCTCGTCCGCGCCCAGTTCGTCCTCGAAGTCCGTATATACGATCTTACGGCCCGTTTTGTCGATGAACTTGACGAGGTCGCGCAGCCGCTTGCGCACGTCTTCCAACTGTGCGAGCGTCACGTCCTGCCAGAACGCGTCCGTCTGCAACTCGTGCAGCAGCGCCATCTGCGCCCCCACCAGCGGGATCGTCCCTTTTTCCTCCAGCAAGCCGGCGATTTCGCGCACCTGCTTTTGCAGCCGGGGCAGCGTTTTGTCGTGGCCTATGAGCGCCAGTTGCAGGTTCAGCAGCAGCAAATCGAACTGCTTGGCCCCGATGTCCTCAGGGTCTAAGGCACTCGGCAGCCCGGCCAGTCCCTCACCCAACTCAACAGCGGTTTCCCCGCTCAGCGCGTCCCACGCTTCGCGCTTGGTGTAGGTTTCCACGAGCCGGCGGGCGGGCCGCACCAGGAAGTTGTCCGGGTTCATGGCGGAGACTTCCGCGTGCAGCCGGTCGGCGATCTCGCCTTCCAGCACGTCCAAATCCTGCGTCAGGTCACCCTCGGCCCCGCCATCGCGCAGTTGCTGCAACAGTGCCAAACGCTTCAGGAACAACTTCTTGCCCAGCGCATCCTGTGCGTTGCCGCCTTCCACGCCTTGCGGGTTCTGGCCGAAGAACTCCAGGTTCCCGCAGTAGTCGAACAGGTAGAAGAACTCCTTGTCCCGGCTCGGCCCGAACAGGTTACGGCAGAGGCGCGTGCCGCGCCCGATCATCTGGAAGAACTTGGTTTTGCTGCGCACCTGCTTGAAGAACACGAGGTTGACCACCTCGGGCACGTCGATGCCGGTGTCGAGCATATCCACGGAGATAGCGATGTGGGGCGCCTTGTTCGGGGTCGAGAAGTCGTCTAAGAGGCTCTGGGCGTAACTTTCATAGTTGTCGATCACGCGGGCGAACTGGCCCTTGAGGTGCGGGTAGTTCTTGTTGAAACGCTCCTCGATGAACAGCGCGTGCGCGTGGTTCTTGGCGAACACGATCGTCTTGCCGAGCCGGTCGCCCCCTTCTACTTTCAGCCCCTTTTCCATCAAGTGCCCCAGCACCTTATCCACGGTGTCCGTGTTGAACAGCCACTTGTTGACGGCCGCCGCGTCCACCTTGTCCGGTACCGTGCCCTCCTCGTCCCACTCAGCCGCGTCCCATTCCGCCTTTTCGTCCTCGCTCAGGTCGTCGTACCGAATGCCCTGCTGCTGGAATTTGAGCGGCACGTTTACCGGCCGGGGCGGCACGAGGTAGCCGTCGCTGACTGCCTCGTCCAGTTCATAGGCGAAGGTGGGCACGCCGTTTTCTAAATCAAACAGTCGGTACGTGTTCTTGTCCACCTCGGATTTCGGGGTGGCGGTCAGGCCGACGAGTAGGCTGTCGAAGTAGGAAAAGATCGCGCCGTACTTCTGGTACACGGAGCGGTGCGCTTCATCAATGACGACCAGGTCGAAATGGCCGGGGCCGAAGCGGCGCGTGCCGTCTGACTTGGCCTCGTCAATTAGGTTCATCATGGTCGGGTAGGTGGACAGGAGTACCCGGCTGCCGGTGTCCTCTTTTTCCATGACCAGGTTTACGGGACTTGAGCCGGGCAAGAAGGCTTTGAAAGCGTTCGACGCCTGCCGGACCAACGCGACCCGGTCGGCCAGGAACAGCACCCGCTTGGCCCAGCCGGCCCTTTGCAGCAGGTCAACGAGCGCGATCACTGTACGGGTCTTGCCCGCGCCGGTCGCCATAACGAGGAGCGCCCGGCGCAGATGCTTGTCGTCGAGCATCTCGCCGACACTGCGGATGGCGAGCGTCTGGTACGGCCGCTCAACGATGGCCGGGTTAATGGACAGGCTGCCCAGCGCCTTGTGGGTGGTGCGCCGCTGGAGCAGCAGTTCGAGTTCCGCCTTGGTGTAGAAGCCCTGCACCTCGCGGGGGGCGTAGCGCGAATCGTCCCACAGCCAGTGCTGGTAGCCGTTGGTGTAGAAGATCACGGGCCGACGCCCAAACTTCGCTTCAAGGCAGTTAGCGTAGAGTTCCGCCTGGCGCTGACCGACGCGCGGGTCCTTGCGCGTTTTCTTCGCCTCCACAACCGCTAAGGGCAGGCCGTCGTCGCCCCACAGCACGTAGTCCACGAAGCCCTTGTTCTGGGCGTTGGGCATGCCCTGAACCTCGTACTCGCGGTCTTCCTTCTTGTTCAAGGGCCAGCCCGCTTCCTTGAGGAGCAGGTCGATGAAGTAGTCGCGCGTCTCCTTTTCCGAGTAGTCATGCGTGTCGGGCAGCGCACTGTTGGCCTTCTTGGCCTGGGCGACCTCGGCCTTGAGCCGCTTGATCTCCCCGTCGAGCGCGGCGGCGCTCTGGGCATGCGCGGCCTCCGCTTCCTTCAGCCGCTGATCACGCCGGGCAAGTTCCTGTTGGAGTGCGCCGAGTTGGGCGGCCGTGTGCTCCTTCTCCTTGGTCTCTACCGACAGGGAAGCCACATCGAAGGTAAGCCCCTGGAGCCGCTGCGCATCCGTTCGGGTGTAGGTGCGGGCGAGCCAGTACAGAACATGGAACAGTTCGCGGGCGGCGGCCAGGCCGTCGCGCTCGCCGATCTGCCGGTTGCTGTGAACGGCCAAGTTGCCCAGATCCTTGAGGAGCCGGGCCTTAACGAACACCTCCTGGGGCACCAGGCGCCGGAATGTCGGCTCGTGCAAAAGGGCCGACAGGGTGTCGTCGTACGGCTTGTCCAGCGTGTCGTCGTGCTCGTATAGCCACTTCACCCCGATCTCCAGCGTCCGGCGGGCGTAGAAGCAGGCGCCGCGCGGGTCGGTGATGGCGAGGCTCTCAACCCTGAAGGCAGAATCTTGGAGGTCGGGCCACTCGGCTTTTAGGAAGGTGAAGTTGGACACAAGGGTTGTCTCTATAAGTTTAAATCTCTCCTGCGAAGGCCGCAGCCTGCAAAGATCGGAACAGCGTGTCAGTTTCGCGTTGTGCTGTTTGTTGCCGACTCTGCACAGATTTTATTTGCTCTACAGCGTTTGCGAATATCCTCTGCTCATCGATTGGTGGTAATGGAAAACATAGTGCCTTAAAGATCGACAAATTAATTTTCTGCTGCGCTGCGCCACGAGTGGCTCTCTTAACCTGACTTTGGACGAATTCGGTCCGGAATGCCTCCAATAGATACTCGGCAACACTAACCGATGTGTCAGGAGTTAGCTTAATGCAATCTGCTGTAATGATACCTGCATCTGTGTTCTTAGGATAAACGGAAACATCGCCTGGTGGATCTCCCATTTTCGTCATTAATATGTCGTCGCTAACAACGGAATGTGAAGCCAATTCACGGGCTTTGTTAGGCGACACAAACCTCATGCCTTGACCAGAGTACCGGTTTTCGCGAATATTACGCACAAATATCAGAGGCACTCCTTCATCACGGCAGTCAGTCGAAAGAAGGTCACTACCAAATGGCCCAATAGCAATAGCATTCTTTTCGGTAGCTTTAACTTCTTCTGGTGTAACCATGGGCCATCCCATTGGGTTGATAGCTGGGTCACCGAACATCTGTTGGAAAATAGATTGAAAGAGGATGTCGAGTTTACCTGTTGCGACTGCTCTCATCTGTCGGAGCGCGTCGGCTTTGTCGAGCATAGCGGCAATGCGCTGTTGCTCCACCAGAGGTGGAAGGAGGATCGAGAACTCGGCTAACACTGATGGACTTAACCGTGGAAGATTCGCACCTGCGGACCGCGCGGTCGCCATATCCACCATTTCAGGCAACCGAAGATAATGGTAGAGGTATCCCCGGTCTACGATTGGGCTAGGAAGAATAGGTAGTATATCCGTACTACACACACCAGGAAAATTAGGACGCACGATTTTGCTTAGATAAGGCCGTAGTTTTCCATATAGCAGGTGCTCGTCAGAGAAGCGGAATTTCGAACTGGCTAGTGCACCCGCGATTACCGGCTGAACACCAGAGAACGTGCCATCCCCGCGGATATGCTCTAGGCCAACGTACAAAGTGCCGCTTGTAATCAGTTCTGGCTGGATTATGGATCGTGCAATCGTGGCTATCTCACCCAAAGGCCGCCGTTTCCAGTCGGAAGAAAACGGCCGACTCATTCCTGACCCTCCCCTTGCTCGTCCACGGCGATCCCTCCTAACTCCAGTTCCAACTGCTCCACGGTCGGCAGGCTGCCTTGCAACGTTTCCGGCAGGCTCTCCACAAGTTGAAACTCCGACACCCCAATTGGCGTGCCGACGTTTCGCAGCGCGTACTCGGCAATGAGCCGGTTCTTCGTGCGGCACAGGATCAGCCCGACAGACGGGGCGTCGTTTTCGTGCCGCAACTGCTTGTCCACCGCCGCCAGGTAGAAGTTCATCTTGCCCGCGTACTCGGGCAGGAACTTGCCCATCTTCAAGTCGATCACCACGAAGCAGCGCAGTTTCAGATGGTAGAACAGCAGGTCTAGGTAAAACTCCTCGCCGCCCACGTTCAGCAGGTATTGGCTGCCCACGAACGCGAAGCCGGCGCCCAGTTCCATCAGGAACCTGCGGATGTGCTCCAGCAGCCCGCGCTCCAGCGCCCGCTCCTCGGCGTCCTGGCCAAGCGTCAGGAAATCAAAGTTGTACGGGTCCTTCAGGATCTGCTGGGCCAGGTCCGACTGCGGCGCGGGCAGCGTGCGCGCAAAGTTGGTGACGGCTTTGCCCTGCCGCTCGAACAGCCGGGTTTCGATCTGGTGAACCAGCACGTTGCGGCTCCACCCGAACTCTTGGGCCGCCTGGATGTACCAGAGCCGCTGGTCCCGGTCCTTGACCTTGTCCAGCAGGGTGCATTGGTGGAACCAGGGCAATTGTCCAGCAACCTGCTGGACAAATTCCTCGTCCGGCCATGCTTCGGCAAAGGCGCGCATATACAGCAGGTTCGTACGCGAAAAGCCCTTCATCTCAGGGAACGCGCGCCTGAGGTCCGAAGCCAACCGCTCAACTACCTTGGCCCCCCACCCCTGCTCTTGCTGCCGGGCGAGGATATCCCGGCCCATGCTCCAGTACAGCAGCACCAACTCGCGGTTCACGGCGAGCGCCGCCCGGATCTGGGCCGAGCGGATGCGCGCCTTCAAATCGTCCAAAAACTGGTCGTAGCCGGGGAACGCGGCGGGCACCTCGCTCATGCCACCATCTCCCGCAACTCCGCAATCCCCCGCTGGATCTCGTCTTCCAGCGCCGCCAGGTCCGCCAGAATCTTCTGGGGCGGGTCGTAAACGACTACCTCGTGGACAACTTCCTTATAACGGTTGAGGGACAGGTCGTAACCGTTTTCGGCGATCTCGCTCTTAGGCACGAAAAACGACTGGTCCGTGCGGCTTCGCGCCACCTCTCCGTCCCGGTTGTGCCAGCGGGCGAGGATGTCGGGGATGTCATTCTTGGCAATGGGCTGGCGCTTGTCGTCGAGTGAGAAGCCGTCCGCCTTCATGTCGTAGAACCAGACGTTCTCCGTGCCGCCCGAGTTGGTCTTGGTGAACAGCAAGATCGCCGTTGAGACGCCCGCATAGGGCTTGAACACGCCGGAGGGCAGAGAGACGATCCCGTCCAGTTTCTGGTCCTCCACGAGCATCTGCCGGATCGCCTTGTGCGCAGTCGAGGAGCCGAACACCACCCCGTCCGGCACGATGACCGCCGCCCGCCCACCGGGCTTGAGCAGGCGCAGAAACAGCGCAAGGAACAGCAGTTCCGTCTTCTTGGTCTTGACGATTTTGAGCAAGTCCTTGGCGGTCGCCTCGTAGTCAAGCGAGCCGGCGAACGGCGGGTTGGCCAGGATCAGGGTGAACTGCTCGTCCTCGCCCTGGTGCTCCTCGGACAAAGAGTCCTTGTAGTGGATGTCGGGGTTCTCGATCCCGTGCAGCAGCAGGTTCATGCTGCCGATCCGCAGCATGGTCGAATCGAAGTCGAAGCCATGGAACGCCTGTTCGTTAAAGTGCTTCAGGCGCTCCGCATCGTTAAAGATCTCGGGGTGCTCGCGGCGCAGGTACTCGCCCGCCTCAACCAGGAAGCCTGCCGTGCCGCAGGCCGGGTCGCAGATAATGTCACTGGGCTGGGGGCGCATCATCTGGACCATCAGGGAGATGATGTGCCGGGGCGTGCGGAACTGGCCGTTCTGGCCCGCCGAGGCGATCTTGCCGAGCATGTACTCGTACAGGTCGCCCTTGGTGTCCCGGTCCTCCATGGGTACCTGGTCAATCAGGTCCACGACGCGGGCGAGGAGCGCTGAGGTCGGGATCGTGAACCGGGCGTCCTTCATGTGCCGGCCGTAGGTCGAGCCTTCGCCCCCGAGGTTGCGGATGAACGGAAACACCTCCTCCGCAACGGTCGTGTAGAGCGTGTCCGGGTCGCAGTTCTTGAAGCGCGACCAGCGCAACGGCTGCTTGTCGGGCGGGAAGATTTCCCGCTCCATGGGCCGGCCGAGACGGTTCGCCTTTTTCTCCTGTGCGGTGTGCAGGTCGTCGAGGCGTTTGGTGAACAACAGGTAAGTGATCTGCTCGATTACTTCGAGCGGGTTGGCAATGCCGCCCGACCAGAAGGCGTCCCAAATGCGGTCAACCTGGCTCTTGAGTTCTCCGGTGATCATATATTAGGTTTACGCTTTTCAGGGGGGTTGGACAAGCGCGAAGGCCGTTTTGCCGGCGCTGCAACCGATCACGTTAGCCCTCTTTTCCTTGCCCTGTCCCGGGGTGTACGCTTAAGTTCACCAGCCGTAAGCGTTCGTCATTCCCACCCCTCCCCTTCGCCGTCTGCGCAACCTGTGGAACCGACACCGGCCCCGTCTTGAGCGCGCGCCCTTCCCCAAGCCCTGGCCCGACTTCACCGAACTTGAGGTGGTGATCGCCGAGTCCGTCAACGTAACCGTGGATCGCTTTGGCAACGAGCGACCCTACGACAAGGGGCAGCAATTCCTCTTCTACTTTCCCGAGTGTCCGCCCGCGATGGCCCTGTACCAGGGCTGGTTCGAGAACTTGCGGCAGTACAACACCTTCGCCTCCCTCGTCTTCGCCCACCGCAACCGCGACCACTTCATTTCCCAAGAGGTGCGAGAAAACAATCCAATTCTCACAGACCAGTTGATCGTCGCTTTGCAAAAAGGGTGGAACGGCATCGACTGGAACGACGGGCCGATCGGGTGGGAGTCCACGCGTGTTCCGCCGCCCGCTCTCCCCTATACCTGGCTCAGGGACGTGCGCGACTACCTGCTCGGCCTCCTGATCATTGGCGGCTACTTTTTCCTGATCGGCTCGCTGGCGCGGTACTCCCCTGAAGCGGCAGGCGTCACGTTCCTAATCACGTTCTTTGGCTGCGCCTTCCTTGGCAAAAACAATAAACAGCACGAGCAGCAAGATGCAGCGGGGGAACCAGGTCGGACCGAAGGGCCGGACTGAGCATATTCCCTGTCGCCGCAAGTTGGACCGGCCCGGGTCCGCTGCCTTATTTTTGTTCTCACTGTGTGTTGTTCTTTTCGCTTTTGCCGGATGGCGCGGTGCGAGCGTTATCCCCACATTGTCCCCAGTCCGGCATTACCGCTCAGCGAAAGCGCTCGCCTTGTGCTTAGCCGCTTGCTGTAACGTACACGGCCCGGAAATACAGCCGTCCCAAATGGCGGCGGCGCTCTTCCCGTGTAACAAGTGCCCTACCCGCACTGTCCTCCACCACGATCAGGCCGCGCCGCACCAGCCCGTCAACCGCGCCCGATACCGCCGCGCTGCGCCGGCCCGTGCGCCTGGTCAGTTGAGCGTGGCTGAGCCAGTCGCGCGCTTTGCTGCGCCCCTGCGCGTCACGC
>Ga0136611_10002701_pt1 | contig 12390 bp, 13 predicted proteins | sample AntDrymUQ2232306_2_FD_106645 | JGI IMG/M metagenome (GOLD analysis project Ga0136611, IMG submission 106645) | Polar desert sand microbial communities from Dry Valleys, Antarctica - metaG UQ223 (23.06) | ecosystem: Environmental > Terrestrial > Soil > Desert | place: Antarctica: Dry Valley... | reverse complement strand
CTCGGCGATCGTTGCGTGAGCTGCGGGGGCGGAAGCACAGTCTCGAGGCGGGCGCTGCACTTCCGTTCTCATTCAGCGCCCATTTCGCTGAAGTCTCCGCAGCGGGCGGCTTCGACCTCGTAGTCGGCAATCCTCCCTGGGTGCGCTTGCATCGCATCCCCCCGCGGATGCGCCAGCGACTAAAGCAGGAATTCGCCGTGTTCAAGGGTCCCGCATGGAGGGATGGAGCTGAAGCGGCACGTGCGGGATCCGGGTTTGGATCCCAGGTCGACATGTCGGCGCTGTTTGTCGAACGGTCGATCGAGCTCCTGCGAGATGATGGCGTATTGGCGCTTCTGTTGCCTGCAAAGCTGTGGTCCTCACTGTCAGGCGGAAGCGTCCGCGAGATCATCGGCAAGCGCGCGGACCTGTTGACTTTGGAAGACCTGAGCAATGCGCCCGCGTCGTTCGCCGCGGCGGTGTACCCATCATTGATGCTCGCGCGACGAGTCAAACCGGGCCAGCCCCGTCACGCCTCAGCGAGCCTCGCGGTCCATCGACGCGAAAGGATCTTCGCCTGGCGAATGCGCCCCGCATCGATTGCGCTGGACGAGAGTACAGGCAGCCCGTGGGTCATTACCCCGCCGGACGTCCGCCTGGCATTCGACAAGCTGAACAGCGCCGGCATTCCGCTGGCCGAAACCAGATTGGGCAGGCCCCTGCTCGGAGTAAAGTCCGGGTGCAACGAAGCGTTCGTCGTGACCACCGCCGGCGACCCAACTGCCGGCGAGACGCCGGTGCGCAGCGGCGACCGGGCCGGCGCTGTCGAGCACTCGCTTCTCCGCCGCGTGATCAAAGGCGAGGACTTGATGGCGTGGAGCTGCGCCGCAACCGACAGTCGCGTGATCTGGACGCACGGACACGATGGTCGCGCGATGACGACGCTACCGCCGGCGGCGAAGCAATGGCTCGGCCATTTCCGCAGCCGCCTGCAGGCCCGCACTGACGGCCGCTCCAGCGAGCGATGGTGGACGCTGTTCCGCACCGAGGGCGCGGCGTGCGACAGGCCGCGCGTCGTCTGGGCCGACGTCGGCAAACGCCCCCGCGCAGCAGTACTCGATAGGGGTAACGATTCGGTCCCGTTGAATTCCTGCTATGTCTTGCGGTGCCGGGACCAACGAGAGGCATTGGCGCTCGCCGCAATACTGAACAGCGACATCGCCGCGGCTTGGCTGAACCTGATCGCCGAGCCCGCGCGCGGCGGATACCATCGTTACCTCGGCTGGACGCTTGCTCTGCTTCCGCTCCCCAGAGACTGGACCGCCGCGTGCGCGACTCTCCCTGAGATTGCGCAGCGAGCGGTGAACGGACGCGCTGATTCCCGGGAGCTGCTCGATGCGGTGCTCCGCGCGTACGGCATCAAGCACGACGAAGTCGCTTCGCTGCTAGCATGGATGGACTAGCCGTCGCGCGTCCCGACCTCGTTCGCGCCATCATTGCCAGCGAGTGGCTCACTGCGGACGCGATCGATTCGAATCTTGGTCAGGTGACGCTCCGGCCTCATCAGACAGATGCGGTAAAGCGCCTGCGCGCGATGCTGAAACAGAACGGAGGTGCGCTGCTGTGCGATGACGTCGGACTGGGCAAGACCTACGTTGCGCTCGCCACGGCGCGGGAGTACTCCCGTCCGATCGTCGTCGGTCCAGCGTCGCTGCGCGCGATGTGGACGTCCGCGGCCAGCCGCGCGGCGGTGCCGATCGACTTCATGTCCATGGAGGCGCTGAGCCGCGGCACACGGCCGGAGCGAAGCTACGGTTTTATCATCGTGGACGAGGCGCACCACTTCCGCACGCCCTCGACCACCAGATTCGAGACGTTGACCGGCATGGTCGCCCGCACCAAGGTCCTTCTCCTCACCGCGACTCCATTGCACAACAGTCGTCGGGACATCTCAACGCTCTTGTCGCTGTTCCTCGGCGCGACTGCGGCAACACTCCCTGATTCCGAAATCGCGCGACACGTGGTGCGTCGCAATGAGACCGGCGAAGCTGGCGATATCCCGATAACCCGCGGCCCCGAGCGGCTCGCGATAATGGACAACGCGTCCGCGTTGCGGATTGTTCTCGCGCTTCCGTCTCCTGTTCCCCCCCAGGGACGGGCAGTTGGCTGCTGCGATGGTGGCGCATACGCTGGTTCGACTGTGGGCCTCAAGCGATGCAGCGCTGCGAGAGGGTCTTCGGCGCCGACTCGGCAGGACCGTTGCCGTTCGCAGTGCTCTCGAGTCGGGCCGGCTGCCAACCCATCGAGAGGTCAGGGATTGGACGTACTGTGAGGGGGCGATCCAGCTTGGATTCGCCGAGTTACTTGCCGCGGCGTCACCCGCTGAGCCGCTCGGCATGCTCGAGGCGGCGAGGACGCACGAACGCGGATTGGTCGACGCACTCGCTTCGATCCCGGGACATTCCCGGACGGACGCAGAGCGCGTGCAGGCGATCCGTCGCGTGCGAAAGAACCATCCGGATGCAAAGGTTGTGGCTTTTTCGCAGTTCGCCGACACCGTCAGGATGTACTACAGGATGCTCGCGCGCGACGGCCGCGTTGCGATGCTGACTTCACACGGTGGACGCATCGCCGGGGGGTCGATTACACGAGCCGAGTTGCTGGGACGATTCGCGCCGTATGCGTCGCGCAAACCTGTCCCTGGTCCTGCGGAGGAAATCTCGCTCCTGCTCGCGACCGACTTGCTGAGCGAAGGCGTGAACGTTCAGGATGCATCCGTAGTCGTGCACCTCGATCTGCCGTGGACCGCCGCCACGCTCGACCAGCGCGTGGGACGAGTAGCGCGACTGGGATCCCGCCACAAGGAAGTGTTCGTCTACTCCCTCGACCCGCCGGCATCGAGCGAGGAGCTTCTCAAGACCGAAGAGATCATCAGGCGGAAGCTCGATCTTGCAGTGACCGGGGTCGGTCGCTCGCGAATTCCTCCCTTGTTCGTCCGCATCGGTCCGGAGCGCTGCAGCTCCGTTGAGAATGCCGAGGCGATTCGATGCGCTCTTCTGAAATGGTCGGGCGAATGTGACCGGCCGAGCCCGGTTCGTCCCGCGTACGCGTTTGTAGCCGGTGAGCGCGATGGAGTACTCGCCTTGGTCTCGGTTCGTGGCCAGCCCCTACTCCTCGCCAGCGAGAGGTCTGAGCTGTCAGAGAATCTGAGCGCGGTTCGCGATATGGTCGACTCCGTCGGTGCCGGACCCGCCCACGCCAATCGAATGCAGCTGGATTCGGCGCTGGCGACAGTCCGTCGATGGATCGAGGGAAAACTCGCCTCGGAGGACGCCGGCGTATCGGAGCACACGCGAAGTCGGTTGGTCCGGCGAGTAACCTTGCGGTTGGCCCGGCACCTGGCGGCCTGTCCGCATCATGAGCGCAGCGATCGAGCCGCGCGCATCGCCGACGTTCATGTCCAGATGCAGTGGCCCCTCACGCTCGGCGTCGAGCGGGAGATCGACGCCGCGGTAAAGGCGGAGGTAGAGCCTGGCGAGTTCCTGAGTACCCTTGAGCGGATCTTTGGTCAGGCGCGGGACCACCCCGCTGAGTCGGTGATCCGGCTTCACGCGCTGCTAGTCTCGGTGGTTAACCCTCTTTTACAGCCGCAACCAACGCCTGAACAGCAGCCTTCCCATCTCCGAAATACATCAGGCAGTTGTCCGCCGCGAACAACGGGTTCGGGATCCCCGCGAAGCCCGGACTCAGCGACCGCTTCATCACGATCACGCTCCGCGCATTGCCGACCTCCAGAATCGGCATCCCCGCGATTGGACTCGTCGGATCGGTGTTCGCCAGGGGATTCACCACGTCGTTAGCACCGATCACCAGCACCACGTCGGTCTGCCCGAACGTCGGGTTGATCTCGCTCATCTCCTTCATCTTGTCGTACGGCACGTCCGCCTCGGCCAGCAACACGTTCATGTGCCCCGGCATCCGCCCCGCCACGGGATGAATCCCGTACTCCACGGTCGCGCCCTTCGCCTCCAGTAGCGAAGCCAGCTCGCGCACCGCGTGCTGCGCCTGCGACACAGCGAGCCCGTAGCCCGGCACTATGACCACGCGCCGCGCGGTCTCCAGCAGCATCGCAATCTCTTCCGGCGACGTGGACTTCACCCGCCCCGCATACGTCTCGTCGGCGCTCGCGCCATCGCTGCTCCCCGCTCCCATCTTGCCCAGCAGCACGTTCGCCAGCGACCGGTTCATCGCCTTGCACATGATCTGGCTGAGGATGATCCCCGACGCGCCCACCAGCGACCCGGTGATGATCAGCGCGTTGTTGTTCAGCACGAACCCCGTCGCGGCGCCGGCCAGTCCCGAATATGAATTCAACAGCGCGATCGCTACCGGCATGTCCGCGCCGCCGATCGGGATCGTGAGCGTGATGCCGAGTATCGACGACACGACCACCAGCGCCCAATACGCGTGCAGCGCAGACGGATCGCGCACCACCCACACCGCCAGCCCGATCGCGATCAGCGCGAGCAGGATGTTGAGAGGCTGCTGCATGGGATAGTGAATCGGCTTTCCCGGCAGCACCCACTCCTGCAGCTTGTCGAACGCGACCAGGCTCCCCCAGAAGGTAACCGCGCCGATAACGCCGCCCGCGGCGGTGGCGATGAGCAGCTGCATGTTCGGGTTCGACGCGTCGTGCAGCGCGGCGCCCGAGACCAGCACCGATGCGGCGCCGCCGAACCCGTTGAGCAGCGCCACCATCTGCGGCATCGCGGTCATCTTGATCTTGAGCGCGAGCACGGCACCGATCAGCCCACCCACGGCCATCGCCGCGGCGATCAGCATGAAGCCATTCATGCCGGCATCGATCACGTTCCTGTCGAGCAGCGTTCCCACGATCGCGACCAGCATTCCCAGCGCGCCCATCCGGTTCGCCCGCACCGCGGTCTTGGGGTGCGCGAGTCCGACCAGTCCCAGGATGAACAGGACCGACGCGACCAGGTACAGGATGTTGATGAGCGAGAGCAACTCCGGCTACTCCTTCTTCCTGAACATCGCCAGCATCCGGTCGGTCACCAGGAAGCCGCCGACCACGTTGATGGTCGCCAGCGCCACGGCGATGAAGCCGAGTATCGTGCTCACCCGTCCGGGTGTCGCGATCGAAATCATGGCGCCAACTACGGTGATCCCCGAGATCGCGTTCGACCCAGACATCAGCGGCGTGTGCAGGAGAGGCGGGACGCGGTTGATCACGTACACGCCGACGAATACCGCCAGCACGAACACGGTGAGCGCGGTGATGAACGTTTCCATGATTCCTATCCCGTCGTGGAGTCTGCCAGCAGCTGCTTCACCCGTTCGTGCACAACTTCCCCGCCCCGCGTCACCAGCGTCTCGCGCGTGATCTCGTCCGCGGCGTCCACATTCAGCTGGCCGTCCTTCATGAGATGCAGCAGAAATGCCGAGATGTTTTTCGCGTACATCTGGCTGGCGTGGTACGGCACCGTGGCCGGCAGGTTGATCGGACCGAGCACCGTCACGCCGTTCACGTCCACTACTTCATCCGCCTTCGTCGCCTCGCAGTTCCCGCCGCGCTCCGCGGCAAGGTCCACGATCACGGACCCCGGTGCCATGCTCTCCACCATCTCGCGCGTGATCAGCACCGGTGCCTTCTGGCCGGGGATCGCGGCGGTAGTGATCACCACGTCGCTGGCGGCCACGACCTTTGCCAGCACCTCGCGCTGCCTTCTATAGAAGGACTCGTCCTGCGCGGCCGCGTACCCCCCGCTGCCCTCGGCGGCCGCGGTATCGAGCGGCAGCTCCACGAACTTCGCGCCCACGCTCTGCACCTGCTCTTTCACCGCGGGCCGGACGTCGTACGCTTCGACCACCGCGCCCAGTCTCTTCGCGGTCGCGATCGCCTGCAGTCCCGCGACCCCCGCGCCGAGGACGAACACTCGCGCCGGCGTGATGGTGCCCGCCGCGGTCATGAGCATGGGGAACATCCGCGGCAGCTTTTCGGCGGCCATCAGCACCGCCTTGTATCCGGCGACCGTCGCCTGCGAGGAAAGCGCGTCCATGCTTTGCGCTCGCGTGATGCGCGGCATCAGCTCGATCGAGAGCGCCGTGACGCCCGTGCGCGCGAGCGCTGCCATGGCTTGCGGCGCGCCGAGCGGATCCAGGAATCCGATCATGACCTGGTCGCGGCGGAAGGCGGGCACCTGCGCGGCGGCGCGCACCTGAAGCACGACGTCCGCGCTGGCGAGCAGCTCCTCGCGCGATACCATCTTGGCGCCTTTCTCCGCGTAAGCGGCGTCAGTGAATCCGGCCGCGGTCCCGGCTCCCGCTTCGACCCGTACCTCGGCGCCCTTGGCCGCCAGCGACGCGATGACGGAAGGAACCATGGCGACGCGGTTCTCCCCGAGCGCGGTCTCGCGAGGCACCCCAATCTTCATGCCGGACATCTCATGCGCGGGTTCATCGCGGGAAAATGTACCGCGCTGCGTGATTTCCGTGCTGCCACCGGTGAGTCCGGCTTACGTTCCAGCCTATGCCGAAGAAGTCCGAAAAAAGCGCAGATCGCGTTATCCCAAGGGTTGTGCATCGAGCTCTAATGTGTGACTTTCTACACATGCCAACTAACCTCGCAATCGATGACGGCCTGCTCAACAAAGCCCTTCGCCTGGGCGGGCACAAGACCAAAAAAGCAACGGTAACGGAAGCGCTCGAGGAGTACGTCCAGCGACGGCAACAGCTGGGGATCCTCAAGCTTTTTGGCACAATCGATTTCCACCCGGATTTCGACCGCGAATACAAAAAGGCTCGCTACCGGCGTTGAGCGTCATTGTGGATACGACCGTGTGGTCGCTGGCGCTGCGTCGTGCGCGTCTTATCGAACACTCTGCCCGAGCCGCGCTTGCCGCGCTGATTAACACAGGTGACGCACTTTTATTGGGACTCGTTCGGCAGGAACTGCTGTCTGGAATGGCTGACTCGCGGTCATTCGAGGCGGTTCGGACGCATCTTCGCGCATACCCCGATGTCCCGGTTGACGCGGAAGACCATGAACACGCCGCGCTATTCTACAATCGATGCCGCATGCGAGGCATACAGGGATCAGCTGTCGACTTTCTCATCTGCGCCGCTGCAGCTCGGCGGAACCTCGCGATTCTCACTACGGATGCCGAGTTCGGACGATTTGTGCGGCACCTTCCGATCCGGCTTCACGAATACGAGAAACCGAAAGCTGGCTAGATGCGGCGCGGCAGGTGAACCGTAAACGTGGTTCCATCCTGCTCCGATGACTTGACCGTGATTCTCCCCCTGTGCGCGTTCACGATCCGCTCGGCGATATACAGGCCGAGACCGAGATTCCCCGACGAGCCCGCACCGGCGGCGGTCGTGCCTTCCGATTGCTTCATCGGATTGAACAACCCTTGCAGCTGATTTGAAGATATCGCCGGCCCGTGGTTGTGGATGGAAATGTCCACTTCGTTTTCGTCGCCGTGGACTGCAACGGTGACGTCAGTGCCGTCTGATCCGTGCTCCATCGCGTTCGCCATGAGATTCGTCAGAACCTGGCTGATGCGCGGGCAGTCCCACTCACCCTCCATTGTTCCGCTCGCCCCGATCTGCATCGTTCGATCAGGGTACGCCGCAGAAATTTCATCAGCCACCTCCTTCACCGTCCGGGCCATGTCGAAATTTTCGCGAACGATCGGAATGCCGCCGCCAAGGCGACTCCGCGTGAAGTCGAGCAGGGCGCCGACCATGTGGTTCATCCGCTTCGCCGCTCGCGAAATCCGCGTCGCAAGCTCGAGGTGCGGCTCCGGCAGCTCGCCCGTTTCCAGCATGAACTCCGCCGACATCATCACGGCACCGATGGGCGTGCGCAGATCGTGTCCGAGAATCGCGAGGAACATCTCCTTGGAATTGTCGAGGTCCTGCGTGTACCGGACGATGGACTCAGCCAGGGCCTGGTCTATCGCTTCATTGAACCGGGTGAGATCCTCGAGGTCTTCTTTCGTGATTTCGCCCTCCGACTTGGTCCACAGGCGGATGACGCTGGCCCTGAGCGCGCGGTACTCCGAGACCATTTGCTGGGTGGTGAAGCCGCTTTCCGCCCGGTCGGCTCCATGTCGCTCGGCGGCAGTCTTCCCGGGGTCCGCGGGTGCGTTGCCCTTGGATTTCTCGGCTTGCTCGTGCCCGCCCTGTGGAGTCTCCAGGTCGGCGGCGATGACCGTGAGCATCTCGTTCGCGTGGTCCCGCAGGCCCGGCGTGTCCAGCGTGGAGCAGGCGGGCGTACACGTGCGGGCGAACTCCTCCCACTCGACGAGGATCGCTTCCCGATTGGATTTGATGAACTCGGACAGACGCATGTGTATCGTACCATACACTTTTCGGGCCGCGTCCAGCCCGTTTTCGAGCCGCGCCCTAACCTTGTGCTGCCGAAAGGAGGTCGGTCAGCGCTCCCAGGTGCACGGCCAGCGCCGCGAGACCCTTTGGCGCGAGAGCGTACCAGCTCGTCGGCTTCCGTCCCACGAATTCCTTTTTCACCTGCAGGTAGCCCGCGTCCTCGAGCCGCCGAAGGTGCGCTCCGAGTGATCCGTCAGTCTCGGCAGTCAGCTCCTTGAGCCGCGCAAACGAGAGCCGATCGTACCGGGAGAGCAGCACGCAGATCGCCAGGCGCACACGGTGATCCAGGAGCGAGTCGAGCGCCGCCAGCCGCCCCGGAAACTCCACCGCCTCGTCATCCCGGCTGCTGGCCACGGCCTCCTCCCGCAACCCGGGCGCTGATCACCAATCCCGCGGCGTACAACACGCCGAGCGTCGTCCAGGCGAACCCGTCCACGGTGATCGTGATGACATACCCGATCGTCATCGCCAACGCGGCCCAGAGGTAGGCGATCCCGGCGGGAAATGCGTTGCGCTCGGAACGGTTCACGACATCGCGCACGTAACCGAGGTCGTCCCGTGCGTTGGTAGTGCTGGCCATCGCTACTCCTTTGATTGATTAGAGCGAGCTATTCGATTATTCAGAGTACTCTGGATATTAGAGTCGTGTCTACCGCTGTGTCAATAGAAGTCCCGCTAAACCCTCTCTTGAGGCCTTTACCCTTGAGCCAAGGCATTCAAGGAGGCGCTCGCGCACGTCGATGCCGTGCTGTTCGTGACGCCTGGCGCTCAGTGCATTCCGTGCGGCTTCAACATCGCTGCGAGCTCTGGTCTCGCGGCGACGGCGACGCCGACGGCGATCAACGCGACGCCGATCATTCGCGCGGTGCGCTCTCCGCGGGGCAACACTTTTTCCGCGAAGACCACCAGCGAGATCGCCAGGACCCATTTCAGGCTCATGGCGCCCGCCGCGACGAGCACGACCATCAGCGCCCAGCAGCAGCCGATGCAATACGCCGCGTGCGTCGCCGCGAGGCGCAGCGCGATCCCGCATGTCCGCCGCGCCAGCGGCGCATCAGAAAGTTCATCGGCGCATCGCACTCCCGCAGGCACGCCCGCTTCGAGGAGCTCATCTGATAGAGCCCGGCTGCGATCAGAGTCCCCGCGACCATGTAGGGAATCGCGGACGCAAGCGCCGTCGAGCGTAGCGTCAAAGCGGTCATTGCCGTGGAAGCGAGATACACGGGGATGCCGGTCAGGAGCCAGAGCCCCAGGTACACGAGCGCGAACGACTCCGCGGAAACGACTCGCTCTTCTCGGGCGGCCGGCCCGCGACTCACCGCCTGATAGAGGAGAATCATCGGCGTCGCGGATGGAAGCATCATCGCCGCCATCATCACTCCCCATTGCAGCGTGTACGCCGCGCCCGCCTCCAGTGACACCAGCTCCACGCCTTGACCCATCTGCATCGTAGAATCCGCGCGCACCGTCGCGAGCCACGCAGCCACGGTCATCGCCAGCAGCAGCAGCGCGGTGAGCACGTTGCTTGACAGGCCCGCCCGGTCGACCCAACGTTGCACGCCTGGAGGATTCAAATGACTGAGCGCTGGCACCTGAATGGAAAAGTTCTGGTCGTGTGCAACTGCGATTGGGGTTGCCCCTGCAACTTCAACGCGCTGCCGACGACGGGCAAGTGCGAGGGTGGCTGGGTATGGCACGTCGAAGACGGCGCCTTTGGCGGCGTGAAGCTGGACGGCCTGACCTTCTCGCTGTTCGTGAACTGGCCGGGCGCCATCCACGAGGGAAATGGCGAAGGCGTCATCCTCATCGATGAGCGCGCGGACGAGGCCCAGCGCAAGGCGATCGAGGAACTGCTGGGCGGAAAGGTCGGCGGACCGTGGGGCGTGCTGGGCTGGACCTGGCCCAAGATCCACGGCCCGTACTTCGTGGGCTACGAGCTTTCATTCGACGGCGTGAACACGCGCGTCAGGTGCGGCGACATGTTCGAGGCTGAGGGCGCGGCCATCACGAATCCCGTGACGGGCGCAGAGATTCACCCCGGCGTCGTGTTACCCGAAGGAATCATCCTCAAGCGCGGCGACTTCGGCACGAGCACGCGCTTTCGCGTATCGAAGGGCATCGAGCTCGACCACCCCGGCAAATACCTCGCGGTCGGCCCGTTCGAGTACGCGTCGGCGTAACTCCGTCATCGCAGAAGCGCGCGCAGGCGAACGCCCGTACCCCACGGATCGATGGTGACCGCGTCGCCGTTTTCGCGCGTCACCGCGTAACCCGCGCGAGCGATGCTGTCGGCCGCGGCGTCGACGCTGCTCTGATCCGGGATTTCCACGGTCCACTCGATCAGCCCCGCTTCGTCCGGGCGCGTCGGTCGCGCGTCAGAGCCGGCCCACACGTTGGTGCCCAGGTGGTGGTGATAGCCGCCGGCCGCCAGAAAAAGCGCGCCTGGATAGCTCCAAACCATCCTGTCGAAGCCCATGGCGTCGGAAAAAAACGCGCCGGCTTTCCCGAGGTTACCCACGTGCAGATGCACGTGACCGATCACGGTGCCGGCGGGCATGCCCGTCCAGGTCTGCGCTCCTGCCGCGCGGTGCAGGTCATTCCTGTCGATCGGGTCCGTCGCCAACATCAGCTGGGCTCCGCTGCGCTTCCACGACTCGCGTGGCCTGTCGGCGTAGACCTCGATGCCGAGACCGTCGGGGTCGGATAGATATAGCGCCTCGCTGACGAGATGGTCTGACGCGCCCGCCTGCAATCCCTGCTCGGCGAGATGACGGTCGAGCCGGCCGAGCTCCGCGCGGTCGGGGAGGAGGATGGCGAAGTGGTACAGCCCCAGCCTCCCCTTTCGCGCGGAGGTCGAGACTCCGCGCTGCTCGTTCAGCTCGAGCAGAACACGCTCGTCCCCCTGCGTTCCCAGCGAAGCACGTGCGTCCTGGCGGTCGAGCACGCGCATGCCCAGCACGGACTCGTAGAAGCCGATCGAGCGGCCCAGGTCGGCGATGCGAACTCTGACCGGCCCGAGCCCCGTCACGGCGGGCAAGCGGAATCCGGGGGCTGGCTGGCCGTACGTGCCCGCCACCGCGCTTTCGACAGCCGCTTCTCCGAATATCCCGCCTGTAGTTGCATCCATCGTCATATTCTCCGTAACCGCAATATGAGTGTTATGACACCGATTGTCAAATGCCGCGGGGATAATGTTGCCCGATATCGGGCTTCGCCCCATAATCCTGCAGCCCGATACCAGCCATTCCGCGGAGCACGAGCTTGGCCGACACTGCAACACTTAACGCCGCCCTTACCGGCCGCTACACGATCGAGCGCGAGCTCGGCGCCGGCGGCATGGCCGTCGTGTACCTCGCCGAAGACCTGCGCCACCGGCGGAAAGTCGCGCTCAAGGTCCTGCGTCCCGAGCTCGCCGCCGTGATAGGCGCCGAGCGCTTTCTACGCGAGATCGAGACGACCGCGAACCTGCAGCACCCTCACATCCTGCCCCTGCACGATTCCGGAACCGTCGAAGGCACGGCCTTCTACGTCATGCCGTTCGTCGAAGGAGAGTCGCTGCGCGACCGGCTCAAGCGCGAGACTCAGCTTCCCGTAGAGGATGCCGTTCGCATCGCGCGCGAGACCGCCTCGGCGCTCGACTACGCCCACCGGCGCGGCGTGATCCACCGCGACATCAAGCCGGAGAACATTCTGCTGCACGACGGGCAGGCGCTCGTCGCGGATTTCGGGATCGCGCTCGCCGTCAGCACCGCGGGCGGCGGTACCCGCATGACTGAAACCGGCATGTCGCTCGGCACTCCGCACTACATGAGTCCCGAGCAGGCAATGGGCGACCGCGAGATCACGGCGCGGTCCGACGTTTACGCGCTCGGCTGCGTGACGTATGAGATGCTGCTCGGCGAGCCACCGTTCACCGGCCCCAGCGCACAGGCCGTCATCGCGCGCGTGGTGACCGAGAACCCTCGCTCGCTTGTAGCGCAGCGTCGCTCGATCCCTGGG
>Ga0136611_10002700_pt1 | contig 12392 bp, 8 predicted proteins | sample AntDrymUQ2232306_2_FD_106645 | JGI IMG/M metagenome (GOLD analysis project Ga0136611, IMG submission 106645) | Polar desert sand microbial communities from Dry Valleys, Antarctica - metaG UQ223 (23.06) | ecosystem: Environmental > Terrestrial > Soil > Desert | place: Antarctica: Dry Valley... | reverse complement strand
CGGAACGGGTATCGTAAATCCGGCAGACAAACAGATAAAGTTGAATCAGTTGATTTTCCATAAGTAAGAAAATTCTACCAATCAACAGGTTTGTCTGTCTTTTCAACTACTGATTCGCATTTTAATTATTTTCGCAAAGAATTTTGGGGAATCTCGATGATTAGCAAAGATGAATTTCGCGCCGCGCTCGGACGCTTTGCCAGCGGCGTGACGGTCGTCACCGCCAAAGACGCGGACGGCAGATTGCACGGCATCACAGTCAGCGCGTTCTGTTCCGTCTCCTTAGACCCGCCGCTTATTCTCGTCTGCATAGATAAAAACACGGGCAGCCACCACGCCCTCGCGCAAACCGATTCGTTCGTTGTCAATATCCTGTCGGAGAACCAGCAATATGTCTCTGACCGTTTCGCTTCATATCTGCCCAACAAATTTGAAGCGGTCGAATATAGTTTGGGAATTGACAATTTACCAATTTTGGAAGGTGCGCTGGCAAATATGGAATGCCGTCTGGTAAATTCTCACGACAATGGCGACCACACGATTTTCGTCGGTCAAATCGAACGGACGACAATCAACGACGGCAATCCGCTTGTTTATTTTCACGGAAATTATCGAAAATTAGAAATCAATTAAAAATGCGCGTCCCTGTTCGCAATGGAAAATGTATTTTCTAACCAAAGAGACTTTCTTATCAAAATTGTCTTTCAAACTCAAACAGGCTTGGTAGCGATTTCGCGCAACGTGATCTCTGCCGTTAAACATCTCCTTTATTTTTCTCAATGTTAATTCCCAAATTTTTCATACGACGATAAAGATGGCTGCGGTCAACGCCCATCGCGTCCGCCGCTTTGGAAACATTGCCGTCAAATTCGGCTAGTTTGTGCAAAATAAATTCGCGCTGGTAGGCATCGTTCGCTTCTTTGAAAGACGGAAAGCGGAAGGTGGAAGCGGGCGTTTCTTTCTTCGCATTTAATTTGGGCAAATCTTCGGCTGCGACCGTTTGTTTGCCGTGCATAATCACGACCCGCTCGACCGTGTTGCGGAGTTCGCGCACATTACCGAGCCAGACGTAATTTCGCAAAGCCGCAATCGCGTCGGGCGTAAAATCCTTTGGCTTTTTGCCGTAATTCGATGAAAACCGGCGGTTGAAATGTTCGACCAGCAGCGGAACGTCTTCGAGGCGTTCGCGGAGCGGCGGAATTTGAAACGGAATGACATTCAAACGATAAAATAAATCGGCGCGGAAATCGCCGTTTTCGATCAAATCATCGAGCCTTTTATTCGTTGCGGAAATCACGCGCACATCAACTTTCACGGGCGTGTTGCTGCCGACCGATTCAAAACGCTGATCTTCCAAAACACGCAGCATTTTCGCCTGCACGCGCGTGGACATATCGCCGATTTCATCCAGGAATAAACTGCCGCCGTCGGCAATTTCAAACTTTCCTTTTTTTGCCTGAAGCGCGCCGGAAAACGCGCCTTTGGCGTGTCCGAACAACTCGCTTTCGACTAATTCTTCGGGCAGCGCGGCGGAGTTTATCTCAACGAACGGCGCGGATTTTCTTTTCGACTGCGCGTGAATCGCCCGCGCCACCAACTCTTTCCCTGTTCCCGATTCGCCCGAAATCAAAACTCTGCCATCGGTCGGCGCGACGATAGCGATTTGTTTCCGCAGCGCGCGCATCGCCACCGACTCGCCGATCATTTCGTATTCGCGGCTCAGTTGTTCGTTAAGATTACGATTCGCCCGTTCGAGTTCCCGGCTGCGAACCGCATTTCTGACGGTGAGAATCGTCTTCTCGATGGACAGCGGCTTTTCGATAAAGTCGAACGCTCCCAACTTCGTCGCGTTAACGGCGGTTTCGATGTTGCCGTGACCGGAAATCATCACGACCGCTGCGTCAGTTCCCGCGTCTCTTAAATGTTTCAAAGTTTCCAAGCCGTCCATTTCCGGCAGCCAAACGTCGAGCAAAATACAGTTAAAATTTATTGTTTCGATTGCTTTCAGGCACGCTTCGCCAGACTCGACGGTTTCCACATCAAAGCCTTCGTCTTCCAAAACTCCGCGCAGAGTTTCGCGGATGCCCGGTTCGTCGTCAACGATTAAAATTGAGTTAGACATTTGTTGGTAATTCTACAATAAATTTCGCTCCTTTGGCAGAATTATTGACGGCGCGAATTTTGCCGCGATGCTCGGAAACGATTCTTTGGACGATTGCCAAACCCAAACCTGTGCCGCGTCCTTTGGTGGAAAAATACGGCTGAAAAAGTTTCTGAAAATCGGCGGGCGAAATGCCGCTGCCGTTGTCGGAGACTTCCGCGACGATTAAATCACGCGCCGCGTCGTGAAGAGTTCGGATGAAAATTCGTTTGTCGGTTTGCGCCGCGTCAAAGGCTTCGGCGGCGTTTTCAATCAGATTTACGAACACCCGTTTTAACTGCTCGTCGTCGAGGAGCGCGTTCGGTAAATTTTCCGGTAAATCCAATTCGATCCGCACATCGGAAAATCGGTCGTCGTAAAGCGTTGCGGCTTGCCGGATAATTTCGTTCAAATTTCCGCTTTCGAGCCGCGCATTTGGCAGCCGCGCATAACGCGAAAATTCGTCAACCATTGATTTCAAACTGTTGACTTCGCGCAGAATCGTCTCCGTTCCGTCTTTAATGACCTTCACGGTTTGCTCGTCGGTTTGCGGATTCGGGTCTTCAGCTTTTGGTTTAAAAACATCCAAAAAACTTTGGACTTTGGACTTTGGATTTTGAGCGGACGCAAAGCGTTTGGCGATGCGTTCCGCTGAAAGCTGAATCGGCGTAAGCGGATTTTTAATTTCGTGCGCCATCCGGCGAGCGACTTCCTGCCACGCCGAAGCGCGCTGCGCGGCGATAAGTTCTGACAAATCTTCGATGACTAAAACAACGCCGCTCGACTCGGTTTCGGAAATTTTCGGCAGCGCGGTCGCCGTTAGAGCGACTGGCAGATTTTCGCGCGCGTCCTCGCTGCCGTCGGCGTATTCCGGCTGCAAAACGGTTTGCTCGCTCGCCTTACCGATTCGTCGGGCGCGGTTTATCAGGCGTTCCAAAACTGCGCGGTTCTCTTCATTGACGATTTTTCCCAATTTGTAATTTGTAAAATCCGCCGCTTCGAGTTTCAAAATATCAATTGCCGATTGGTTAATCGTCGTGATGCGATTCGCGCCGTCAAGGGAAATCACGCCGGTCGGAAGCGACTGCAAAACCGTCTCGATATAACGCCGACGTTCGGATAGCTCGAATGAATTTTCTTCTAGTTTCGCCGACATTTGATTGAACGTCGAAACGAGAAGCGCGAGTTCGTCTTCGGCGAAAACGTCAACGCGGTGCGCCAAATCTCCGCGGGCGATTTTGTCCGCACCTTCCGCCAGAGCCTTGAGCGGAACGGTCAAACCGCGGGCGACGTAAAACGCCGTCCAACTTGACGCGAAAATCAAAAGAAACGTCAGAACGCCGAGCGTTAAAAATCCGATTTGGCGAACCGTCAACTGTTTTTGCTTGAGATTTTCAAATTCTACCTTAGAGTTTTCGACAATCTGGCTGACGTTTTCTTCGGGACGCAAATCGGGGACGAGGACGAGCATTCTGCCGCCGGAAAGTCTCGCGGCGGCGATGTCAAAGCTTTTGCCATCGGCGAGAGATTTTTCGGTGAAATCGTTTGCGCGAACGAATCGCAGCGTGTTTTCGAGTTCGACTCGCTGCTGCGCCGAAAGATTTTTTTCGCTCGCCGCCGCGACTTTGCCGTCGGCGGCGAGTATTTCGATTCGGGTTAAATTTCCCGCTTCCGCAATCGTGCGCAGTTTATCATCGGTTACGTTTTGATTTTCCAAAACGGTTCCCAGCATTCGGGCGGTTTCGTCGAGTTTGACGGTTTGGTCAAAGACCGACTGGTTCTGCATCTTCTCGGCTTCGAGGATGACGTTGCCGGGAATATCGGTGAACCAGCGGTCGAGCGCGCGGTTCATATATAAATACGAAAAAAACGCCATAGCGATAATCGGCAGGAGGCTGATGGCGAAAAAATATTGCAGCAGACGCGATTTGAGTTTCGAGCCGAGAGCGAGGTTGCGGCGTTCGCGGCGTAACTTTAAAAGGCTGCGAACAAAGATGAATCCGAAGATAACGAAGGCGAAAAAGTTCAGCGACGAAAGCGCGTAAAGCAGTAAAGTATCGCCGACCGAATCAACAGCGATGTCCTTCCAATAATTAGACGTTTGCAGCAGAACGAGAAACGTGAACAATACTAAAACCAATCCGCCGAGCAGCCACGGCGGAACGCGCGGTTTATATTTTTTCGGTTTGTCGTCCGGCATTCGTGTCAGTTTATCACACTGCGGCAATAGATTTTATGTCGTCTGCTAAAGAGTTGATCGCTGAGAAAGCAAAAAGCGCGCCGCTAATTTAAGCGGACGCGCTTTTTGTAATCAATCACCGAACAGCAAAACGAAAACTTAGTTTTCAGCATTTACCGCATTGATTTCTCCGAGGTTCGCTTTTGATTTCTTTTTCGCTGAACGATAAGTCGAATAGCCTTCCCTCGCCAAACTGAGAAGCGTCGCGCGGTTTTGGAAAAGCAACTTTATCCAGGCGCGTTTGTTCATTTGCGGAAAATAAATTCCGCGAAAGAAAAATCGGGCGACGATGTGTCCGATGCGATAGCCGATTGGCGCGTCGCTGATCGCCGCGAGTGCTTCGGCGTTGCGTTCGGGGCTGTAACTCATTTGCCAGGCGTGAAGCGTTTCCTGCCGTGCCTGTTCAATCGTCATTTTCAGAGGCGTGTGCGCCATCACGAACGGCGCGAATTCGAGCCAGTGTTTCGGGCGCGTCATTCGCCCGGATTTCTCCAGACGAGTATAAAGCGGCGTTGCCGGAAACGGCGTCAGTTGTCCGAAAACCGGCAAGCCCGGCTGCCAACTGTTGACCTGTTCGAGCGTTCGGTCGGCAACGCCCGGCGTGTCGTTATCCATTCCGAAAATGAACGACGTAATTGCATAGATATTTCGTTTCGCCAGACGGTCAAGCACGGCTTGATAATCGCCCGGCTTGCTGAAATTTTTATTGACATCAGCCATATTCAGCGGGTCAATTGATTCCATTCCGATGAAAACCCATTTGCCGCCCGCGTCAGCAATCAAATCAACCAATTCCTCATCGTTGAGTAAATTCGCGCTGATTTGCGCGACCCACGGAAGTTGCGCTCCGGCGGCGATAATGTCCTGAAGCAAAGTTTTCAAGCGTTTTTTGTTGATAGCGAGGTTGTCGTCAATAAAGAAAACGGCGATTTGCCCTTTTTCTTTTCTTGCTCTGGCTTTTAATCTTAAAAGCTCCTCGACGACCGATTCATTCGTGCGAAAGCGGATCGAGTCGCCGAAAAATCCCGTCACGGTGCAGAACTCGCAGCCGTAAGGACAGCCGCGCCCGGTTTCAATCGGCACGACGAAAAATTTTCCCCAACCGTCGCCGAGCTTCGACATCAGCCCGCGCATAAACGTCGGCACAAGGCTGAATTGATCTAAATCTAAAGTTTCCCAGGGAATGTGCGGATACGACTGAAGACTCGGTTTGACATCATTGCCTTTCGCATCTCTTTCCGGCTGGTAAATTTCTTTGAGTTCGCCGCGCGCCGCGTCGTTGACAAGCAAAGCCCAGGTGTCGTCAGCCTCACCTAACGCAACCGCGTCGGCGTGGCGTTTTCCGCCGTCACGCCCGAGGGCTTCGTCGGGACATTCGGTAACGTGCGGTCCGCCCATTACGACTTTTATTCCGGCATCGCGCAAAGCGTCGGCGAAATTGTAAGCCCGCGCGACCATTCTGGTCATCGCGCCGATACCGACGAGTTCGACGTTTTCCGCTTTACAGAAAGCGACTAGTTCCGCTTCGCTCATCGCTTTGGCATTGCCGTCAATCAAGACGACTTCGTGTTCCTTCGGCGTCAGCGACTGCAAGAGAAACATCCACAAATGCGGCATAAAATTGCGCGTCACGCCGTTGTCGGGATTATAAAGTAAAATTTTCATTTGATTTTTTTAGGAAAAACTTCAATTGATTTTATAAAAATCTAAACGTATGGAATTTCGCTTATAATTCAATATCCGGTTCATCTCTTTCGGGAAAATACCGCTTGATTTACAAACGATTGAATTCTAAACAATCAAACTCAGTTTTTAAAATTAAATTTAATTGAAAAGTCGGATGATAAACAACGCCCGTCGCCTCGTTTGGGTTGAAGGAGATATTCAACTTATGAGATATAAGTTACGCTTTTAAGCGGAGTTTTGCAACCTGTATGCCGCGCCGCGAATTTTGAATTTAATTTTTTATTTAACTGGCGGTAGGCAAAATTACTTTTTAACGCTCTTTATTTGCGGCTGACAAACGGATTATTTCCGAGCCAGAATCGCCACAGTTTTTCGGCGTATTCTTCAGCGTAATCAATGCCGACGCGCTTTCCGCAGGCAATTTCGTCAGGTGTAATTTCCGCGCCGTGTTCAAGCCAAACTCTCCGTCCGAGTAAATCCTCGCTATTAAATGTTTTGTCAATACCGAGCGCGATGCAGAGCTTTCCCGGTCCTGATGTTAAGTTGGTCTCTTTCATCTTCCCGCGCCGCTCGCGCATCAATTCGATTCCTTCAACCGGCTCAACAGCGCGAACTAAAACCGCATGCGGCGTACCGAGTTCTCCGACAACGACATTGAACTGATAATACATTCCGTAAATGAAAAAAATATAAACCGTGCCGCCGACGGCAAACATCGTTTCGGTGCGTTTCGTGCGGCGATTGCCATAAGAATGCGCGGCTTTGTCTTTGATGCCGAGATACGCTTCGGTTTCGACGATTATTCCCGAAACTCGCGTGCCGTCAGCAGTCGGCACGACGAGCGTTTTGCCGAGTAAATCCTGAGCGATTTGTAAAGTGTCTTCGCGGGTGTAAAATTCGCGGGCGATTTTTACCATAAGATTTCAACCACGAACAGATGCGAAAATTTATCCGGGTTATGTTCGTGTCTTTTGGTGTCTGTTCGCGGCTTAAAATTCTTTTCCGTAATTTTCAGGATAGTAAATTAATTCGACCGCGTTGCCGCCAACGCCTTTCGTGTAAAAAGATGATGTGCCGTCGCGGTGCGGTTTTATCGGACGATTTTCTTTTTCGGCGGCTGCTTCGAGTTCTTCAAGCGTCTCGACTTTCAATCCGAGATGTGTCGGATGTTTTGAATTTGGCGGCAGCAGCGCGATGCCGAAACCGCGCGCGTCGCGCATCATCGCCCAATCTTCGTAAAGCGTTTCGAGCGTAAACCCTAATCGTTTGTATTCTTCAACTTCCTTCTCCAAGTCGTCACATTTGACCGCAATGTGGTCAACCGTTCCCGTGAAACGGATGTCATTTTCGTTTTTCATAATAAATTCCTCTATGAAAAAAAATCTTATCAACTAAAAGAAGAAGCGCAAAATAAAAACAGCGAAAATCTGTAATCGGATTTCCGCTCAGCAACGCATTTCCGAATTATTGGATAATTTCTAAGCTAACCCGAGTTCCAGATCAGCACGTTGCATTAGTCTATCGCGTTATTTTCTACAATTTTGGATTTCCACCGCAAAAAATCCGAAATTATAGTTGAAAACGCTTTTTTTTAAATTTTATGCTAATTTAAACTATTCATTTTCCAGCAGTTTATGCACGGACTTATTTCTTGGCACGTCTGTTGCCACATTGCCATAGAGATTATAAGCAAACTACTTTATCCTGACTATCATTAAAAAAAAGCTATACTTATACTAAAAGGATGGGTTTAAAGCCAAATATTATGAAAAACATTTCGTTAATGATTTTGACATTTTTCCTATCAACAATATTTGCCTTCGGTCAATCTACGACCGGAAAAATTGTTGGTAGTGTTTCGGCTCCTGCTGATGCCGGAGCAATTCCGGGAGCAACTATTGTTGTGACCGACAACCAAACGGGACGTGAAAGAACCGTTACTTCTGGTGAAGACGGAACTTTTGAAGTTCAGCAACTTGAATTTGGCGTCTACACTGTAAAAATTACGGCGGGCGGTTATAAAACCTTCACGGCGACCGAACTAAAAATTGACGCCGGACGTGATTATCCGCTGCCAGTTCAACTCGAAGTCGGTTTGGCAACTGAAGAAGTTACTGTGACTGCCGGTGCCGAACAGGTTAATTCAACGACCGGAGAACTGAGCAGCACCGTTAGTCCGCAGCAAATTCGGGAGCTTCCGCTAAACGGACGCAACCCGCTTTCACTGCTTAACCTGCAGGCGGGCGTTAATCCGACCAGCAATTCAATCAATGGACAGCGATCATCATCCGTGAATTACACGCGTGACGGGTTAAATGTCCAGGACAACTTTATTCGTTCCGGTGGTTTCGTTGCGGATCAGCCGTCGGTAGATAATACGGGCGAATTTACCGTTATCACGCAAAACGCAGGGGCGGAATTAGGTTCAGGCTCGACACAGGTACAGCTTGTGACACCACGCGGTGGTGCTGATTATCACGGCGCGCTGTATATTTTCAATCGAAACTCCGAGTTTGCCGCCAATACGTTTTTCAATAACACAAACGTCAATCCGGCAACCGGACAGGGCGTTGCCCGACCGTTTTTGAACCGCAACGAGTTTGGCGGAAGTATCAGCGGTCCGACACCTTTCTTCAACTTTGGCGAGGGCGGTCCTGTATTTGATAAAAACAAAGCCTTTTTCTTTTTCAATTATGAAGGTTTTCGTTTAGCCAATCAGGTTGTCACTGGACAGCTCACAACTTTACTTCCGCAAGCGCGCAACGGCACTTTTACTTATACCGATACCGGCGGAGTTCAAAGAACTATTAATGTTTTAACCGGCGCGGGCTTGAATCTCACTCCGGCGGCTAACCAAACAATCTTTAATAACGCTGGCGGAGTACTCGGCGTTAGCCCGGTTATCCAACGCCGAGTTTTGGATTTGCTGCCGAATTCTGGAAACGGAGTTCTCACCGGAACGAATTTTTTGCAGAATTTGACGCTTCTTCGTTCCAATCCCGAAGAACGTAACGGTTACACGGGTCGTTTTGATTACGACATTAACAACCGAAATACTCTTAACTTAGTCTTTAGACGCAATAACATTATTGACGCTCGCACGGACATCGCCGCCGGATTTTCCTCTGGAACTTTTGCCGACCAGGGCGGTCCGACGACTTTCTTCGCGGCGGCGTATCAAATGACGCCGACGAACAGCTTTTCAAATGAGGTTCGCGGCGGATTTCAAACTTCCAAACCGTTTTTCAATGGAAACAATATTCCGACGGATTTCTTGCTTGGACTTCCGCTTATTACTAATCCTGAAGCATCTTTCCGTTCGCAAGGACGAAATACAGAATATTACAACATTCAGGATAATGCCGTTTATTCAATCGGCAGTCATTCAATCCGCTTTGGCGGTCAACTTCAGACTTATAGTGTCGAAGCGCTTAACGATGCCGGTACAACTCCGACATTTAATATCAGCAGCACTGCCAATACTCAAACACCCGGATTTACAAGCGCTTTGTTTCCAGGACCGATCAGTGCGACCGATTTAGCGCGTGCTAATAGTTTACGGTATTTATTAGCCGGTGTTGTCGGCAGCGGAGCGGTAACGGCAAATTTAACAGACTTAACTCAAGGATTCGTCGTGGGTCAACGTTCGGTTCGTAATTTAGAGTATAAACTTTACTCGGCATACGTTTCCGACCAATGGCGCGCCAGACAGAACTTAACACTTAATTTCGGTCTGCGTTATGAGTTATATACTCCTCTTAACGACCCGTCGGGTTTATATTTAGAACCGCGAGTGACTAATTTCGATAATCCGGTAGCGGATATATTTAATCCGAACGGTGTTTACCAGTTAGTCGGCGGAAATGCCGGAAAACCGGGCGATTTCTTCAAACCGGACAAAAATAATTTCGGTCCGAACTTTAGTTTCGCTTACACGCCCAACTTTGAAAAAGGACTTTTCTCTAATCTGCTGTCGAATGGAACGGTTATCAGAGGTGGTTTCCGTGTTAACTACAATAACGACGAATATATCCGTTCATCTGACAATGCCAATTTGAATAACTCAGGTTTAGGTTCCCAGGCGGTTAATGCCAGAAACGCAGCCGGTTTGACTACGCTGCGCGCGACATTAAGCCCGGTCGCCGGATTTGATCCATTGCCGACAAACTTTCCTGCTCCGTCAGTCGGAACCTTCCCGCGTCCTTTTTCAGCTAATAATGGAGCGGCGTTCGGTTTCTTCGGAACCGTTTCGTTAATTGATCCTGATTTACAAGTTCAAAAATCTTATGAATACAATCTTGGCATTCAGCGAGATTTAGGAGCTGACACGATTTTGGAAATCAGATACGTCGGCGGTAAGAGTGACGAGTTAATACGCTCGATTGATATCAATCAGCTTAATATCCGCGATAACGGCTTCTTAGCGGATTTTCAACGCGCTCAGCAAAATTGTCGTCTGCAAGGCGCGACTTTGCCTGGCACTGGTGATCCATTATTCAGATGTACCAATGCCAGCTTCAATGCGGCGATTCCGGGAAGTCAAGCATTACCTATCTTTGCTCAATTAACCGGCGGCGGACTTCTGAATAACGCGACCATCCTTTCGTTTATTCAACAAGGAATTCCGGGTGAGTTAGCCCTTTTGTATATCGGGAACAACCTGGCAGGGGCGCAGAACAATTTACAAACCGCCGCCGTCGGTTTCAGAGCTAACCCTAGTGGCGGCGTTATCAATTTCACGACCAATGGCGGTAAGTATCGCTATAACTCGCTGCAAACCGAAGTTCGTCGCCGTTTCTCGAATGGATTCGCTTTCCAGGCGAATTATACGTTCCAGAAAATTTTGGCTGACGTTGTAGATGACGGTCAGGCTCGCGTTAATCCATTTTTGGACAACGCTAATCCGGGATTAGATTTCGGTCGTCCCGATTATGACCGGACGCATACTTTCAACGGTAATTTTATTTATGAATTACCTTTCGGCAAAGGAAAACGATTTTTCAATGATAGCGGAATCGTAAATACTATTTTCGGCGGTTTGCAATTCACCTCGGTCATCAATCTCAGTTCGGGTGTTCCGCTTGGAGTACTTGACCCGCGCGGAACTCTTAACCGCACCGGTCGTTCCGGCAGACAATCCGCGACTTCCAGTCTAACGACCCAGGAAATCAAGGATTTGACCGGCGTATTCGTCACCCCGAACGGTGTCTTCGCTATCAATCCGAGCGTGCTGTTTGCTCAAGGATCAAACGGTCAAAGAATTGATTTAACTCAACCGCTTCCGGCTGGAGTAACCATCACCAGCATTCGCGGCGCGAGCGCAATTGATCAAGCACCATTTGCAGGACAGGTTTTCTTCCTGAACCCGGCGGGTTCGACAGGAAATCTGCCGAGAAACTTTATCAACGGTCCAAAATATATCAACGTTGATATAGGTCTCAGTAAAAACATTCGTTTTACCGAATCCATCAGATTACAATTGCGTGGTGAGGCATTTAACGTATTCAACCGCGCCAATTTCTTTGTTGGTGACTTCAACGTCAGCAGCACGAGTTTTGGACGTATCACCGCAAATTATGCGCCGCGCATTATTCAATTCGGCGCGCGTTTCGATTTCTAAAATCAAATTTTAAGGAATCACTGATAAAAACTTTAGATGTCTTCAGAAATGGAGACATCTTTTTTATTAATGCAGGTATGACGCGTTAAAGAAAGGCTTTTTCAAAAGGAGAATTTAAGACTAGTGCTTTGTAATGTTAATTTTTAAAGTTCTGAGTCCCGCCTTGAGGCGGCTTCACGCCGCGCTTCGCGGGCGCAGCAAACCAAAGTTTGGACTCGAAACTTTCGTTCAAGCTCAAAAAACTTAAATTACAAAGCACTAGCGCGATTGTTCTCAATTGGGGGCGCGGGCGGCTCGTCTATATTAATTGCGCCGGCATTTTCAAATGTCTTGAAATTCGTATTTAGTCGCGGCAAAATATTTGCGCTTAAGCGTTGCGAGACCGCAACGTTCGGTTTTTAAATCACCTCCACTAAAGATATACTCAAAACACGAGTTGATAAATTAATGAACAATTTGACAAACTCCTACTCTCAACTATCGCTCACGCCGCTCGGCGCGGGCGATTTGATTGACCGTGCCGTGCGGTTTTATCGGCGTAATTTTTGGACGTTTGTTTTGATTGCCGCGCCGCCGGTCGTCGTCGGGACGCTGATCTCCATCGGTTGGACGATTCTCGGGCGCAAGTTGTTTTCAGTCGGTTTGTCGAATGACCCGTCGGATATGATAGTTTATTATCTTTTCGCGTGGTTCGGCAGCGTTGTTAT
>Ga0136611_10002699_pt1 | contig 12392 bp, 9 predicted proteins | sample AntDrymUQ2232306_2_FD_106645 | JGI IMG/M metagenome (GOLD analysis project Ga0136611, IMG submission 106645) | Polar desert sand microbial communities from Dry Valleys, Antarctica - metaG UQ223 (23.06) | ecosystem: Environmental > Terrestrial > Soil > Desert | place: Antarctica: Dry Valley... | reverse complement strand
GTGTAAAATCGAGTAACAAGCCGTCGCAGTCTGCAAGCCCAACAGGGGAACGTCAGCCGAATCTCAAACCGTCAGGCAAGGACTACGCAGATCTAATGGAAAAACTGCGAAGCATGCAGCCACCATTTGAGAAAAATCAACCATCCGAAAGACCACCGTCCTCAAGGCCAAATTTGGCAAACCCCTCGGCGAAGGCAATCCATGAACCGCCGATAACGCGTGCACAGCCAGAAAGCGCTAATTCAGGCAAGACCCCAAAATCGGAAACAACACGGGACAATTCGTCTGCCTCAACTTCTGGCTCGTTACCTACACCGACGAATCCAACCGATCGACGTGTTCAGACGCCTCGTATTGCAAACGACAAATCGAATTCGTTCGATTCCGAGGAAAAAACAAGTAGTTCCCCAAACTCCTACAACAAGAACAATTCGCCAAGCGATTTCAACTCACGCAGCGACGGCAATCGGGATTCGTCCCGTGTCGGTGCAACAGGTGAGGCGAATGGAAACAAAGACACAAACCCGACGTCTTCGATGAATATCCGCCAAGAGTTAGACCGAAGCGGCTTCGGTCCAACCCTTCAAAAACTCATCGAAAATGCCAAACGCGATAGTCAACCCCGCCGCGTACCGACCACTCCCAAATCACCCTCGACCGAAAACACCAATCGGCGAGCAGAGTCAGGAAATACAACGCCAAGAAATGCAGCGTCAAAAAACGCGGATTCAAAACGATCCGAGCTGGCTACAACAAAACAACCGTCCTCAAATTCTCCTCGCCCACCCGAAGCCCAGACTCGGTCTCCACAACCCGATTCCGCGATTTCCAAGGGACTGAAGCAAACGGGCAAGGTATTAAACGATGCTTGGACGCAGCTCTCAAAATCCGAATCCAATGGGTCAAAAAAAACCACCTTGCCAGCTCCATCGCAACCGCCTGCGTCCACGCCAACTTCGACGAGTGATCTTTTTTCTCTGCCGAACCCGTTCAATGCAAGAGTCTTAGAAGGGCTACTGTTGCTTGGCGTTGCCGCTGCAATTGGCTTTCTTGCATTGCGATACAAGGTCCGAAAAGAACAAATCCGTCTCGAGATCCAAGAAGCAAAATTAACGCCGAAGATTGACGAGATTCGCACTCGCGATGACGTTGTACGAGCATTCCACGCCATGACTAAAAAGCGATTTCAGTCGGCGCAAACTTGGTGGACGAATCGCTATGTTGCCGAAAAATTTGAGCATTTACTACCTGAGTACACGACTCCCATTCGAACTCTTTCCAGCATCTATGAACAAGCTCGATACTTCCCACTCGATCACCAACTCTCATCCGATCAAATCGAAGACGCGAAACGCGCGCTGAAACAATGCAAGGGTTAGTCATTTTTAGACAATTCTCGCCGATCGCCACCAACTGGTTCCGAGACTCTGCCTTGGAACCCGCTGAATTGCGGGCTCTGCCTGTCGAACCTACGATTGGTCGCTCCCGGCCCTCGTTGCGATGCGAGGCAGAGCCTCTGGAACAGTGCGTTCCCAGGCGGAGCCGGGGAACGAAAATTAAAAATGGTGGCGATGAGCGAGAAGTCTCCTTTTTTGCCTCAAATTTTCGAATGCTGCGCATCTCATTAGCGCGATGTGTTGGCCCTTTATTTTATTGCGCCGTTTTGATGGCCAACTGCACGTTGGTTTTGGCACAAACAAACATCCCACAAAGCGAAGTGAAATGGCATGTTGGGTGCGAGCTCTTTCAGATGTTGCTCGAGGAACGAGGAATATCCAATATCCAAACACTTGAATCCTCTCTCAGTTCGCCCTCGAATTCTGTCATCGTCATCACGGGTGATCTTAGGCGCTTGCCTGCCGACTCTTGGACTCGACTTGTGCAATATGTTGGCCGTGGAGGAAACGTGCTCATTGCTTCCGATCAACCCCGCATCATGACGGGCATCGGTGAAATTAAACCAGGACCAGTGGTTGCGACGAGGAGCGAAGACTCCTACTCAGAGTTTCGAGATTGCATTCGAATCCGCGACATTGACGCTACCGCCGATGAGATGCTCCGTGTAGAAGAAATCATTTCCAATCGGTCTGGATGGCTTGTGTTGCCCGAGAAAACGTCGTCCGTCAATCCACTCCGCTGGAAAGTAATCGCGTCGTTACCCGTTGATTGTTTGCCATCCGCAAGCAGCCAGCAGCCGATAATTGCGGTTGGAAGCGGCAGTACGCCGATTGCAGGTGTAATGATCCTCGTCGCCGACACGAGTGTGCTGACTAACGGCATGATTTGGCACGGAGATAACGTCACCTTTGCGATTCGCGTTTCGGAAGTTTTAGGTCATGGAAAACGGTCTCTTTTAACTTTCGTGGCCGACGGACGCGTTTTGGCAAGTTACAAAAACCGAGTCCTTCCTCCGCCACCCATTGCGAATCGCGATCCGTCCAAGCTGCCAACTGGTCCGCAACTTCAAGATTTGCCGGAAACGGACCTCGCAACAAAGCTTCTGATCGCGAACCACGTTCTTAAAAGTGTTGCGGATTCCAACATTCTAAACGAAGCCATGGCGAATCAACCGAGGCCGGTCAATTCAAGAGCCTATACCCTAGCCCTATTAGGCTTAGCTGCTGCCGTTCTAACGCTTTTGTTGCTGGCATTTCTGATTCGGCGCGTTCCGGCATTGTTGGGTCGGCAACCCGTCATTCCGCACATTTCGGCATTCGAAATGGAATCGGGCACAAAGAAGCTTAGCTCGCAGTATGGACCGGCTGCCTTTATCTTGGCCCGCGAATTTTGTAAAGAATGCTCGGGAAGTAGTGGTGAACGGGACTGGAAGAATAAAGCTACGCATTTTCAAATCTCAGAAGCGATACCCAACGACAGGGCGTTGCGAGAAAAACTTGAGTATGTTCGCTCTTTCGAGATTGGCAATCTCGTCACCAAGGTTTCGGAAAGCGAGTTTCTAAAGCTCGGAAAAATAATACATGAACTACGGCAGGCTTTGCGATCCCCAAAAATCGATGGAACATCGTAGAATAAGCAATCATTGAATGCAACGCCCACCCTTCCCTATGAAACAGAAAACTGATTCGTGCCCACAGCCAACCCAATCGCAGTTCGAGTAAACCAACTACGAAGTCGAACTCAGGAGCTAATGCAGCAAGTTGTCGTCGGCCTCGAGGAAGTAACAGACCAATTGTTGGTAGCCTTGTTTGCTGGCGGTCACGTGCTTCTTGAGGGAGTTCCGGGTACAGCGAAAACCACACTCTGCCGCACCTTCGCAACAATATTGGGTATCCAATTCGAACGAATTCAATTCACACCTGATCTTCTACCGTCGGACGTAACGGGCATACAAGTACTTGATCGCAACACGAGCCATTTCGTGTTGCGAAAGGGCCCGGTTTTCTGCCAGCTCTTGCTCGCCGATGAATTGAACCGAGCACCCGCGAGGACCCAGTCCTCTTTGCTTGAGGCTATGCAAGAACGCCAGGTTACGATTGATGGAACGACCCTGGCATTGCCTCTTCCCTTCATGGTTCTTGCAACTCAGAATCCGATCGAACAGGAGGGAGTCTATCGACTTCCTGAAGCACAGTTGGATCGGTTCCTGTTCCGAATCAAAGTTGGATATCCTGATCGGCAAAACGAAATTGCAATGTTGGATTTGCATAGCCGACCGACACCGAAGCTCACCGCGATTAGCTCTTCGGAAGAAATCATTGGTATTCAGTCCCAGCTCGATACAGTGTTTTGTTCGGACGAGCTCAAGCGATATGTCATCGACCTTGTGCGTGAAAGCCGTCAGCACAATGACCTTTTGCTTGGGGCAAGTCCTCGGGCCGCAATTAACTTGATGAAAGCATCTCGTGCATTTGCTTTGCTAAAAGGCCGCGAGTTTGTAACACATGATGATGTGCAAGCGATTTGCCGACCCGTGCTCGGACATCGCCTCATGATGCGTCCAGAATCCGAAATGGACGGGCGAACCGTTGACGCAGTCATACAACAAGTTGTGCAACGAGTCCCTGTCCTTGCGGACAAGAAACAATGACAACCCGGGCGCAACTATTTGCCATCGCTGGTTTGATAGGGCTCTTTGCTGGCCTAGGGCGCGGGCAAAATGCGCTAAGCTTGCTCTCGATATCATGCCTGATTTGGATTCTTTCCGAGTGGCTTTTGTTTTTCTTGAATCTACGATTTCAGCTCCCAAACCTAAAGCTCTCGCGGATGTTGAACAGTGAGCTGGAATCGAATCGCTCATTGTGGGCGGATCGAACGGTCGATGTGCAATGCCGGATTTCAAAGGGAATTCGCTTATTTGGAGTAACTCTCGATCTACTGGATGTTGTTCCCGAGAACCTAGAAATGGTTCCAATACCGAGTCGCAGGAACGCAGACACTTTTGGTTTTCACCGAACAGGTTGGTCCAAATCTTGGATTGTCCGTAAAGTGAATGACTTCATCGAGGGTGCAGATGCAAACTCTTGCAATCATCTAAAATTGGGACTGTTTGCGCAATCCGATTGGCGTTACACAGCGCGAGTCAGAGCTGCTGGCAACGTGGTCTTTCCTGGTTTTCGGCTAACTTTTAGGAGCACGCACGCTCTTTTCAAACGAGAGATGTTTATTAAGTGCGAACAAGTATTTCGGGCGCTTCCTTCTTTCGTAGATGCGGGAGAATACCGTTCGTTAACAAAGAAATCGAACGTCATCCCACGGCATGGTATTCATCGACTGCACCGATCTGGTATGGGCTCGGAGTTACTCGAATTGAGAGAGTATGTACCTGGCGATCCGTTCAAGTCCATCGCTTGGAAGGTTTCCGCCAAGCGAGATCAGTGGATGACACGGCAGTATGAGTCTGAGGTTCCCACTCGTGTCCAACTGATTGTTGACGGCACTAGTATCAGCCGCGTCGGCGGCTTCGGCTTCAGATTGCTGGATCAAATGACGTACGTGGCTGCCAGTATCGGGCGAATGGCCACGAACGCGAGCGATCCTGTGGGAGGCGCACTGTTCGACGAACGCGGCACGCGACGACTGCCGCCAATGTCGGGAGAAAAAGGTTTTCAAATACTGTTGCGGGCGTTAGGCGATTTCAGTGTAAACCCAAGCCCGCCGCCTAGCCTGCTGAATCAACGGATGATGGACGCCGTCTGGGGCTTGCTCAGCCAGCGTTATCCAGAACTATTGGATTTCAAAGTCAATCAGATTCCGTTTGCATTGCTTCCTGTGCTCCCAAGCACCCGAGCCCGACGAAGGCAACGGTTTTTGGTGGCAGGGGCTTTGTCCGAAATCTACGATTTGTCAACTCGCGAGCAGGTATCACTTATTCAAAACGATACGTCGCTCGCTCGGCGAATCCAAGACCTGTTGAATCGCTCAGGTATACCGTGGATTAATCCCGTTGTTTCCCCATCCGAACGCAGCGACCATGACCCCTTTGTGCGGATGAATCAGCTGTCCGACTGTATTCTATCCGTAGTCGCCCACGCCAGAGACAACGAAGTGATTGTGGTTATGTCCGATCTGCTAAACTATGTGGGTATATTGGAATTCGTTTTGCCTGCCGTCAAGCTGGCGATTGCAAAGCACCATCGCGTATCCTTCGTTTGCCCAACCTCTACGTTTCAGCGACCAAGTCGTAACGTTTCGGCCGACTTTACAGGCAACTGGTCGACTCGCGACTTATTATTCGTTGCGGAACAAGCGAGACTGCAGATTCAGATGGAGCAACTGCAACGCGAGATTCATCGGTGTGGCGCTTCGGTGTCGCTTTCCGGCGAAAAGAACGCAATTCGGTTGATCATGTCGGAAATCGAAGCTGCCAAATCTGGACGAAGCAAATTTCAAGGTGTCTCGCGATGAGCGTTCCAGAGATTCCAAATCCTATTGAAAAAGATTCAACGCCCTCTGATTCTTACCCATCGAAGAAAGTGATTTTTCGAACGTTGGGCGCCTTACTGCAACTGCTGGCGATAAGCTTGTGCGTCGAGTCACTGCTTTGCTTGCCGGATGGTATTGGAATCTTGATTCGATTTGCGTTGATTGCTCTGATCATGTTTTGCATCACTCTACGTTGGGGCTGGCTCTCATTAATTGCACTTCAAGTCACTCTGATCGCCCAAGAACCAAGCCGCCAGCCGCTCGAACAAACACCATCGGCCTTTCTCTACGTTCTTTTGTCATGTTTCGTGGTCGTTGTTGCGATGAAGCTGCCGCAAATGCACGGATTCGTAACGGATTGTTTCATTCAACTCGTCCAGGCTTCGGCAAATAAAGAATCATTTCGAGCATCGATCAAAAGCAGTTCGAAGCAGATCCGGACCGTCTTAGGGTTTGGCTCGGCATTTCGCATTTTACAAATAGTGATGTCGGTCGTTTTGGGTGTCTTTTTGCTGACTAACATTCCAATTGGGCAGCAATCCAATAGTTGGTTGCAATGGTCACGTGACCATGGGCAAGCGGTTTGGCCCGGTTCGTTACTTTTGGTTTTGATGATCGCCGTATTCGTCTTTGCACGCGAAAACGCTTGGCGCCAGATCGCTTCATCGCAAGCAAAATTGTATCTGCGTTCTCAACAGCTTATTACCAATGGTCAAGACTTTTTTTCATTCGATCGTCGGCGACAGAAACGCATGGGAAGCAAGCAATTGTCAGAAACAACATCGCAAAAGCGAAGTTCGAGGTTCGCAAAAACGCCGAAATCACAGATAGCCAAAACCGAAACTAATTCTACAAAGAAAGATCTGCAATAATGTTTTTTTGGGCGAGAGAAATTGCTGGCTGGCTTTTGGTAGCGATATCGCTCTACATGATCCGAATTGGACTGGTGTTCCTAAACGACATTAACAATCCGCGCATCATTGAATCGGCGGTAGTCATGCTAGCCGGCCTTGGAGTCATGCGATGCGGAGTGCTTTTGGTTCGAGTATCCACCGCTGCCCGTCTATGTCGGGATGATGCCAAATAGAAAACGACTCCGGGGTTGCAGCCACTCGTTGGTGAAACCGGAGGAGAGCCTGCCTCCTGGACACTTGCTTATTTACTCGTTGCCCCAGAGTTTGGCGATCAGTTTTAGGGTCGATGGGTCATGCTGACTTAATTCAACCCGATCATACGGGAAGAAATCGTTTTTCGTGAAGTATGCTTCGGTGCTCTCCGCGAAATATTCCTGAGGATCTGTCATGGCATAAGCGACGTCCATGCGCTTGCGTCCCTTGTCATCTTGTCTCTCGACTCGATCGTATCTTCCGCTTTGTTTCGCCAACTCGTATGCGGCTTTTAGTTCTGGATTACGAAATCCCTTTGGCAGCACGCGGTCGTGGAATGCGTGTGCCAGTTCATGAAGTGCGAAGTTCGGCATCCGACGCGTCTCTGCTTCGAAGATGCGAATATTCGTAAACTCAACACCTTTTGCCATCGCTGGGTCGCGGTTATTATCGCGCAACCATCCTTCGCTCGGATGGTACTCCGCTCGTGGTGGTATGCCTGCATACTCGGGCGAAATCCAAAGCGGAACTTTTTTGAGGTCGACTACCGCAATTGCCGGAACGACTCGAACTATTTCATCCAACTGAACTTGAAGCAACTTAAGAGCCTGCTCTGTTTCCTTGGCGGACGACTCGGCCGCAAGCAATGTTCGGCTGACGCTCACGGTCCACCCGGAAATGTTCCGCGTTACATAAGGACTCTTTAAGTTCTGCAGGTTTGGATCAGCAGACCTGTCTTGCGCAATTGCGGACGAAATGGCGGTGAAGTTCGAAAAGAGAAATAAGATGGCAAAAGTTCGAAAGGTCATGTTTTCTTTCACGCTGTGGGGTACGTCCAAGGCCCACGGTAATCGCGTTTTAGCAGCTTGTTTGCGGCTTCATCACCGACGACTTTTTCATTGGCTCCGTCCCATTGGATGCTTCGCCCAAGTTTATAAGAGAGCATTCCGAGTAAACTCATGTTGGTTGCCAAATGACCGACCTCAATGTCGCACGTCGGTCGTTTTCCCGACTCAATCGCTGCAATGAAATCGGACCATAACAATGTGATGCTATGCCCATCGGGTTCTGAATGCTGTGCATCTTGATGAACGACCGGTTGCTTGGAGTCTGCTGGATAAAACGTCCATCCATCTCGCCAGCCCATATGAAATGTCCCTTTCGTCCCGTAAAAGTAACAGCCGATGGAATGCTTCTCCGCTCCATTGCCAGCAAACTTGCGGTGCTCCCAGGTCGCAGTAAACGATTCAAATTCGTAGACCGCGATCTGCGCGTCGGGCGTATCTGTTGTTTGTTCTTTATCATTCAAGACAGCAGGGCCGGAAATAGGTCGACTGCCTGTTGAGAAAACCTTCTTCGGATACTTTTCCTCGGACCACCATAAAACTTGATCGAGCCAGTGAACCCCCCAGTCGCCGAGTGTTCCGTTCGCAAAATCCATATAATTGCGAAACCCGCCTGGGTGGATCTTGCGGCAGTAAGGTCGCATCGGTGCTGGACCGCAGTACAAATCCCAGTTCAAGTTAGAGGGCGGTTCGCTATTCTGCGTAGGCTTCTCGGCGCCTCCAGTACTATGTACGAACATCCGGACCGAACCGATATCGCCGACGTTGCCCTCCTTCAAGAACTTCATACCTGAGACATAGTGAGGTCCGATGCGGCGATGCAATCCAACTTGCACGGTACGATTGGCTGCGCGCGCGGCATTGAGCATGGCGCGACTCTCCTGAATAGTGTGCCCCGTCGGTTTTTCGACAAAGACATGAGCGCCAGCCCCGATGGCGTCTATCGCGTTGAGCGCGTGCCAATGGTCAGGCGTTGCAATGATGGCGATGTCGATCTTTTCCTTGTCGATCAGTTCACGGACATCTTGATACGTTTTCGGTTCGTCGCCTGAAAGTTTTTTGACTTTCTCAGCTGCCAATTCAAGTACATCGGAATCGACGTCGGCCAGTGCGACAACTTGGCAATTGCCCGCGGCCATCGCCTCTCTGAGAATGTTCATGCCCCACCAACCGCTGCCGATCAATGCGGTGCGGTACTTTTTGGCTTTACTAGCCGCGTGAATACTGGGTGCGCCTCCCAGGGCTAGTCCCGTGGCCAATGTCGATTGAATGAAATTGCGTCGATGAAGCGTCATGATTCGTGTTTCGATTAGGAGGATACGTCAACGCATGCGAGCTCGCCGGCTGCATTGCGACAATAAATCAAACCATTGCTAAGAACAGGAACCGTCCAGCATTTGCCATCCAATATCTTTGCAGCGGATATCGTTTCAAACACTTTGCTGGACACGGGTGCGATGGATAGTTCACCCGTTTCGCTCAGGATTATGAGATGATTATCGGCAACCATCAAGGACCCAGCCCCGAGCCCTGCGTGGCTCCAAAGGACTTCGCCGCTCGCAAACTCCATGCACTTGAGCTGAACCTCTCCTCCCTCATTCCCGTCGAATCCGTAGAGATGGCCATCGACGAGTACGCTGGAGTTGAGTTGGTTCTGCATTTCCGTATTGTTCCAAACTACTTTAGCAGCCGTACTGTTAAACGAAAGCACAGCGGCTCCGCGACCATATCCAGATGATATAAAAACTTGATCGCCATCGACAATCGGGTCTGCTGCGTTGCAACCGTTCGTCGTCAGCCATCTCTGTTTCCAAGCCACGGTTCCTGATTCCAGGTCAACACATTGATAGAATTTTCCAGACGCAATCAAAGCAAACCAGCGATCTCCGATTTTAAGTGGGTGGGGGGTCATGTAGCCTGCCTCGCCAGCGCCGGACTTCCATAGTATCGCTCCGTTGCCTTTGTCGATCGCGATACCCGATTCACCGACATTGAGAATCAGTTTGTTTTCATGGACGACCGGGGAAGAGGAAAATCCCCAGCCAGGAACACGCACTTCGGCTTCCTGTTGTATATTTTTTGACCAGATGATTTTTCCGGAAATGGCATCAAAGCAGAACAAGTCCCCTTGTCGGCTCAGCGCATAAACGTGGTCACCGTCGACAGTCGGAGTGGAAGTTGGCCCACCTTCAAAAAAACGATCATCGAGAGGGCAATCGTACGAATGCTTCCACAGCACCTTGCCCGTTTGAGCCTCCAAACATGTGACTGTGTCCTGGTTATCGGAGTTGCCAATAGTAAAGAGTCGGCCATCGGCTACAGTCACGGACGAGAATCCGATACCGACGTTGGCTTTCCAAAGAACAGTCGGACCCGTGGCAGGCCAATTGTGTTGCCAATTCTTTTCGGCGGATACTCCGTTTTTGGATGGTCCCCGCCAGATTGGCCAGTCCTCCCCGTTTGCGGTTGAGAGCGAGCACAACAGCAACGGGATTACTAGAATACATCGATTCGCGATAACACTCACAAAACTGCAATTCCTGGTTTTAACAAGCCAAAACAGATGAAACAAAACCGGCGAACAAAACGGATGGAAGCCGAAGTTCAATTGTAACAAGAAGCTTCGATTGCGTTGCGATATTGTAAATGATCCAAGTGCAGATTTGAGACCCCAACCAGCTTGTCCGGTTGGTGAATAAGCTTATTAGCTAACGATTGTTTCCTCCCTCCCCCGCATCCCGTCGCCTCCGGCGGCGGGATGCGGGGGAGGGAGGAACATCGCGGCTTTTGTTTTAGCTGCTAAGCTCATTCACCCATGGCTCAAGGCCATGGGGGTCTAACTTACTACAGTCGAACTTAGATGACATTGCAAAAACCCGTTCCCATTCTCTTGACGCTACAATAACAGCGAAACACCTATCGCTGCAGTCGGAGCAACACGCAGCATGCATTTGAATTTCGCAAGAAAGAAGCGGGCTTGTTTAACAACATTGAAATTGCAACGGCCTTTGAGGAGATGGCGGATCTACTTGAATTGTCCGGTGAAAACGCTTTCCGCATTCGGGCCTACCGCAACGGTGCCAAGGCCATTCGAGACTTGAGCGATTCGGTTGCCGAATTGATTGAGGCAGGCACCGATCTAACCACGATCGACGGTATCGGATCGACTCTGGCTGAAAAATCGGCGGTACTGGTCAAGACCGGCAACCTGCCTCAGCTCGAAAAATTGCGGAAAGAAGTCCCGCCGACGCTTCGTGACATCATGCAGGTACCCGGTGTCGGTGCAAAGAAGGCGATGAAAATGTTTCTTGAGTTGCAAGTCGCCGACTTGCCAAGCCTGCGCGCGGCCTGCGAAGCGGGTTTGGTGGCATCGATGAAAGGCTTCGGCGTCAAAACACAGCAGTCGATTTTGCAAAATATGCAGATCGCAGAGAAGGCTGCTCAGCGACTCATGATCGACCAAGCGGACTACCTAGTCGAGCGTTTGCAAACACACATGAAAAAGTGCGCAGCCGTACAGCGAATCGACTTCGCTGGCAGCTACCGCCGTGGCAAAGAAACGATTGGCGATCTGGACATGCTCGTCATTAGCGATGACAACGCGGCGGTCATGGACCATTTCGCAACGTTTCCGCCGATTCATGAAACCATCGCGCGGGGCGACACCAAAATGAGTGTACGCGTTACGGATTCATTTCAAGTGGACTTGCGAGTCGTGGCAGAAAAGTCCTGGGGCGCGGCCCTTCAATACTTTACCGGTAGCAAAGAACACAACGTTCGCATTCGAGGCTTGGCCAAGTCCAAGGGGATGAAGATTAACGAATACGGCGTCTTCGATGCCAACGATGAAACGAGGGTACTTGCAGGAGCGGATGAGAAAACCATCTACGAGTTGGTTGGCATGCCATGGGTTCCTCCTGAGATGCGAGAGGATCGAGGCGAATTTGAGCCCGCTATTCAGAGTCGCTTTGCTGCGCTGATTCAATTGCAAGACATTCGCGGCGATCTGCATATGCACACCGTTGCAACGGACGGCGAGAATACGATCGAGGAAATGGCCGCCGCTGCCAAAGCGAGAGGGCTTGAGTACATTGCGATCACCGATCACTCCAAGCGGGTCAGCATGGCGCGAGGACTGGATGAAGCGAAGTTGCTCAAACAATGGCAAGAAATCGATGCGATCAACAAAAACTCAGATGGCACGTTTCTCATTCTCAAGGGGGTGGAATGCGATATCCTGGAAGATGGACGAATGGACATCGCGGACGATTGCTTAGCGCAGGCTGATTGGGTGACTGCCAGTATCCACTACGGTCAACGTCAACCGCGCGACCAGATTACGCAGCGCATCTTGGGCGCTCTCGAGAATCCACATGTGCACGCATTCTCACACCCGACGGGCAGGCTGATCTCGCGCAGAGAGCCATACGATGTGGACTTGTTCGCCGTGATCGAGTCGGCGCGGCAGCACGGCAAGTATTTGGAACTCAACGCAAATCCATCGCGATTAGACCTAAACGACATCAACACCGCGGCGGCGATTGCAGCGGCGGTAGTG
>Ga0136611_10002698_pt1 | contig 12392 bp, 9 predicted proteins | sample AntDrymUQ2232306_2_FD_106645 | JGI IMG/M metagenome (GOLD analysis project Ga0136611, IMG submission 106645) | Polar desert sand microbial communities from Dry Valleys, Antarctica - metaG UQ223 (23.06) | ecosystem: Environmental > Terrestrial > Soil > Desert | place: Antarctica: Dry Valley... | reverse complement strand
CGCAATCGGCCCCCAGCTTCCGCACACGCTCGTTTTGGACACGCGCGCGCTGTCTCCGCTAGCCGTCTCCTCGTCGATCACCAGGTCGAACGGCATCACTTCAGCGAGCAGCTCGACGAACTTGCCGTACGCGTGGTCGCGCGCGAGCACCATCTTCGACGGCAGCTGCAGATCGAGCCCGCGGTACACGCTCGCCATTCCCAGCGCGGCATCCTCGATGGCTTTCACCAGCACGCCGCGCTCCTCGGCCCACTGCTCGATGCTGTCGTCGAAAAGATGCCGCGGCAGGCCGTACACTTCGCCGATGTATCCGCAGCGCGTGAATCCTTCCGCGTACAGGTTGTACGCTGTGAGATTGTCGCTGCCGGGGACGATCAGTCCCTCGAGGTTGCGGTCGTCGCGCGTCATGCGGTGCAGCGACTCCACCGAGCTCATCACCGCGACGTAAGGAACGAGCTCGTCGTCCGCGTGCACGAGCAGCTCGGCCCAGGGCCGGTCCACCGGCATCGCCTCCACGAGCTTGCCGTATTTGGTGAGCCGGCCGGACTCGATGATGCCTCGGTCTTCCAGCAGCGCCAGGGCATGGCGGTAGGATTGCTTGTCCAGCGGCACCGGCAGCTCGAGCTCGTCGGCGCGCACGCCGAGATCGGCGCAGGTGATGGCGACGCGCTCGGAATCGCCCGCGAGCTGGAAATCGGGCGCGGTTGGGCGCAGCTCGGAGAACACGATGTTGCGGTCCGACAGAATGAACACGCGCCCGTTCTCGACGCGGCCGTGCACGCGCCCCGCCATCTGCAGAATCTCGTTGGCGCCGAGGTGCACGCGGGTGAGGACGTTGCGACCGCGCTCGATGACGTTGGCGAAGCGCGAGTCGTCGATGACCACCGTGTCCATTCCGCGCACGTTGAGCGCGCTCTGTCCCGCGGCGGTCATCGCGAGGAGAAATGGCTTCTGCCCCTCGTCTTCCAGAAACGGCCGGATGATCCGGATCGGCTCGCCGCCGTGATAGAACGCCGTATTGATGCGCGGGTACCGCTCGCCGGCGTGGGCCGCCGCCTGCTCGACCGCGTTCCGCGTCGGCAGGAACACGCCAACTCCGCGGTTCTCCTTGAGAACGCACTGCAGAAACCTGTCGTCGAGAAAATCCAGCGGATCCTTGTCTACGACCGTGACCTTCGCGGCTTTCGTGGGGTCGAATGCGAAGCTCTGCACCACCGCCGACGAATCCAGATAGCTCGAGTAAAACGCCGGATCCACGGTCGCCGACAGCCAGATGAAGCGGCACCCGACTCGCTTGCCGAGGGCGAGGCACAGCTCGAGCTCGGCGGAGGTCTGATGGATCTCGTCTACGACGAGCGTGTCGCTCGGGAGGATGTCTCCGTCCTGAAACCAGCGGCGCGCGATGCCGGTCGTGACGATGATCACGTTCCAGCTCGGCGTGTCGGGCGTGGCTTCGCGCTCGCGGTTGACTACACCGACCTTGAGCGGCGCCTTGAGAATGATCTCGGAGATGGGCCGAACAGCGAGCGTCTTGCCCGTGCCCGTCCCGGCAACGATGCCGAATCCTTTCCCGGATGCGGCCAACTCCCGGACCTCGGCGCCGTGCTCGCGCTCCAGGAAGGTGTCGAGGTGTAGACCGAGCGCAAGCTCTATGGTTTCGCAGGCCGCCCGCGTGGGAGCGATGACGATGATGCGGCCCGTGGGCGGCTCGGCCGCCACGAACGCTGCGTGGTCGGGCGGGAGGTACTGATCGCGTACGCTACGAAGCATCAAGGGAAGATGCCATGGCGACCCGGCCAAGCCAAACCGATTTCGTGGATTGGTCGCGCGGTCGAAGCTGTTGGTGAACCTTGACTGGACCTACGCTACGCTAAGACGGTCCTGTCAAGGTCCACCAACAAGCTTCTCCCCCTGCTATCAGTCGTTGTCGTTGCCCCGGCGCTTGCCGTTGTCGCCACGACCATTGCGCTCGGCGTCACGCCGCGCGCGCTCGAGCGCCTTTTCGCGATCACGCTGGGCCTTGCGAACGGCCTTCTCGTGGTCACGCTGCGCCTTCTCGACCGCTTTCAGACGATCACGCTCCGACTTCGAGATGTTGCGATCATCGTCGTCATCGTCCCTGTCGCGATTGACGCGGCTGTTCCCGTTCGAGGCGATCCGCGAAAGTGAGCGGCCATCCCGGCTCCGCGCGCGCTCCGTAGCAGTACGACCATCGCGCGTGCGCGTGCGCCGCTCGTAGATCACGTTGCCGTTGGCATCGCGACCGACCGGGTACCATACGCCGGCATCACGAGTACGCTTCGAGTTTATGCTGCAATTCCGGTCGAGGTCGCGCTGTGAGGTGCGCACGCCGAAGAACACGTCTCCGAGATTCGACTGACGGCGATCGAACTCGCAGTCGCCGTCTCTGAAACGCCCGACCGCGCGGCCCGGGAAGGGCGTGTCATTGCCATAGATGATGCGCGAGTTGGCCGGCGCGTTCGCGCGCGCCGTAGCGCAATCCGTTGCGCGCGGCTGACGGCCGGGCGAAACGCCATCGATCCATACGCGACACATGCCCGCGGACGGGCGCTGTCCAGGCGGAACGCTGCTCGCGCGGACGACCGTCTGCGAGCTTGCTTCCGTCGCGAACGCCGCGCCGGCAACGATTAGTGTAAGGGCGATCTTTCTCATCGGTCCTCCGGTTAGCTGGGTGCTATTCCTCGAAGGAGCCTATCCCGAACGGATTGCCACCCTTGCCCTTCTTTTTGGAAGACGGCAGCGGATCTCCAAAGATCACGCGTCCGTTCGCCGGCTTGTTGCGCAGCGCCGTGATGCAATCGGTCGGCGCGGGCTGACGGCTGGCGGGCACTCCCTCGAGCCAGATGCGACACATCCCCGCGGGGGGACGATAGCCTCTCGGGACCTGTGGCTGCTCTTCTCCATCGCGCTGAGGCAGCGAGGGCCGGCCCTGTGCGGCGGCCTCCCCCGGTGTCGCGGCGGCGATGAGTGCAAATGCAAATGCGAGAGAGAGCTTCTTCATGGACGACTCCAACGATGCGCCGGCCTCATGCCGGCACAGGAGATATGGCAGTAATAGGGCCGTGATGGGGATCATGTGGTAAATGCTTACGGACCAAGGGTTTAGCTACGCGCCTAACTCCCACAACGGGCTGGGATTGTCATCCTGGGGGGACAGTTAGTCCCCGAATGAGATTCCGATGGCCCGGGCCGTAAGAACGATATCGTGATTTGGCTCCACCCGTTTGGGCTCACGCAGTACCTCGTCCAGCGGGAGCGCCACGATGTGGGGGGATTGCAGCGCGAGCATCGTCCCCCACTGCTCGTCTTCCACGGCCTTGATCGCGGCACCGCCAAAGCGCGCGGCGAGCAGGCGGTCGTAGCCGGTCGGCTGTCCGCCGCGCTGCAAATGTCCGAGCGTCAGAGAGCGACATTCTTTCCCGGTTTTCTGCTGGATCACCATCGCCAGCTCCTCGCAAACCCCGCCGAGTCGTTTGGCTTCGCCGGGCAGGGATGCGCCGCGGATGGACTCTCGGCCGCCCTTGGGAAACGCGCCCTCCGCGATCACGACGATCGAGAATTTCTTTCCGACCCGGTCGCGCGCCACGATCTTGTCGCACACGCGATCGATGTCGTACGGAATCTCAGGTATCAGGATCACGTCCGCCGTGCCCGCGAGTCCGGAATGGAGCGCGATGAAGCCCGCGTTGCGGCCCATGACTTCCATGACCATCACGCGGTCGTGCGATTCGGCCGTCGTGTGCAGCTTGTCGATCGCCTCGAGCGCCGTGTTCACGGCGGTATCGAAGCCGAACGTCGTGATCGTGCCGCTTATGTCGTTGTCGATGGTCTTGGGAACGCACACGATCCGCACGCCCTTGTCGTACAGCTTCTTCGCGATCCCCAGAGATCCGTCGCCGCCGATCGAAATGATCGCGTGGATGCCGAGCGCGTCCGCGTTCGCAATCAGCTCATCCGAGCGATCGACCTCTTCCGTGCTGCCGTCCTCGCGCTTGCGCGGATAGCTGAAGGGATTCCCGCGGTTGGTGGTGCGGAGGATCGTCCCGCCGAGGTGCGCGATCCCGCGCACCGAGCGCTCGTCCAGGGCGATGACTTCGTCTTCGCCGAGCAGGCCCGCGAAGCCGCGCTTGATGCCGCACACCTCCCAACCGCGTCTCACGGCCGACAGCACCGCGGCCCGAATCACTGCGTTGAGACCAGGGGCGTCACCGCCGCCGGTCGATAAAGCGATTTTCATTAAGCCTCAGCCTTCAATGGCCTTGATGAGCCGCAGTATTTCTCCCTTCGCCGGCTGCCGCTTCAGCTTGGATTTCTGAAATACCGGCGTTCCGTCCACGACGACCTCGAATCTCCCGCCACTCGCCGGGATCAGCTCGATCTTCGCGTCCGGATACGTCTTGCGAACCTCGGCGGCCAGACCGGCCGCCCGGGGCTCGTAGCTTCAAACGGTGCAGTATTCGATCGTGACGTTCATGTCGGCTCCGGTTCGGTTGTCATCTGCAAGATAGCGATTCGGTGCGCGACCAACCGGTGCCGCAGGGCGCAATCCATAGACCAGAATCCATGGACCACTAACCGGACCCAGCTTTGCGCCGCGGCACCACGATCATAGAGCTGGTCCTGTCGCTCTCGATCATCGCCATACTCTCCGCCATATCGGTTCCGCGCGTGGCGCGACTGATGGACGGGATCCACGTGCGCGGCACGACTACCGAGATTCATTCCCTGTTCAATGCCGCCCGGCATCACGCCATAATGCGCGCCGAGCGAATCACAGTCGAGATAGACACTGCGCGGGGGTCGGTCACGCTGGTCGCCGGGGGCGACACGATTCGCTCCCGCGGATTCGCCGACACTCACCGGGTCACGCTCTCGGCCAACCGGTCCTCCTTCACATATTCCCCGATCGGCATCGGGTACGGCGCGGGGAACATGACGATGGTAGTGCGACGCAACGGGCGCGCCGACAGCGTCATCGTCTCGCGGCTCGGTCGCGTGCGGGTGAATTAGAGGGATTCAAGAAACGCCCGCGTCGCTTCCAGCACCACGTCCGGCGCCTCCTCGCAGATGACGTGGCCGGCGCCCGGGATGCGGTGGACGTCCGCGCGCTGCATTTCCGAAGCGTCGGCAGCCATCGCACGCTCGTCCAGCAGCACGTCCTTCGAGCCGTACATCACCAGCGACCGGTGCGTGATGCCCGCGAGGGGTCTGCTCGACCGGTGATCAAAATCGAACTGGTGCAATAGATCCCGCACCGCCAGCGCGAAGTCAAGGAACTGCGTCGGAGCCCAGTACTCGTCCACATCGCGCGCGGATGGTCGTCGGATTCCGCCGTACGTCAGCGCCAGAACCATCGCGGAGATCCAGCGCCAGCAGACATGCGGAATCAGCGGGCGGGCGAACGCGGGCGTGCACGCGCGGTACAGGCCGAGGTTCGAAACCCCGCGATATCCGACCGGCGAATACAGAAGAAGGCCGCGCACCGAGTCGCGTCGCTCGGCTGCGACCAGGAACGACAGGACCGCGCCGAGCGAATGACCGCCGATGACCGGGTTGACCAGCGCGAGCGCGTCGAAGATCTCCACCCCGTGAGCCACCAGCGCTGGTCGTGTGTATTCGCCGGGACCGCGCGGTTTGTCCGACAGTCCGTGTCCCTTCATCTCCACCGCGATCGCGCGATAGCCCATGGAGGCCAGGGCCGGTAGAACGAGGCGGAATACATACACGGAGCACGCCCAGCCGGGGTACAGCAGGATCGACGGTGCCTGCTCGTCTCCGCATTCGACGACCCGGACGGAAGGGCCAGACGGCAACCCGAGCATGCGCACGCGGAACCGCGGGTCGCCCGCGGGAAACATCGATTCCGGGGGAATGCGCCCCCCGAGGCGCCGCCTGCTAGACGACCTTGATCTCTCGGCCCGCGAGCCGCGCGATCAGCCCGATGCGGAAGGTGACGTCGGCCCAGCGGCCTTCGGCGCTCATCGATTCCTCGAGCGGGAAGGTCGCCCACGCGTACGGGCTCTTCGTCTTCGGCGTCTCGCCTCCCTTGTGGGGATGCCACACGCCTTCCCTGTTGGTGTCCTCGAGGAACCTGTCGAACATTTTCAGCCACACCTCGTTGCGGCGCAGGAAGCCGAGTCGCGCCATGAGCTCCAGCCACATCAGCGCGTAAGGAATGTCGGCTTCGACCGCGTTCCGGTGCGGCAGCTTGTCGCCGAGTATCAGGTGCGGCTGCGCCATCTGATGACGACCGACGAGTTGAACGGGATCCTGGCGAGGCAACGGCTGCTCGAGGTGCTCGTACAGTCGCTCGAGCGCGGAATGGTGCTCGTACCTGAGTAGCGGCATGTGCGCGAGAATGCGCAGGACGAAGATCGACGGCGGCGAAGCTTCGGCGGCGAGCACGTGCGTGTTCCCGATGCGCTGCCAGGGCTTGGCGCCGAGCGGCGAATTGAAAAACGCCTCCATGCGCTCGACAATCCTGCGAACCGCGCCGCGCAAACGAGGGTCGTTCTCGAAGCCCGCGCGCGCGAGCGTCGCGGCCGCGGCCTCGCGGAGGATGGCCCGACCGCGACGAATCTGATCCTCCGTCTGCGTCTTCGTACCGAGCTCGTACAGGTACGACGGGTCGTCGTCCTCTGCCAGGAGCCTGAACAGAATGCGACGCGAGAGCGCGATCGGCGGCGAGTCGGGCGACCACCCGGCCTCGAGCAGTCGCTGCAGCGCCGGAATCATCCCGACCCCCTCAAACTCTCCGCCGCGGGCCGACGGGATGGCCATCATCTTGTCGTTCCACGCGCCATCTATCCCCTGCGTCACCGCGAGGCGTATCGCCGAGCGGGACGAGTACGGCATCCAGTCCAACTGGCCCTGCGGGACGGGCAAACGTGCGACTTCGACGGCCGACCTGTATTGTAGAGACGGAGAACCGTGCTCCATCATCCAGGTGAGCGGGAAAGTCACCGCCTCGAGCTGTTCGGGGGCGGACGGAGGAAGAGCGGCCTGACCTTCTGGTGCAGCCGAAAGCCCTGTAGAGCCTGGGCTTGGAGCTGTGACGCGCGCTTCGGAGGAAGTATTAACGGTCAAATTGTCCGTTTGAACGGGGCAAGTCGAGCATCGAATGTTTGTGCCGGACCTTATGGGAGCGAGGTCGGCGCGTAAGAATAGCACGTTTCCCGGTTGGCGCCAGACACGAAGCGGGGTCAAATGCGCGGCGAATTCGTCGATGTTGGTGGCGTCCGGCTTTACTATTACGCCGCTGGAACGCGTGGCGGCGGCGATCCGATCGTTCTGGTGCACGGCTTCGGGACGTCCAGCCTGCTCTGGCGCGGACTTATCCCGTTGCTGCCATCGGGCAGGCGGATCGTCGCTGCGGATCTGCTCGGCTACGGCCGCAGCGACCGTCCGTTCAATTCCGCGCTATCCGCGGGCGCGCACGCGGATCGGCTCCGCGGACTTCTCGCCGAGCTCCGCATCGACCGCGCGTGCTTCATTGGCCACGACTTGGGCGCGACCGTCGCGCACCGATTCTCGCGAGCATGGCCGGCGCTGGTGTCGCAGCTCTGCCTCGTCGACCCCCCGACTAACCGCCATTGGGCAGCATCCGCTTCCGTCTCATCCGGCGCGGCTGCGATGTTCGGCGGGCCGCTGTCGGCTTTCGCGCGCGGCCGAATCCGCGCGCGGATGATCTCGGGTTTCATCAACCGCGAAGCCGGCGCGCGATCGTGCGCGCGGTATCTCAAGCCCTTTGCGGATGCGGCGGGGGGTGTCGTGCTGGCGCGTCACGCGCGCGCGCTGCGGCTGGAGAATTTCTCGGCAGCTGCTGCCGTCGGCGACTCGTCCGGCGCCGTTCCTACTGCGATAGTCTGTGGCGCATTGAATTCGCTGTCGCCGGCGCACCGGGGGCGCGCGCTCGCCGCTTCGCTACCCGGCGCGACGTTCCATCAGATACCGGGAACGGGACACTTCGCTCCGGAGGAAGCCCCGACGCGCCTCAGCGAATTTTTGAGGTCGCTACTAGCGGGGTAAGGCACGGACCGAATCCGACCGCCGCGCTGAATCCGCGCGTCGCACCGAGTCGGCCTGTCTCTCCGCGGACGCTCGCCGCGTGGAATCGGCGATGAGGCTTCGCAGCCCCTCCTCGAGCGCCGACTTGGGACGCAGCGCCCCAATCGTGTAGCGCGTTCCCGGATTCCAGAGGACCCAGTCGTAGTAGCCGTTCTTGTATCCCGCTTCGATCTGCGCCCGGACCTGCTCCACGCCGTACCGCGGCGCGCCGAGCGTGAAGTCCTGGTACCATGGGATGATCCTGCCGGCGCCCCGCACCGGCGCCGTGCGCCGCCGAACGTCCCTCATCGCGTTGTCGATCGTCGCAAACGGCTGCGCGTTCGGATTCGAGAGCTTGTAAGTGCCGCGCGCGAAGTGCGACGGATAGTTCATCGGCAGCACCGCGTCGGCCTGGTCCACGAACATCTCCCATTTCTGGCCGATGCCCATGTCGGTGCTGTCCGTAGCGGTCAGGCCGAAGACGTCGATCGTCATCGGGGTTCCGTTTGCCCGGAGCATCCGGCGGGTGTACCCGAGCTGGTCACGGATGACTTGCGCGCGCGACCGGCCCTCCGCGAGCGGAAAAACGGATTCGCGAATCAGGCGCTTCTCGTCGGGAAACCGCACGTAGTCGAGCTGCACTTCACTGAACCCCAGATCCCACGCCTCGCGGCCGAGGTCGGCGGCGTACTGCCACACACCGCGCTGATGCGCGTCGAGCCATGGCTTGCCGTTGCGGTCGAGCCAGGGCTGCATGTCGGACTTCCGCTTGATGGCCCACTCGCGCTTCTTGTCGGCCAGCAGAGGATCTTTCACCACCACTATTCGGGCGATCGGGTAGATGTTGTGCGCGCGCATCGTGTCGAGGATCGCGCGGAGCCGCGACTGGCTCATCGGTGAATTGGTGTCCGCTCCGATCTGACGAGCGAGGGGAACGTTCGACCGGTACAGCACGAACCCGCGGTCGTCCTTGACGTCGATGATGAGCGCGTTGACCTCGGTCGTTTTCGCGAGGCCGATCATCTCGTTCATCTTGTTGCCGAGCGCTGCCCAGCGGTTCACGTACAGCCCGCGCACGATCCGCGGCATGGGCATGTGGGATACGCGCGGGACGGTGTCCGTCACCAGGTCGGGTCCCTCGGGCACCGGCGCGGCGGCGATCCCGTCGGATGCGCCGGCACGCTGGTCACAGCCGAATATCGACAAAGCGACAGCGACCACGAGGAGAAAGACGCTAGGCATCACTGAAGGTAATTAGAACTGCCACTTAGAACGGCCAAGCTGGTAGCTGCCAGCTGCAAGCTGAGAGCTGCTGGCTGAACTGCCACTGAGAACGGCCAAGCTGGTAGTTGCCAGCTGCAAGCTGAGAGTTGCGAGCGGAGGCGGAAGGGTCATCGCGCCTGAAATGATTAGGGGCGGCGTAGGGTGGAGTGGCAGACTCGGAGGATGAGCGACTACCGGAACATCGGTGCCATCTCCGGAAGCGAGCACCTCTCCCTTCAGGGCCAGGTTACCGAGGTCCGCATGATGCTCCACGGTCTCGTCCGCCGCCTCCAATCCAACGATGCACCCCCTCGCGCGACCACGGCGGTACTCCCATCCCCAGCGCAGCCGAACCGTCCTCGCTCGTAGCTCGCAGCTTCAAGCTGGCCGCTACTAGCTTGGCAGTTCTACGTGGCAGTTCTCCCTCGTAGCTTGCAGCTTCAAGCTGGCCGCTACCAGCTTGGCAGTTCTAAGTGGTAGTCAACCGATCGACTTGACCTCGTCCGCCGCTTCCAACGCATGGCGAATGTCGGCCGACAGCGCCCGCGCAGCCTGCGTCGCGCCCGCAACGTCCTCGCTCGCCGACTGTACTCCGGATGACCGAAGCCGGAGCACGTCGAGCCTCAGATTCTCGAGCAGCAGCGTCGCACGCTCGAACCGGGTCCTCAGATCCGCCTGCCGCTGCTGCAGCTCCTTGATCGAAGTCCGCTGGCGTTCGAGCAGATCGCGCTTCCGCTCCCATTCGGGCGTGCGGTTGGTGTCTGCCTCGATCGCGGCGATGCGGGAGCCGATCTCGTCCAGCGACGTCGATCCCACATTTTCGTCCAGCCTTCGCAGCGCATCGCCGAGGACCAGCACCTGCTCGAGCAGCGCATCGATGGTGGGCCGCACGTCGGGGATCAGCTCGCGATCGACGGTCGAAAGCTGCCGCATGGTCTGCACGATTCCGTCGTGCTGCTCGCGCGCGCGCGCCATCGCCCGCTCGACGGGCCCCGCGTTGGCCGACAGCGGAGCGGCTTCGATCGCGCGGTAGCCAACGTCACGACCGGAGCGGTATGAGCGCTCGGGGAGCGCGCGGTTGGAGTCGGCCTTGATCTCGCGACCCTCGAACGAAACCGGGCCTCGCGATAACAGGTCGCGGAATCCGACGCCGTCTGCCCAGAGCGCGGCGGCCTGGCGCACCAATCCGATGGCCAGCGCAATCCCGGCGATAACCACCCATGGAACGGAGGGAGTGAACACGACATTGACGCCGATCAACAGCGCCAGCGTGCTCGCGGCCTGCCAGAACGATCGCTTGAAATTGCGCAGCCGCCGATCGAGCGGCAGCTCCTCCGTCACCCGGTTGGACACGGTCAGCGCGTGGCGCTGACGCGCCCGGTCTCATCCGCGGCGTACGCCAGCACATCCACATCGCGGGCAAGGCGCATGGCCTGCTCCGCAAGCAGGGTCACGTTGTAGTGCGTCTGGCCGCCGGTCCGGAAGCGGAGCACGTCGAGCCGCATGTTCTCGAGCGCGATCCCGCAGCTCTCGATCTTCGCCATGGCTTCATCGCGCCGCTTCTTTAGGTCCATGAGCGCGCGCCTGCGACGCTTGAGCCCCGCGAGCCGGCGAACCCGTTGCTCGCTCGCGGCCTCCAATGGATTGGCCTGGGCCTCGAGAGACTCGATCTCGCGCTCGACGTCCGCGGCCGAGGCTTCGATGCCGTGGGTCTCGACCGCCGCCATGGCATTGGAGAGCGACTTGATCTTGTCGAAAAGCTGGTCCGCGGACGGCACGACTTCCGGGATCATCTGGCTGTCCTCTTCCGGCATCGAATTCACCAGCCGCCGGATCTCGTCGCGGTCCGCGCGCGCGCGCGCGACGACCGGCAGCTCCGGGCCGCGCGGAGAGTCCGAGATGCTGCGGTCACGGCCAGCGCGGCCGTCGCGATCACTACGGTCGCGATCACCGCGATCGCGGTCACGCGCTACGTCCTTCCTTCCGGGCGACGCGAGGCTCCGCTGCGGCGTCGCACGGCGTGCCCGCATCTTGGCGCGGACTTCCTCGCGCTTGTTTGGGTCGAAGATCGCGCGCGCATCGTCAAGCGTCTCGCCGGCGACATCAACGAACAGCCGGTCCCGCGGCTGCCGGAAAACGTCGCGCCAGTCGTAGCCGGCCGACCAGAGCTTGGAGTACTGGATCGCCATGCCGATCGACCAGAAGACCGTGATGAAGAAAACCTCCACGCCGCTGATGATCGACGCGACGACGATCACGGAATTGACCGCGATGTATGGCGCCAGCTTCTTGCGGAACCGTCGCACGGGCCCCGCCTCCCACCGCTCCATCTCCTCGTCCGTCTCCGGCGCCGACACGGCCGCGGGCCGCGACTCATATCTCGCCACCTGCGCCGGCATCGTGGGCGACCAGGCAGTGCGCTGCGGCTCGGGGACGTTCCCGCTCTCCAGCGCCACGGCCAGCGCGCCCGCGCTCGGGAAGCGCGCGTCCGGGCTCTTCTCCAGCATGAGCATCACCGCCCGCGCCAGGTCAGGCGGCACGCCGCGGCATCGGTCCGAGATCGGTCGCGGCAGCTCCGAGAGATGCTTCACCAGCATGGCCGGCGTGTTCGGCGCGTCGAACGGCAGCTCGCCGCACAACATCTGGTACGCGACGACGCCCAGCGAATAGATGTCAGTCCGGCCGTCGATGTTGCTGTCGCCGGCCGCCTGCTCGGGCGACATGTACGCCGGAGTGCCCAGCGCCATGCCCGTCGCCGTGAGCCTGGACCCCGATCCCTCGATCACCGCCCGCGCGATGCCGAAGTCCGTGACCATGGCCCGGCCGGTATCCGAATCCAGCAGGATATTGTCCGGCTTGATGTCCCGGTGCACCACCTTTCTGCCATGCGCATAGGACAGGGCCCCGGCAACTTCGCCCAGGATCCTGCGCACTTCGGCAGGGTCGAGCGAGCCGCGATCGTGAATCAGCTTGGCGAGGTTGTCCCCGCCAATGAACGCCATGATGAAGTAAACGAGATTTCCTTCCTCGCCTACCGTATAGATGGGGACGATGTTGGGATG
>Ga0136611_10002697_pt1 | contig 12392 bp, 10 predicted proteins | sample AntDrymUQ2232306_2_FD_106645 | JGI IMG/M metagenome (GOLD analysis project Ga0136611, IMG submission 106645) | Polar desert sand microbial communities from Dry Valleys, Antarctica - metaG UQ223 (23.06) | ecosystem: Environmental > Terrestrial > Soil > Desert | place: Antarctica: Dry Valley... | reverse complement strand
GTGCCAGCCCTCGCGCTCGGCCCCGGCACGCTCTTGACGATCGGGATCGTTGCTGGTGGCGCGATCGCCCTGCTGGACGCCTCGTTCACCCAGGCGCTGCTCTTCGGCGCGATTCTGGCCTCAACCGACCCGGTCGTCCTGCGCGATGTCGTACGTGACGAGCGTATCCCCCGCTCGGTGCGCCGCGCGCTCTCGGTCGAGGCCGGCACGAACGACATCGTCGTTCTGCCATCCGTCCTCATCCTGATCGCGATTGCCAACGAGGAAGCCGGCGGCCCGACTGCCTGGCTGGCCTTTCTCGGTAAGCTGTTGCTCCTCAGTCCCCTCATTGGCGCGGGGATCGGAGCGGCTGGCGCATGGCTGATGTCGGAAGCCGACAAGCGCTTCGGTATCCGCCACGAGCACCAGGCGCTCTACGGCATCGGCCTCGTCCTCGCCTCCTACACAGCCGCGACAGCCGCTGGCGGCGACGGCTTCCTGGCTGCCTTTGCGGCTGGCTTCGCCGTGACCGCCTTCAACTTCGCCCTCTGCGACTGCTTCCTCGAGTACGGCGAGGTCACCGCCGAGATGACGATGCTGCTCGCCTTCGTCCTCTTCGGGGCCGTCCTCTCGACCCTGCTCGACGATGTCGCACTCGTCAGCACGCTCCTCTTCGCATTGCTCGTCATCCTGATCGCCCGCCCGCTCTCGTTCGGGCTGGTGCTGCAACGCGCCCGGATCAGCCCCGCCGCGAGGCTGTTCATCGCCTGGTTCGGCCCACGCGGCCTCAACTCGCTCCTGCTCGTCCTGCTGGCGTTGCACGCCGGCGTCCCCGGCAGTGAGTGGATGCTGGCCGTCGTCGGCATCGTCGTCATCGCCTCGGTCCTCCTCCACGGTGCGTCAGCAACACCGCTCGGCGCCTGGTACGGCAACAAGGTCGCCCACGAGACACTGGCCGAAGAGCGCGCTGGCGACGCCTCCGGCCTCTTCCGCCAATCAGAACGCGACGTGCCGCGCATCTCGGTCGACGATCTGGCCGAACGGCTGCGCGCCCCCGACCCACCAATCGTCCTCGATGTCCGCACCCGCTCGCAATACGATGCCGACCGCTTCCAGATCCCCGACAGCGTCCGCGTCTACCCCGACCAGATCGCACAGTGGGCGGCGACCCAATCCCGCGAACACCCAGTCGTCGCCTACTGCACTTGACCCAGCGAAGCCACCAGCGCCCGTGTGGCGCGACAACTGATCGACCAGGGCTTTGCCGCCGCCGCCCTCGTGGGAGGCTTCAACGCCTGGCGCGAACACTACCCGGTTGAGCCGATTACCGAGGTTGCCTGACCGGGAAGACAGATGCCCACTCGCTGGCCAGCGAATGGGCATCTGCTACAGCGGGAGGTGGTATCGTCACTTACGGCACGAAACGGCGACTGGCCCGATCGACTGGGAACGACACGGGACGTTTCGGCGCCACTTGCGTGCCACGTTTCGCGTCGTTCAACTCGCCCAATGTCACGACGCTGCATCCGTCGTAGTGGCAATCGGTCAGTCCAACTTCCACGTTCATGGCCCCGGCCACGCCGCTGGACATCACCAACCCGGTCGTAATCGCCACAATACCGGTGAGCCGGATGATCGATCGTCGAATGTTTGTTGCTTGCATGTGCTGCGTCCTTCCTGCTCGTTCTATCTTCGTCCGCTGTTCCCTCACTTTGAGCCAAACAGACCCACCGCACCACGCAGGACTCACAGATGGACTCACATCTTTTCGATATCTGTGGGTAGACTGTGCTGCTAAGATGAGATCAGACACGATCGACATAGCCAGTACAGGCGACTGCCATGGATGCACCACTAGCGTTCGACTCGCTGTTGCGCCACGCCCGTCGCGCCGCCGGCCTGACCCAGGAGCAACTGGCCGAACGCGCCGGCCTTAGCGCGCGCGTCATCAGCGACATCGAACGAGGCGTCATCCGCACCCCACGCACCGACACGCTCGAATTGCTGACCGTCGCCCTCGGCCTCAGCGACGCCGAGCAAGCGCATTGGGAGCGAACGCGGCGTCGGCTGACCAAACGTGCGCCCCGGAATGCGAACAGTCTCGTTCACCTGCTACCCGACGATCTCTCCAACCTGCCGAAACCCCTCACACCGCTTGTCGGACGCCAGAACGAGATACACCAGGCCACCGGCCTGCTCCAGCGCCCGGATCTGCGCTTGCTGACCCTGACGGGCCCCGGCGGTATTGGAAAGACACGGCTGGCGCTGGAAGTGGCGCGGACGGCTCGTGCGGATTACCCAGCCGGAGTCGTATTCGTCAACCTCGCACCGATCAGTGATCCGCTCAACGTGCTTCCTGCCATCGCGTCAACACTTGGGATCAAGGAATCCACTCTTCGATCCATCCGGGATGAGTTGACGCTCGCATTGCGTGACAAGCGTCTACTGTTCGTGCTGGATAACTTCGAACAGGTCATCGAGGCGGCCAGCGATGTTGCTGGCCTGCTGGCTGCCTGCCCGTCGCTGACCGTCCTTGTAACGAGCCGCATCCCGCTCCACGTTCAGGGCGAGCAACTCTATCCGGTCCCGCCGCTGGCATTCCCCGATCCCGTTAATCCGGTCGATACACACCGCCTGTTGCAGTCCGGCGCAACGGCGTTGTTCGTGCAACGCGCGCAGGCCGTTCAGCCGGACTTCCACATCACCGAAGAGAATGCCCAATCGGTCGCGGAGATCTGTGTACGGCTGGATGGATTGCCGCTCGCCATCGAGCTGGCCGCCGCCCGCATCTCCGTCCTCTCGCCAGGGGCCATCCTCCAGCGACTCGGCCAGCGCCTCCAACTCCTGACCGGCGGCGCGCGCGATCTCCCCGCACGCCAGCGCACGCTGCGTGACGCGATCAAATGGAGCTATGACTTGCTTGAACCACACGAGCAGTCACTTCTCTGCCAGCTCAGCGTGTTCGCCGGTGGCTGGACGCTCGACGCGGCTGAACACATGGCCGCGACCGGCCATCAACCGTCCGTCAATGTGCTGGACGGCTTGATCGCACTGAGTCAGAAGAACCTCCTTCGGTCGATCGAGGCCGTTGACGGCCAGCCGCGCTTCGGGATGCTGGACACGATCCACGAATTCGCGCGTGAAGAACTTGAGATCAGTGCCGAGGCCGAAGACATCAGGCACCGGCACGCGGATTACTTCCTCCGGCTGGCCGAGGCGTCTAGCGCGCACATCGACAGGGGCGACGATGTTGCCTGGACTGACCTGCTGGAACGCGAACACAATAACATGCGTGCGGCGATCACCTGGCTACAAGAGACCAGTGACGTCGAGCGGGGCCTGAAACTGGTTGCAGCCCTCGGCCCATTCTGGTTCACGCTTGGCTTCATGACAGAGGGCCGTGCCCAGATTCGTGGATTCCTTGACCTTCCAGGAGCAGGCAAGCGCACTGCCGCCCGCGCAACGGCATTGACGCGTAACGCATGGCTCGCGGTCTGGCAAAACGACTTCCGTGATGCGTACCAGACGAGTCAGGAAGCGCTCGCGATCTGGCAGGAACTCGGCGAGCAGGCGGGCGTGCCGGATACGCTCGTCATTCTGGGAATCGTTGCGTACGGACTGGGCGATCCCAAGCTGGCCCGTTCAACCTGGCAGGAGTGCGCGCGGCTCGCCCCGTTGGTCGGCGACCGGATGAGCCAGGCCCGGGCATTGAACAACCTCGGTTCCTTGGCCCGCGAGGAAGGACGCATCGACGAGGCATTTGATCTGTTTCGGGAGAGCCTTGCTGTATCCGAGGAGGAAGGAATCCCGACCAGCGTGGCGCTCGCGTTGACAAACCTTGGATCAATGGCAGTGGAGCGTGGTGATATCTCCGCAGGGGAGCATCAACTCCAGCAGATGCTACAGTTGTTTGACAGCTTGAGGGAAGCGTGGGGCGTAGCCTCGTGCCTCACGGATCTCGCGGCGATCGCCGTTCAGCGCGGCCAGCCAGTCAGGGCAACCAGGTTGTTCGCCGCATCGGAAGCGTTTCAGCAACACCTGAGCCTGGTAGCCTATCCTGGTAACCCACAGGCAGTCATGCAAGAGATCGCAGCACTCCGCGCGGCACTTGGCGATGATTTCCAACGGAATTGGGACCAGGGCGCCGCGCTTACCATCACGGAAGCCGTCGCCGAAGCACTGCAAGAAAATCGCAACGTTGAGGACGGCACAACCACCGTGTAGGGGCGATGGCCGCAGCTCCCGCCTGAGCGCGTCGGTCGGGGAAGCAGGGTAAGGCTGCCGCCATCGCCCCTACCCGTCCGCCACAATCGCCAGATCGGTCGATTCTCGCGTCGGCAGCGGCGTTGGCCGGTAGTGCTCCATCGTCAGACACTCGGTCGGACACCACTCGACGCAGGCACCGCAGCGGATGCAGGCCAACTCGTCGATCACCATCGCGCAGGCGTTCTGGCCGAGTTCGCCGCGCGCCATCTCGGCCAGCTCCTCGTCGTTGTCGATCGAGTAGATGCGGTCGAGCGAGATCATCTCGATCACGCCGACCGGGCAGATATCGACGCAGCCGTTGCAGAGGATGCAGCGGTCGCCGTCGATGAAGATATTCAGCTGGCACTGCAAACAGCGCTTGGCCTCGTCGAAACCGAGCGGCTTCGGGTAGCCCAGGTCGACCTCGATCGTCGTCTCGTCCTCCCCGAACAGCCCGCGCGCCGAAAGCGGCAGCGTCGGCATCACCTGCCGCTCGATCGACGTATAGTTGTCGCCCCAGCGCAGTCGGCGGCTCATCGACGACAGCGACCACTCCGACACACCCTCCGACAGAAGCGGGTTCGGCGTGTGGTAGTCCTCGATCGGCACCCGCGTGATCTCGAAGTCCTTGACCGGAACCTGAACACCACCGAGAACTGCATGGATCTCCTCGGCGATGCGCTTGGCGTCACCGATGGCCGAGATGAAGTTGAGCGGGTTCGTCACGTAGTCGCCGCAGGCCCAGACCTTCTGCCGCTGCGTCGCGCCAGTCGCGTCGATCCGTGGCACGCCGCGCCGGTCCAGTTCCGGGAAGAAACCATCCGGGAAGAAGTCGTTGTTCTGGTACTGAACGATCGCGACCAGCACATGGTCGCACTCGATGATGAACTCGGAACCCTTGATCGGGTTCGGTCGCCGCCGACCTGAAGCGTCCGGACGGCCAAGCTCGTTGCGCTGGAACTCGATCCCGGCCACATGCCCGTCCGGCCCGGCGATACAGCGCGTCGGCGAGACCATGTACATGACCTCGCAGCCTTCCAGCTCCGATTCCTCGATCTCGCGCTCCTCGACCGGAATCTCGTTGTGCGAACGGCGGTAGGTCATCACCGACCGCTCGGCGCCCATCCGCAGAACGGTCCGCATGCAGTCGATCGACGTGAATCCACCACCGACCGTCACGACCTGCTTGCCGACGAAGACATCGTCCTTGAGGTTCAGGTTGACCTCTTCGAGGAACGTCAGCCCCGGCACGACGCCCGGCAGATCCTCGCCCGGCACGTCCAGCCTCGACGGGTGCTGGTTGCCGGCCGCGATGACGACCGCGTCGTAGTCGTTGACGAGGTCGTCCATCATCACATCAACGCCGACCGCCGTGTTCAGCCGCAGGTCGATCCCCAGGTCGAGGATCAGCTCGACCTCTTCCATGATGATGTCGCGCGGCAAACGCCATTCCGGCACACCGCCCCAGAGCATCCCACCCGGCACCGGGAAGGCCTCGAAGATCGTGATCTTGTAACCGCGCCGCGCCAACTCACGCGCCGCCGACAGCCCGGCCACGCCAGCGCCGATGATCGCGACCGTCATTCCGTTCGCTGGAGGCGCTGTCTCGCGCTTCGTCTCGCCACGGAAGTCGGCAGCGACGCGCTTCAGGTAGCAGATGCCGATCGGCTGATCGACCACCTGGCGTCGGCAAGCTTCCTCGCACGGCTTCGCGCACATTCGCCCCAGACAGCCAGGGAAGACGTTGCTCTCGCGGTTCAGCTCGAACGAGTCGGCGTAGCGCCCATCGGCGATGAAGGAGATGTAGCGCGAGATATCGGTATGGGCTGGGCAGGCGCGCTGGCAGGGGATGTTGTCGGCGAACCAGCGCTGGTCGCCGGTAAAGATCGGGTAACGGCCACCCTGGCGGACGGTGAACGGCGAGAAATTCTCCTGATCGACGAACGCCAGCAGCCGAATACGCCGCGTATCATCGACCGGCGTATCGTTGACCGTCTGGCCGACATAGCCGTAGGAGATGTTGCCAGCCATGAACGAGTCGATGTCCGCCTCGGTCACCGGCGTGAAGCGGTCGCTGGCCGCCCCACAACTCGGGCATTCCTCCGGCTGGACCTCATCAGTCTCGATGTACCCGCAGACCTTGCACCGATACACTACGGTTCCTCCCCTACCCAGCCGGCTGCCCCGGAAGCGCGGTCTTGCACCGCGAATGTCTCATGTTGGCGGCTTCAAGGATGCATGACAACAATGTGAACGACACTGTGCCGGAACCCCGCGACACGCGAAGACACCCGGGCGGCGCAGCGTCCCGTGAAGTATACAGCCGTTGTCACCGGGAATCGGACCGTCGGGAACCGGCCCCCGGTAGGGGCGATCATCGCAATGTGGCCCCTCTTGACACACGGACGATCGAAGAAGGGCGACATTGCGATGATCGCCCCTACCGGGGGGCCGTCGTTCAGTAGCCAACTTCGGTCAGCGGCACCCCGTCCGCGCAGGCAGGACAATCGTCCGGAGCATGGATATCAAGATACGGGTTGAGCAGTCCGTGAACAGCGATCGGAAACTCTACGCCTGACAGGTCAGCCAGCGCGCCGATGCCAATTGGCGTCCCACCGTGGGCGGTAATCGTCTGGACCAGCTCCTGGGCCGTCTTGCCCGACAGGATCAGGTTGTCGATCACCAGCACGCGCTTGCCGTCGATCATCGCCTTCGACGACTCCGGAAAGGTATATTGCCCGTTCGCCGGGATCGGGTAAATCACTGGACGGCGCGGGTCGAGAAAGAAGCCGACCCACTGCGCCAGCCCGGCACCCCAGACCGATGGAGCCGCCACGATATCGATCCGCGACAGGAAGAAGTGCCGCGCGATCGCGTAGCCCATCCGGCTGGCAATTTGCGTGTCGCACAGCAACTGGTCGCGATCGAGCAGCTTCGTCGCATGCAGTCCCGAACGGAACGCGAAATGCCCATGGCTCAGGAAGCCAGCCTCGTCGACCTCGCGCATCAACCCCTGCAACCGCTCAGCCTGCACCATCCTGGTTCCTCCCATTGCTGACGGCTGGTATCGAGCCGTCATCGATTGCCTGTCTCGCGGGAAACCGCCTCCAGAGTACGGCAGACCGCTCGATCAGGCAACCCACGCTGTTTCACGATTGCGCTACCCGCCTCGATATGCAACAGTCGATGTCCTGCACACACTGACAATACCGGAAGGACGCATTGGTGCATCCACCAAGCCTTGCCGTAACGCTCCTCCTCACTGCCTGGGACGACCTGGACCGCGCGCTGGCTGATGTCTCGGAAACCGACATGCTGCGCCAGATCGACGGCGGAAGCTGCTTCGCCTGGACAATCGCCCATGTCACCTACGGTGTGGATTCGTGGATCAACCGCCGCTTCCAGAACATGGAACTCGACCCGGTCCTCAGCGACCCACGGTACAACTACGGCGGCGACGGCAGCGCGGAGGACTGGCCCACCATCCGCGCCGCCGTCACCGACGCGCGCGACCGGCTACGCCCGTTCCTGCGAAACCTCGCTGAGTCCGATCTCGATCTCACGCTTCCCTACGATGGCAGCTACGCGCCCTTCCACGAACGAGGCATCAACCTGCGGGTCGCGATCGTCCAGAACGCTATCCACCACGTCTTCCACCTCGGCGAGATCGTCGCCAAGCGCGAACTGATGGGCTACGACACCGGCAGCTTCCCCGGTGCGTTCGGCGCTGCGTTGATGGGTACGGGATATTACCAATCCTGATTTCAGATGGATGTTGGCAGCCGATGTTCCCGATCTTCCGGTAGGTGCGATGTCGGAGACTCGCCCCTATCGGAAGATCGGGAACATCGCCACGTTGTGAATCCGAGCTAACTCGTGCCCAGTAAATACAGCAGCACCGCACAAACCACCAGAATGAGCGACATCACCCCACCTGCCGCTAACCCCCAGATCGCGGCACGCTTGCGACCGAAGCGCGTCATCTCTTCGAGTGCTGCTGGATCGTCATCGCGGTCGAACATCGTCTTCGGACGCTCGGCAGTCACGCCGGCATCTTGCTCAGTTGCGGTCTGCGGATTACGCTGATCGTCCACCCGGGTGGACTCCTGCCTGTTGGTGTCGATCCGGCCTCAGGAACGGGAGCATAGCATGAGTCGTCCCACAGCCGTCCGCTCGTTGACGATCCTCGACTTCGGTCGCGCCAACATCGATATGGGGACCGTGATGGCCCCCGGCGACATGGACGGCGTCTGGGCCGTCTGCGCCTTCCCCGGCTACCTCGTCACCCTCGACGACGACCGCCAGATTCTGATCGACACCGGCCCCAACCGCCGCCACATCCGCGAGCCGATGTACGAGTTCGCCGGAGCCGCCCTCGCCGACCACATCCACCCACAGATGACCGAAGCCGACGACCCACGCAACCGCCTGGCCGAAGCCGGCCTGACTGAGGCCGATATCGATATCCTCGTCCTGACCCACACCCACTTCGACCACGCTGGTAACACCGCCGACTTCACTGCGTCCGAGATTGTCATCCACCGCGATGCTCACGCCGACGGGCGTGACAAGGCCAGCCGTGGCGTTCCCGGTGGATTTCCCGAGCATGGCGCGCACGGCACACCACTCAACGTCCGCCTGATCGACGGTGACACCGAGCTGGTTCCGGGCGTCACGCTCCTCCACACCCCCGGCCACGCCAACGGCCACCTCTCCGTCCTGCTGCGCCTGCCGCAAACCGGGGCCGTCATCCTTGCCATCGACGCCATCTACTCACGCGCCAACCGCGACGCCTCCAACTACAAGATCGGCGCGAACCCAACTCAGGGCCTCGCCTCCGCCGACCGCCTGATCGCCCTCGCCGAGCAGGAGAACGCCCTCCTCATCTACGGCCACGACCCGCAACAATGGCAGCAGCTCCGCAAGGCGCCGGAGAAGTACGAGTAGACAGAATGCATCCAGAGGTGAACGGTTGACGAGGAGCGCACGCCTTGGCTCTGTCATCCCGAGCAGAGCCAAGCGGAGTCGAGGGAACTCGAATCTTGACTCTCGTAAACGTCATCGGAGTCGAACCGCTGAGATCCCTCGATTCCGCTTCGCTCCACTCGGGATGACAGAGCCAAGGCGTGCGCTCCTCGTCAACCGTTCACCTCTGGGTGCAGACCCTGACCACCTGAAAGGCCCGCCAATGTCGGCCACGATCACTGTCACCGGAACCGCTGTCATTCCAGCCCAGCCGGACGAGGTCGCGATCGGCATCGCCCTCTCGCACCTGGCGCCAACGCCAGACGCCGCCATCAGCGAGGTCGCGATGCGTAGCCAGCAACTTGAAGCCATCTTCAATGAGATGGGCATTGGCCGCGATCGCTGGACGACGTCGGGCGTCTCGGTCAAGGAGGAACGCGAATGGGACGGCAACCGCCAGGTTCATCGCGGCTACCACGCTGGCACCCGCGTCCACCTGCGCGTTGCCGACGCCCAGCTCGTTGGAAAAGTCATGCACGAGTCCGTTCGCCGCTGCCAGGCTGCGATCGACGGTCCAACCTGGCTGATCGCCCCCGACAACCCGGCCCACGACGATGCTCGCCGCCTCGCAGCAATAGCAGCCCGCGCCAAAGCGCAGACCTACGCCACCGCCCTCGACGTCCGGCTCGGCTCTATCGTGATCGTCACCGAACCCGGCCTGGATTCGGAGCCGCCGCGTCCAATGCAAAAGGGCGCCCGGCTGATGGCGATGGAGGCTGCCCCCGAGATTACCGTCCAATCCGGCGACCTTGACATCACCGCAACGATCATTGTCACGTTCGCGCTGGAACAGGGATGAACGCATTGGACAACCCTCCAGTCGGCGCGTCCAATGCGGTGCTGCGACTATCCGTGAGTCGCCCCCATCGACACAACCCCCTCTGCCTTCAACCTCTTGATTTCGTCATCCGCATATCCTGCACCGCGTAGGACATCAACCGTGTGCTGGCCGTGGACTGGTGGGGCGAGGCGGACATCGCCGGGCGTCGCGGACAGCTTGACCGGCAGGCCCAGCAGCCGGATCAGACCGGCGGTCGGATGCTCTGCTTCGACAACCATGTTGCGGTGGCGTACCTGCGGGTGGTCGAGCGCCTGACCGACATCGTAGATCGGGCCGCACGGAATACCGGCCTGGTTCATGATGACCTCCCACTCGTCGGAGGCCTTGGCCTGGAGCTTTTCGCCGATCATTTCGGCCAGCTCGTAGCGGTTGGCGAAGCGGCTACCGTTCGTCTTGAAACGTTCGTCGTCGATCCACTCAGGGACGCCGAGCACCTGGCACAGCTTCGGGAAGCGCTTGTCGCCGGTCGCGCCGATCGTGACGTAGCCGTCGCTGGTCTTGAAGACGCCGTAGGGCGCGTTGATCGGGTGATGGTTGCCGGCCGGTGGCGGGACATCGCCGCCATTGAGGTAGCGCGTGGCCTGGAACGCCATCATCCCGACCATGCTCTCCAGCAGCGAGAGGTCGACCCGCTGGCCACGCCCGGTCCGCTCGCGCGCCTGCAAGGCAGCCAGGACGCCATATGCGCCGAACAGCCCGGTCAGCAGATCAGCGATCGGCAAACCGGAGCGAACCGGCTCGCCGCCCTCGAAGCCGGTGATGCTCATCAGGCCAGAGAACCCCTGGATGATCTGGTCCAGCCCCGGACGATCCGCGAACGGGCCGTCCGCACCGAAGCCGGAGATCGAACAGTAGATGATCCTCGGGTTCGTCTCGGCCACCTGCTCATAGCCGATGTTGAGCGCCTTCATCACGCCCGGTCGGAAGTTCTCGATCACGACATCGGCCGTTGACGCCAACTTCCTGAAAACCTCCTGGCCGGTGGCCGACTTAAACTCCATCGCCAGCGAGCGCTTGTTGCGATTGGCAGCCAGAAAGAAGGCGCTCTCGCCGTTGTAGAACGGCGGTCCGGCTGCCCGCGAATCCTCGCCGTGCGCCGGGTTCTCGATCTTGACGACATCCGCGCCCAGATCACCGAGCCACATCGCCGCCGTCGGCCCGGCCAGATGCCGCCCGAGGTCCAGGACCGTGGTCCCTGTCAGCGGCCCGTCTCGTAACTCATCACTCATCACTCATCACTCATCACTAGCGCCTAGCGCCCCTGCCAGTTTGGCTTACGCTTCTCCAGGAAGGCATTGACGCCTTCCTTGAAGTCATCACTCATATACGCGCGTAGGATCAGTTCCTCATCACGCGGCATCCGCCGGTGCGCCAGCACCCGCCGGACCGACTCCTTCGTGACCTGCAGCGTCACCGGCGCGAGTGACGCGATGTGCTCCGCAATCTCGGTCACCCGTGCTTCGAGGTTGGCTGGCTCGACGATCTCGTTCGCCAGCCCAATCGCCTTCGCGTCCTCAGCGCCGACCATACTGGCCGTGAAGATCAGTTCCTTCGTCCGCGCCGGACCGATCAGGTCGATCAACCGTGCGACGGCACTGGTCGAGAGGCAGTTGCCCAGCGTCCGCGCGATCGGCACACCGAACTTCGCATCCGGCGTCACAATCCGCATGTCGCAGGCGAGCGCCAGCGTCGCGCCGCCACCGACCGCGTAGCCTCGAATCGCCGCAATCGTCGGGCGCGCCACCTTCTCCAGCCGGTCGAGGACTGCACCGATCCGCGATTCGTAATCCAGCGCATGCTGCGGGTCGGTGAACTCCCGGAACTGCGAGATATCCGTCCCAGCCACGAACGCCTTCTCACCCGCCCCGGTCAACACCAGGACACGGATATCCGCGTCCGCCTCGACCACGTCGCAGATGCGGACCAACTCATCGTACATCTCGAACTTCATCGCGTTGCGCGACTCCGGACGGTTGAAGGTTACCCACGCCACCGGCCCGCGCACCTCAAACAGCACATCCTGCGTGCCAACATCCGCCACACTCACGTTGCACTCCCTCCGCCCGAATCGAACCCTGCTCTAGCCCGATACTACGTGCGATCGCCATCTGGCGCAACGTCAGAGCTGTACATGATCGGTGCGACGCATCCATTTCCCTGCATCCCGACGCACCCGATGAGATGAGGACCGCACCTGTTCCCCTGTCATCCTGAGCCGCAGCGAAGGATCTCTCCGCCTCGACGTTGCACAGCCTACGAGGAGAGATCCTTCGCTGCGGCTCAGGATGACAGGGGGAACAGG
>Ga0136611_10002696_pt1 | contig 12393 bp, 14 predicted proteins | sample AntDrymUQ2232306_2_FD_106645 | JGI IMG/M metagenome (GOLD analysis project Ga0136611, IMG submission 106645) | Polar desert sand microbial communities from Dry Valleys, Antarctica - metaG UQ223 (23.06) | ecosystem: Environmental > Terrestrial > Soil > Desert | place: Antarctica: Dry Valley... | reverse complement strand
GCACCACAGCTCGTCGACCGCCGCGATCGTCGGCGGAGGCCCGGGGCCGCGACCCGGTGAGGCGAGCCTCGCCCACAGGGGCGTGCTGCTCCTCGACGAGCTGCCCGAGTTTCAGCGCCCGGCACTCGAGGCGTTACGCCAGCCGCTCGAGGACGGGACGATCTCGATCGCGCGGGCGGCGGGCCAGGCGATCTTCCCGGCGCGTTTTCAGCTCGTTGCGACGGTCAACCTTCGGTTGTTTGTTCGCGCCGATCCGTGTGGAGGTCGGCGGATAGTCGGACGCGAGGTTGGCGACCCATCAGCCCAAGCGGCAAGCAGCCCGGCCTTCGTAGGAGACGTCCACTCCGGCCACGGCTCAAGACTCGGCGCGTGCTCTATCGAGGAAGTGCGAAGGAACCTGCCCCGCTCCGTTCGATCAAGAAAAGAGCTCGCGCCCGAGAGAACGCCGCTATGTCCTTGAACGCTTGGGGGCCTCTGCGGCGGCCCCCCAGACCCCCCGCCACCCCCAGACCGCCACTGAGGTTCACGGACTTCCGAGAGCCGGGGACCGGGCGGTCTGGGGCTATCTTCTGTAAGAGCAAAGAACAAGAGACTGTGGAGAGGGCCGGGCGGCGAGCTGAACGCCTCGGGATCCTCGGGTGCTTGCCCATCCCCCGGCCCTCGGTGAGCCTAACGACCGAGGCGAGTGCTTGACTAGATGGCCGTGACGGACACGCCCGAACCGAACGAGGAGCTCCGCGTCCAGCTCCAGCAGGGGATCTTCGACCACCTGCGGCGTTCGGGGACGCCGCTCGAAGTCGAGATCCAGAAGTGGGAGCCGATGCCCGAGCACCTCGCGTCGCTCGGCGACAAGTACCGGGGCGAGCTCGTTCTCTCGTTCCGCAGGTTCCGGGACGAAGGGGACGCGGACACGCTCCAGGATGGGCTCGACCGCGTGAAGGCCGGGTTCGACTCGGGCGAGTTCGGCGATCACCTCCGGCACTTCAGCATCGAGGTTCAACCGCCCGGTGTCTTCAACGACGGGTGGGAACGGGTCGCGATCATCGCCTCCCTCTATGTCCTGACCTAGTGCCCGCGCTCCGCCCCTGCCTCCGTCCCGGCTGCGGCCGGCTGAACCGGGGCGCGTCCTACTGCCCGGAGCACGCGCCGAAGCCGCACGTTCTGCGTCCGTCGCCGTCGTCACGGGATCGCCCGTCGCCCGCGCTGCGCCGGAGGATCAAGCAGCGGGACGGATGGGCGTGCGTCCGATGCGGCTCGACCGAGGGCCTACGCGTCCACCATCGGCGGCGCGTGGTTGACGGCGGCGGACACGACGCCCGCAACCTCGCGACGGTTTGCGCCAGTTGCCACACCGCTTTACACTCGCGCCATGACGGGTGAGCCGCTGCGGGCGGCGGTCGCGGTTTGCGTGGTCATGACGGATGGTCGGAGTTTCGAGAGCGAACTCCTGCCCGGTGTCGTCGCAGATGATCTTCGCCTGCGGATCACGATGGCTCGCGACGATGCCCTGAACGCTGACAAGCTCGCGCTTCCGAACCTCCCCTGGCTCCCCAGCGACTTCGACGCCGCCCGGGTGGCAGAGGTGCGGACGGAGTACCGAGGGTCGAGTAATCGTTCAGCGGGTCCCCTAAATAGCTAGCGCCGCGTTCGTCCTGCGCGTCGTGATGAAGCTGATCATGTGGATGCTGACCGCACTCGGACTCTATGTGGCGGTGCGCCTGCTGCTGGATGGACAGTGGGGTTGGGCGTTGTTGATCGTGTTCATCATCATCCCGTTCGCTCACACGGGCATCGCCTTCGTGCTGTACGCGGTGACGCTGTTGCTCTACCCCATCGCGAGCCTGAGCGGGCGCAGACGTGAGCTAACCGAGTTCACGAACTTCGAACTCGCCATCGCCGATTCGGTCGGTGCTGATCGGCTCACGCTGCGAGCAGGGAAGAAAGTACTCGACGCGTTCCACGAACTGTCACCGCCAGCCGAAGGCGAGCCTCCTCGGTCGGGCGAAGAGTTGATCGCCTTGTACAACCAGATGCACCCAGACGAGCAGGACGAAGAGGCCATCGCTCAGTCGCGCACCTAGTCTCTTTTTGAAGCGGAGCGCATATCCCGCCTTCCCTCTGTTCCGCGCAAAGATGCCGAGCTAGAGTGCTGGGTGTGGACGAGCTGGGGGCAGGGATCGAGCGTGCGCGGGATGGGCTGCGGGCCGTTCTGCGGGGTGGGCAGGTCGTCGCAGCGGAGCCGTGGGAGGAGATCGTCGCGCTGCTGGACGACGCGCTCGAGCACGTCGCGAAAGGCGACAAGCAGGCGGCGTTGCAGCGAGTCGACGAGGCGATCGGCCACTTGAAGATGCGAGCGATGATGAGCGGCGGACCCAGCTTCGAGAACGTGGACATGGAAGACGAGCGTCGAACGGCGCTCCAAGTGCTCATCGAGCGCCTCCCCCGTTCGGTCTAGCGGTTAGAGCCAGCCGAGGAGCCGGGCGGGCTCCTCTTCGTGCTGGGCGCGTTCGCAGGCCATCGCGAGGGCGATGACGGCGTCGATTTGGGCGGCGTTGCCGCCTTGTACGAGTCGCCAGCCGCGGCCGGTCTGTTTGGCGGCGGCGGCGGCGACGTGGGCGTCGAGGGCGCGGTGGCCGCGGTGTTGGAGTTTCCGCTCGACGATTGCTTTGTGGAGGCCCTCGGAGGCGATCGTCATGCGGGTATGCGACTGGGGGAACTGAACCATGAGGAGGCCGTGGTCGCGCTCGAGGCGGAGGGATTCGGACGCGAAACGCCAGGGGTCAAACGCGACTTCTCGGAGCTGGTAGCGGCCGGCGAGGGCGAGCAGAATCTCGGGGACGCGGAGGACGGCGTCGTCGCCCTGCAAGACCTCGACGTGGGCGATGCGGAGGTCGGCGGTGACGGCGAGGACGGCGGTGGAGGCGCGGGAGCCGCCGACGTCGACCGCGGCCCAGACGGGCTCGCCGTCCTCGACCTCGTACTCGGAGAGGCAGGCGGTCCACGCGCCGGGCGGGAGCCAGACGCCCTCGCCCGCGCCGGGAAGATTCGCGTGGAACTGCAAGAACACTGGCCGGGGAAGCGCAAGCCGCTGCTCGGAGAGCGCCTCGGCGCTGATCCACGAGGCGGGGTTCGCAGCCTTGACGAGCTTGTCGTCCTCGAGGTCGTCCTGCGGGGTCAGTCCCCACTCGAGGAGGCGGAGGCCGGGCGCTCTCGCGTCGGTGTAGACGCCGCGCCTGGTGACCTTGCCGGCGAGGGCGCGACCGCGGAGGCGTCCGAGTGGCGTCTCGACGCTCCTCGGGGCGGTCGTGATGACGAGCAGGCGGGCGTCGGGTCGCTTGATGAGCGCGGTCCGCATCGCCTCGTACATGCCGCCGTCGCGGTGCGCCCAGAGCTCGTCGCAGATCGAGAGCGATGGGGTCGGGCCGTGGGCGAGCCCGCCGTCTGAGGCGACGACGCGGAGCAAACCGCCGCCCGCTCGGAGCTCGAGGTGGCGGCGGACGAACATCTCGGAGATCGTGGGGTGCTCGGAGAGATCGCGGGCGATCTCGTAACAGACCCGGGCCTGGTCGCGTGAGCCCGCGCCGAGCAGGACGTAGGGGCTCTCGACGGCGAGCAGATGGTGGAGGGCGAGGAGGGCGGCGAGCGTCGACTTCGCGTTGCCTTTCGGGATCAGGACGACGAGCTCGCGCTCGCGTCCGAAGTGGGCGGCGGCGATCTTCCGCTGGAACGGCTCGAGAGGTCGTCCGAGCTGCTCGGCGAACCGTGCGAAGTCCGCGAGCGTGTTCCTGCGCCTGCTCATCGCGGACAGCCTGGCGGCGGCGTAGGACAGTCGAACGCCGTTCGATAGAGCCGTCTAACGCCGTGAGATTGGCTTGTTTACGGGCTTTTTACCGTCCGAGGCCGTAGCCAGCATTTGTGTCGCGATGGCTGAGACGGCGACGAGCGAGAGGCGCGGATGGCTGCGGAGACGCGGCGGCGAGGACCGTGCGCTGACGCGCTCGAACGTGCCGGCGGTGATGCTCGGCGAGCCCTCGCTCGCGGGAGTCGCGCTGAACGAGAGGACGGCGCTGCAACTGGTCGACGTCCTCGCGTGCGTTCGTGTGATCGCGGAGACGGCTTCGACTTTGCCGCTGGTCGGCTACCGGCGCGTCACGGGCGGGCGGGAGCGGCTTCAGGGCGGACGGCTCGTGGAGCTGCTTGGGCGGCCGGCCCCGGCGGTGACGCAGGGCGCGTTCGTCGGCCAGCTCGTGCAGTCGCTCGCGACCCGCGGGAACGCCTGGATCGGCAAGTTCCGGAACGGTGACGGCGTGATCGAGCAGCTCGGCGTCCTGCCCGCGGAGGGCGTCCAGGTCGAGATCAAGGGCGGCCTGCCGCTCTACACCTTGACCCGCCCGGACGGACGGCAGACGACGCACGGGACCGAGGACGTGCTGCATGTGCGGATGCCGCTGACGCTCGACGGGGTGCTCGGGCTTAGTCCGATCGCGCAGGCCCGGGAGGCCCTCGGGCTCGCCCGCGCCCTCTCCGAGCAGGCGTCCGCGACGGTCGGGAACGGCTCGACCCCGCTCGGGGTGCTGACGGTCGCGGCGGGACCGGCGCAGGACGACCTGATCGAGAACCTGCGAAAGGGCTGGGAGGACCGGCACCGCGGTTCGAGGAACGCCGGCCGCGTCGCGGTCGTCGCTGGGGACATCAACTTCGCCGCCGTCAGCCTCTCCCCGGCGGACGCGCAGTTCGTCGAGCAGCGCCGCCTGAGCACGGCCGAGGTGGCCCGTCTCTTCCGGGTGCCGCCGTGGATGATCGGGGCCGAGAGCGGCGACAGCCTCACGTACTCCACGGTCGAGGGGCAGAGCCGAGCCTTCCTGACCTACACGCTCGCGCCGTACCTGGCGGCGATCGAGCAGTCGATCTCCGGCGACCCCGACTTGTGCGCGGGGCCGAACGTCTACGCGGAGTTCCTCCGCGACGCGATCTTGCAGGCGGACACGCTCGCCCGCGCCCAGACCTACGCGATCGCGCTCGACCCGGAGCTCGGCTGGATGACCCGGGCCGAGGTCCGAGCTCTCGAGAACCTGCCGCCGGAGACGAACCTGTGAGCGCCCCGGCGACCGAGGGGGCGATGATCGCGCTCTACCCGAGCCCTGCGACCGCTGAGGCGCTCGCCGCCCAGCCGGGCGCATCCACCCCGCCCGAGGACCTGCACCTGACGCTCGTCTTCCTGACCGGGGCCGCGGTCGAGCTCGAGGCGCAACGGCCGGCGATCTCGGAGGCGGTCCGCAGAGCTGCCGCGGCGGCCGGTCCGCTCCGCGGAGTCGTCGGCGGGATCGGATTGTTCGCCGGGGACGCGGACGCAGCGGAGCGGCCTCTCGTGGCGCTCGCGGACGTACCCGGTCTGAACGAGCTCCGCGCCGACCTCATGCGGGAGCTGGGCGTCGATGCGCCGACGGAGGAGCACGGCTTCACCCCTCACCTGACGCTTGCGTACGTGCCGAAGGACGCGCCGCTCGAGGCTGTTCCGCCGCCGGAGCTGCCGCTCGCGTTCGAGGAGCTCGAGCTCGTCTGGGCGGGGGAGCGGGAGACGTTCCCGCTCGGCGAGCAGGAGGACTCGGAGCCGGAGCAGGACACGCTGGTAGGGGCGTCCTGGGTCAGCCAGCAAGGGGGCCTCCCCCCGTACATCGAACGGATCGCACGGCACCTGGAAACCGAGCGCGGAATGGACCGCTCGCGGGCGATCGCTACCGCCGTCAACACGGCGAAGCGGATGGCCTCCAACCCGGACGGGAGCTTCTGGCCGGGGGTGCAGGGCGTGAACGTGGGCTCCCGGCGGGAGGCGGCCACGGCCGTCGCCCAGTGGGAAGCGATGAAGGCCGCCGCGGCGGGCCGCCGCGAGAAACGGAGGAACCTGGTGGAATCGAGAGAGCGACCCTCGCTGGGAGCGGTCGAGGAGCGGAGCGCCCCGATCGAAGCGCCACCGTTGCGCGTCGAGGGGAACACGCTGCACGGCCTCATCCCGTACGGGGTCGAGAGCCGTGACCTCGGCGGCTGGAAGGAACGACTCGAGCCCGGCTGCCTCAGCGGGGCCGTGACCGACGACCTGATCGCGACGGTGAACCACGATGTCAGTCGGCTCCTCGGACGCTACCCGGTGACGCTGAAGACCGAGGACCGCGCCGACGGGATGGCCTGGCAGGTCGACCTCCCGAACGGGCCGACCGGGCAGGACGTGCGCGAGGCCGTCCGCCGCGGCGACCTCCGCTCCACGAGCTGGCGGATGGTCGTCGGCCAGGACCGCTGGGACGGCGACGTCCGCGTGGTCGAGGAGATCCGAGAGCTGCGCGACGTCGCCGTCGTCGCCAACCCCGCCTACATGACTACCGCCGAGCTGCGCTCGCAGCCGGACCGAGAACAGACCGAGAAGGAGCACGACGAGATGGAAGCGACGACGACGACCGAAGACCGTACGACGCAGGGCGGGCTGACGGTCGAGGACCGCACGGTCGCACCGGAGACGACGCCGGACGTTGAGGCGCGGATCCACGAGATGATCCGGGGGACGGCGAAGGGCGAGAGTCGCAGCCTGACCCTGGCGAGCGCGGACTCGATCACGCCGCCGCAGATCGCGTCCTACCTGTTCGACCGGCTGAGGCCGCGCTCCGTCGCGCTGTCGTCGGGGATCCGGGTTGTCCCGACCGACCGGAAGACGATCCAGTGGCCGCAGGTCGTGAGCGACCCGACGCCCGAGTGGGTGGCCGAGACGGAGGTCATCCCGGCGACGGACCCGGTCTTCACTTCGCTGGAGGCCGACCCGAAGAAGCTCGCCGCCCGGACCGAGTTCTCGAATGAGGTTCTCGACGATTCGGAGCCCGACGCGGAGGGCGTGGTGCGGCGGCTGATGGAGCGGGCGCTCGCGCTGAAGCTCGACCTGGCGTTTTTTCAGGGCAACCCGTCCGCCGACCCGGACAGCATCCGCGGGCTGAAGTTCACGCCCGGGATCCAGGCGCTCTCGATGGGCACGAACGGGGCGGCGGTCACCGATCTCGACGTGATCACCGACGCGCTCGGGATGCTGGAGGACGCCGACGTGCCCGGCCCGTTCGTGATCGTGATGCGCCCCTCCGTCTGGCGGCAGTTCCGCAAGCTGACCGACGCGCAGGGCCGGCGGCTGCTCGGCGACTTCGGGAGCGAGGCGTCGCCGAACATCGACGGCGTCCGTGTCTTCACGAGCAACCAGCTCGCCGCGAACGAGACGCAGGGCACCTCGAACGACGCGAGCTCGATCTACGTCTACAGCGTCGAGCCGGACTCCGGACCGGCGCTCGTTCGCCGGAAGGACGTGCAGATCGAGCTGGACAGGTCGAGGCTTTTCCATCAGGACATGTCGGAGATGCGGGGGAAGACCCGGGTCGACCTCCTCGTCCCGCAGCCCTCCGCCGTGCTCAGGATCACCGGCGTCCGCCCGGCGGCATAGATGGCGCTCTACTCGACCACGCAGGAGCTCGCGGACTACGTCGCCTCCAACGAGGACGCGACCCTGCCCGCGAGCCCTGAGGCCACACAGCGGCTCCTGGAACGCGCCGAGGGTGTCGTCGACCGTGCGCTCGGACCGTGGCCGTACCTCTCGACCGGCAGGAAGCTCGACCCCGCTGCGCTTGACCTCGTCCAGCGGGCCGCGTTGTCGAGGGCGACGGCCGCTGCCGCGGAGCACCTGCTCGTCGTCGACGCTTCCTTCTTGGCCGGTGCGGAGGACTTCGCGCCCGGCGAGATTTCAGTCCTCTATCGCGCCATGCGCGACGCACCGCGGGTGCTCGAGGAGCTCGCCGGGCACGGGCTCGTGAAGCGGAGCGGGACCGTTGTCACCCCGGTCGAGCCGGTCGTCGTTACGTGAGCGGCTCGACCAAACGATCCAGGACCCGGGGGGGGGCGTTCCTCCCTCCCGGTAGTCAGGAACGCCCGGACCAGGCGCACGCGGCCCTCCTCGGTGGTGGTCGTCGTGCGCCGGTCCGCCTGACCGCAGCCGACCGCGATCGGCTGCGGGCGGAGATCGACCGGGCGCGAGTCGGGCTGGGTGGCCCGTTGGATGAGCGGTCGCTCCCGGCTCCCCGGGCCACCTTCCGCTAGGTGGCTGGGCGGGAACGACGACCCGCACCAAACGCCAGCCCGACAAGCACGACCGCGGCTGCTGCGCCGCCGAATACGTAACGGATGCGCTGCTCGAGCTTGCGGGTGTTGACGAAGACGCCCGTCGGCACGTACCGCAAACATTTGAGATTGGGGTATTTGCCCTCGAAGTTGATGCACAGCTGGTCATCGGCCCCCGTCAGCCCGCGTTTGAACAGGCTCGCTGGAGGGTCGACAGCGGCGTAACGGTCGCTTGGAACTGTCACCCATGTCGCGACGAAAGCGATCACGAGCGCCGCAAGCGCGAGAAGCGTCATCTGGCTCGCTCGATTCATCGCGCTGACCGTAGGCGACCGGGCCGCAGAGCGCAATGCTGTCGCTCGCGAGAGAGGCAGGCGTTCCGACCTACCGGCGTTCGGCGCGGGCGCTCCCCGGAGTGGGATCGGGCCTGGTAGCTGGACTCCGTCCGAGCCTCCCAGTAATGTGTGACAAAACTACGGGAGGGCCGGTGATGGGGCGACCGCGAGGCAAGTCAAGGACCGTGATGGAGCGCAACGGATGGCTACGGCAGTTCGAGGGCGCGAACGACGCCCACATCGTCTCGCGGATCCCATCCGCACTCGCGTCGACCCTCGAGCGAGCGGCGGAGATGCACGGCCGCAACGTGTCCGAGGAGTTCCGCCTCGCGGTCGAAGTTCACGTCAGCCGCTCCATGCTCGCCGCGCTTCCCGACCCCGAGATCCAGGCGCAGCTCGGCGCGAGCGCCGCCGCCTTCGAGAACGACCTCCGCGCCGACATCGCGGCACTCGAGGCGGTCGCATACGTGCGGCCCACCCCCGAGGGGAAGCTCGTCCCTTACGAAGGCGACAAGTGACCGAGCTCGAGACGACGATGGACCGCCGCGCCCGCCGAGCCGCCGACCTCGCCGCTGTGATCGACGAGCGCGGCTACGCCGTCTTCCCGAGAGCCGGCTGGGGTGAGCTCACCGGCGAGCGACTCAGAGAGGCGCGACGCGACCTCTGGCAGGCGGTCGAAGACCTCACGGATGCCGGTCGCGACATCGACTTCGTTGAGCTCGACCCGGGCAACGGCCCGGCGCACTACCTGTGGTTCACGGCCGCTCCGCCCGAGTGGTGGACGGCCAGCCGGCACCCGGAGCCGAAATAGCAAAGGGCCGCCCCCGGATGAAGGGCGGCCCCACAGAACACGAGGAGGAAGCCTCGCTATGGACAGACTGGCAGAGGAAGCGGAAGACGGGCGGCTCGTCGTCGTCTACGAGCGGGTGAGCTCGGACAAGCAGGACATCTCGCGACAGACCCGCCAGCGAGAGCGGGCGCGGAGCGACCTCCCCGAGCGCGAGGTCGAGGTCATCCAGGACGACGGGGTGTCCGCCTACAAGATCTCGATCTTCGACCGCCCAGGCGGAGCGCGACTCGTGCAGCTCATCGAGGCCGGGCGCGTCGAGGCGATCTACGTCGACGCGCAGGATCGGCTCTCGCGGGGGGACGACCTGGAGTGGGTCACCTTCCGAACGCTCTGCGAAACGAACGGGGCGCGGATCATCGTGGACGGCAACGAGCTCCGCGCCGATCTCGGCGGGCGAATGGAGGGTTACCTGAAGGCGCTGCTCGCCCGGCAGGAGTCCGTCGAGAAGTCGCACCGCGTCCGAGGGGGCAAGCGCCGGGCGGTCGTTGAGCGCGGTCAGCGGAACGGCGGGCCGAGGCCGTACGGGTACGACCAGAAGGAGAAGCAGCTCGTGCCGCGCCGCGCCGAGTTCGCTGTCCTCAGGCGGATCCGCCGGGAGATCCTCGCCGGCACGCCGCAGTCGGCCGTCGCCGCCGGGCTCAACGCCGACGGCGTCCGAACGGTGCGTGGGGCGCGATGGTCGCAGGCACGCATCGGGCAGACCGTCCGGAACCCGCTCTACGCGGGCTGGGTCCGGCACCGAGACGAGCACGTCCACGGGAAGCATGAGCCAGTCTTCACGCAGGCCGAGCACGAGGAGCTTCTCGCGTACCTCGCCGCCCGCGCTCGCGTCACGCTGCGCGGCGGCGGGCGGCCGACGAGCGGCACGCACCTGTTCGTCGGGCGGCTCCTTAGGTGCGGATGCTGCGGCTCCTCGATCGTGCCGCGTACTACCCGCAACGCCCAGGGCCGGCGGTACGAGTTGTACCGCTGCCTCGGCCAGCTCCAGGGCAGCTCGCCGGACTGCCCGATGCCGAGCGTCCGCCGCGAGCTGATCGACGAGGCCGTCCTTGCCTACTTCGAGCGTGTCGGCGTCGACGTGGACGCGACGCGACGCCACTTCGCCGAGCAGTTCGAGCTCCAGGGGGAAGAGGTTCTGAAGCAGGCGAAACGGGCCGAGCGGGAGGCGCTCCAGGCGGCCGCCGCCGTCGCGAAGGCGGAGAGCGAGTGGGCGGCCGGTGAGCTCGGCGGGAAGACGTACGAGCGCCTCACCGCGAAGTACGACGACCAGCGTCGGGCTGCCGAAGCGGAGGCCGCGCAGCTCCGCGAGCGGGGGCGGGAGCTCGCAGCTGATGGGGAGACGCTCGACGCGGAGGAGGAGGCGCTCCGGTTCCTCGCGGACCTCCGCGCCGCGATCGCCGGCACCGTGTCTGACGCCGGCAGCGTCGCCGCCGTTCGCGCCGCCCTTGTCCGGCTCTTCGACGGCTTCACGCTGCACTCGTACGAGGCTGGCATCCGGGAGGACTCACCGATCCCGGACGGGTGGGTCCGCTCGAGGCTCTACTTCGAGCCCGAGCTCCTCATGGTCGGCGGCTTCCACGTCGAGACGCACCCGAAGTCGCAGGTGATCCTCGGCGCTGACAAGCAGATCGAGTTCCCCGAGCTGGTCCGGACCGGCTTGGCTACGCGGGAAACAACCATCGCGTCGCGACCATGAACTTGTGTCCCTGTGCGGGTCGCGGCGACCCGGCGGCGGAGTGCTCCTGCTCGCCGCAGCGGCTCGCGGCGTTCAGGGACAAGCTCTCGCGGGCGCTGCTCGATCGCTTCGACCTCATCGTCACTGTGCCGCGGCCGCGCGCCGACGAGCTCGCGGCGGGGCCGTCCGAGCCCTCCCGGCCCGTGCGCGATCGCGTGCTCGAGGCCCGAGAGCGGCTGCGCGCGCACGCCCCGAAGCGCACGGATCCGGCGAGCGAGCTGCTCTCACGAGCAGTCGAGCGACTGCCCCTGTCCGGCCGCGGCCGCGCGAAGGTCGCACGCGTCGCCAGGACGGTTGCGGCGCTCGCCGGCGCCGATCGGGTCGAGAGCGAGCACGTTGCGGAGGCGCTCGCCTACCGTTCTCCAAAGGAGCTCGCGGCGTGAGCGCCGAGCTGGCCCTCGCCGCGTTCGCCGCGGCGACCGAGTCGCACCTCGTCGACGAGCCTCGCAGCGTGCGGTTCGCGCGCTTCAAGGCGTCGTTCGACGGGGCCGCGGCGCTTGAACGGCTCCGCGTGGCCGGCTACCGCTTCCTTGCTCGGTCAGACGTGGATTTCCCTCCGCTCCTCGGCGCCATCCACGACCCGCCGCCCGGCCTCTTCCTTCGTGGCGGCGCGGACATCGAGCTGTTACGTCGTCCGTCCGTCGCGCTGGTCGGCGCTCGCGCGTGCTCCTCCTATGGCAGGCAGGTGGCACGACGACTCGGCCGTGAGCTCGCCGCCGCGGGGCTGGTCGTCGTCAGCGGGCTCGCACGCGGCGTCGACGGCGAAGCGCACCGGGGCGCGCTCGAGGCGGGCGGGAGCACGGTCGCGGTGCTCGGTTGCGGGATCGACCGCGACTATCCCGCGGCGCACCGCTCCCTCGCCGCCGAGATCGCCGCAACGGGGCTGATCGTCTCGGAGTACGCACCCGGAATCGAGCCGGCTCCGTGGCGATTCCCGGCTCGGAAATGCGGGGGCCTCGCAGCCAAGCCGTTTTGGCTTGAACAAGCGGTTGTATCCGCCGTCCCCGTCGTCAAATGCGCTCCCCGCGTGGTCTCGGTGTGGTCTCGGATTCGTTAGCTACGGCGTCGCGCTCGAGGATCGTGGTCGAGCAGTTCGCGCAGGTGAGCGATTCTTCCGGCTCAGACCACGCTTGCAGGATACGACGCAACGGGGGTAGGATCATGCGGGCGCGCGCCCCACAGCACCCGTCGCCTGAGTCGCTCCCTCTTCCCCTAGCTGTCCCGCCTACACAGGTTGTGAACGGCTGAGGGGTTCTATCCGGCCCTCCTTCGAGGCTGTGGGTCTTCCCGGACCTACGCTCGAAGGAGGGCGCGGATGTATTTGCACGCTAACG
>Ga0136611_10002695_pt1 | contig 12396 bp, 9 predicted proteins | sample AntDrymUQ2232306_2_FD_106645 | JGI IMG/M metagenome (GOLD analysis project Ga0136611, IMG submission 106645) | Polar desert sand microbial communities from Dry Valleys, Antarctica - metaG UQ223 (23.06) | ecosystem: Environmental > Terrestrial > Soil > Desert | place: Antarctica: Dry Valley... | reverse complement strand
GAAAACGGCCCGGCCGGGCGCGATGGTTTTGCGCTCCTCTTCCAGCAGCGTCTTGTGGTAACTGCCGCGAACTACCACGCGGTCCGAGCGCGTCAGGGCGAGCCGCTCGACCCAGCCGATCAGAACGACCGCGCGCGCCGAGTACGCGCCGCTCGACGCGGCCAGGTCGCGGGCGGCGTCGCCGGTGTCGGTCACCAGGCGGCAGCCGCGCAGCAACCGCCGGGCAGCGACCCCCGCCAGCACGCCGGCATAGGCTGTGTCCACGACATACACGATGTCGGGGCGAAAAGCGCGCGCCGCCCGCAAAAAGGCGGGAACGGCGCGCCACTTGCGCGCGGCCGGCCGATACGCGGTTTCGATTTTCCAGTCGCCGGGCAGCCGGCAGGCGAACGCGCGGGCGCGATGGCCGGCAGCGCTTTCGGGCGTGCCGTTGACGAGGAAAAGCAGTTTCACGCGTTCGTGGTCACTTTTTGATCCCGACCCCGATAACGCTCAACCCGCCCCAGGGCCAAACGCGGTCCAGGCGGCGGATTGCCGGCATGAGCACCTCCAGGATTTTCAGTTGAACGCGGGAAAAACCGGTGCGCTTCAATACTTTGGCGTTCAGCGCCCAGCCCGGAACCGACGTGCGGTTGAAATCGAGAACGCGCTCCACGGTAAAGCCGGCTTTTTCCAGCGACGCGCGCAAACCGGCGGCCGTGTAGCGCTCCCGGTGTTCCAGCGCCACGTCGAGCGAGCCGTAAAGCGCGGGGTGCTGCGGCACCAGGATCACGGCGCGCCCGCCCGGTTGCAGCGCGTGGTGCAGGTTTCGCAGCGTCGCCTGCTCGTCGGGAACGTGTTCCAGAACGTTGACCATCAGCGCGGTGTCGAACTGGTTCGCCAGCGGCGCGAAGTCCGAAGCCTGCGTCGCGTCCACGTGCAGCACGCGCAGGTACGGCTTGCCCAGCGAATACGAGTGCAGGTAGTCAAGGTAATGGGGGTTGATGTCGCTGGCAACATACAAAGTACGCGGGATGAACTGGCTGGTCAGCGTCCCGATGCCGGCCCCAATCTCCAAAACACAGTCGCCGATGAACGGGCGCAGGGTATCGCCCATCCATTTGTTAAATTTGCGGGCGTTTTGCAGGCTGGTGAGGATGTTCGAGCCGTACTGGTCCGCGCGGTAAATGTCATCCACCAACGAGAACCGGGCGATGGCGAGCAGAGCGAGCAGGCCGTCGCGCGCCCGTATCTTTTTGCCTTCCTCGTAACTGCGCGGCAGGTAACGGATGGGCACCTCGAAAATGCGCGCGCGGCGTTTCGCCAGCTTCAAAGCCAGTTCGATCTCGAAGCGGAAATCGTTGGAGCGCAGTGGGAGCGACTTGAGCAGCGGCGTGCTGACCGCCTTGTAGCAGGTTTCCACGTCGCTCAGGTTCAGGTCCGTGACCCAGTTGGTCAGGCCGGTCAGCGCCTTGTTGATTTGGGTGTGCCGGTACATGAGCGTGCGCCGGTACGGGGCGGACAGGTAGCGTGAGCCGAACACGGCGTCCGCCCCTTCCTCGATAAAGGGAACCAGCAGGGCGGGGATGTCGGCCGGGTTGTACTCCATGTCGGCGTCATGGACCACGCACACATCGCCGGAAGCCTGATCGAGCGCCGTACGCACGGCGGCTCCCTTGCCCTGGTTGCGCGCGTGGCGGATCAGGCGCACGCGCCGGTCCGTGCGCGCGATCTGCTGCAACACCTCCTCGGTTCCGTCGGTGCTGTGGTCGTCCACCACGATGACTTCAAGGCGCGAAATGTGAACACTTTCCAGCGCCAAAACGCGCTCCAAACTGGCCGCGACCAGATGACGCTCGTTGTAAACCGGTACCAGCACGCTGAGTGCGAGTTCGCGCTGCCGGTGGGTTTCGCGCGCGGGCAATTTGTTGAGCAAAGGATGAAGATGGATCATGAGCGTGATGAAAATCCGTGCGGGCGCGAACGGCTTCGGTCAGGGTAAAGGTTGGGTTTCAACGTTTGCGGCCGGGCGTTCGTTGGGGCGCTCGCCAAGTACGCGCAAAATAACAATGTCGGCGGGCAGGTCGCCGCGCTCGGCCGCTCCCAGCGGCTGCGTCATGAACCGACGCGTCGTGTCCCGGATGAGTTGACGCTCGACGCTCGCCTCGTCGGCGCGGTAGCCTCGAATCCAAAGCGCCAAAAACACGCGCGCACCGGGGTGCGACAGCCCGCTTTTGAAATGGCGCGCGGCGTTTTCCCTGTTCTGCTGAGGCAGCGCGCTGGTTATGAAATACGGGCGCGCTCCCCCCAGGGCGGGATGAAACAGTTTGGCAAGCGGCATGTTGCACACAAGCGCGTCGGAAGGCGACGTTACCCGCAGCAGCGTGGACCGGATACGCACCAGCCGGGTGAGTTCGCGGGCATGGCGCTGGTGGATGCCGATGGCCGCGATCACGAGCAGCGCCCCCGCCGCGACCGCGCCTGCCCGGCGCAACGCGGGCTTCCAGGAACGCGCCAGCCGCCATACCATCGCGGCGTAGGCCAGAATGAAGAGCGGCAAAACGGCCAGCAAAAATCGCTGCCCGATAACAAACGTTTCCAGCGCCGACGCGGTGAAATCGGTGAAGTACCAGAAACTGTACAGCAGCAGGTAGCCGTAGGTCAATCCAGTCAGGGCAAAGCGCCCCGGCCCCCGGTAAAGCACAGGCGCGATCAGCATCAAGGGATACAGCACGGACAGGCGCACGGCGTAGGTCAGGAACGTATGCGGGAAATAAACGAGCGCGAAACTGCCCCCGTACCGGGACAGCCCGCCGCCTTGAACGCTTTGCGTGTAGAAGGCCAGGGCCAGCGCCGCAGGCAGCACGCCCCCGGCGAACCGGGCGGCGGCGCGCAGCCCCGCCGTGGCGACGCCGCTGCGCGGCAAGAATCTCGCCTGCCCGAGCCGTGGCGCGCGGTCTGCCGCGGCGACGGCAGCGGCGAAAAGGCAGCTAAGGCCCAGAACGGGCAGGGCGACGGCGTTCGCCGTGCGTAGCAGCAGGGATAAGCCCGCGCACAGGCCGCACCGGCCGTACCGGCCGCCCAGCAAAGCGGCGAACGCGGCGAGAAGAAGCAGCCCGGTCGCGGGGTCCGCCATGACCGTGCGGCTGTAAATGACCGCCGTGGGGTGCAGAAGGTACAGCAGGGCGAACACGGCCGGCACACCCAAACGACGCAGCAGATTCGCGAGCGTGACGAAGGTCAGCAGGTGCGTGAGCAGATTGACGCCCAGCGCCACCAGCCAGCCCAGGAAGCTGACGGCGGCGAGCAGCGCGGGCATCCCGAACGGGTACTTGGAAATCAGGTGCGCGCCCACGGGGTAGGACGCCATCACCTGCACCCCGGCCACGTCCGGGTACGCCGTTCCCCGCCGAAAAACGTACGCCATGCCCATGTACGCCGACTCGTCCATGGTGGTGAAAATCCGGGGCCAGTATGCCAGGTAAAGTGCCGCGTACAGCAGCGCGCCGGCCCCCAGAACGGCGTTTCCGTCGTGCAGCGCCCAGGCGACCAGGCGAGCGCCCGGGCCGGGGCGAGGGGCACTCGGCACGGAAACCGTGGCGGCGGCGGCGGGAGCGAATTCTAAGGACATCAGGGATTGAACCGGGAGGAACAAGGAGGAAACCACTGGCGAAGGCGCGTCTTTCTGGACCGGAGCGAGCAGGGGAGCGATCTCCCGGATTACGGGCGCGGCGGCCGAACTGCTGGGGAGATGGGGGCGGTGTGCGGCTGGCGGCGCCGGTGTGCCGCCGCCGCCGCCGCCGCCGCCTGGGCATAAAGCCGCTCGTAACGCTGCGCGATTCGTTCCCAGGCGAAGTTCAGGGCGTGTTCCCGGCCGCGCCGCGCCAGCCCGGTGCGCGCCGTGGCATCGGCAAACAGGCGGTTGATCGCCTGCCCCAGCCCCTGGTCGTTTGCGAGCACGCCCCAGGCGCCTTCGCCCAGCACCTCGCGCGCGCCGGCGTTCGGCGTGGCGACAACGGCCGTGCCCGACGCCAGCGCCTCGATGTAGGGGACGCCGAAGCCCTCGTAGGTGCTCGGCAGACAAAAAACCCAGGCGCGGCGGTACAGGTCCGCCAGCGTTTCCAGCGGCACCTTGCCGAAATTGGTCACGCCGTTCCCGGCCAGCGGCTGATCGGCTACGGTCCATAATTCGGCATCCGCAAAGCGGGGCCGAATCTCGCGCGCGAACGTTTCGGCGAGCAGCGTCCCGCGCTTTCTTCCGCCCGCCGTGCCCACGAACAAAAGAACGGGCCGCTCTGCCTTGGTGCCGGGCCGAAACCGCGCCACGTCCACGCCGCAGGGAACCACATGCGAAAGTCCGGGCACCCGCGCGCGGGTCGCCTCGGAGATGCCGACGCTGATGTCAGCCAGGCGCACGCCCCGCCGCTCCAGGCCGGCCAGCACGTTTTGATAAAGCCGGCGGCGCAAACGCACCGCGTGCGTCGCCTCGTCGCGGGCCGAACCGTAAAACGTCCGCACCTGCGGGAAGCGATTCGGGCGCATCAGGAAGTTGTCCCCGTTGGTGTGAACCACGTCGAATGCGCCAAAGTCGGTGCGCGCAAGATGCGCGGCCAGCACGAACGAGAACACGCGCCGCAGCGACGGCGCCAGAGCAAGGCGATGAACGCGGTAGCGGCACTCTTCCCAGGCCGGGCTGAACGTGAACATGGTCACGTCGTGACCGCGCTCCGTGAGGGCGTTCGCCAGGTAGTGAACCTGAAAAGCGACGCCCCCCTTGGATTCGTTGGGCAGGTTGACGTGCGTCATGGCGATCTTCATGGAAGGCTGGGCCGTTCTTTCGTGCGCGTGTGCGGCGCCGCCGACAGCGAGGGCCGCGGCGACGGGGCCGGCCCCATCGCGACGGAGAACAAAAGCCAGGTCAAAAATCCGGCTACACCGGGCAGCACGTTTCCGAAAAGCAGCCCCACCAGACAGCAGACCAGCGCGGTGCGCGCCAACGGGATCAGTCCGGGCGCGCCGTTCTGTGCGGCAAAGTCAGCCGGCGTGCGGGACGGGCGCGGCGGGCCGGTCGCGGCGAAAAGAAAGCCGATCGCGGCGAAAAGCGCGACCCCGCCGAGCAGACCGAACGTTTGGAGCAGGTTGAGGATACCGGTTTCCGTGTTGTCCACGGCGTCGCGCCGGGAGGTGTTCGGATTGGCGCCGAGCAGCTTGGTTGCGGTGCCGGCGAACCCCATTCCGTAACCGAGCGGATTGACCAGCACGGAAGCGACCGCGGTCCCGCCGGTGGCGAGCCGCCCCTGGAACGAGCCGTCCTCCTGAATGTTTTGCAGCGTTGCGGCGCGGTCGGAAACCAGTTCCCAACCGGGCAAAAACGGGCCGGCGAGCAGGAGCGCCACGCCCAGGAAGCCCACGGCGAGCGCGGTGTTCAACCGGCGCCTGGCCGGCGATAGCAGCACGTACACACCGATGACCACCAAAGCCAGCAGCCAGGCCGAGCGCACCTGGGAAAAGGCGAGCGCGGACGCGACCACGATCACGCCGGCCCAGCCGAAAAAGCCGCGCCAGCGGCGCTCCAGCAGCATTGGTCCCAGCCCCATCGCGAGCATCAGGGCGGCGGGACCGGCGGAATTCATCGTCGAAAAAAGCCGGAACTGAAACGGCGCGGGCAGGCCCACTGCCAGGCCGCTGCGCTCCATCCAGAACTTGTCCCAGGGCGGCACGAAGATAATCTGGACCCAGCCGTAGGCGGCCACCAGCGTGGCGACCACGGACAGCGCGCGCAGCCACTGGTCCCGTTCGCGCGGGTTGGCGGGGCGTGAGGCGGCGTACAAAACGAGCAGAAACGGGACCACGTACGTGGCGCACTCGTACAACGCCACGAAAAAGCCGTTTCGAGCCGCGCCCACGATCGCCCCGTACACGTAGGCCACGCACAAGCACAGCGTCGCCGCGCGCAGCGGCCCCGTCAGGCGAACCCGCGTGCGCCACATGGGCAGCAGCAGCGACAGCGTGGCGAGCAGCGGAACGAGGCTAAGGACGCTGACAGTCTGGTACTCGCCCCCGATCCAGTCAGCGACCCGGCGCACTTCGGGACCAAAGGCCCAGGCGCAAAGAAGGTAAGGCACCTGCCAGCGGGAGCGGGTCGCGCCCAAAACGAACGCCGGTAGGACCATGAAGCCCAGCAGGCCGATCTGCACGCCGCCATCCTCGGTTCGGGAAAGCGCCAGCACGAGTGCCGCGCCGAAAAGCCAAAAGGCCGGCGCCAGGAGCACGCCCAGCCCATTCGAGGGACGGGAAACGGAAGGCGCGGGGTCGCGCTGGATCGTGTACATGGAAGGGTTTCGGCGGGGTTGTTTCGCGTGGCGCGCGGGCGCGGGCGCCCGCCCTTGGTCTCAGCGCGCCGGCAGCAGCCGCAGCTTGCGCCCCACACGTGACAGGTCGTTGACCACTTCGCGCCCGGCGACCCGCCAGGCGCTACAGCGCCGCATCGGCGCGGTTTGAATCACAGCGGGAGGCTGAGCGTTCGGAGCGTCGCCGCTGCCGCCGCGCGGCGCGGTCGCGGCGCTCAGGCCAAACTTGGACCGGCCCGCGTAGTGCAGCGCGATGCGGCCCGCGTCCGCCCCGACGCCGGGCCGCACCACGCTGATCTGCTCCCCGCTTATCAGCTCGCCGCCCGCCCGAAAGGCGAGCAGCGCCCAGCACGTTTGTTCGGCGAAGTAAAGTTTGGCGAGGTGGCGCGGTTTGCTCACGAACCATTCCACCAAATCCGGGTCATAGCACGCGCGGCGGATGCGAAACACGCCCGTGTTCAGGCGCCGCGGCAGCAGGAGGCCCGGTTCGGCCAGCAGGCCGTAGCGTATCGAATACGCATCGCTGATGTCCGAAGCGAATACGGCCGCGGGGGCAGCGGGTTCAAACAGGCCGGTAAACGGTTGCAGGAACAAGATGTCCGAATCGCAGTAGCAAAACGTTTCGGATGCATCGTTGAGATGAAACGCATCGAGCAGCTTCAAGGCGAGCAGATGCCGGTCCCGGTAACGCAGGGAAGCGGGCCGCCCCCGCAGCACCTCCGCCATGCGCGCATCGGCTTCGGCGCGCCGGATCAACGTGGGCGCGCCGGCTGCGCCGGCTCCCAAGCACTCCTGGAGCCGGTCCGCGTCCTCGTCCGTTAAGGAGCCATCGTCGTGCAGCACCAGGCGCAGCGGCTGTCGCGCGCAGCGCAGCAGGCTGTTTAAACACAACAGCGCCGTTTCCACGTCCCGGTGGCACACCAGGCAGCTGACGGGTACGGCCGGAACGTGCGGTGCGACGGCGCCGAACATAGCCGCATGGGTCGTCATTTCGGGCCGCCTTGGTCGGCCCGCGTCGCGGCGGCCGGATCGCCGTCGGCGGCGGGGCGCTGGAGCAAAGCGCCCAGGGCGGTGCAGGCTTTGCGCAGCACGGGCCGGGGGAGCCGGCCGGTTCCGCGCTCCAGCGCCTCCACGCCCGCGCGGGGCAGGATGCGCAGCAAGGGGCTGGTGCCGGCCCAGCCGTTCGTCAGCGGATTGGTATACAGGCGCAGTTCGCGAACGCGCAGGCCGGCGCGCTGAGCAAGCGGCGCGATTTCGTCTTCGTGCATCAAAAAGATGTGCCCGTCCGCGTTCGGCTTGAACTGGTCCTTTTCAAACACCGAAGGGTCGCTCCAGGTAGAGAATTTGGGCAGCCGGTTGCGCAAATAGCCGCCGTTAGGCGTGGTCATCACGATATGGCCGCCGGGACGAACGAACCGGCTCACGGCGGCCAGGAACTCGTCCGGGTGGGCAACGTGCTCAATAATCTCGGTGATGAGTACTAGATCGAAACTGCCGTGAAAATTCAAATCGAACACGTTGCCGGGCGCGTAGTGGACGATGCCGCGCTCGTGTTTGCGCCGCACGTAGCCGGCCAGATGCGCGCGCAGATCGTTCCAGGTCACTTCATAGCCCATTTCGGCCAGCGACAAAGTGAAGTTGCCGTGCCCGCCGGCCACGTCCAGCACCGTGGCGCCGGGCGCGGCGGCCGTGGCGACCATTTCCAGCGTGTGCCGGCGGCGATTCAGGTAGGAGTAGGCATGGCCGCGTGCCCGTGCCGCGCGCGGTATTTCGCCGAATACCTCGAACGAATCGTAAAAAGCGGCGACCTTCCAGTCTTCCGGCCAGTCCGCCTCGGCCGTGAGCCGCTTCACGGCGCGTTGCGCGCGTTGTTCGCGCGCCCGTCGCCGTTGAGGGCGGAACCCGTCGCCGATTCCCAAACGCGCGCGGTAAGAAATGCCCACTCCATGGCGGGGGGGCGCATCTCCCACAGGGCGAGTTTTTGCTCTTCCGGGCTGAGGAAACTCAGGACCGGGAAATCATGCGGTTCGCGCTCGCGGGCGCGAATAACGGTGACAGCGTGCGTGTCGCGGAACCGCTCCACGATCGCGCCGCTGATGCTTGGGTCCAAAAAGTCGTGCATCTCGATGATGAGGTCGCTCGTGACCAGACCCGGCGCGGCGTCGGGGCGCAGCAGGTCCCGTTCGTAGCCCTCGCAGTCGCACACCACGAGCGTGCGAAGCGGCCGTCCCGGCCGTTCGCCCAAAACCGCGTTCAGCCGAACGGTGTCGCAAAATCCGCCGACGCGCACGCGGTCGTCCACCGCGTTCAGTCGCGCCATCAGCCGGCACTGTCGCCGGGCCGCGGGATACAAATCAAAGGCGTGGATGCGCGCGGCCCTGTCCAGCCGTCGCGCCAATCCGACGGCGTAGTAGCCTTCGGCGCATCCCACGTCTACCACGGTATCGTAGCCATTTGCCAGCGCCCGTTCAATTACCGGGTGCAGTTCACATTCGTAGCTGCCGATCAGTTTCGGCAGATACGCGGAGCCGATTGAAGACGACAGATACGTCATGCCCGCGAAGGGACCGCCGAGCACCTGAGCGCCGTGGCGCGCGACCAGACGGCGCGCGATGTCCATCGAGCCGTTGCGCCGCATCGCGTCCTGGTTCCGCCGGTCGGCGCGGAACGCGCTGATCGTGTCCAGCAAGCGCGGCGAAACGTGGCGCAGGCTTTGCTTGACCAGGTGCTTCATGGCGTTCCTTTTCGCGCCGTCAGCGCCATTTCCCCGTTTTTGGCGGGGCGCTTCAAAATCTTGGTCACGCCGCCGCACACCTCCTGCCAATCGTCGCGCGTCGGGCGGATCGCCTGCACGCTCCCCGGCCCAAAATGCCGTTCGAAGCAAACGACCAGAACAGCGCACCGCAGCAGATAGGCCGCTGTGCTCGCTATTCCGGCCCCGAAAATACCGTAGCGGGGCAGCAGAAGCCACAACAGGGGGACCATGACGCTTAGTGACGCCAGTTCGGCAATTGTACTGGGAAGCGGCCTTTCGGCCCCGCGCAGGGCGGCTCCGAGCGCCGACGCAAGACCGGCGGCGACCACCCCGGGCAGCAGCACGCGTACCGTGGGCACGGCCGGCAGAAAACGGCTACCCCAAAGAAGCCCGGTCAAAGCCGGCGCGGCCACATACAAAACCGCCGCCCCGGCCACGCCCAGCAGAAGCACCCAGCGGGCGCTTTTGACAGCGATCCCCCGTTGGGCGAGCGCGTCGGCCTCGCCGGCTACCTTGGGCGTCAGCACCAGGGCCGTGGCGCTGGCGACCTGGTTCAACATTTCGGCAAGCGTGGTAGCGAAGGCATACAGGCCCAGCGTCCGCGGGGCGACCAGCGCGGTCATCAGCAGCTGGTCCAGGCGCGTATTGGCGAGCGACGCGAGCGTTCCCAGGTGCGTGCGCACCCCGTACCGCAGCGTGCGGCGCAGTAGCGGCCCGTCCGGGCGCGCCCCGACGTAACCCTGCCGCACCAGGAACCAGACGATCAGGCCGACCGCGGTGTAGCCGCCCGCCCAGGTCGCTAAAATGGCGCTGGTCACGCTCAAAACGTGTGTGAGCCAGAAAAGAATCAGGCAGGCGGCGGTGACGAGCGGCGGGCAAGCCCGCACCAGGCTCACTCGGTCGAAGCGGTGGGTGCTCATCAACAGCGCCAGTCCGGCGTCCGCGAACACGGAAACGGGAAGCAGGAGCAGGCTGATCGTCAAAAGCGGGCGCTGCGCGTTCGTGAGAGGCAGAAAGCGCGGCAGCACCAGCGCCGCCCCGGCTCCGGCCAGCCCGCCCAGTATCAGCGCGGCACAAAGCGAGTTCGCCAGCAGCCGCCGCCGCGTTTGCGGCTCGGCTGCCCCGAAGTACAGGTTCGCGAAGTTCAGGCTCAGTCCCGCCCCCCACGACAACATCTGCGGCCACAGCAGGACCGGGACCATCAGCCCGCGTCCGGTCGGCCCCAGCGTGTGCGCCAGCAGCATGCCGGTGAGCAGGTTCACGGCCGTGACGCCGAACGTGGTCGCGCAGGTGAGTGCGGTATTACGAAGAAATGCCATAAAAAAGACACGCACCGTCGTCGCGGCGCGATTTACGACGGTTCGGCGTCCGTCCGGGTCGCAAAGGCGACGGCACGCAAACCTTGCAAAAAACCGCTGTTATACGCGCCGTACACGGGACTGGTGGGCTGCGCCGCAGTGCGTTTTTGAAAACAAAGAATCAGGTCCTCGCGCCATGCCGGCGCGAGCCGCGACAGCGTCATCAATCGCAGCGCCTCGGCCGCGCGTGCAACCGCCCGCGAATCGTTCCCGTGTCGGCGCGGTCCCGCCGTAAAATCACGGTACAAAACGTCGTTCACCGCGAAGCGATTCGCCCGCGCCAAGTCGCACAGCTGCCGGCTGCTGAACAGATTCACATGCGGGTAGCCCATCGTCTCGTCGCCCAGCGGGTCGTGGGTAAAGTCTATGCCGAGCAGATGCCGCAGCCGCATTTTGAAGCCGTGCAGGTTCGGCGTCGTGATGACAAGGCGTCCGCCGGGGGCGAGCACGCGGTGGAAAAAGCGCAAGATTTTGGGCGCGTGGATCGAAGGGATGTGCTCGATCACCTCTCCCAAAAGCACCCAGTCGAACGTTTCGCGGCGGGTTTCCCAGCCCGCAAGCGTGCCGTCCTCGTTCAACCGGTCCAGGTCCAAATCCACCACGTCGTGCCGCCCGGCCGGGAACAAGCCGCCGGCTTGCAGACTGGCTGCGGACGCCAGGCTTTTGCTTCCCCCGCGTTCTGAGCTGGTGATATGAAGGCGGTCGGCGCGGTCCAAGTGGAACAGCAGAAACGGCACGACGCCGTTAAGGAATCCAATGTTCAGCAGCCGCAGCGGAACGTCGGGGGTGTGACGCTCCAGCAGATCGAACACGGTGCGGATGCGCGGCAGCTCGTAAAAGGCAAGCAGGTTCCGCGCTTGCTGCGTCACCGGAAGGCACGCCAGCATCCGGTCCACGAGAGCGTCGTCATGCGCGCGCGCCGCCGCGCCGCCCGCGACAGGTCTGCCTGACTTTTTCGCGGACGGTTCGCTCACGGCCGGGAATCCGTCGCCGACGACGACGAAGCGTCTGCTTCTCGTTTGCCGTCCATGGAGGCGGCCCGGCGGCCCGGCTGGCTGCCGCTCGTGAGCAGGCGCAGGCCGCCCACAAGGCGCAGCCAGTACAGCTCGACGCCTACCTGCCGGCTCACACGCTTCAACGTTCGCCGGGCGCCCGTGCCCGACGGCTGGGGACGGGCGCGCACACGCGCCTCGATGGCGGTTTCGGCATCGGCGGCCAGGAGTTCGAGAGCGACATCCGGCAACCAGTGACGCGCTTTAGCAAGCTGGGCGTCCAGGGCGGATTCACTCGCCTGGGCCGACAGCGGCGGGACCAGCTCACCGACGCGGCTTGATAAGACCAAGTGTTCCTTGGCGAACAATTTTTGCCAGCGTTCCGAATAGCCGTGCGTGCGCCACAGTCCCACGTCCTTCGGGTAGTAGTACAGGTCCCCCAGCGCGAGCAGGCGAATCCACAGGTCCCAATCCTGCACCATCTCGTAGCGCGCGTCTAGGCCGCCGACCTTTTCGTAGGCACTGCGGCGCATGACAGTGAAGGGCACGAAGCAGCATAAGTAGGGTAACACGCGCGCGCGCAGGGCGTCCCCGCTGATCAGGGCGGGTAGCGGCCAGCGCGGCTTGGACCCGCTCGGCCCGCCGTCCGCTTCGTCGCTGAAGGTGCGGTGCCGGCCGGAAATCAGGACGGCCGACCCGGAAGCGTCGCGGCGCGCGGCTTCCAGGATCGCCGCGACGCCGCCGGGTGCCATCAGGTCGTCGGCGTGGAGCATCATGATCCACTCGCCCCGCCCGGCCGACAAACCGTGATGCCAGTTGCGCGTCCGGTTCTCGTAGTGTTCGGGCGTCCCGATGACCCGATAGGGGCACGGCAGAACGCGCTTGTCGGCGATCTCGCGGCTCCGATCGGTCGAGCGGTTGTCGCAAACGATCACCTCGACCAGGGCGCGGTCCGCCTCGCT
>Ga0136611_10002694_pt1 | contig 12399 bp, 13 predicted proteins | sample AntDrymUQ2232306_2_FD_106645 | JGI IMG/M metagenome (GOLD analysis project Ga0136611, IMG submission 106645) | Polar desert sand microbial communities from Dry Valleys, Antarctica - metaG UQ223 (23.06) | ecosystem: Environmental > Terrestrial > Soil > Desert | place: Antarctica: Dry Valley... | reverse complement strand
GATTTGAACCACGCCGCGCGCTTTGCTGATCATCGCAACCGGCGTTTGCGCGAAGCAGGCGCCCGCCATCAAACACAAAAGTACGCCCGAATAAAGGCGTACTTTTTGAGGGGAAATTTTCATGGTATCTTTTTGCGCCGCTTGGCCCAGCGATTGAAATCGCGGCTGTTGAGCCTTCGGCTCGGGTGCCCGCTTGCGGGCGGATCCACCTACGTGGACAAGACATTTGGTGTCCGCGCAGGCGGACACTCGGCGCGCAGCGCCCACCATCCGCGATTTCAATCGCTAGGCACGGCGTAAAACGCCGTTTTAATTCACAACAAGCGTTTCAATCGCTGGCCAAGCGGCGCACACGCTTGTTGAGTGGAATCTAACTCACAACAAGCGTTTCAATCGCCGGGCTATTCTTTCAACTGATTCGATACAAGCGCACCGGCGCGGTGCGGCCTTTGACCTGGGTTTCGTCGACAAATTGCCAGCCAAAATCGGGGCAAGCCTGCACGACTTCTTCGGTCACTAAAAGCGCGGCGTCGTATTTTCGCGTCGAGCTTTCAACGCGCGAGGCGATATTTACAGTATCGCCAATCGCCGTATAGTGAATTTTACCTTCCGCGCCCAGGTTGCCGACAACGGCCTCGCCGCAATGCACGCCGATGCCGACTTCAATCGGCGCCTGGCCATTTGCTTTACGCAGCTCGTTGCGCTCTCCGACCAAACGCACGAAATCGAGCGCTGCCAGAACCGAGTTTTGCACATCTTTTTCAAAGGTTTGCGAAACCGGCGCGCCGAACAGCGCCATCACCAGATCGCCGACATAGTTATCGGCGTAGGCGCCGCGTTTTTTCAAGGCGGCGACAAGCGGCTCGAAGTGCGCGTTGAGTTCGCTCATCAGCTTCGATGGATCGTTTTGCAGACTTTCGGCCAGCGCCGAATAGCCGCGAATATCGCAAAACAAAACCGCGATGCGCCGCATTTCGCCGCCCAGTTCGGGCATTTTTCCGCCCATTTGCTCCAATACTTCCGGCCCGACATAGGCGCCGAACGCATCGCGCACCAGTTTCAATTCGCGCGCCTGCTGCCATTGCCGCAATGCCACGCCCAGCCCGCAAGAAACCGGCGCCGCGATCAGGAACGCCGACGCCGGCCAATAACGCAAACCCGCAATTGCCAGTGGCGCGCGGGCCGAAAGCATCGCAAAAACAACCGCGCCGATAACGGCGATGGTGGTGAGTCCGATTCCCAACGGCGCGCTGCGAAGCGCCGCCAGGCAAAGCAGAAGCGCAATCAGAAAAACCGCGATGAACGTTTGCCACCGCGCCACGCTCGTTTCGTGCGAATGGCGCGGCGCCAGGCGCGAAATCGTGGCGGTCGCGTGCGCTAGAACTTCGACGCCGTACATCGGGCGCGGCAAATTCTGATATGCGTAAGGCGTTTGAAAAACGTCGTAAGAACGCGGATACGTCGCGCCGATGAATATTGTTTTCTCCGCCAGCATGGCCGCCAGAAACGGCTGTTGCAAATACGCGGCGGCGGGCGTGATCGGAATTGCGCCCGGCGCGCCGCGCCAATCAATCGGCGTGTTTTCACTTTTTAATCGCGCGCGCAAAATTTGGAAAGCACGCCGGTTTTCAGGCGTAATTTGCGCGTTTTGTGCGGCGCGCGCGGCGAGAAACGGCATCAGCGACAAGTTCTTTTCGCGCCGGATATTGCGTACGACGTTGTCGGAATCGGGATCGAAATTGACTGCTCCGGTCGCGGTCGCCGCGTCGCGAAAAAACGGCAAGACGCTTCCGTGCGCCGTCACGCCCGACAGGTTTTGTTTTTCATTCACGTCCACATCCGACAGGAAAATCGCGACGCCGCTTTTTTTCGCCTGGAGCAAGGCGTCGCGCAAAAGGCGGTCGGATTTTTCGTCGATTCGCGAATCGAGCCACACATCGAGAACGATAACTTTCGGTTTGCCAGTCGCGACGACTTCGACCAATTTCGCCAGCCTGTCGCGCGGCGCGAGATAGGCGTGCCGGCCCCGCATGAAATTTTCGTCAATGCCCAGAATCGTGAAGTTTGGGGGCGGCGCCGTTTTCGCGGTTGTGATGCCGATGTCGTAAATTTTGCCGTCGAACGGCGCCAGCGCGGTGCGCCCGAACATCGCCAGGACGGTGGCGAGAAACGCGAAAAGAAGGGCGGCGCGCGCGCGGTTTTTCATGAAAAATCGGGCCTGGAGAATCGAAAAAGTACGCCTGAATTTCAGTGTACTTTTACCCCGCGTGCGCTGCGAGTAAAATAAGATCGTTCGATTTTCGCTAAAGAGAGCCAAAGGCGAACGCACGGCGAGGCGCGCGCAAGGTTTGACATTGGAAACAAAGTGCGCCCGCCGAAAAAACCCGCGAGGTGTTTATGGCAGCAACGACGTATTACTTCACGTCCGAAAGCGTGACCGAAGGCCATCCCGACAAAATGGCCGACCAGATTTCCGATGCCGTCCTGGATGCAATGCTGCGCGACGACCCGACTTCGCGCGTCGCGTGCGAAACGTTTTTGACAACGGGCCTGGTTTTGGTCGCCGGCGAAATCACGACCAAAACCTATGTCGAGATTCCGCAGCTTGTCCGCAAAGTTATCAAGGACATCGGCTACACGCGCGCGAAATTCGGTTTCGATTACCTGACGACGGGCATCATGACGAGCATTCAGCAGCAGTCGGCGGACATCGCGCAAGGCGTCGATGAAAGCCAGGAAACGCGCGAAGGCAACGCCGACCCGTATGAAACGACAGGCGCCGGCGATCAGGGCATGATGTTCGGCTACGCGGCGCGCGAAACGCCTGAACTGATGCCGCTGCCGATTCAGATGGCGCACAAATTGTGCAAGCGCCTGGCGGAAGTCCGCAAAGACGGCTCGCTTTTGTATTTGCGTCCCGATGGAAAATCGCAGGTCACGGTGAAATACGAAAACAACGTTCCGATCGCGATTGATAAAGTTTTGATTTCGACGCAGCACCGCCCCGACGTGACGCAAGGCGAAATCCTCGCCGACTTGCGCGAGCAAGTCATCAAGCCCGCGCTGGGCGAATGGTTCAACGACCAGATCGAGATTTTCGTCAACCCGACGGGCCGTTTCGTGATCGGCGGCCCGCAAGGCGACACCGGTTTGACAGGTCGCAAAATCATCGTCGATACCTATGGCGGCGCGGGCCGTCACGGCGGCGGCGCGTTTAGCGGCAAAGACCCGACGAAAGTCGATCGCAGCGCGTGTTACATGATGCGCTATGTCGCGAAAAATATCGTGGCTGCGGGTTTGGCCGAACGTTGCGAAACTCAGGTCGCTTATGCGATTGGTAAAGCCGAGCCGCTTTCGGTTTTCGTCGATACCTACGGAACGGGCAAAGTCTCGGATGACGCGATTGTCAAAGCGATTTCCGATGTTTTCGACCTGCGCCCCAAAGCGATCATCGACCACCTGAACCTGCTGCGCCCGATTTACCGCAAGACCGCCGCCTACGGACATTTTGGCCGCGAAGACCCAGACTTTACATGGGAGAAGACGGACAAAGTTGAGGAACTGAAGAAGGCCGTCGGCGCGTAAGAGCAATTAGCTTTCAGCGAAGAGCAAACAGAAAAGTACGCCTGAGTTCAGGCGTACTTTTTATTTTAGGTAAGTCTTGTTAGCGGTGAGAAGCGAGATGTCGCTGTGTTGAAAATCGCCGTCGTGCGTGACGAGAACCAGGCCATGGCGCGCGCAGATTTCGAGAAGAAATTCGTCGTTCAAATCGCGCGCGTCATCTTCAAAGTTTTGCAGGCGAGAAAGCAGCGCGGACTTGTCGAAGTTGTCTTCAATGACGTTGCAAAAGTTTAAAAATTCCCTGGCACTTTGAGCGACTTGTGCCGCGAATCTTTGATAATCGCCGCTGCGCCGCCACGTTTTGAAATCCCTGTCAGCGCTGCTCAGTTCGCGAAGAAAACGATGCTCGTCGCGCAAAAGGCGATTGACAAATTCGGAAACAACAAAGGGATGAGTGAAAATCGCGCTTTGCGCCTGACGCGCGCGCCTGACCGCGCCGCCGTAAATCTTCAGGCTTTCCACATTGCCTTGCTTATGGGGATCGCTGCGGCAATCGTAAAGCGCAAGCCAAATGTTGGTATCGAAAAACAAGCGGTCTGCGGGCGCGAAGCGGTGCTGCACGATAAATGTAGCACGTGACATTCAGGCTGTTTCCAAAGCGCGCTGGCGGGCTTGCGAATAAGCTTCGGGATCGCGAGCGCGCAAAGCCAAGTCTTCGGCGACGAACGCGATGCGCGCGCCTTGTGCAAGGGAAATTTCGACCAATTCAAGTTGCGAATTCCGATGCGAAAGAGCTGAAAGGAAATCTTCAGCGCGCGTTCCAAGCAGGGCACGAATGAACGGAGTTGTCAACATCGAGACATCGGCAAAAGAAAGCGCAATGTGCCCGCCGCCCCGGAGAACTTCGTCCACAGTCTCGAAAACAAGCGTGCCGTCTTGTTCTTCGATGCATAGTTCGCTGGCGATAAGTTCGCTAATCGTGATGTCGCGGGTTTGCATGATAATGCTCCATTAGCGGAGAAAGTGCCTTTCATTTAAACCGAATGCAATGACTTGTTCAATGGGAAGTTGCCTCGCCGCGAGGAATTTCTTCGCGCGTATTGATTTCCAAATTGACGAAGCTGCCCGGAAACGGGTGGCGCAGCACGATTTTGTTTTCGCGTTGACCATGAATTTGCCAAAATCCGTGCCCCGACACAATTTGCAAGCGTCCGCCGTTGCTCGTGAAAAAATCTTTGAGAAACGCCAGGCCATAGCCGCCGTTTTCCAATCGTGTCGTATGGCCTTTTTGAGTCGCCCATTCGATAGCGCTTTCGTCACTCCATGTTCGCTGTGTTCGCGCTTCGATGTTGCGCCGAAACCCGACGCCTGTATCGGCAATGGTAAATGAAATATTTTCGCGGCCCGGAAAGAATTGTCCGCACGAAAAAATGCCGTTTTCGCTTTGCGAATGCGCACCGGCGTTGTCGAATATTTCGCAGATACTTTCGGCGAACGCAGTGCGCGTTTCGTGCGACATTTCCGGCAAGTCTTTGGACAGCAACTCGCGTTGCATGTAGGCTGCGAACACTTTGCGGTTTTCTTGCAAGGCGAAGCGCCGATAGGCGAGCGTGGTGCTGTAAGTGTCGTTCATTCGCCCACCGCCAAAGCGCGGGCCGAAATCGTTCTGGCTCCAAACTTTCAAGACTGGGCCTGGCACCCGGCCCAGATCAAAAGTGTTGTCGGCCTTTTCGATGTCATGCAGAATCGCACCAAACGGGGCGCACAAGTTCGCGTCGAAAAAAGCTAGGTGCCGTGCGTCAAAGACGATGTGCTCGTGCCACAATGGCATTGTCTGATGCGCCACGCCGGCAAGCCAGTTAAAACCCTTTTCGTCGCACTTAACATTTCGCGGATATAAAATCATCGTCGCGCGCATTCAATAACGGTTCCGCAAGTATAAACAAAAAAGTACGCCTGAATATAGGCGTACTTTTGTTTGCGCTTGCAGCTTTTTACTTCGCGGCAGCAGCGCGGCGCTTGCGGGCTTTGGCGAGCGTGGCCGCGGCTCCGTTGCGCGAGATCGCTTTGATCGCGCGCGTCGAGATTTTCATCTTGATAAAGCGGCCTTCTTCGGGCACCCAGACGCGCTTGCTTTGCAGGTTGGGCATCTGGCGGCGCTTGGTATGGCGCTGCGAGTGCGACACCAGGTTTCCCGAAAGCGGCCCTTTGCCGGTAATTTCACAACGATTAGCCATGACTCTCCTCCGATTGAACGGTCGCAGTCTAACAAATGCGGAGTGCGAAGTGCAAAGTGCGGAATTAAAACGCCGCGCTCGCGGCACTTTCCCTATACTTTCGGCATGAAACCGATTCCGATTCTTCTGGTCAGCGGGTTTTTGGGCGCGGGCAAAACCACGCTGATGCGCCGCCTGGTTTTTGACGCGCGCGAGCGCGGCCTGCGCGCGGCGGTTGTCGTCAACGAATTCGGCGCGCAGGATATTGACCGCACCTTTTGCGCGAGGCCAGCGCCGAGCTTTTGGCGAGCGTCGCCGGCGGTTGCGCGTGTTGTTCAGGACAAGATGAATTGCACTGGGCGCTGCTGGAAATCGGCGCGCGGCAAAGTGAGCGCCCCGATGTAATTTTGCTCGAAGCATCGGGCATGGCCGATCCCGTCACGCTGCTCGAAGTTTTGACTGCGCCGCAATTGTTGCCGCTCTTGCGCGTGGGCGCGTTGGTTTCGGTTATCAATGCTGATCCCAATCGCATCGGCGCGCCGTCGCAGCGCCAGATTCAGCTTTCCGACTGGATCGTTTTGAATCAGGCCGATTTGACTGACGAAGAAACTCTGGCGCGCGCCGAAATCGCGGTGCGAAAAGTGAATCCTCAGGCGCAACTGGTGTGCGCGACGCATTGCGAATTCGATTTACAATCGTTGTGGGAAACAGTCGAAAGTACGCCGGAATTGCGGCGTACTTTTGCTTCGGGCGAAAAGGCGCACGAAAAAGTGCAGCATCCCAGTGCGCAAACCGTTGTTTGCCCTCTTCCGCATCCGGTCGAGCGAGCGCGACTGGAAGCGGCGCTGCAAGGGCTGGGCGAAAACGTGTGGCGCGCCAAAGGATTCGTGCGACTGCGCGGCGAAAGCGAATTGTTCCTGGTGCAGTTCACGGGCGGCGCGGGCGGCGGAAGATACACGCTGGCGCCGTTTTATGGCGGCAGCGACGAGCCGCCGACTACGCTGGTTTTCATTGGCGCGAATCTCGACCGCCAAAGCCTGATGCGCGATTTCGCCGGAATCGGAAACCTGCTGGGCATGATGTGATTCTTGTCTGTAGGGGCGAAGCATTCGCGCTGTGATTTGAACTTCACGATTGTGACTTTACGGGCGAATGCTTCGCCCCTACGAGTCATGGAACCTGTAACAAAAAAGTACGCCCAGATTCGGGCGTACTTTTTTGCATTAGTGCTGGTCATTGAACTGCGGAACGTTGGGCGGCGCCGCCGGCGCGACGTTGTTGTCTTTGCTTTTGCGCGCTTTTTTAATCGACGCCATCAGCTCTTTCGACGGCGAGAACTTGTACTCATCTTCCAGCCTGTAGGAATTGGTGCGCGCGTAGAAATCGAGGCTGCTGCGCTCGCGGGCGCGCACCCACGCTTCGTAGGCTTTGTGCATCAACGCTTTTTTCTGCGCTGCATCGGTCACTTTGGCGGCCTGCATTTCGTACAATCTGGCTAGAAAATGCAAGCCGATTTCCTGCGTCGCGGTTTTTTCGTATTCGCGCGAGGCTTCGATCTGCGCTTGAATCGCGACGGGCGCGTCGCCGCGCAGTTCGAGAACTTTGACCAGAGTCGGAAAACCTTTCAGGTGATAGCGCGTGTCGGCGTTCATCACGCCCAGAATCGAATCGACGGCGTCCTGCAACTGGCCGGCTTTCATCATTTTCCAGGCCGGCACGTAGCGCGCCGAAAGCGAAATGTAAGCGCCCGTCGCGGTCGATTCGAGTTCCTGCACGCTTTCGCGCATTTGGTGCGCGGTTATCATGCGCTTCATGTCGGGAACCAGCGCCTCGATGCGCGCCTTGATGATCGGATCGGCTTCTTTGTAAATGTTGACGATCTGAACGTAACCCGCGCCGTTCGGGTCTTCCATGCCGCCGTATTTCGCCCAGTATTCGCCGCACGCGGCCAGAAGGGCTTCGGCGTTTGGCGCCAAAGGCTCGTCGGCTTCGCGCCCGCCGCCGGTTGTGGCCGCCTTGCCGCTTTGCTTGTCGCGGCGCGCGTTGGCGATGAGAATGCTGTAATTGCGGAGCGCCTTGTCCAGTTCGGGCATGTCTTCATAGATATGCCCGATGGTGTGCCCGGCGATGTCGGCGCCCTGCACGATGACTTTGTTCGGCTCGCCCGGCTTGGGGTTGGAAACCAGACGTTCCAGGTCGCGCGCGTCTTTTTGCGCGCGCGCCGTGCGCAGCAATTTGATCGTCGTTTCGTCGTACAAGCCGGCTTTGTAGCTGCGCGTCCAGGCTTGCTCGAACCACAGGCGATAGGTTTCGGGATTCATGATCGCGCCGCGCCGCAGATAATCCAAGCCGGCATCGACCGAGTGCTTTTGCGCGGCGCGGAACTGCGGCGAGTCTTTGACCACGCCTCTCAGGTCGCTGCGCTCGTGCAAATCGGCGTAAATGTTATAGGCCCAGTGCCAGCCCGCCGTGCTCCACGCGTCGATGAACTGCGGGTCGAGCGTGACGACGGCTTCCATCAATGGCATTTGCCGATCCGTCATGCCTTTGTGCCAGTATTCGTCGGATTTCATCCACAAAAGGTTCGCCACTTGGCTTTTGAAGCCCGAAGCCAGCCCGGCGATCATCATCGACGACATGATGTTGAAATTCAGCTTGGTTTCTTTGGCCATCGTCGGGTCGATGCTGCCCGACTGACCGGCCATCAAGCGGTCGAGCCAGACCAGCGACGGGCCGTATCGCTCGGTTTTTTTGGTGCCCGGCGCCAGATTTTCGTTATTGCGCATGCGCACGATGTCGGGCTGCGAAGCGTTGTAGCAAACCAGAAGCAGTGCGGCTAGAGCGATTGTGCCCCATTTCTTCGCTGTCATTTTTTCACCTCTCGAAAACAGGATGAAAAGATGAAGCAGGATAAGGCAAGATGAAGGAAAAGTACGCCCGAATTCCGGCGTACTTTTTCTTGTTCCCGATTATCCTGCCACTATCCTTTAAATCCTGTTTTTTTGTCAAAATTCGCGGTCGCTGAAAATAAGATGCGCGATGGCCAGCAAAACGGCGACGTAGATCAGGCCGCTGCCCATCGCTTTCCACATGTAATTGAAATTGATGCTAAGGTCGGTGACGAGGCGCTCGCGCACGTCGAAGCGGTCGAGGCGCGGCAGCATGTAATAAACGATGTTGACGACGCCCTGCAAGCCTTTGGACAAGTGCGCTTCTTCGCCGACGGCGCCGTCATTGCCCGACAAGTGTTCCCAGTACGAACTCATCTGGCCGCCGAAATAGGCCAGAAAGCAAAACACAATCGCCGTGATGTTGGAAACGATCAGCGACAGCATCAGCGCCAGTGACGCCATCACCATCAATTGCCCGAAATGCAAAACAAGAGCTTTGCCCATGTTCGCCAGGTCGAACATCAAGCCCGGACGCACCGAGTTTGGCGTCATCGCTCCGGCCAGGCCTTCGGCGTCGTGCCTGACTTTGAAAATCGCGTAGGCCAGCAAAAACAGGCTGCCCATGATCGCCAGGTTGACGATCATCGTCAGGCACAGGCCGAGATATTTGCCGATCAGAAATTCCAGCCGATCCACCGGCTTGGAAAGAATCGTGAAAATCGTGCGCCGCTCGATGTCGGGCGGCACCAGCGCGACGCCCAGAAAAATCGCCATCAAGAGCGTGATGATGATGATAAAACCGATGCCGAAATCGCGCAGATATTTTTCTTCGGTTCCGGTTTGCTGCCATGTAAACAGCGTCGAAAGCAGCAAGAGCACGACGCCAAAAGCGAGCATCGCCGTCATCCAGCGGCGGCGCAAGGCTTCCTGAAAAGTCGTCATCGCGATGACGCCCGCCGTCGGCGTGCAAAGCCACGTCAGGCCGCCCAAAATCAAGAAGCCAACCGCGTCGAGCGCCGTGCGGCTGTCGGCAAGGCCGGTTTCTTTCGAGCCGCTTTTCCAGCCGACCGTAAAATAGTAAATCGCTAAAAGTGCAATCAGGCCGAGAACGATGAACTGGCCGGTGCGCCATTGCAGCGGAACCGCGATGCGCTCGTCGCGCGCGCCGCCGCTTGCGCCGCTTGTTCCCATAACTGCGGGAGATGAACTCATAAAACCTCCAATGATGAATGATGAATGCAAAATGATGAATGCGGAATGGGAACGCTTCGCCAAAAGTACGCCCGTATTCAGGCGTACTTTCGGCCAACCTATTCATCATTCCGCATTCATCATTGGATACTACCGCCCGTCGCTGCGCACGCTGCGCACGAACACGTCTTCGAGCGTTTCGCTATGTCCTTTCACGTCCACGGTTTTGCCGCCGTGCGCGCGGATGAAATTCAGAATCTCGTCGAGCTGCTCCGAGCCGTCGGCGTGAAAGCGCGGCTGCCCGTTGTGCAGTTCGTGCGCGTAAATGTTGTCGGCGCTTTGCAATGCCGATTGGTCCAGGCCGGTCGCGTAGATTTCAAAACTCTGGCTGGGGCCGACCAGTTCGGGCACGGTGCCGAATTTCACCAGCCTGCCTTCGGACAAAATCGCCACGCGGTCGCAGATTTCCTGCACGTCAGCCAAAAGGTGCGAGCACAGCAAGACGGTTTTGCCCGCCGCGCGCACGCTGAGAATCGCGTCTTTCATCGAGCGCGCGCCAATCGGGTCGAGGCCTGTCGTCGGCTCGTCGAGAAACAAAAACTCCGGGTCGTTGATGAGCGCCTGCGCCAATCCCACGCGCTGCATCATGCCTTTGGAATACGTGCGAATCTGGCGCTTGCGGTCGGCGGGATTGAGGCCCACGGTATCGAGCAATTCGGCGGCGCGCGTGTCGCGCGTTTTGCGGTCGTAGCCGAACAGCTTGCCGTAGAAATCGAGCACTTCGTAGGCGTTGAGATGATCGTAAAAATAAGGCCCGTCGGGCAAAAATCCGATGCGCTTTTTGACCGCCACGTCGCGCGGCCCGCGACCGAAAATCTCGATGCTGCCGGCGCTTGGCTTAATCAGGCCGAGCAATAATTTGAGCGTCGTCGTTTTGCCCGAACCGTTGGGGCCGACCAGCCCGAAAATCTCGCCGCGCCGCACGTCGATGGTCAACGCTTCGAGCGCGGTTTTGCCCACGCGCGCAAACGCCGGACGATAAATTTTGCTGAGGTTCTGCGTTTGCAAAATCGTCTCTCCGCCCGTTGGCGAAGTTGGCAACGGTTCGGCTGGCGGAGATTCGTCCTCCGGCGGCGAAGTTTGCGACTGCTCGGAGCTTTGCTCCTGGGAGCTTTGCGGCTGCGATTGCAACTCGTCTGTTTGCGTCATCGCGTTCCTCCACGAAAACAAAGAATAAATGCGCTCTCCATTATAACAACGTGAAGATAATTCCTCCCGACGCGCCGCGGGAAAATGGGTTGCAAAATGGGTTGCAAGTGACAATCTCAAAGCGCCATTGGGATGCCTGCGAAAAATCGTTTTACCCCCTCTCGCGATTTGTGCTACACGAAAAGGACGCCTTTATTCGGGCGTACTTTTATTGGTCGCAAAGGCTTGTTTTATGAAGAAGATATTCATGCTCCTCGTTCTGTTTTCGATCTGCACGGTTTGCGATTGCGCGCACGGCGCGCCGATAAAGAAGGCGCCGATAAAGAAGGCGGCGCCCGAAGCCGCGCCGAACTTCGTCGCGCTTTACGTTTCGCGCGTACGAATCGCCGACCGCGACACGATGCACGAACTGGGAAAACTACTCGTTTCGTGGCAGCAATTCGACGATTTGCACAAATCAAAACGCAAGCGCGAAGATGATGAATCGCGCGAAAAGCAAATCGGCGCGTTGCGTTTGCAGATACGAAATCAAATTCCCATCGCGCGCCGCAACGCCGCCCGTTGGCGCGCGATTTCGCCGATTCCCGCCAGCCTGAAAAAAGCCGACGACCGCTTCATCGAAGCCAGTCTGGAAACTGAAAGCGCGCTCGATTTCTTGCTTTTGTATCTCGCAAGCGGCGCCGTCGAGTGGAAAAGTCAGGCGAACAAAGCCCTGCGAAAAAGCCTCGCCGACCGCGACGCCGCGCTGATGATTCTGGCGCAGCGGACGGATGGCGCGATTGCGAAAAAGGTTTATGTGCCGTGAAAAGTACGCCTGAATTAATGCGTACTTTTTGCGTTTACTGCTTATCAACCTACGAGTTCTACGCTGCTGAAATATAGCTCATCGTCGGTGTGAACAAAGATCGAATGGCCACCAAATAGGTCTCCGACGCTATAGCAAAGCCGGGCCGTGCCGTCTGCGTAAAGCATCATGGACTCAAGAGTCATACGCTCCATGAATGCCTTTTTGTCAATGCCTTTCCCCTGCCTCCAATTTTCGTTGTAGGTCTTCAATAAAGCGCCGGCAGCAAATCGACGCATCTCATTTTCTTTCTGTTGTACTCCTTCATAAATCTGTCTGGCATGAGTAACGACATTAATTGGCGTCACGTGCGGTTCGACATCATCGAAACTCACCATCACTTCAATCTGTCGTTCTGTGGAGAATTGGATGTTTGACTGATACCAGTTGTACTCTCCATTCCATTTCAGGGTTCCGAGTAACGTGTCGGTAATATATTGCGCTTGCATAAATGTCCTCTCATTCTATTTTTGCACACTTTCAAAAG
>Ga0136611_10002693_pt1 | contig 12399 bp, 9 predicted proteins | sample AntDrymUQ2232306_2_FD_106645 | JGI IMG/M metagenome (GOLD analysis project Ga0136611, IMG submission 106645) | Polar desert sand microbial communities from Dry Valleys, Antarctica - metaG UQ223 (23.06) | ecosystem: Environmental > Terrestrial > Soil > Desert | place: Antarctica: Dry Valley... | reverse complement strand
GTGGTAGGCGGCGCCGTGGTGGGCGGCGGTCGTGGCCTGGAGGTTGTCGGCGCCGGGGGTCGAGCGGTTGCCGGCGGTCGCCTCGTCGTTGCGGTGGCTCGGGTCGTTGTCCGGGTTACGCTGCTGGACCCCGTGGTCGTTGACCGCGCAGCGGGGATCGAGGTGGTTGTCGAGGTCTCGGGGCTCTCGGGGCTCTCGGGGCTTACGGGGGTCACGGGACTCTCGGGGGGCTCCGGAAGTTCCAGGGGCAACGAGGTGACGGTCGTCGTCACCTCGGTCGACGTGGTGGTGGTCTGCGGTGCGTCGGGGTTCGATCGGACGACGAGGAAGCCAACCAAGGCCAGGCCGATCAGGCCAGCTGCCCCGCCGCCGCCAACTGCGATGCGGGCGGCGAGGGGGAACTCGCCGAAGCGGTCCCGGCCCTTCTCCCATTGGTCCTGGTACAGGTCCGAGAGGTAGGGCCGTCTCTCCCATCTCCCCCACACCTCGTCCCGCCAGTCGCTCAGCCCCATCAGCGACGGGCTCCGGAAGTCGTCCGAGCCACCTGCACGACCGTACCTGGTATGGGCCCCGGGGTCTCGGCACCCCCCGCCGACAGGGCCCGCTCTGGAGCGTCACCCGTGCCCAAGGTGACCTCTGAACTCCCCTTGGTAGGAGGCTGCCGGCTTCTCTGGTCCTCTTTCTCACTCTTCGACATGGTGCCCTCCACGGCACCGTTCTCAGACACCCGGACATCAGCCCTGCCTCGCCCCGAGACAAGGTGCTCGAGGGCGGTTAGGCGCTCGTTCGTCGCGCTCAGACTACGCACGAGCGCCCGCTGGGCGAGGAGGTCGTCGGCAGCGCGTTTTGTAGCCTCGCTGACGCGTGCGTTCGTGGTAGCCAGCTCGCGCTCCAGATCCCGACGCAGTTCGCAGATCTCGGCCTTCGTCCCGTCGACCACCTCGGCGATGCAATCGAGTGCGGCGAGCGTGGTCCGTACGAGGGTGTTGGCCTCCCGTACCCAGGTACCGGCCTCCGCAGACCTTCCCGCTGCGTCTGCCGGGTGAGACGCTGGCGGGAGCGGTGCATCGGCCTGGGATTGCTCGTCGGCTTGCATCAACTGGGCGAACACCCGTTCTGCAATTGTTGCCGGATCTTCGTCGGCCGGAACACCCTGGATCCCGAAATCCGCACGCTCGGGGTCTTCTCCGGAACGTCCCGACGAACTGCCCTTCATCCCGACAGCCCAACACCGGGCGACACCGGCGACACGCTACCGGGTCGGGCCGGGAGCCTCACCGTTCGACCAGGACCCCGTCAGCTGGCGTTGCTGGCGGACCTCCACGAGTCTTGAGCGCGCGCTTCGACCTGCCGCCCGAGGGGTCACGGCGGCCGGCCGCGTAGGCGTAGCGGCCATAGCCGTACTCGGCGGCGCCCTTGGAGCCGTTGAGCACGGTGCCGCGCAGGGGTGCGTTGACCTGTCGCAGCAACTCGAGGGCGCGGACCAGCCCCCGGCGGGATGTCGTGCCCTCGCTGACCACCAGGAGGGTGGCGTCGCAGTAGGCCGCCAGGATCAAGGCATCGGTCACCGGCAGCAGCGGCGGGCAGTCCAGGATGACCACCTCGTACGCGCTCCGAAGCGCCTGGATGAGCGCTGCGGTCCCTTTGCCGCTCAGGAGCTCGGATGGGTCGGGCGGGATGGGTCCCGTGCGCAGGATGGCGAGATCGAGGTTCTCATGGCGCTCGACGGCCTCATGCAGCTTGGCATCGCCGACCAGGATCGAGGTGAGGCCCGGACCCGAGGGGGTGTGAGCCAGCTCATCGAGCCGTGGGCGCCGCAGGTCGCATCCGACGACGATCGTCCGGTCACCGGCTTGGGCGAGCGCCACCGCCAGGTTCATCGCTGTCAAGGTCTTCCCCTCCCCCGCGTTGGCGCTCGTGATCTGGAGCACGCAGCAGCCATCCTCAACGCGGAGGAACTTCACCGAGGTTCGCAAGGTTCGGAAGGCCTCGGCCGCCGGCGAGGTGTGCTGGCTGAGCGTCACCACCTCACTGGAAGGCTCCCTCCGTCTCGTACGGAAGCGGGGGATGACCCCGAGCGTGGGCAGCTTGCTCTCGGTCTCCAGAGTCGCCCTGTCCCGCAGCGTGTCGTCGAGGTGGTCGCGGGCCAGGGCCAGACCTACGCCGAGAAGGGCACCTATCATGAGACCCAGAACACCGTTGCGCAGTGGCTTGGGGGAAACCGGGCTGCTCGGGACGGTGGCTGGTGCCAAGAGGCGCAGCTCCCCGGCCTGACGGATCCCCGCTGACAACAGAACCTTGTCGAGTTGGTCCTGGTAAAAGGCGAGTTGGCTCTGCAGGCTTGTCAGCTGGGGGTTCAGCTCCTCGAACTTGACGTTGCGCTGGCGCTGGAGATCGGCGACCTGCGCGAGCTGGGCCACCTGCGCCGGTGACACGGTCGTCAAGGGGTTTCGAACGCTTACCCCGGCGGGAGTGGCCGCAGCGATCCTGGCGTCAAGGTCGACGAGGGGGGCTGAGACCTCGGTCACCCGCTTCCGAAGCTCGTCGACCTTTACGCGGACGGCGTTGCCGGTCTCGAGCAGGGCGGCCACCTGCTGCTGCGGGCGGAACTTGAGGTAGGTGTCGACGTAGGTGTTGACCAACCTCGACACCTCCTCGGGATCTCGCCCGCTGACCGACACACTGATGACGTCGGCATCGTTGGCATCGACCGCGCCCTTCACCATCGAGACTTCTAGTGGTCCCTTGTAGACCTCGGCCACGGCTTCACGCACCTTGGTCGACTCGAGTTGGCGCACCTCGTTGTTGAGCTGCCGTTCGGCCGTTGGGCCGTTGTTGGCGCCATCTGCGACCGGATCTACCGACTGAGCCTCGAGCAGCACCTGGGCACTGGCCTGGTAAGTCGGTGACTGCCGAGCGGAGAGACCCACGGTGACCGCGGTGATGACGAAGGCCACCAGCACCACCAGCCCCTTCCGGCGCCGGAGGATCGTGAGGTACTGGCGCAGGTCGGGGGCTGCGTCATCGTCCACGAAGATCGAAGGCTACAGGGCCGCTGAAGGCGGCGATCCCACGGCTTCGCGACAAGGCGCTATGGAGCTGCGTGGGGCGAGAAAGGCAGGGCGGCTCAAGCCGAGCCGAGCTCCTTGCGGACCAGGCCGATGACCCTGTCCTGGTCGGCGGCCGAGAGCGACGAGCCGCTGGGAAGGCACAGCCCAGTGCGAAAGAGTCGCTCGCTGGTCCCGTCCACCCGCGCCGGACAGCTGGCGAAGACCGGCTGCAGGTGCATGGGCTTCCACGCCGGGCGGGCCTCGATGTTCTCGGCCTCCAAGACGAGGCGGAGGCGCTCGGGTGTGGCGGCTGCCAGCGCCGGGTCGAGGGTGAGGCAGGTCAGCCAGCGGTTCGGCTGCTGCCCAGGGGCCGCGGGTTGGAAGCCCACGCCTGGCAGCTCGGCCAGGCCCTCCTGGTAGCGGGCGTGGATCGTCCGGCGACGCTGCACCCGCTCACCCAGGCCGGACAGCTGCGCCCGGCCGACGGCGGCCAAGAGGTTGGAGAGCCGGTAGTTGTAGCCCACCTCCACGTGCTCATAGTGGGCACCGGCCTCCCGGGCCTGGGTTGCCAGGTGGCGGGTTCGGCGGGCCAGGCGCTCGTCGTCGGTGACGAGCATCCCTCCACCCGAGGTGGTGATGATCTTGTTGCCGTTGAACGAGAACACCGCTGCGGCCCCGAAGGAGCCGGCCGGCCGGTTCCGGTACGAGGCGCCGAGCGACTCGGCAGCGTCCTCGATCACGGGCACGCCGTGCTCGGCGCAGAGGGGCAGGATGCGGCCGTAGTCAGCGCACTGGCCGTAGAGGTCGACGACGACCACCGCCGCCGGCAGGCGGCCGGCACGGGCCCGCTGCTCGAGCTCGTCACCCAGGAGGTCCGGTGACATGTTCCAGGTCTCCTCCTCGCTGTCCACCAGCACGGGCCGAGCCCCGCAGTAGGTGATGGCGTTGGCCGACGCCGCGAAGGTGAAGGTGGAGCAGATCACGTCGTCGCCGGCGCCAGCGCCCAGCTCCTTCAGCGCCAGGTGCAGCGCTGCCGTCCCACTGGCCAGCCCCACCCCGTGGCCGCGGCCCCCGACGGCGGCCACCTCAACCTCGAACGCGTCGAGGTCGGGCCCGACCGGCGCCACCCAACCCGAGCGGAATGCGGCGTCGAGGGCGAGGCGCTCCGGCTCACCCACATCGGGTGGCGAGAGGTACAGCCTCGTCACCGGGGTCGTGCCTCGTCAGGGGACGCTGCTGAAGGCCGGAGCTCGGCCATCGTGACGTGGCCCTCGGCGCTGATCCCCGCACGGGCGAGCACCTGCCCGATGGTGCGGACCAGGATCCGCAGGTCGAGAGCCAACGAGCAGGTCTCGACGTAGCGGACATCGAGCTCGAGCCGGTCGTCCCACGAGAGGCGGTTGCGCCCGTTGACCTGGGCCAGCCCGGTGATCCCCGGCCGCACCTCATGGCGCCGCGCCTCCCGCTCGGTGTAGCGGGGCAGGTAGCTGACCGGCAGGGGCCGGGGTCCCACCAGACTCATCTCCCCTCGTACCACGTTCCACAGCTCAGGCAGCTCATCCAAGCTGCTGGCCCGCAGGAACCGCCCGAACGCCGTGAGGCGCTCGTGGTCAGGGAGTAGCGCATTGTCGGGTCCGACCGCAGCGGTCATAGAGCGGAACTTCACGATCCGGAAAGGTCTCCCGTTCTGTCCGGCGCGCTGCTGGCCGAACAGCACCGGCGAGCCGTGGATGACCCGGACGAGGGATGCCAGCGCGATCATGACCGGCGAGAGGACCACGAGGGCGGTGCTCGCGACGGCGAGATCGATCGATCGCTTGATCCGGTCCCCGCCCCCTCCCATCCTGGGGAAGAACCTACGGCACCTTTGGGTCGGCCCCGGGCGGCGGGTAGCGTGCGACCACGTGCCCATCTCCCGTCTGGTCCTGCTCGGGGCTGGCGGCCACGCCAGCGACGTGCTGGGGGTGGTCGAGGCGCTGAACGAGCGAACGCCGACCTTCGAGCTGGTGGGCCTCCTCGACGACCGACCGCTCGTCGACACCGCCCGCTTCGCAGGCCGCCAGGTAAGCCTCCTGGGCGGGCTCGATCGCCTGGTGGAGCTGGACGCTTGCTGGATCGCCGCCGTTGGCTGGCCTGCCACCCGCCGTCACATCGTTGACCGGGCGCTCGCCACCGGTTGCCCGATCGCCACCTTGGTCAGCCCCGCTGCAGACATCGGTGCCGGCGTCGACGTCGGGGTCGGGGTGGTGGTCATGGGGTCAGCGCGGCTCTCGCCGTGCTCGCAGGTCGGCGACCACGCCCTGGTCAGCTACTTGGCTGGCGTCGGCCACGACGCCACCATCGGCAGTGGCACCTCGGTGATGCCCGGGGCCATGGTGAGCGGCGGCGTCGAAGTCGGCGCCGGCGTGCTGGTCGGGAGCAACGCCACGATCCTCGAGGGAATCAGGGTCGGGGACGGGGCCACGATCGGGGCCGGCGCGGTGGTTCTGACGAATGTGGCGGCTGGGGCCACGGTGGTGGGCGTACCCGCGCGTCCGGTGGCGCGGCCGATCGCCACCCCCGACGACCAGCGATGAGATCGGCCCTGCGTGATGTCAAGGCCCTCGGGTGGAGCGCGCCCCTCCGAGCTGCGTACGAGGCTTCCAAGCGCCTCGGCGGCCACCGGGTTCTCTTCGGCCTCTGCGCCCGGCGAGGACGGGTCCGCACCTTCGCCCCACCGCTGGCCCTGCCGTCGACCGAGGGAGTCCCGGGGGAGGCGGCAACCCGGGCCGTCTCTGCCGCAGCCGAGATCGCGGCAGGTTCGGTGTTGCTGTTCGGCCGCCTGGTCGAGATCGGGACGACTCCTCGCTGGCACGAAGCCATCGACGGGCCCGGAACGTGGCCGGGCGGGCCGTGGTGGCAGATCGACATCCGGGGACCCGGCCGCCTGGCCGATGTGAAGTGGGCGTGGGAGCTGGGCCGGGCCCGGCACATTGCTGTTCTGGCCCGGGCGGTGGCGGTCAGCGGCGGCGGGGACCTGACCCCCGCATTGGTTCGCCACGTCACCTCGTGGCTCGACCAGAGCCCGCCGGAGCAGGGCGTCCACTGGTACTCGAACCTCGAGATCGCGCTGCGGACCGTCGTGTGGGCCGAGGTCCTCGCGCGGACCGGGGAAATCCTCCCCGCCGAATCGGCCAGAGCGTTGGAGCGCCACCTCGACCGCTGCGCTGCCCATCTCCTGGCCGACCTGCCATACACGATCAGCACGATGCGCAACAACCACCTCCTTGGCGACGCGCTCGGGATGCGGCTGCTCGGGTGCGGGCTGCGGCCGGCGGGCCATGGATCGTCGATGATCGGCGGCCTGGCCCGCCGGATCTTCGACATCCAGGCGGGCAGGCACTTCCGCCCCGACGGCTCGATGATCGAGGACTCCTTGTCCTACCACCGGTTCGTGCTGGAGATGCTGGTGGTGGAACGCCTGCTCGAGCCGTCGGCGCCAGCGCGTCCGGCGCTTGCGGCTTCGGCCCAGTTTCTCGCCCGGCTCGGAGCCCTCGAGGGGCCCGTCCCCCACTACGGCGACTGGGACGAGGGACGGATGCTGGTGAGCACCCAGGATCCGGCCGACCTGGCGGGAAGTGTGCGCTGCGCCCTGGCTGTGGCGGGATCGGGGGCGCCGCCGACGTGGCGCGAGCAGCACGACGAGTGTGCTTGGTACGCCGCCGAGGGGTCGCCGGTGGAACCCGAGCCTGCCGAGCGCAACGGACATGACGTGGGCGGTTGCATCGCCCGGGCGGCTCGGGGGGAGGTCGTGGTCTGGTTGAAGGCGGGCAGCGGCCCGTCCCACGGCCACGCCGACCTCCTCTCCACCCCGGTGCTCTGGGACGGTCAGTGGGCAGTCGGAGACCCGGGGACCGGCACCTACAACGGCCCTCTCGAGCAGCGGAACCACTTCCGCACTTCTGTGGCCCACAACGTGCTCCGGGTTGGGGGCGAAGACCAGCTCGGCCCCCACCGTGCCTTCCGCTGGGAGCGTTCGGCCTCCGGCTCGGTGGGCGCCCCCCGTTCCATCGATGGCTGGCTGCTCCTGTGGGGCGTGCACGACGCCTACCGCTTCCTCCAGCCGGCCCGTCGCGTCCTGCGGATCGTTGCCCTCCGGGCCGGCGCGGTCGTGGTGGCCGACTGGGTGGAGGGGCCTGCGGTCGAGGCAAGCCTGTCACTCCCCCTCGGTCCCGGCTGCGTCTGGCACGCCGGCACGTCCGAGGTCGCCTTGCCAGGTGGCCGCCGGCTGGGCCTCGCCACGCCCGTTCCCGTCAGCGTCCGATGCGGGGAGCATGCGCCGTTCGACGGGTGGTGGAGCCCGACCTACGGCGCGATGGAACCGTCTCCCCGGCTGGAGCTGAAGCACGATGGCGTCGGCCCGCTGTGGTGGGGCCTGACGGACGGGTCCTTCCCAGACGTCCGGGTGGAGGGCGACCGGTTGTTGGTGGACGGGGTGACCCTGGGCTGCACCTGGGGCGAGGGCACGGCCACCCTCCATGCGCAGGGTGTCTCGACGACAGAAGCGACCGTGGCGCTGTGAGCCCTGCTCCGCCCGGCCGATGCCGACGTGTCTTGGTGCTGAACCACTTCGCCGTGCCGCGGGCGGCACCGGGCGGCACCCGTCACGTTGAGCTGTTCGGGCGGCTCCAGGGATGGGACCCGCTCATCCTGGCCTCGAACCGAAACCTCCTCACGCGGACCGTGGAGGCTCGCGGCGAGGGCGTGCGCAGCGTGTGGACCACGCCCTACTCACCCGGCGGCGCATCCCGCGTCATGAACTGGGCCTCGTACGCAGCCTCCGCTTTTGCAGCGGGCAGCCGGGAGCCCACCGATCTCGTCTATGCATCCTCCCCACACCTGCTGGCCGTCCTGGCCGGTTGGGCCCTCGCCCGCCTCAAGCGGGTGCCCCTCATCGTCGAGGTACGCGACCTGTGGCCGCAGGTCCTGGTCGACATGGGCCAGCTCGCACCGCGGTCTCCGCTGTTTCGCATCTTGAAGCAGCTCGAGCGGTTCCTGTACCGCCACGCCGACGCCATCGTGGTGCTGGCGGAGGGCAACCGCGCGTCCGTCGTGGCGGACGGGGCCCGAGCCGACGATGTCGTTTTCCTGCCCAACAGCGCTGAGCCGAGCGACTTCGACATGGATGAGGACCGGGCCACCTTGCGGGCCCGGTTCGGCATGGAGGGGTTCGTCTTCCTGTACGCCGGCGCCCACGGCCAGGCCAACGGGCTGCAGCTGGTCCTCGATGCCGCCGCCGAGCTGAAGACGACGGAGCCGGAGGCCCGCTTCTGGCTCGTGGGCGACGGCCTTGTCAAGCAGGATCTGGTCCAGGAGGCGGCGCGACGGGGGTTGGGGAACGTGGTCTTCTTGGACCCCGTGCCGAAGCAGGACATGCCGGCGCTGCTCGCGGCAGCCGACGTCGGCCTCCACGTGCTCGCCGACGTGCCTCTCTTCCGCCACGGGGTCAGCCCCAACAAGCTCTTCGACTACATGGCCGCCGGCCGGCCAGTCCTCACCAACACACCAGGCGAGGTGGGGGATCTTGTCTCCTCCGTCGGTGCTGGCGTGGCCGTCGAGCCCACGGCTCTGGCCGCTGGGGCCCGGGCGCTGGTGAAGATGGACGAGGCCGAGCGTTCCGAGCGGGGCGGCGCCGGCCGTCGGTTCATGGCCGCCAACCGGTCCCGGACCGTCATCTCCCGGGATCTGGAGGCGCTCCTGGATCGGGTGGCCGCCCGCCGAAGAGCCGCCAAGGGGGGCAGGTCGTGACGCCAGCCAGGTGCCGGTCGAGGATGCGCTACCGTGCGAGCCAGGGCCTTCGGCGCCCCGCCGACAGCGATCGCGACTCCTCCCCGCAGGAGGCTCCTCCGCGATGTCCTTCCTGACCCGCTCAGAGCGCAGGCCCCGGATCCTGGGCTCTGGCGATGGGCCGCCTGACGACAGTGTCGGGGGGTTGCGTCGCCTCGAGAGCAGCCGCCGCGGTCCGCCGTGGCTGTGGGATGTGCAGCGCCAAGATCACCATGAGGGGCAGCATCTGGACGAGGAGGAAGAATGGGATCGAGATCAGGCCGTCCCGGTAGATCTGGATGAGGTTGCACGACAGGACCAGGAAACCGAAACGAGCGACTGATTTGTAGGGCCGTCGATATGCAGCCTCGTACAGGCGTGCGCTCAGCCGTGCGAACAAGAACATCAGGAGAATCAGACCGGGCAATCGGAAGTTCAGGTAGAGGTCGCCCGGCAGGGTTGTGACCGCACCGATTTTGTCAAGTGGACGGGAGGGCTTGGAGATCTCTTGCAGGTAGTCCGCAAGACCGGGCTTGTTCTCCCAGAGTACCCGTGGGATCGGAAGGACAAGGAAGTTGAGGTAGGGACGCCCGAGAAAGACCTTCCCCGATTGGTCGGTTAGGCTGAGGCTGACGGCGAGTTCATCCAGGAGGACCTGATCGCCAGACCGACCCACGACTGCGTCCCCGATGCTCGCCTGCACTAGGGACCCGATGTTACCGAAATCCTCTCCCGTCTGAACGGAGCGACCGATCTGTTTCAGCGGGAAGAAGATGAGCGCCGCTGCGACGAGTCCGACTGCGACCCCGAGGCTCGGCCACTTCCTTCCCTTGCGGTCCAGATAGATCTGGGCCAGGAGAACGAGCGGCACGATGAGACGGAACCGCCCGTAGCCTTGGAGGGCAACGACGCCCAAGTACAGGAGGAGCGGCACAAGGAAGCGGCTCTTGAACCCGCGGCAGTAGATCAATGCGATGAGCATGAGCCCCGGCCACGTCAGCGCCAACGTGACGGACGAGGTCGTAGAGTCGTTCTTGGCCACGCCTGGAATGAAGCCGTAGAGGGCGAAGACCAACACCCCGAGAGGCAACGCCACCACCGCCACCGCGTACACGTACATCGTGCGCAGAGGACGCCAGTTGCCCTCCCGCATCACCGGGCCTTTAGAGGCCATCCTCGTCTTCGCCGACACCCAGCCGACCGTCGCGGCGATCAGGGCCAGATCTGCGTAGAGGACGGCGCGGACGATCTCCTCCGGCCGCACGACCTCGTAACCACTCAGACCGGACAGGAACGGTGGGGCTCCATTAGCCAGCCCCTGGGCCCGTGCCGTCACGACCAGTGCGTGGAAGAGCAGGTAGAGCACCGCAGGATGGGTATGGCTGGTGCCGCCCCTCGTCAGGATCAACCCTGCGCAGGCGCAGAGCACGATCAGGTCGACGACGACGACCGTGCTCAGGTCCACCAGCGCACCCGCGTCATCAGGTTTTGACGCAGGCCACTGCGAAGCCATCGACCATCCGGAGGCCGGCTGCGTCGAGCAGACGCCGGAACGAGCGTTGCGTGACGAACTGGATGTGCCCCGCCTTATTGGGCACACGCGGCTTCCGGAGTACGGGACGCTGGAGGACGAGGTCCTCGAGGATCACACCGGTGCCACATCCGAACTCCAACAGCTTCCCCGGCACCCGTGCTCCGAGCAGCCGCTGGATCGAGCTGACTTTGTGCCTTGCACCTCGGCGCAGCCAAGCAGCCTCAGCGGCGAGGTCGGCCCTGTACAACTCGGCATAGACCTCTCGACCGGGGCCCGCGCCAGAGGGGCTGCTCACCCGCCAAACCCTAGCGGCCACACCGATGCCGACCGAACCCGGGGCTCCCGGACGGCGAGGTTTTCTCGCCTCCACATACAGACTCTCCTCCTCGCGTTCGCTGAGGTCGAGGGCTCCCGGGTCGCGGATCGAGGTCTCGCCCGCGAGCACGGCGGCGGGCGCTTCGTAGCCGAGCTCGAGCAACGGCGGCAGACCGGGCGGAGGGGGAGCGTCCCGCGTCCAGGCGCCTCGACTCGCTGACCGCGTTGAGGCTTCCTGCGGCATTCGTCGTCTTCGGGTCTGCACGCAACCGCGGATCACCAGACAGGCATGTTCCACCCACTGTTCGGGCATGGAGGCACCGGGGTCTCCTGCTTCTCTCCTCAGCGGGGGGGTTCGTGCTCGCCTGGTCGCAGCGGCCGGACGACTCGGTTCGAGGCTTCTACCGGCGCCGGTGCGCGCGAGTCAGGCCGTCTGATGCCCTCACTTGGGCGGCGGGCCGGGCTCGCCCACCTCGAAGGCACGATCAAATGATCGGGCGGCTTGGAGAGCGGACAGGAACACCACGACATGGATACGGGTCGTGTCCCGAAGCGGGCCCCTGCGTGGTTCCCACCCAGAAAACGATGGACGCTGTCAGTGAGGCCCACTAAGGTCGTTTCCAGGCGCCCATCGGCGGGCGCGGCGGCGGCAACCGATCCTGCGGGGGAAGAGGGCTTGAAGCACGTTCACAGCACGTACACCGCCCTCGTGGTCCACCGTCGCCTGGTGAACGTGCTGGGTGACAGTGCGGCGTGGGCAGCCGCCCTGGTGCTGGCCCTGCTCTCGCGCTATGACCTCAACGTCCCTGCCGCCGACATCGGTGGTGTCCTGGTGCTGGTGCCGCTGGCCCTGACGATCCAGTTCCTGGTGGGCATCAACGACGGCCTCTACGTGGGGCGGTGGAGCCTGGGCAGCTTCGAGGAGGTGGCGGCCCTCACCCGCACGATCGTCGTCACGGCCGCCGTCCTCGCCGTGGTCAACCTGCCCTTCCGGCTGGTGCCGATCAGCGTGCCGCTGGCCGCGCCGGTTCTGGCCCTCGCCGTCATGGGCGGGGCCCGCTACGCCTGGCGCCTCCGCCGCGAGCAGCGCCGGCGCCCCTCGCAGGAAGCCCAGTCCCTGCTGGTGTACGGCGCCGGTGAGGCGGCCGCCCAGGTGGTCACCAGCCTGGTGCGGAACGCGGAGAGCCCCTACCGGCCCGTCGGCCTGCTCGACGACGACGTGCGCAAGCAGAACCTGAAGCTGCGCGGGGTGCCCGTGCTCGGCACCGGCGAGCAGCTGGCCGAGGTGGCCGAGCGCACCGGCGCCACAGCCCTCCTGCTGGCCATCCCCAGCGCCGACGCCGCCCTGGTCCGCGAGGTGTCGGCCCTCTGCCTGCACCAACACCTCGACTTCCGGGTGCTCCCCTCCACCGCCGAGCTGCTCGCCGGTCGGGCCGATGCCACCGACATCCGCCCGGTCACCGAGGCCGACCTCCTCGGCCGCCGCGAGATCACCACCGACCTCGGCTCCATCGCCCACTACCTCACCGGCAAGCGGGTGCTGGTCACCGGTGCGGGCGGCTCGATCGGCTCCGAGCTGTGCCGCCAGCTGAAGCACCTGGGGCCCGAGCGGCTGCTGATGCTCGACCGCTGCGAGTCGGCGCTGCACGCCGTCCAGCTATCCATCGAGGGCCGGGCGCTGCTCGACGGTGACCT
>Ga0136611_10002692_pt1 | contig 12399 bp, 14 predicted proteins | sample AntDrymUQ2232306_2_FD_106645 | JGI IMG/M metagenome (GOLD analysis project Ga0136611, IMG submission 106645) | Polar desert sand microbial communities from Dry Valleys, Antarctica - metaG UQ223 (23.06) | ecosystem: Environmental > Terrestrial > Soil > Desert | place: Antarctica: Dry Valley... | reverse complement strand
TCGAATGATCATTCTGTTTTCCTTCCGCAGCGCGCAATCTGGCCCCGAAAACCAGAGGATGCAAGCGTGATGCCAACAGTGGCTACCGACTTGAAACCGCATTCGTTCGCGTGAGATTCAAGGCAGGGCGATTGCATCTTATTGAGTAAGTAGACGCAGCAGGTAGCGCTCATCCCACCCAGCTTTGAGCCGTTTCGCTTTCGTGCCTGCCTTGGTTGTCAGGTCCTGTCGGAGGAGGTTGAGCGCGATGCGCCGGAGCGTGGCGATGTTCTCCGCCCCGTGATCGACCCGTACGCGGCTGGCATCTTCGCGAAAGGCCACATCCAGAATCCAGTGCTGTCCGTTCTCAATACGCCAGTGTCCACGCGCTGCTGCCGCGAACGTTCCCACGTCCCCGTCCAGGCTCGACAGATAGTAGCCAGTCTCAACGCTCGTTCCGCGCGCCGTCACCCGCTCGCGACGGACCACGCCGACACTCGCCAGCCCCGGCCAGCGTCCGTCCGGATTGAGATACGCCAGCAACGCGGGATCGGTCGTCGTGCAATAGCGGCGGGTTTCATAGCGACCATGCTCGGTGTCGATCGTCTCCAGGAACTGATGGACGCTCTGCTGCCAGTTTGCCTGCTCGGCCTCCGCCACCCAGGTTCCGACTGCCGCATGCGTGTCGGGCTGGTTCCGTTTGAGACGCAGCACATAGTCAGCACCGCCGTCGAGGATCGTCTGGGCGGTGTGCGTCTGACAATGCATGGCATCGGCCGTCACGATGCTGCCACGCAGATCGAGCAGCTGGAGCATCGTTGGGACGGCGGCAATCTCGTTGCTGTCAGGGGCGACGCTGACCTGCCCAAGGACAAGCCGGGCGTTGGTCGCGAAGGCACTGACGAGCAGGCGTGGGGTCTCGCCCGTGTCATGGGCTCCACACAGCGCTTTGCCATCCAGCGCCACGACCTCATGCGCCAGATCAGGCAACACCGAGCGCACCAGGGACATGAAACCGCGTACGAACGCGTCTGGATCGAGGCGGGCAAAGACGCGATCGAACGTGTCATGCGAGGGGATACCACCGGGCAAGGCGAGAAACGAGGCGAACCACTCCTGTTTGGAGGTCCCAAACAACTCAACTTCGACCCAGGAATCGGCACCACACAACACCGCACAGGTGGCGATCGTGATAATGTCGAGCAGGTCGTGGGCACGGGTGCGTTCGACGCGTGGATCAGGCAGGTCAGCAAAGTGCTCGTGGATAGTCAGATGCAGCGGCTGAGACATAGGGGACCTCCCAATGACGATGATGACGGTCACGTCACGGGAGTATCGCGTGTCAGTCCGTCACTGCCTACTGCCCTCATTTAGATGCAATCGCCCTGCCCCAACACGCCAGGAGAGCATATTCGCGTCGAGGGCCGTGTGCTGGACGGAGCCGGTGTCAGCGTGCCAGACGCGGTGATTGAGATCTGGCAGGCGAACAGCGTCGGCCGCTATCACCATCCCGCAGACATCCCAGGCCCAGGGCTGGACAATGGCTTCACCGGCTTCGCGCGCTCGGAGACCGACGAGGTCGGGCGTTTCTTCTTTCAAACGGTCAAGCCCGGTCCCGTACCGTTTGACGGTGAGCGGATGCAGGCACCGCACATCTCCGTGACCGTCCTCGCACGCGGCCTGCTCAACCATTTGATGACACGCATCTATTTTCAGGATGAGGCGACCAACGCCGCCGACCCGATTCTGGCACTCGTCCCAACGGAGCGACGGGCGACCTTGCTCGCGCGACGTGACGGGGACGAGGAGGCGGTGTATCGGTTCGAGATCGTCCTGCAGGGAGATGGTGAAACGGTGTTCTTCAATCCCACAGGACGCCTGACTTGAGTCCATGCTCGGGGGAGCCATGATCGACCCGGCCGCGACGTTGTTCACGACATCGGAGATGACCGCGCTCTTCTCCGCCGAGGAGCATGTTCGCGGGATGCTCGCATTCGAGGCAGCGCTGGCGCGGGCGCAGACGCGGGCTGGCATCATCCCGAGCGCAGCGGCGGACGCGATTGCGCGGGCGTGTCGCATTGAGGCGTTCAATGTGACCGAGCTGTATCACAAGGCGGCACTGGCGGGAACGCCCGCGATTCCGCTCGTGCGGATGCTCACCGCGCTCGTCGATGAGGACGCACGCCGCTACGTCCACTGGGGCGCGACGAGCCAGGATGTCATCGACACCGCGCTGGTGCTCCAGATGCGACATGGCCTCGCGTTGCTCATCCAACGACTGCTTTCGGTCGGCGAAGCCTGCGCCACTCATGCGGAGCGGCATCGACGAACACCGATGGCGGGCCGTACGCTGCTCCAGCAGGCTGCGCCGATCAACTTCGGGCTCAAGGCGGCGCGCTGGCTAGGGCTGGTCACGCGGCAGATTCAGCGCCTGCAAGAGGTCCGCGATCGCATCTCCGTCATTCAGTTCGGCGGCGCGGTTGGGACGCTCGCCGCGCTGGGAGACGACGGAGAACGTGTCGCTGAACTGCTGGCTGAGGAACTGGGGCTGGCAGTGCCCGACCTGCCCTGGCATGCCGAACGCGACCGCATTGCGGAGATGGGTGCGGCGTTGGCCGTCACTGCTGGGTCGATGGGGAAGATCGCCAACGATATCGTGCTGCTGGCGCAGACCGAAGTCGGCGAAGTTGCGGAAGCAGCGGCTCCAGGCAAGGGCGGTTCGTCCGCGCTGCCGCATAAACAGAATCCTGTCGATGCCATGTTTGCGCTGGCCGCCGCGAAATTGGCGGTCGGGATCGCGCCGACGCTGCTGGCGACAATGCTTCAGGAGCACGAGCGATCAGTCGGTAGCTGGCAGGCAGAATGGTCGGCCATTCCGGCATTGTTCGGCCACACTTCCAGTACGATTGAGCATGTCCAGAACGCAGTCAGCGGCCTGGTGATCAACTCCGAACGCATGCGCGCAAACCTCGACCAATCCCATGGACTGATCATGTCCGAGGCGCTCTCCACCGCGCTGGCAGCGACAATCGGACGCGCCGAAGCCCAACGCATTGTCACAGCTGCTGCCGAACGAGCAGGCGCAACAGATGCCACGCTGCACCAGATCGCACTCGGCGATCCAGCGATCCGCACCGTGTTGTCGGAGAGCGGCATCGAGCAGGCGCTCGATCCTGCCGGATATCTGGGAATTACGGACACTCTGATTGATCGCGCATTGGCAGGGTTCCGGGCAATGTCCCAAAAACCCCAATGAATATACCCAGCAGCATCCATCCCGGGTGCCCTTTGGGCGATGGTGGATGACGCCCACAGGCGTAGCGTTGGATGCCGTGCGTCATCTCCGAGAAGAAACCGTCGCTCGTCAATCAATAGTCACGTTGATCCACGCGGAGTGTTGAGTGTTACGATCCGCCGAAGGCGCGTCTCCAATACAGCACACGTCTCGCCACGCGACGCCTGCGGGCGTCATCCGGCACATGGGCGCGGATGCCGCGGGGTATATCCATCGAGGGCTATTGGGGCATTGCCGCCAACTCCAACTCGCCGAGCAGACCTTGCAGGTCAAGGCGGCGCGTCGTCATGGCAATCTGGCCGTTGGATTCGCGTGGCCAGTCGTTCTGCGCACGGTCCCAGGCCAGCTCGATACCGTTGAAGTCCGGGTCGTGCAGGTAGAGGGCTTCGTGGGTGCCGTGGTCAGACGCGCCGTCGATTGACCAGCCCTGGTCGAGCAGGCGTCTCAGGGCAGTCGCCAGATCGCGCCGCGTCGGGTAGTTGATCGCGAAGTGATACAGGCCAGTCGTGCCTGGCGGTGGCGGCGTGCCACCGGAGCTCTCCCACGTGTTCAGGCCGATGTGATGATGGTAGCCGCCAGCCGACAGGAAGGCCGCCTGGTTACCGAACCGCTGCTGCTCCTCAAACCCCATGACATCGCGATAGAACGTGACCGCCCGTTCGAGGTCCGCCACCTTCAGGTGGATATGCCCGATGAACGTTCCGGCGGGGATAGTGGTGGTTGATGACATGTGTTGCTCCTTTGGTGGGACGTGGGACGGGTGACGGGTGACGGGTGACGCGAGAATTGTCCCCACGTCCCACATCCCTCGCTACTCTCCGGCATCAACCCGCCGCGCCCAGGCGACGAGCGCTTCGACGAAGGTGCCAAGTCGTTCGCGGATCTCGTCGTCGGTCAGGTTGCCCTCCGGATCGAAGCGTGTGCTGGCGTTGTTGACGAGTAACTCCGGCTTGATCATGACGTAGCCTTCGATCATGCTGGCGAAGACCTGCCGCAGGACGGCCTGCGAACGGACGGTGCCGTACTGCCCACCGGACGCACCCAGGATGCCGATTGGCTTGTGGCGGAACGATTTCTTAACGCTCGGTCGGGAGGCCCAGTCGATCGCGTTCTTCAGCACGCCAGACACTGAGTAGTTGTATTCGGGCGACGCGATCAGCAGCGCGTCCGCGCGGCGAATTGCGTCGGCGAAATCCTGCACCGGCTGCGGGACACCGACAGCTTCTACGTCGCCGTTGTAGAGCGGAATGTCGTCCAGATCGAATATCTCGATCGTGACGCCATCCGGCGAAGCCTCCTGGGCCGCTCGCAGCAACCCGCGATTGACCGACGCCTTGCGCAGGCTGCCGGGGATGCCGAGAATTGTGAACTGCTGTTCCATGCTGCTGGATGTTCTCCACTTCTGAATAACGATGAAAGATGGACGAGTCGCAACTGGCGCCGAATTGCTGGAACAGGCGCGCCGCCCCCACTACATTGGGAGGGCGGCGTCTGTTCGACGGGAGACTGGCTGAGCGCTCAGCTCACTAGCTGGCGTCGGCCACGACGGCGATATGCAGTGTGACCTTGACTTTGTCGCCGACGACGACGCCACCGGCCTCGATCGCGCCGTTCCAGCTGACGCCGAAGTCCGCGCGGTTGATCGACGTCTGAGCGGTGAAGGCGGCGCGGCGCTTGCCGAACGCATCCTTCTCCATCAGACCCTCGAACTCGGTGTCCAGCACAACCGGCTTCGTGACATCGCGGATCGTGAGGTCGCCGTGAACCTTGAACTCGCCGTCACCCTTCGGCTCGACGCGGGTGCTCTTGAATGTCATGTCGGGCCACTGCTCGGCGTTGAAGAAGTCGTTGTTCTTCAGATGATTGTCGCGCATTTCGTTAAAGGTTGTGACGCTGGATGAGTCGATGCGCGCCTCGACCGCAGCGGACTCGAAGTTCTGACCATCCCATCGGATCTGGCCGTCGACGGTCTGGAACATGCCCTTCACAGTCGAGATCATCATGTGCTTGACCGAAAACTCGACGTTGGAGTGCGCCGTGTCAATGGCCCAGGGTGTGGCGATCTGTGGGGTCGTGGTTGCTGACATGGTGACGTTTCCCTTCTCCGCGTGGCGCTTTATCGCCACGCCTTCTGCTGCTCCTCGAAATCTCCAATGAGATCGGTGAGTAACTTACCTTACGTAAGTTACTATACATCCATTCCTTACTATTGTCAAGTAGGTCATGACGGAGTAGAATAGAGGGAGATAGAAGGAGGCCCGACAATGTCCGTCGAGCGACAATCGGGTGCAGCGACCGCTCCCGGCCTGCCTGACCCACGTGACTCACCTGAACTTCTGACTCCGACAGACATGACGATCGTGCATCTGAGCACCGCGTTCTGCCCACGCTTTCATCACGCTGTCGAGATGATCGGGCGGCGCTGGACCGGCGCGATACTGCGCGCCATGCTCGGCGGTGCCACGCGCTACAGCGAAATCGCCGCCTCGATCCCCGGCATGAGTAACAAGCTGCTGTCGGAGCGGCTGCGGGAGCTGGAATCCGAAGAGATCGTGACGCGCACCGTCATCCCCGCGATGCCAGTGCGCGTGGATTACCACCTTACTGACAAGGGCCAGAGTCTGCTGCCAATCCTGGAGGCCGTCGCGGTGTGGGCAGAGCACTGGGTTGATGGACCAAGCGCCGCCGCCATCTGCGATGCGCATGAACGCGCGCTTCCTTAAACGCCATAGGGACATTTCGGGCGTTACACCATTCGCGCTAGTCGCTGATCTCTACCAGGTGCGCACGCGCGGCGGGAGCATCGAAGGGGTCGGGCCAATACTCAGTCATGCGCCAGATGAGGGAGTCACGGATCTCGAAGAACGAGATTGCAGGGACTGAAACGGCAGTATCGGAGACGGTCACTTCGGTCACGGCATGGCTACCATCGACGATGAGGCGATGCACGTTGAAGCTCCACGGACCGGCGGCCGGGTACTCCAGGTTGAATGTGACGAAGTTGTCACGGCCACGAAGTCGCTCCCGCGACTGTGGAAATTCAAGCACGTAATCTTCGTGGAACAGATGTCCGGCTCCGCTGAAATCATTCGCGTTCATCAGTTCCCAGAAGCGCTCCACGATACGGCGGCAGGCAGAACCGTCGTTCACATCAGCCGTTACGGCATGTGCCATGTCGCCTCCTATGGCCTACTGGTCAAGCCGCGATCGCGGTGGCGCAGGTATTCGATGAATCCCAGCAGCTCGGCGCGCTGAGATCCAGTGAGTGACGCCGCAGCGGTGATGAGGTTAGAAAGTGAACCAGCATTTGCGTCCACGGTATCCACGTCACCGAGGTTGATGAGTTCGTCGATCACAAGGGCAAGGATTGCTGGAAGGTCGAGTCCTTCGACGGCAGCAACGCGGGCGAGCGTGTCGATTGTCGGCGCGGCCTCACCTCGTTCGACGGCGTACAGCGACGTATGCGACACACCAACACGTTCGCCGAAGTCGCGCAGCGACCAGTTGTGGGTTCGGCGGATGCGGCCGAAAATGACGCCGGTGGCTGTCCGGTACAGATCATCTGGTGAGATGGTTGTCGCGGCTTGCTGATCGGTCACGTCAGCCATCATAGCACTCGAACATCTGCCAGCGTTGCTACGCCGCTACCTCGTCGATCTCCACTTTGCGAAGCAAATCCTGCTCACTCACGATCTCTGTCGCAACGGTCTTGTAGCCAGCTTCCTGGAAGAGAATCGTGATCGTGTCGTCGGCGATGCGCTGCACCTCGCCCTCGCCCCATGAGCCGTGGATGACGCGGTCGCCCATCTGGAACAGGGCGGACGATACTGAAACACTGTCGTTTGACGTTCCCAGGCTGATCGCCTCACTCGTCCCGCCGAGCAGGTCGTTGTCGCAGAGCGTGCATTCGCCGTCCTCGAACTCCTGCCCAAAATAGTTGAGGATGTACTCGCGCCGGCAGTCTCCAGTCAGCTCAGCGTATCCGCGCATCATCTCAAGCCGGCTGCGCTCATAGGAACGGCGTTGCGCTTCTCGTTCAAAGGAGATGTCGCCAGGATTGAAATCGTCGACGAGCATCCGGATGGTCCCGTCGTGCTGCTCGAGGATGCCATTCTCCTGGAGCAATGCCAGCACCCGCGCCAGGTGGCCGTTCTTCAGCCCGCTGATCTCGCTAAGGGCAACGGCGGTCACGTTCGCAGCCTGGAGCAGACCGAAGCGCGCGCATTGCAGGTCGTCCTCCGTCAGGCTGCCACTGCCGGAGAGGAAGGCGGCCCGTCCCAGATCGCTGGTGCGGTAGATGAGCGCGCAGCGGGCGAACTCGCCGTCGCGGCCGGCCCGGCCCGCCTCCTGATAGTACGCCTCGACGCTGCCGGGAATGTCACGATGGATGACGAAACGCACATCCGGCTTGTCGACGCCCAGCCCGAAGGCGTTGGTCGCGGCGATGACGCGGATCTCGCCGGACATGAAGGCTTCCTGCACTCGCTCCCGGTCGGCCTTTTTGCGTTGGCCGTGGTAGTAGTCAGCAGGGATGCCCCACTCGTTGAGCCAGTCAGCCGTCTCCTGCGTTCCCTTCGTGGTCTGGCAATAGATGATCCCGCAGCCCTGCATGATGTCGCGCAGCTGCGATCCGTGGCCGTTTGGATACTCGCGACCACCCGCTTCGAATAGCTGATGCAGGATGCGGCGTTCGTCTGTCTCCGTCTCGACGCGCAGCACCTCGAAGAAGAGGTTGGGACGGTCCACCCCTCGCACGACGATATCGGGATTCTTCATGCCCAGACGCTCGATGATCTCGCGCCGCACCCACGGCGTCGCGGTCGCTGTCAGGGCGAGCACGGTTGGATGTCCCAATTCCTCGATGACGCGTCCGATGGCGAGGTAGGACGGTCGAAACTCATGTCCCCATTCCGACACGCAGTGCGCTTCATCGATGGCGATCAATGAGACATCGACCTCACGGAGCGCGGCCATGAATCCAGGATTGTTGAAGCGTTCAGGCGTCACGTAGAGGATCTTGACCTCGTGGTCGATGATATCGTCCATCGCCTGTTCTGCCTCGCCGCCGGAAAGCGTGCTATTGATCACACTGACCTTAAAGCCGCTGGCTTCAAGCGATTCGACCTGGTCCTTCATCAACGCAAGCAACGGAGATACGACCACGGTCGCTCCCGGCAGCAGCTGGGCGGTGAGCTGAAAGACGAGCGATTTGCCCGCGCCAGTTGGCAGCACGGCCATGACATCGCGCTTCGAGAGCAGATTACGAATGACGCGCTTCTGGCCCGGACGAAACGAATCGTGCCCGAACTGGCGCAGCATGTCGCTCAGTTCGTCCTGCGTTACATTCACTGATTTATCCCGATCATTACCGCAACAGGTACAGCTATTTGCATTGATTGCCGCGAACGTACGCGCCCATACTGGGCAATTCGCCTGATGCTTTGTATGCACGATCGGGGCCATCCACCGCGTCGCACGTATGCTACGATGAAGCTACGGTTGATACGGGAAGCGGCATACCGTCGAGCGCTGCCGCACTCTATGACAACGTGTTCAGCACTGGTGCTTCAGCGGGGGTCATGCATGCTTCGCAGACGATCGCCTCACGTGTTCACTATCCTTGCCGCGCTCGCAACCGTGCTGGCACTCCTGCCCGCGCCGCAGCCGGCGAGTGCAAACACGACCCTCTCTTCCGAGCCAGCAACGCACGATCACGCAACCCACCAGCACGATCAGGCGACGACCGATGCGGCACCCTCAACCTGCGAAGCCCAGGGGCTCCAGACCATTTGGGGCGGATTCTGCACCCACGGCGACGATCCGATGCCTCAGATGCTCGACATGTCGCCGTCGGAACTCCAGCAGGAAGCCCAGATCGAAGCCACCACGACCGCGAACGCTGCGCTCTGTGACGGCGACGGAGAGAGCGGCAACCGTATCCAGGTGATCTACGCACACCCGGCCGGCTCAGTTGACAGCTTCTCCTATGTCTCGTGGGCAGGAGCTGGCTGGGCACTGGCCGCCGACGGCATTCTGGCCGAAAGCGCGCGCCGCAAAGGCGGCAATCGCCACTTCCGCTTCGTCCACGACGAGAACTGCAACCCGACCGTGCTGAAGGTCGAGCTGTCCGCCGCTGGCGACGACCACTTCGGCAACACCATCCTGGAACTGTTCCAACTCGGCTTCAACCGCTCCGACCGCCGCTATCTGGTCTTCATGGAGTCAACAGTCCTCTGCGGCGTCTCCAGCGTCCTCATGGACGATCGCCCCGGCAGCGAGAATGGCAACAACTTCGGCGTCAACTTCGGGCGCGTGGACCGCTATTGCTGGGGTGGCGTGACTGCCGCGCACGAGATCGTACACATGCTTGGAGGCGTGCAGAGCTCAGCGCCGAACTCAACCCAGGGCGGGCATTGCACCGACGAGTGGGACATCATGTGCTACTCCGACCCACCGTACTATCCGTCGATGCGGGTCGTCTGCCCTGATACGTGGTTGAACGAAACCATGCTCGACTGCAACGGCGATGACTACTTCAACCCGCGTCCCGAACCCGGCAGCTATCTGGCAACTCACTGGAATGTGGCCAACAGCGGCCTCCTGATCGTCGGCCCAGATCCGCCGCCCTGCCCCGATGTCACGACGGAGCCGGATCACGACTACCCGGCCGCTCGGACATTCACGGTTGGGGACACCGAACGACACGCATTCTGCGACCAGTACGACTACGATGTCGTCAAAATGCTGGGGCGCGCCGGGAAAACGTACCGGATCGAGACGCGCAACCTCACCGCCGGAGTCGATACCAATCTGTCGATTTATCTGCACGATGGATTCGGCCTGAAGTACGTGACCTTCGATGACAACGGGAATGGCCTCCTGGCATCGCGGATCACCTACACGCCGACCACGACGGAACTGTTCTACGTCTCCGTGACGGACACGAACTTCAGCTTCGGGAGCGACAAGTCGTTCGATCTGCGTATCACACACCCAATCGCCGACACCGTCCCGCCGACTTCAACTGCGCGCGTGTTGCCCGTCCCAAGCGCGAGCGGATGGAACCGTGGGCCGGTTACGGTCGAGCTGTCCGCCACCGATGATCCAGGTGGTTCCGGTGTCCATTCGCTCACCTGGGTCGTCGATGGGCCTTGGTTCATCCCCTCGAAGACCGCGCACGGGGACACGGGATCAGCCACGATCACCCGCTCGGGGGTCTCGACGATCATCTGGATATCCAAGGATGAGAACTTCAACACCGAAGCGCTACGGCAGCAGGAGATCCGCATCGACCGCCGCTATCCGACGATTACTGCCCCGGTCGCAGCACTGACAACCGGCACCCGTGCAAACCTGACCCGCGTCCCGGTGGTCGTGTCGTGGACTGGCGCAGACATCGGCGGCAGCGGTGTCGCGCGTTATCGCCTGCAACGCAGCAGCGACGCGGGTGCGACGTGGTGGAATGTCGCGCTGGCCGACCCGCTGAGCACGTCTGGCAGATCGATGGTCCTCGCGGGAACGCACCTGTTCCGCGTGCGCATCATCGATGGGGCGGGGAACCCGAGCCAATGGGTGACTGGAGACCCCCCTCACCATTGAGACGCACCAGGAACACAGCAGCGCGGTGAGCTACTCCAGCGATTGGCTGCGCACGGCCATGCCTGGTACCTGGCGCGGCTGGGCATCTTCGACCAGTACCCGTGGAGCGACCGCGACGTTCCGCTTCGAGGGACGCAGCGTTGCCTGGGTATCGGCGACGCTTCCGCACCATCGGCTCGCGGAAATCCGGATCGACGATGTCCTTGTCACGACGCTCGACCTGTACGCTGCCGAGCACGGCCCGGCCCGCGTGGTCTGGGCGCATGACTTCGCCACTCCCGGCGAGCACGTCCTTGAAATCCGGATGGTCAACAGCACCAGCAGGCCAGCCGCCCAACTCGTGATTGACGGGTTCTACGTTGTGACGTAGGGGAGATGCGGTGCATCGCCCGCTTGGGTGATCGCATGTTGGAAGAGCGACAATCGTGCGTCCATCAGTGTTGGCGACCTGATTATGGCGGCTTCCAACGGTGTGGTCGTCATCGGTCGTTCGCCTACCCACGCGGGCGATGCGGTGCATCGCCCTGACGGCCGACGGACGCGGCCTTATCCCCCGTAGGCCGCGCGAGATCGCTCGATGACCTCCCACGCCTCATCGACCGAGTGCCAGCCGACTACTTCAGTGTTCTTGTCCTCCAGCAGCTTGTAGGTGGCGAAGAAGGCTTCAATCTCGCGCAGGGTGTGCGGGGCCATATCTTCGAGGGTCAGGATGTGGTCGAAGCGCGGGTCACCCGTCGGGACGGCCAGTACCTTGAAATCGCTGCCTTTCTCGTCGTGCATGTCCAGCCCGCCGATCGGTCGGGCTGGGACGATGCAGCCGGGGAAGGTTGGCTCGTGCATCACAACCAGGATATCCAGGTGGTCGCCGTCTGGCGCGTGGGTGTTCGCGATGAAGCCGTAGTCGGTCGGGTAGTGGACGGACGAATACAGCACGCGGTCAAGCCGGAACTGGCCGGTCGCCTCGTCGTATTCGTACTTGTTGCGGCTGCCCTGGGAAATCTCGATGAACGCGTCAACTGTTCGTGCGTGTTCCAATGTGTTGTGCTCCTGTCAAATCAGATAATCGTCAGCCGCGCCAGTGCCATGCCCGCAAAGACCGCGACGACACCGATAACCAGCGATCCAATACCGTTCAGCGCGGCGCGTGCCACGTCGCCATCTTCGAGGAAGCGTGTCGTGTCGAAGGCCAGCGTTGAGAAGGTCGTGTAGCCGCCGAGGACGCCAATGATGACGAAGCGTCTCAGGTCATCGTGGCCGGTGAGCCGTTCAGTAAACACGACGGCCAGGAAACCAATCAGCAGCGAGCCGCTGATGTTCGTGACGAACGTCCCCCACGGCCCCAGTCCCGTCCGCTCGTTGACCGCCAGCGACAGCGCGTAGCGGCCCAGCGTTCCCAGCGCCCCGCCCAGCGCGACCCAGACCCATGTCATCCGCGTTGCCCCGCACTCCGTGATCAGTTACCTATCGCGCTCAGCATTGACGCGACGAATGATCGTACACAACTGGTGGCATCGACGGCGGACGCT
>Ga0136611_10002691_pt1 | contig 12400 bp, 12 predicted proteins | sample AntDrymUQ2232306_2_FD_106645 | JGI IMG/M metagenome (GOLD analysis project Ga0136611, IMG submission 106645) | Polar desert sand microbial communities from Dry Valleys, Antarctica - metaG UQ223 (23.06) | ecosystem: Environmental > Terrestrial > Soil > Desert | place: Antarctica: Dry Valley... | reverse complement strand
GGTCAGCGTCGGCGTTCTCAGGCGGTTCGCGCAGGACGGCGTGTCGACGCTCGTCTGCACTCCGCATCTGGTCGCCAGCGCAGCCGCCGATGCACCGGCCGAACGCTACGCTGAGCTATTGGCGGAACTGGTGGAGGCTGCGCCAGCGGTTCCGTCGCTGCTGCTCGGCTGGGAGATCATGCTCGACGTACCCGGTGCCGACCTGCGCGCTCCGCATCTGCGGCTTGGATCATCCTCGGCGGTACTCGTTGAACTGCCTCGCAACGGTGTTCCATCGAAGGCTGCGGAGGAGCTGTTCCGTATTCGCATGAGCGGGGTAGTTCCCATCCTCGCGCACCCGGAGCGCTACTGGGGGTGTTCGATCGAGCAGGTGCGCGAGTGGCGGAGGGTGGGCGCGGTCATCCAGACCGATGCCGCGATGTTGCTCGGTAGTGGACCGCAGACCGATCTGGCGCGCGACCTTCTTGGCGAAGGTCTCATCCATTGTCTCGCCAGCGACAATCATGGCGACAGTCGCACCCTGGCAACCGCGCGCGACTGGCTCATCGACCTCGGGGCTCCAGAGGCGGCCGAACAGCTCACGAACACGAATGCGGGTCTCCTGCTCGCCGACAAGGAGCCACTCGACGTGCCACCTGTTCGTCTCGATCGCGGTATGGTCGGGCGGTTGCGCGAGCTCGTGCGCCGCCGCCGTTCATCGCACTGAGCAAGGAGAAACCGTGACCGACGATGAGGACCTCCGTGAGCGGGTCGCTGCCGGCCTTCGTGAGATGTCTGCGACTGCGCTGCGCACGGCCGATGCGATCGGACCCGATCTGGCTCGTGCAGCGGCCATGGTGCGCGAGACGGTACGCCGCGGAGGAACGCTGTTCTTTTGCGGAAATGGCGGCAGCGCGGCGGACGCCCAGCATCTCGCGACCGAGTACGTCGTGCGCTACTCGCGTACGCGGCGGGCGTATCCCGCGATCGCGCTCACTACCGACACGAGCCTGCTGACGGCGGCCGGCAACGATCTTGGTTTCGACGAGATCTTTGCGCGTCAGGTCGAGGCACTGGCGCGGCCCGGCGATCTCCTGGTGATCCACAGTACGAGCGGCAATTCGCCGAACGTGCTGCGCGCTGCAGAAACCGCCAGGCTAAAGGATGTCAGGGTGCTCGCCTTCCTGGCGCGGGACGGCGGCAGTCTTCGTGCACTGGCTGACCACAGCGTGGTGGTGCCAACCGAACGCACCGACAGGGCGCAGGAGATTCACCTCTGCATCGAACACGTGATCTGCGACATCGTGGAGGCTGAACTGTGATATCGCTTCGAGCACGACGCGCACTCGTCACCGGCGGCTCGCGAGGGATTGGACGCGCGACCGCACTGATGCTCGCCGACTGCGGTGCCGACGTAGGACTGGGGTTTCGCTCCCGGGAGGATGAGGCGGCCGCGACTGTGCGCGAGATCGCGGATCGGGGCGTACGCGCGTTCTCGCAGGCCGCCGACCTCGGGACGCCCGAGGGCGCGGCGCTTCTGTTTTCGCGCGCGACGCGCGAGTTCGGCGGCGTCGACCTGTTCGTAGGGAACGCGGGGACTTGGCCGGACGAGGATGTGCCGGTCGCACAACTCGACGATGCGCGCTGGCGCTCAACGATGATCGCCAATGTCGACGCCATGTTCTACGCTTGTCGGGCGGCTGCGCGTGCGATGGCGGACGGCGGACGCGTCGTGCTGGTTGGAAGTACCGCAGGGCAGCGCGGCGAGGCCATGCACGCGGATTACGCTGCAGCCAAGGGGGCGATGATCTCATTCGTAAAATCGTTCGCCATCGAACTTGCGCCTCGGGGCATCACCGTGAACTGCGTAGCACCGGGATGGGTGGACACCGAGATGTGTGCGCGCCCGTTCGCGGACGGGGGGCGAGAGCGTATTGCCGGCAACATCCCGATCGGCCGGATCGCGTCGCCGGCGGACATCGCGGGCCCGATAGTGTTTCTGTGCTCCGACCAGGCCCGTCACATCACGGGCGAGATCCTGAATGTGAACGGCGGCAGCGTGCTGTGCGGCTGAAGGCGCGATGATCGCGCTGGTGTTCACGGGCGGAACGATCTCGATGCGGCATGACGCGGCACTCGGCGGCGCGGTGCCCGCGCTTTCGGCGCAGGAGATCCTCGCCGCCACGCGCGGCATCGAGGCGGTTGCAGATGTGTTCGTGGATGAGTGGGGTGCGTTCCCCGGTCCGCACATGACACTCGAGCGCATGTGGCTGCTGCGCGCTCGCATCCGCGAACTGGTGGCGCGCGATGACGTCGACGGGGTGGTCGTGACGCACGGAACCGATACGCTCGAGGAGTCGGCATATCTGGTCGCGCGCTCCGTGGACGCCGCGAAGCCGGTGGTGTTCACCGGCGCGATGCGGAACGCGAGCGACCTGGGGTGGGACGGTCCCGCGAACCTCATGGATGCCGTTCGCGTTGCGTCGCACGCCGACTCCCGCGGGTACGGCGCGATGGCAGTACTGGGTGGCCGCGTGTATGCCGGACTCGATGTCACCAAGGCGCATACCCACCTGCCGGACGCGTTCGAGAGCCCCGGACTGGGTCCGGTCGGCGTCGTGGACGACGACAACGTGATCTTTCGGCGCGCACTGCCACCGTTGCCCCAATTGCTGGAACCGCTTTCGCTCGGGTTGCCGGTGGACATAGTGACGGCGTACGCCGGCGCAGACGCGCGGCTGATCGATGCAGTTCGCGCGAGTGCGCGCGGTCTCGTCGTGGCAGCCATGGGGCGGGGCAATGTGCCGCCGGTCATGGTGGGTGGTATCGAACGATGGATCGCCGACGGGAAGCCGGTGGTGATTGCGTCGCGCGCGCAGCGCGGGCGCGTTGGACACACCTACGGATACCCGGGCGGTGGACGGCGCCTGCATGACCTCGGGGCACTCTTTGCAGGGGCGCGGCGACCGCAGCAGGCGCGAATCGACGTCGCGCTTGGGCTTGGGCTGGGAATGGATACCACGGCGCTTCGTGCCGTGTTCGATGAGTAAACGCGCTACCGGCAGCGTGAGCGCGGAGCTTACCCGATGAGCCGCGTCCGGAACTTCTCCCAGGGCGTTTCGGTCGGTTTGGCGATCCAGGCGGTGATGGTTGTTGCGGGCCTGTGGATGCTGCCGTTCCTTCTGCAACGTCTGGGCTCCCATGAGTACGGATTGTGGCTCGTGGCATCGCAAGTGGTGGCCTATCTGGCCCTGCTCGATTTCGGAGTGCTCGGACTTCTGCCGCGCGACACAGCCGTCGCTGCGGGTGCGCAGAGTGGTGGCCACGAAGGTCCCACCGTGTCCGATGTCATCGGGCGATCAGCGCGGCTCCTTCTGTATCTCCAGCCACTTCTCGCTGTCGTGGCGCTGGGGGTGTGGCTGTCGATGCCCGATGACTGGCGCGATCTGAAACGTCCGCTCGGCGTACTGTTCATGGCATTCGTGATTCTTTTTCCCACGCGTCTGCTGATAGCGGCGCTACAGGGCCTTCAGGATCAGGCCTACGCGGGATGGGCGACCGTGGCCGGTTGGGGAGTGACGACCATGGTCACGATAGTGCTGATTCTGCGCGGCCTGAGACTGGATGCACTGGCGATCGCATGGACTGCGGGACAGGTCGTGACCGCGCTAATGGCGTTCTCTCGACTTCACCGGAGGCACACCGAAGTGCTTCCGCGTCGCCTGCCATCGATCACGAAGGAGATTCGCGACGATTATCTGCGACGCGGCGGATGGACGACGTTATCGTCGATCTCGCACATGCTGCTCGTCGGAACCGACGTGCTCATCATTGCGAAAATAGTCGGCCCGGCTGCCGTCGTTCCCTACGTCGTTACAGCCAAATTGATGAGCGTTCTCGCGAATCAACCGCACCTGCTGATGCAGGTCGCCCTTCCCGGACTTGCCGAGATGCGTGGCCAGGCCGATCGCCAACGGATTTTTCTCGTCAGCGCGGCACTAGGGCAGTTGATGTTGCTGATGAGCGGAGCCGTTCTCGTGGTCGTCCTGCTTGTAAACAGCACATTCGTCTCGTGGTGGGTTGGTCCGCAACAGTACGGCGGACCTGCGCTCACCGTGGCATTACTCCTGGTGATGACCGGACGGCACTGGAATGCCACGATGTCATACACTGTCTTCAGTCTCGGCAACGAGCGACAGATCGCGATCGTAAACATGATCGATGGTCTCGTGACGGTTGGAGCTGGAGCTCTCCTCGTCTGGGCGATCGGACCGCTCGGCGCGCCACTCGGAGCACTGCTGGGCATCGCACTTGTAAGCGCCCCCAGATACCTGGCAATTCTCTCCCGCGAGTTCGGAATGTCGCGTGGTGCGCTGCTCGCCCCGCTCGCCCCGTGGGCCTGGCGGACAGCGGTCATCGCGATGGTGGCCGCAGTCATCGGATGGCGCCCTGGTCCCGTCAATTTCCTCTACCTTGCGTTGGCTGCTTCGATCGGCGGCCTCGTCTACATCGGGTTCCAGTGGTCGGTCGCGTTGCGGCCTCCGCTCGGCAGCTACCTGGCGCCAAGGATTCAGTCGTTACGCGCGCGATTCGGATCGGTGTCCTCGGATGGCTGAGGGAGCGATTTCATCGGCCCGGTCGTCGTGAGGGTTACTCACGTAGTCCCGGCGCTGTTCGGACCGGACGGTGTCGTTGGCGGAGCTGAGCGCTACGTCTACGAGCTCGCTCGCCACATGGCTGAGCGCACGCCGACTACCCTGCTGACCTTTGGCGCAGCCGATCGCGACGAACAGCGCGGCGCGCTGCGTATTCGGGTTGTGGGACGCCCTTGGCTGGTGCGTACACAGGCCAGTAACCCGTTCGCGATGAGAGCACTGTTCGCGCTTCGCGACACCGACATCGTGCACTGTCATCAGCAACACATTCTGATGAGCAGCGCGACCGCGGCTATCGGGCGGCTCCTGAATCGTCCGGTGTTCGTGACCGACCATGGGGGCGGAGGCTGGGACGTATCGAGCTACGTCTCAACCGACTCATGGTTTCGCGGACACCTGTTCGTAAGCGAGTTCAGCCGACGGCACGCCGGTCACGGAGGGCGGGCGACTTCCCGCGTAATCCTCGGCGGCGTCGATGTACTCCGCTTCTCGCCCGAACCGAATTCCTGTCGCAGGCGCGTTGCGTTCGTTGGACGACTGCTGCCGCACAAGGGGGTCGACTATCTGATCGAAGGACTGCCACCGGGCGTTGGCCTCGATGTAATCGGGCGGCCGATGGACCCGAGGTACGCCGATGACCTTCGCAAAATCGCCGTCGGAAAGGACATCCGATTTCTGCACGATGCGACGGATGACGACATCATTCGCGCGTACCGCTCCGCCCTCTGTGTGGTACTGCCGAGCGTGTATCGCGATCGGTACGGCAACGAGTCTGGTGTGCCCGAACTACTCGGGCAGACTTTGCTCGAGGGAATGGCCTGCGGGGCACCAGCCATATGCACCGACGTTACCAGCATGCCGGAAATCGTGCAGGACGGACTGAGCGGTTTCGTCGTGCCGCCGAACGACGCTTCGGCGATACGAGACCGGATTCAACTGCTCGCCTCGGATGGGGCTCGCCTCGAGGATATGAGCAGAGCCGCACGGCGCCGCGTCGAGCACAAGTTCATGTGGCGCTCGGTCGTCGACCGCTGCCTCGACGCGTACCGGACCCTGGCCTAGCGGATCGACTCCACGGCGCCGAACCGGGCGTGCACCCCAACCTGATGCCATTCGGAAAAACAGTCCCAGTCGAATTCACGAGCGGCGCGGATCTGGTCAGGAAATCCGAATGCGTCGACCCATTTCTGCTGCTCCGCGCGCCACTGGCAGTCCCAGACGAACTCGAACTCGCGGAGCTCGCCGTCGCACTCGACCTGCAGCGTACCGCGAAAGTCGGAGCACCCTGACATCGCATCCACGATGACGCGCTCGACGCGAAGGCTACTCTCGCGCTCGAGCAGCTGCCTGATCACCCGCAGCACTTTCACCCGGGGTGACGTCCGCATCGTTCGCACGCGGTCGGTATCCACACGCGATGCATATGCCTTCACCGCGTCGCAGAACTCCGGACTGGCGCCTGCCGAGATGGGAAAGAAGTCGGGCTTCATGAATGGAATATATTCGGGTTGGTGCGTTTCGCCCAATTCCTCCCCAGCCCTCACCTCGTGCCGCAACTCGCGCCGCCGCCGGAAGTCGTCGGGATCGCCCGAACGCTCGAAGCGGCGGGTTTCGAGACCTGGTGCGTCGGAGGTGCCGTGCGCGACGCGTTGCTCGGATTGCCCAATGAGGACTGGGACCTGGCCACGGCAGCGCCTCCACCCGAGGTTCGCCGCCTGTTCCGACGGACCGTGCCGGTCGGGGTCGAGTTCGGTACGGTTGGCGTGCTGGACAATCACGGGGTAATGCACGAGGTCACCACATTTCGCTGCGATGTCGACACTGACGGTCGCCATGCAGTGGTGCGCTTCGGCGCGTCACTCGATGAGGACCTCGCCCGGCGAGACTTCACGATCAACGCGATAGCCTACTCGCCATCGCGCAATGAGATCCGGGATCCATTCGGAGGGCAGGCCGATCTTGCTGCGGGCGTCGTGCGCGCGGTGGGGATCGCTCACGATCGAATGAGGGAGGATCGGCTTCGGGCGCTACGAGGTATTCGGTTCGCATCCCGATTCAGCTTTGATATCGAAGCGGACACCTGGCAGGCGATTCTCGACAGTGTTCCGGCGCTCGCGCAGCTGAGCGCAGAACGTGTGAAGCAGGAGCTGGAGAAGACGATGGAGCAGGTAGCGTCGCCGAGCGACTCGATTGGTCGCTGGACCTCGAGCGGCGCGATGCGCACGCTTGCCCCGCTCGTGGACGCGGCGCTCGCTGGGGACACTGGTCAGGACATGATGGCGGCGCTCGACTGTGTGCTCCCACCCAGGGGGCTGCGGCGGGAACGAAGCGATGCGCGCGTTCGGCTCCGTCTTGCACTGCTCGTACTCGCGCTTCCCCGTGCCGAGGCTGCACTCGCGCTGCGATCACTTCGATTCTCGAACGCCGACGTCGCGTGGGCAGCCGAGCTCGCTGATCGGTGGGCGCGCGTGCGTCCGCTCATCGAACGAAGTCTCGCAGGTCAGGACATCCCGTCCGATGCTGAAGTGCGACGCTGGGTGGCGCAGATGGGACGCTCGCGCACGCCCTCTGTGCTCCGGGCAGCTGCTGCAGTGTGGGCAGGCCGTCGTTGCCGCGGACTGTCTGCTCCTTCGAGCGGCGCGGTGCAGTCGCTCTACCGTCGCGCCATCCGCACGGCGTATCGTGACCCTGTCGAGGTCGCCGACCTCGCGCTCGATGGTGCGGATCTCCAGCGCGCTGGCGTCCAGCCGGGACCAGCCGTGGGACGAATGCTAGTTTATCTGCTCGAACGGGTACTCGATGACCCTTCGCTCAACCGTGTCGACGCGCTTCTGGCGGCGGTGCAGGACGCCAGCTCGGCGTACACCCCAGATGCCCGGAGTCAGTGAGGGATGTTTTTTCGCGGCAAATCCCCAGAGGGCAGTGTGTGGCGCCGCTTTCGTTCAGGGCTCGATGGGTTCACGTTCGTGAAGGAGGGCGATCACTACGCGGCTCACGTTGTAGCGAACGCGGAGCGCGTAGTGGATCTCTTTCACAGCCTGCTCGAGCATCTTCCTCCCGCTGTGTCAGTGGCGGTCGAGGATGTGCGCACAGGTGAAAAATGGGAAGGGCGGGACATCGCACTTCCGGATGTCCGCGATGCTGTGGCGCGCATGAAGGTGCCGCTCCGCACATATGGCGGTGTCGAGCTGACCGTATTCTCGCCCGAGGATCAGCTCGCGCTGAATCCGCATATCGAGCTTTTCGTATATGCGCGCACTGACCAGTGGCTCTACATCCTGCAGGGGAAGGGACTCCAGGAACAGAGGTCGCTGCGCACGAGGAGCTGGAAGCTGCGGCGCGATGAATTTCCAGCTGCTCCCGAGTTGTCGGAGGCCCTTCGGGTGGCGATCGACAGACTCGGGCTCGCACGCCCGTGATTCGTCGCGTAGTCGGCGCACGGGGCACTGAGGAGGCTCGCTGCTGACTCGCGCGACGCTCCTGTATGCCGTCGCGGCTGGCGCCGCCAACGTTCTAGGCGCCGTCGCCGTGACCTCGCGCGCACGCTGGAGCGTGCGCGCCCTGGAGACGATCCTCGCGCTTGCGGCTGGTTTCATGGTTTCAGTTGCGCTGGTCGACCTGCTGCCTGAGGCGATCGCACAACACGGCAGTCGCGCCGGTCTGGCAGCACTCGCGGGGTTTCTGCTCGTGCACCTGACGCAGCACACGTTTTCTGCGCACTTCCACTTCGGGGAGGAGACTCATCCGGTAACGGCGTCGGTAAGTGCATCGGCGCTCGTGGGTCTGCTGCTGCACACGTTTGTAGACGGTGTCGCCATCGCCTCGGCGTTCGAGGCCGGTCCTGAGCTGGGCGTCCTCGTGTGGACGGCGGTGATCCTCCACAAGCTGCCCGAGGGCCTGGCGATCTCGAGTCTCTTTCTCGCCGCCGGCGCGGGACGCCGCCGCGCGCTTCTGGCTGCAACGGCTGTTGGCTTCGCCACCGTTGTGGGCGCTCTCAGCACGAGCGTGTTCGCGCCGCTGGCCAGCTACGGTCTCGGTCTCAGCGCAGGCGTTACGCTGTATGTGGCGGCGTCGAACCTGGTGCCCGAGTTCCAGAGTAAACCCGGGTGGCGGCTGCCAGGCGCATTCTTTCTTGGCGCAGCGATGTACGCGGTAGTTCGAAGCTGGCTGCATGCCTGACCGGCCACGTACGCGCCGTCAGGTCGCATCGGGACAGCCAGGCCTGTTCACATCGGCGCTGTCGCAGCCACTCGCCGCGCGAATGCGCCCGCGAACGCTCGACGAAGTCGTGGGGCAGCGGCATCTGATGGCGCCGGGCACGCCGCTTCGCGAAGCGATCGAGCGCGGCACCGCAGGCTCGATGATCTTCTGGGGGCCGCCTGGCACCGGCAAGACCACTCTGGGCCGGCTGATTGCGGAGTACACCGACCAGACGTTCGTGCCGTTCAGCGCCGTGACCGATGGAGTGCCCCGCGTGCGTGAGGTAGTCGCCGAGGCAGCCGTGCGGCGCGAGCAGGGTCAGGGCACGATTCTGTTCGTCGACGAGATCCACCGGTTCAACCGAGGGCAGCAGGATGCGTTCCTGCCTCACGTTGAGAGCGGGATCATCACGCTCGTCGGCGCGACGACGGAGAACCCGTCGTTCGAGCTCAACCACGCGCTGCTCAGTCGTGTGCGAGTGGTAGTTCTCGAGGCGCTCGTTCCCCGGGACATCGAGTTGTTGCTCGAGCGAGCGATGGCCGACCCCGATCGTGGCCTGGCGCTGCTCAATATCCGCGCGGCTCCGGGGGTTCTCTCGCGAATTGCCGGCGTCTCTGACGGCGACGCTCGTCGTGCACTGACCGCCCTCGAGGCAGCAGCAGACTCCGCGGGCCGCGATGGCGAAATTACGGAGGCGCTGGCGGCGGATGCACTGCAGAAGCGATTCGCACACTATGACAAGAGCGGTGAAGGGCATTTCAACATCATTTCTGCGTATCACAAGGCGTTGCGCGGCAGCGACCCCCAGGGCGCGCTTTACTGGCTGGCGCGCATGATCGAGGGCGGCGAGGACCCGATGTACATCGCGCGCCGAACGGTGCGGTTCGCGTCCGAGGATGTCGGCCTCGCGGACCCGCAGGCGCTGGCCCTGTGCATAGCCGCTCGCGATGCCTATCACTTTCTCGGCTCGCCGGAGGGCGAACTCGCGCTCGCCGAGGCGGCGGTCTACCTCGCAACCGCGCCGAAGTCGAACCGGGTGTACGAAGCGTGGATGGCGGCGCTCGACGCGGCGCGGAAACACCCAGCGGCCCCAGTACCGATGCATATTCGCAATGCGCCCACCGGGCTCATGAAGGAACTGGGTTATGGCAAGGGGTACCAGTACGCGCATGCCGTCCCCGATGCATACATCCCTCAGGAGTATCTTCCCGACGTACTTGCCGGAACCCAATTCTACGAGCCCGGATCGTTCGGCTTCGAGAAGGAAGTCGCCCGGCGTCTCGCGTGGTGGGGCGACCTGCGCGCGAAGCAGGAACAGCAGCGCACCGGTGCGCCGATCGTCGGCACGCCGCACAGGACCACTGACCTCGAGGAAGAAAAAGATGCGTAAGCAGATCGCGGCAGTCGCGATTGCAGCCGTGGCGCTTGGCGCCGGGTGCAAGACGGTGGCGCAGCAGGTGTTCAATGAACCGGTCGTGACCTTCAAGGACGCGCGCATTCGCGGTCTTGGTCTCGAAGGCGGTCAGGTCGACGTTGTTCTCGGCGTCTACAACCCGAACAACTACTCGATCAATGCTACGCGGCTGACGTACAAGCTTATGGTCGACTCGGTGACATTCGGCACCGGCACGCTGGATAACGGCGCCAACATGACCCGGAACGACACAACGAACATCACCATTCCCGTTGAATTCCGTTATAACGCCGTTGGAAACGTCGCGCGCCAGCTCCTCGCCACCGGAACCGCAAATTATCGTATCATGGGCGACGTGACGCTCTCCACGCCGCTCGGCAATTTCACCCGTCCGTACAACCAGACGGGTCGCTTCTCCACGTTCGGACGTTAGCCGACCAGCACGGAGCCGATATCAGCCGCGACATCATCTCGCTCGCCGCGCCCACCGAGCGCGCGATCCTCGTTGGCGCGCCACGGAAGCGGACCGCGGCGCGGCATCACATGGACGAGCACCTCGAAGAGCTTGGTGAGCTCGCGGACACTGCGGGTGCGACGGTTGTCGGCCAGATCACTCAGCAGATCGACCGGCCTCACGCCGGAACGTATCTCGGCAAGGGAAAGATCGAGGAGCTGACGAGGCTGCTCGAGGAGAAGGAAGCGTCGCTGGTCCTGTTCGACGACGAGCTGTCGCCGGCGCAGGGCAAGAACATCGAGGACGCGACCGGCCGGCGCGTGATGGATCGCGCCGAGCTGATCCTCGATATCTTCGCGACGCGTGCACGCAGCAGCGAAGCAAAGATGCAGGTCGAGCTCGCGCAGCTTCAGTACATGCTGCCTCGACTCACGAGGATGTGGACGCACCTCGAGAAGTTTCGCGGTGGAATTGGTGTACGCGGCCCGGGCGAAACACAGCTCGAGACTGACCGCCGGCTGATCGGTCATCGGATCAAACTGCTTCGCGAACGACTCGTCGATGTGCAGCGGCAGCGCGTCGTTCAGCGACAAGGGCGTCGCGGAACTTTTCGCGCATCGCTGGTGGGCTACACGAACGCGGGAAAGTCGAGCGTCCTGCGCAGTTTATCCGGAGCGAGCGAGATTTTTGTTGAGGACCGGCTGTTCGCGACACTCGATCCGCTCACCCGCGAAGTATCGCTCGGCGAAGGACAGCCCGTTCTCGTGACCGACACCGTCGGGTTCATTCGCAAGCTGCCGCACCACCTGGTGGCGTCGTTTCGAGCTACGCTCGAGGAAGTGGGAGAGGCGGACCTGCTGCTTCACGTGATCGATGCCAGCCACCCTGTGTGGGAAGAGCACCGGCTCGTCGTCGATCAGGTGCTGGGAGAGCTTGGAGCACTGTCGAAGCCTGTACTTCACGTGTTCAACAAGACTGATCGGCTATCTCCAGAGCAGTTCCAGGCGCTTCACGAGCGCGTCAACAATCTGCTGCCGAACTCCGTGCTGGTGTCGGCGCTCGCGCCCGAGGGGCTCGCGCCGCTCGCCGAAGAGCTTCGCCTTCGCGCGCGAGCGCTTCGGCCAATCTCCGAAGTCCGAATCTCGATAAGCGACGGACGGCTTCTAGCCGAGCTTCACCGCGGTGGAGAGGTGCTGGAGCAGCGCAGCGAAGGTGACGAACTGGTGTTGACTGCCCGAGTCGATGCTGCGCTGGCAGGCCGACTTCGTCAGCAGGGCGCCGGTGTCACAACGGCGTAACACGTTAGGGCATCAAGCGTTCTGCCTCCCTTCGCCCATGAAAAGGCATTAATCTTGCTTCATTTAGCTCCGTTTACGTCACCATCCCGAGTGTTGTGGCCGCACTGACGCACGACTACCGACTTTATGTCTTCGGCTTCGCGATCGCCCTTTTGGGCTCGCTGGCGCTGACGTACGTCGTGCGCGCGCGCGCCAGAGTTGCGGGGCTGTTTGATCCAGTCGATGCGCGAAAGCTGCACACCGAACCGGTGCCGCGAATCGGTGGAGTCGCCATCTTTCTCTCGGTGTTCATCGCGCTCGCGGCGGTCGCCGCAGTGTTTGGCATGGACGACCTCGCTCTCGACGGCACGAAACTGCTCGTGGTCCTTACGGGCGGAGCGCTGACGCACTTCCTGGGGCT
>Ga0136611_10002690_pt1 | contig 12403 bp, 10 predicted proteins | sample AntDrymUQ2232306_2_FD_106645 | JGI IMG/M metagenome (GOLD analysis project Ga0136611, IMG submission 106645) | Polar desert sand microbial communities from Dry Valleys, Antarctica - metaG UQ223 (23.06) | ecosystem: Environmental > Terrestrial > Soil > Desert | place: Antarctica: Dry Valley... | reverse complement strand
TGATCCTCACGCTGCGCTACACACCGCTCCCCTGGCGGATCAAGCGGCGCGTGGTCTGGCAACTCCAGCCCAAGGTGGTCGCCACCGCGAACGCCGTGATTGCGGACGGGGCTGGCCGCGTGCTGATGTTGCGCGCGCGCTACTCCGGTAAGTGGCTGCTCCCGGGCGGGATCGTCAACCGTGGCGAGGACCCGCGGGCGGCGGTGCTGCGCGAGTGCCGCGAAGAGCTAGGGCAGTCCGTGCGCGTGCGCCGCTTGCTTGGTGTTTACACCGACCCGGTGGCGCGACAGATTCTCTTCGGCTTCCTCTGCGAGCTGCCACCGGGGGTGGTCAACCTCTCCGAAGAGCATGACCGGAGCGGCTATGGCGAGCCGCGCCGGCTGGCCCAGCCGCTCGGCACGATCGCGGCGGACGGTCTCGCAGAGCCGCGCGAGGTCGTGCTGCGCGGCGTGCGGAGCTAGGCGGCGGACCTGGCAAGGGTCAGGTACGTGCCAGCCCTGCCGCCTCTGCCGCCTCCCGCACCGCGCCGGAGACAGCGGGCACGATCCGCTTGTCGAAGACCGAGGGGACGATATAGTCCTCTGCCAGTTCTTGATCGCTGACAAGGGCGGCGAGCGCGCGCGCGGCGGCAACCTTCATCTCATTGTTGGTGGCGCGGGCGCGGCAATCGAGCAGGCCGCGAAAGAAGCCAGGAAAGACGAGCACGTTGTTGATCTGGTTGGGGTAATCGCTGCGGCCGGTGGCGACGACGCGCACGTTCTTCGGCACCTGCTCCGGCATGATCTCTGGGATCGGGTTGGCGAGCGCAAAGACGATCGCATCCTTCGCCATCGCGCCCAACCAGGCCGGCTCCACCAGGCCGGGACCGCTCACGCCGATGAAGGCGTCCGCCCCGCGCAGCGCCTCGGCGGCGTCCGCGTTGAGGCCGCGCCGGTTGCTGTTCTCCGCCAGCCACTGCTTCCAGGGGTTCATGTTTGTGCTCCGGCCGTCGTAGAGCGTGCCGGTGCGGTCCAGGCCGATCACGTCGCCCACACCGAGGTGGAGGAGCAGGCGCGCGCAGGCGATTCCGGCGGCGCCTGCACCGAGTACGACCACCCGCATATCCTCCAGCTTCTTGTTCAACAACCGGGCCGCGTTGATCAGCGCGGCGAGCGCCACGACCGCCGTGCCGTGCTGGTCATCGTGGAACACCGGGATGTCGAGCCGTGCCTGGAGCTTCTCTTCGACCTCGAAGCAGGCGGGTGCGGCGATATCCTCAAGGTTGATCCCGCCGAAACCAGTTGCGATCGCCGCCGCTACCTCAACAATCTGGTCGGGCGAGGATGCCTCAAGGCAGATCGGATAGGCGTCCACCCCGGCGAAGTCCTTGAAGAGCATCGCCTTGCCCTCCATCACGGGCAGCGAGGCGGCGGGGCCAATATTGCCGAGACCGAGTACCGCGCTGCCATCGGTGATGATCGCGACGGAGTTGCGCTTAATCGTCAGGTCCCAGACCCGCGCCGGGTCGTCCGCGATCGCCATCGAGACGCGGCCGACGCCGGGCGTGTACGCCATCGAGAGGTCATCGCGCGTACGCAGCGCGAATTTGGAGACGATGGCGATCTTCCCGCCCTGGTGCAGCTCGAAGGTGCGGTCGGTTGCGGAGACGAGCTTCGCGCCACGCACGCGCCCGACCGCTTGTGCTACCTGCTGGCCGTGAACCTCATCACGGCATTTGACCACGAGGTCGCGCACGAGCGAGGCACCGTGATGCTCGACGAGGTCCACGCCGAAGATGTCGCCGCCGGCGCGCCCGATCGCGGTCGTGAGCCGGCCGAGCTGGCCGGGCGCGTTCTGGAGCTCCACGCGGAGCGCAATCGCATAGCCGGCCGAGGGGTTGATCGCGTTCACCGCCGCCTCCTCGCCGCCCAAACCGCGGCGGCTCTGGTTCAGCATAGACTGGACGGCGCTTTACCGCTCGCCACCGCGCTTATCTCAAACCCGCCAATACCGGCGCGAGCACGGTGAGGCTGGTCACGAGCAGCAGCACGATCACCAGCAGGCGAAAGGCCCGTTCCGAGACGCGCGTCCGCGCCCGCCGCCCACCACGCCGGCGAGCACGGCGGGCGTTGCCGCAACGGCGGTGAGCAACACGCGCATGGTCAACTGCCCCGCCAGCGCCAGCGTTGCGGCGCTGAAGACCGAGCCAAGCAGATAATAGCTCGCGTTAGTGGCGACAAAGGCGCGCGGCGGGTAACGGAGGCCGAGCAGATAGAGCGCAACCGGCGGTCCGCCCAGGCTGGTCGCACTGCGCAGCACGCCGGAGAGCGCGCCGACGCCGAGCGAGACGAGCAGCGGCCGGCGCGGCCCGCGGATCGCGACGCCGGCGAGCGTGATCAGAGTCGAAGTGATGATCACGGCGGCGACAAAGACGCGCAGTTGCGCGCCACTCGCCGCGACGAGCAGGAACGCACCGAGGGGCGCGCCGATCAGGCTCCCCGCCAGCAGCCCGCTGACGACGCGCCATCGCGCATCGCGCCCGAGTTCGACCACCGTCGGGATCGCCGCCACCGGGCCGAGGATCACGCTGACGGCGATAGTCTCCTTCACGTCCAGCACGAGCGAGAGCAGCGGCACGAAGACGAGCGCAAAGCCGAAGCCCGCCGCCGTCTGGCAGAGCGAGGCAAGCAGCGCACAGAGCACGACCGCCGCGATCAGCACCGCGCCCACCTCCCGGCGTTCGCTTCGACGCTCAATCCGGCACCGCCACGACCCGCTACGCTGAGGCGCGCACCAATCTCGACCGCGCGCCCACCGTCTCCACTTACTCCACCGTCACGGTCTTTGCCAGGTTGCGAGGCTGGTCCACGTCGAGGCCGCGCCAGACAGCGATGTGATAGGCCAGAAGCTGCAACGGGATCGTCGTGAGCACCGGTAGCAGCGCCTCCGGGGCGGGCGGCGTCCAGAGAATGTCATCGGCGCGCTCGCCCAGGCGCTCGTCGCCGTCCGTGCCGACCGCGAGCACGTAGCCCTCGCGCGCATGCACCTGCTCGATGTTGGAGATCATCTTGTCATAGAGCGCGTCGCGCGGCGCGAGCGCGATCACGGGCATGCTGCGCTCGATCAAGGCAATCGGGCCGTGCTTCATCTCGCCCGCGGGGTAGCCCTCCGCGTGGATGTAGCTCAGTTCCTTCATCTTGAGCGCGCCCTCCATCGCCACCGGATACTGCGCACCACGGCCGAGAAAGAGCGCCGATTGCATGTCGCGCAGCTTGCGCGCGAGCGGCTCTACCGCCGCGGCGCGGGCGAGCGTCTCGCCGGTCAACTGGGGCAGCCGCGCGAGGTCCGTCAGCAGGCCCGCAAGGCGCGGTTGATCCAGCACGCCACGCGTCTGTCCCAGCCAGCAGGCAAGCAGGTAGAGCGCGGCGATCGAGGCGGCATAGGTCTTCGTCGAGGCGACCGCGACCTCCGGGCCGCAGTTGGTGTAGACCGTGCCCTGCGCCACGCGCGTCGTCTGCGCGCCGGGCACGTTGCAGATCGTCACCTGGAGCGCGCCCGCGGCGGTCGCGGCGGCCATCGCCTCCAGCGTGTCCACGGTCTCACCGGACTGGCTGACCGAGACGACGAGCGTCTGCGCGTCCATCACCGCACCCCGATAGCGGAACTCGCTCGCGTTGTCGAATTCCGCCGGCAGGCGCGCGAACTGCTCGAAGAACCTGCGACTGATCATCAGGCTGTGCATGCTCGTGCCCATCCCCACCAGCACGACGCGCGTGAGGCGGCGCACCTGGGCGTCGGAGAGGTGCAGATCGGGCAGGTTGACCTCAGCCGGGTCGAGGCTGATCTTCGGCCGGATCGTGTTCGTGAGCGATTCGGGCTGCTCGAAGATCTCCTTCAGCATGAAATGCTTGTAGGCACCCTTGCGCGCCGCCAGCTCGTCATAGGAGACGGTCGTGATCTCCTTGGCGAGCGGCGCGCCGGCGGCGTCCACAAAGGTCGCGCCGTGCTCGTCAATGCGCACGAACTCCTGGTCGTAGAGGAAACTGAGGCGGCGCGTGTGCGGCAGGAGCGCGGCGAGGTCCGAGGCGAGCAGCATCGCGCCCGCCGCGTGGCCCACCACGACGCCGCCGGCGTTGCCGATCCGCGTCGCCACCAGTTCGCGCGGGCGGGCGCGGCTCATCGCGACGATCGCATGCGCACCCTGCAACCGCGCCGCCGCCGCCCGCAGCGCGTCCAAGAGCGTCTCGCCCGCGGCCATGCGCTCCTCGATCAGATGGGGGATGACCTCCGTATCGGTCTCGGAGACGAAGCGATGACCGCGCGCGCGCAATTCTTCGCGCAGGCTGACGAAGTTCTCAACGATCCCGTTGTGGATCACGACGGTCGCGCCGCTGCAATCGGTGTGCGGATGCGCGTTCGTGTCGTTCACCCGGCCGTGCGTCGCCCAGCGCGTGTGGCCGATCCCGCAGCTCCCGCTCACCGGCGCTTCGGCGTAGAGCGCGCGCAATTCGCCGATTTTGCCCGCGCTCTTGCGGATCTCCAACTGCTCGCCATCGGAGACCGCGATCCCCGCAGAGTCATAGCCGCGGTACTCCAGCCGCGCGAGCCCTTCCAAGAGGATCGGCCCCGCCGCTTCCGCTCCAACATAGGCGATGATGCCGCACATGGGGGCTGTCCTCCTCGGCCGCGCGCTGAGCAACCCGCGCATCCATGCTACGCGCAGCGTCCGACCTGCTCCACGCTCCACTCCGCATAACGCGGACAATCGCGGGACGTTGCGGCGGGGTTAGGCGCGCTCGAAGCGTTCCACATCCAGCACGAAGAGCACCGCACCACCCGCGCGCACTTCGATTGGTTCGTTGAGGAAGGGCAGTTCACCGGCAAGCGGCACGGCGCTGATTGCGAGGATTTCCGTGCGCACTGGACAGAGGCGGCGCACGAGCGCGACCACTTGATCAACTTCATCGGACGCAACACCGGAGAGGAGCGTCGTGTTCCCGCGCCGGAGGAAACCGCCCGTACTGCCGATCTTGGTTGCCGGGTGGCCGCGCTCGACCATCGCGCGCACCAGACCGTCGGCATCCGGGTCGGAGACAATGATCACCATCAGCTTCATACCGGAGCGCCCGCCTTCATGCCGCTCGCCACGGGTTGCCGCCGTCTCCCGTCGCCGCGCCGGCGCGTGTCCGGTGCGACGGGGCGGCGGACGCTCTGATGTGACACTGTCCAAACGTCTGCGGATCCGTTCAGCGTGGCAAATCATGGCGTCATTGTACCAGAAGGGATCAGGGATCAAGGCCACCGGGCCACCGCTCACCCCTCATCCCTCGCGCAGAGATCGGCGTGCTGCTAGAGTCTGGGTACCGCGCGCTATCTGACCGGAGGGCTGCATATGCCGGACGCCGCGATCCCACCGCAGGACTTCACGCTCCTGGACCGGCCCGAGGTACTGGGCGCGATGTTCTACCTGCGTCCCGACTTCTATCCGCCACCGTCCGGCGCCCGCGACCTGATGCTTCCGGTAGCGCCCGACGTCACCGTCCATGCCCGCTGGTATCCGCTGGGGCCGCTGGAGCCGGCCGTGCTCTTCTTCCACGGTAATGGCGAGGTGGTGAGCGAATACGACGAGATCGCCGCCATCTACCACCATTACGGCCTCTCCTTTTTTGCCGTTGAGTATCGCGGCTACGGCGGCAGTAGTGGCCGGCCGTCCTTCGGCGCGATGCTCGCGGACGCGCTCACGCTCTGCGATGCTTTCCACATGACGCTGGACGCGGACGGCTTCACCGGCCCGCGCCTCGTGATGGGCCGCTCGCTCGGCGCGCTCTCGGCGGTAGAAGTCGCGGCACGCCGGCCGGAGCGGTTTGCGGGTCTGATCCTGGAGTCCGGCACGGCCGGCTCGCGTGGGTGGTCCCGCCTGATGCGCCCCGGTGAGGACGCCGCTGCCTGGGATGCGCTCCGCGAGGGCCAGCTCGCCAAGCTGCGCGCGATCCGCCTGCCCCTGCTCAGCATCCACGGTGGCCGCGACGAGCTGATTCCGCTCGACACCGCAGTGGAAGTACAATCCCATATCGGCTCCGCCCAGAAGCACCTCGAAGTGATCCCCAGTGCAGGCCACAACGATCTGCTTGCCTTCGGCCTGGAGCAATACTTCGGCGCGCTCTCCGGCTTCGTGCGCCAATTTCGCTAGCGCGTGGCAGGGCGGATCACATGGATGATCGCGCGATCCGGAGTGAGGTAGCGGCGGACGACCGTTTGGATTTCGGCCGGAGTAACCGCCGCGAGGGCGGCGAGGTCTCGCTGGTCATCGCCGGGGAGGCCGAGCGCGGTGCGAGAGGCCAGCTCTGCCGCGCGTGTGAGCGCCGTCTCACGCCGGACGACCAGCTCGCCCGCGTACCGCTCGCGTAGGCGGGCGAGCGTGGCGCTGTCCAGCGGTTCACCCGCCAGCCGCGCGATCACGTCGAACAAGCGATCAATTGCCGCGTCCACGTTCGCTGGCTGCACGCGCGCGAACGCAAGCAACGCACCGACATCCACGAAGGTCAGCGCTGCCGCATCCACGTCACGCGCGAGACCGTGATCGCTGCGCACATCGGCAAAAAAGCGCCCGTCCGGACCGCTGAGGAGCAACGTGATCAGCTGGAGCGCGGCAAAGTCGTCCGAGGTTATGCCGGCGGTCGCGAACGCCATCAGCACGGTTGCCTGCTCGCCCCGGCCGGGGAACATGCGCCGCTCGCCAACGGTCGCCGCGGCGAGGCTCGGACGGATCGCGCGGTACGCCCCGGATGGCAGAGCGCCGAAGGCTTCTTCCGCCGCCGCGCGCACGCTGGCCAGCGTCACCGGGCCGGCGACCGCGAGCGTCATATTGCGCGCCGTGTAGGCAACGCGGTGGAGGGTGAGCAGATCGGGAAAGGTAACGGAGGCCAGCGATTCCTCCGTGCCCGTGCCGGGGCGACCCGCCGGGTGCTCCGGCCAGAGCACCGGCGCCAGGTCTGGGTCCACGTCCACCGCTGCGCCGCTGAGCGTCTCGTCCAGCGCCTCCACGGCGTCGGCCACGCCGAAGCGCGGGTTACGCACCAGTTCGCCCAGCGTGCCTACGGCCGTCGCCAGTTCGCCCGCGGGCACGAGCGCGGCGAAGCGCGTCAGGTCCGGGTCTACGCTATAATCCACACCCCCGCCCGTGCCGCGTACCGGGCCGAACAACTCCAGGGTTGACGGCCGGCTCACCGACCCGCCGGTCAGCATCCGCGCGAGCAAGGCCGTCTCCCCCTCGTGCCCCGGCGGATCGTCACGCGTACCGGCGCGCACGGCCAGCACCACGCCGATCCCCAGTGCTCCCGGGCGCTCCTCCACCACCAGCGTCAGGCCGTTCGCAAGGCGCTCGACCTGGATCGGTCCGGCGGCCCGCATTTCCGTCCGCGGCGCGAGCAGCAGGAGTGCGGCGAGCACCACGCCGAGCACAAGCGGGCGCGGCACACGTGACGCCTGATGCGCCAGGGTTCGGGTATCGCTCATTCTTGCACCAGCACGCTAAAGAGATCCGGGTCCAGGTATCTGCGTGCGACGCGCTGCACGTCGTCGGCGGTCACGGCCAGGATGCGCGCCGCGGCATGCTCCTCGGTCTGATAGACGCCGAGCGCGGTCTGTGAGGCCAACTGGGTCGCCTGAGCCGCACCCCGCTCGCTGCCCAGCAGCACACGGCCGGCGAGGAAGCGCGTCGCGGCCTGCACCTCCGCATCGCTGGTCCGCTCGGTCTGGAGTCGCCGTACCTGCGCCCGAATCACCTCCAATACCTGGTCCGCGCGCGACGGCGGCGCGATCCCGAAGGCCATCCAGGTGCCGGTGTCGCTGAGCTGGTTGATCAGCGTACCGCCTTGTGTCGCCGCGCGCGCATCGCGCAGTGCGTCTTCCATGCGTGTTCCCGGCACGTCCAGCACGGCGTCCATCACCTGGAGCGCCGCCGCATCCGCCGCGTCTAAACCAGGAATGCGCTGCCCAGCGATGATCACCGGCTCAAAGGGCGTGTACCCTTCCAAATGCACCCCTTCGACCGCCGGCGGTTGGGGCGCGCGTACACGCACCTGACCGGAGGGCAGCATCTCAAAGGCACGCGCTACGAGCGCCACCACCTCCGCGTGCGCCGCCGGCGAGACGACGGCCGCTACGATGTTGCGCGCGGTGTAGTGTTGCGCGCGATAGCGCAACAAGTCCGCACGGCTGATCGCCTCAACTGACTCCACACTGCCGCCCGCGTCCTGCGCCGCCGTGCCGATGAGCTGTTCCGCCAGCGTCTGCACCGCGATGCTCAGGCCGGTGCGTCGCTGGCCGCCGCGTAGCTCCTCTTGGACGACGCCGCGCTCGCGTTCCACTTCGGCCTCGGGGAAGCTGGAACGTGTGAGGATCTCCCCTAGCACCGCCACCGCAGCCGGTAACTTGGTCGCGGGAACGGTGACAAAGTAGGTGGTCGTCTCGGTACCCGTGCGCGCGTTGAGATCGCCGCCGGCGGCACTGATCTCCCCGAAAAGCGCCGCCGGGGTTGGGTATCGCGTGGTGCCGAGGAAGTGAATGTGCTCCAGCCAGTGTGAGCCGCCGCGCAACGAATCCGGTTCGTCACGTCCGCCCGCGCGCACGGCAACCGCGACGCTCGCCGTCTCTGTGCCCGGACGCTGGCGGCTGACCACGGTGAGACCGCTCGGGAGAATGGTGGTCTCAACCGCCGTCTCGCTCGCAGCGGTGGGCGCGGCGACAATCACCCATGAGAACGCGCAGAGCGCCAGCAGCGCGAGGCGGATCAGGGGATAAGATCGCGTCATGGGCGGCTCCTCGCTTGATGCGGGCATCAGTGCTCAGCGGCGCCCGGTGTCGCGGGAGCAGTGACCGTTCCCGCCCGTGATCACGATCGGATGTGCTTCAGTATAAGGTATCGGTGGTCAAGGCTTCGCGTGGTCAGGTAATCACGCCCGCGACCCCGCTGCCCACGCGCGATGGGCGCAGAGCTTGACAGACAGGACGGTTCAGGGCATTGTTGGCAACGAGGTACGAGAGCCGGAGGAGACCATGGCAACAACTGTGACAGCCGTCACCATTTCCGCTGTCCTTTCCACAGCGGTCATCGCGTCTATGGGGCTAATGGTGGTTCTATGTTTGATGGGGTTTCTCGTCACCAAAGAACTGACCAGCTTTAGCAGCCATGGAGCTGTTCGGACGTTCTCCCGTGTTACCAGCACGGCGATCGTTCCCCTGACCCTGGCGTTCGGTGCGCTCCTTATCGTGCGCGCGATGGCCTTCTGGTAGGCAGCCCGCGTTGGGCGCACGGCTTCGGCCGTAGGCTACATACAAAGAGGTGCCGGGGACGAAAGTTCTCGGTGCCTCTTTTGCATGTCCGCGACCGTGGCAGACCACAATCCGGCAAACCTGCCTCTTCCGCTGCGCTAGACTTGATTGAGGACCAAACGGCGACACGCTCAGTGGTGCGTGCCCCGCCTTCGGTCTGCATCACTCCGGCCGGCGTTGTTTGATGAAATCACCGACAGTCATGCGTCCCGTCCCGACAACCACGCCGCGCGTCTCATCGCGACGGTCGCGTTGGCTGCGCGTGGGTGGTGCCGCGCTCGCGCTGGCGCTGATTGTCGCCACGCTCGTCGCCTGGGATACGCTCGCATTGCGACGCGACCTCAACCGCGCGCGGGCAGCGTTCGACCAGGCACTCGCTATAACCGACCCGGTGGTCACCAACCCAGCCTCATTCCGCGATGCCGCCGCCGTGGTGGAGGCCGCGTCATTCCATCTTTTGGTGGCAGAGTCAGCGCTTGCCTCGGCCGAGCGGCGCACCGCACGCCTCGGCCCGCTGCTCTGGGCAGGGTCGCTCTTACCTGGCTGGCCGCGAGGACTGGGCGAGGTGGCGCCGCTCGTGGAGACGGCGCACGACCTCGCCCGCGCCGGCGTTGCGCTGAGCGAAGGCTTGACCAGCCTCTCGGCGCGGCTTGATCAGCCTGCCACGCCGGATACACCCGCGTCGCTGCGCTTTGTCGCCGGGTTGTCCACGGCGGAGGCGGACTTTCAGCGTGCGCTGGCCTTTGTGGATCGCGCGATCACCTCTCGGCAAGCGGTCGCGAGTGAGCGCCTGCGCGGTCCGCTTGCTCCCGCCGCGCGCGCGCTCGCTACCCTGGACGGCCGCTTCGCCGCGGCGCGGGACGACCTCGCGCTGCTAGCGCAACTCCCCGCGGCCACACGCGCGTTGCTGGGCATGGATGGCCCGCGTACCTACCTCGTCCTGGGCCAGGATTCGGCCGAGCTACGGCCCACGGGCGGCTTCATCGGCCTCGTAGGACTGCTGAAGGTGGACGCCGGCCGGATTACAAGCCAGGAATTCCGTGGCAGTTATACGTTTGACAATCCCGCACGCGGCTTTGACCCTCTCCCGGCGCCGATGGCGGCGCACATGGGCGGCGGCGGCTGGACGCTGCGCGATGCAAACTGGTCCCCAGACTTCCCCACCAGCGCCCTGAAGGCGGAAGCGTTGCTGCGACAGCAGCAGGACATCTCCGTGGACGGTGTGATCGCGTTCACGAACTACACGGTCAGTATGCTGCTTGATGCGCTCGGCCCGCTCAGTCTTGAGGGCTTCGCGCAGCCGCTCACGGGCAGTAACTGGTATGAGCAGGTGATTGACCGGATCTACTATATCAATCCAAACCAGTCCGCCCCGCGCGAGCAGGCAGAGCGCTCCAAGGGTGAGGTCCTCTCACCACTGTTGCGGGCGATCATTGACCGGATGCAGCAGATGAGCGTGGACGAGCTGCCCCGCCTGGTGACGACGTTGCAGAAGGCGGCGGAACAGCGCGAGTTGCTCGTTTATATGCACGATCCCGCCGCGAACGGTCTCGCGCGGCGCAGTGGTGCCGATGGTCGCCTGGTGCCACCGGAGGGCGGCGATGTGCTGGCGGTGGTAGACGCCAACCTATCATTTTCCAAGGCTGGCCCCTATGTGCGTCAGCGAACGGTCTACGAGGTCTGGCTCAACGAACGCGGCGTCGCCGAGCAGAGCCGCCTGAGCGTGGCCTACGAGAACACGGTGCCGCCGGCACTGCACACGCGCGTCTGGGGGGTCGAGTGGGACGCGCTCAAGCAGGATGTACGCGGCAACGACGGTGTCTACGGGACCTATACGCGCGTCTACATTCCGCGCAACAGCCGCCTCTTGGCGCTGGACACACCGCCGCCGCTCCTGGGAAGCGACCTCGGCTTCACCACGCTCGAGCGATACCACAGCATCGCCGCAGGTTCAAACTTCGGTTTGAGCTACGGCTACCAAATCCCGACCGACCTCAACCGCCCCGGCAGCTATCGCCTGCGTGTCTTCAAACAGCCGGGCACAATGGGCTATAACCTTGAGATCCGTGTCCATCTTCCCGCTGGCGTCGAGGCGGACACGAATCTCGCGGTCACACGCGAAGGCGATGCGCTCGTCTACCGCGGCACGCTCCACGGCAACCTCGACTTTGCCCTCACGCTCCGCTAGCGCACCTACGGCGCAACCCCGGCGAGCTGGCGATAGAGCTGGCCGAGACGGTTGATTGGGGAGTCGGCGGCGAGGCCGTCCATGAAGGTAATGCCGCCCCAGACGGAATTAAAGGTCTCCGTGGTCGAAGTGGAGATGCCCGCGACGAACCAGCGTTCGATCCGCAGATCGACCGCGTTCGCGTTCAACCAGCCGAAGAGCGTGCGCATGTAGTTCTCAACGTGGTCATAGTCGAACTCGCCCTTCGGCGAGATGCGGCCGTCCTTCTGCTCAAAGCCCGGATAGCCCCAGTGAATGCCGATTTCGGAGACCCACATCGGCTTCCCAGCTAGCTGGGCGTCTGCATCAAGGAATGCGCGCATGCCGGAGATCTGGTCAATCGCGCGGGTCGCGTTGCCTTGCGGCAGCGACTCCCAGTCCAGATCGTAGGCGTGGACCGCGTAGACATCGAGCGGCGGTTCCTGCCTGAAGCGCGCGCGATAGGCGTCCACGAACTGACTTGTCCACTCCGCGCCCGAAGGAAAGTCACCCTTGCAGCCCGCACACTTGAAGGTCCAATTGAGCACGTTCGGCCCGACCAGCCGCGCCGTGGGATCCGCTTTCTTGATCTGCGCGGCGAAGCTGTTGAGGCCAATCGCGTACGCGTCCGGCGTCATCGTTTCAAAGTGACCAGAGCCATCGTCCGTGACGTTCGGCTCATTCCCCATCAGCCAGGCGATACCGGGAAACTTCTTCGTGATCGTGAGGATGTCCTGCTCGGGGAGCGGCTTCTACAGCGAGACGATGATGCCGAACTTTGACCCCGGCGGATTGTTTCCCGTATGCCCGGACTTATCGCCCACACCGAGCGCCCAGTAGACCGCATTGAAGGAGATCCACCACTCCAGCCCCATCGCCTGGACC
>Ga0136611_10002689_pt1 | contig 12404 bp, 7 predicted proteins | sample AntDrymUQ2232306_2_FD_106645 | JGI IMG/M metagenome (GOLD analysis project Ga0136611, IMG submission 106645) | Polar desert sand microbial communities from Dry Valleys, Antarctica - metaG UQ223 (23.06) | ecosystem: Environmental > Terrestrial > Soil > Desert | place: Antarctica: Dry Valley... | reverse complement strand
TACTCACCGATTTCTCCACGCCGCGCCGCCGCATACCAGAGTTTGAAATGGTGCAGAACCAGATCATGGATCACGACAACGCCCGGGATTTTGCGGGCAGCTTCGTAGATCTCGGCGTGGACCGGGCTGTTGCCCATATGGTAGAGGATCGCGTCATACGCGCGCTCGGCATGCAGCCGTGGAAGTCGCTCGAGTGGCTGGACGGCGAGATGCCGCCGTATTCGCGAATTGGACGGCTCAACGCCGCGACTCACGAACACCGTTATCTCAGCATATTGACTGAGGTAGGGCAGCAGTTCCTCGCTGTAGTCGGAGATGCCCGATGGCTGAGGATTCAGCGGCGAGCAGTAGGCGATCCGCTTCGCCTCCATCAGGTTACGCGGTCGACCATGACGCTGTGGGCTTTGAGTTCGAGCTGGTCGTCAAGTGGCTCCAACCGGAAATCTGGTCCGTAGCGCCGGCGCAATGCAAGCTCGATCAGATGGTCGGCAAAATGGGGATTTTTCGGGAGCAGCGAGCCATGCATGTAGCAGCCATGCACGTTACGACGAATCGCGCCTTCTGTGCCATCCTGGCCGTTGTTGCCAAAGCCACGCACGACGCGGCCCAATGGCTTGACTCCCGGCCCGAGGTAGGTGCGGCCGCTATGGTTTTCAAAACCGACGAGGCGGGCGGGACTGCCTGGACCGGCTTCGGCCCAATCGACGACGATATTGCCGATCAGGCGCCGATCGCCGCCGACGGTATGCACATCGAGCGCGCCGATGCCGGGCAGCTTCTCTCCGGTGTGCGTGAGGAAATAATGGCCCAGCAGTTGATATCCTCCACATATTGCCAGGACAACCAGGTCGTCCTCGATCGCCGCGCTTAAGCCGGCAGCCTGGCGTTGCACGAAATCGTCGGCAATTAACGTCTGGCCGCTGTCCTGACCACCGCCAAAGAACGCCAGGTCGTAACCGTGCCAGTCGACGGACGTTCCCGGCTGGATGCCGTCCACCTGTGCTCGGATCGAGCGCCACTGAGCACGCTGGCCCAGCGTCAAGATATTGCCCCGATCACCATAAATGTTCATCTGATCAGGGTACAGATGCGCGATGCGTAGTTCGTGCATGGCTCAGGCTCCACCTTGCGGCGCCGGCGCCTCTTCGCCGAGGGTCGGCTCGATCTCATCTGCCGGACTTTCTTCATCCGTGGCGGCAACCATCGGCAACGCAATCCCAAACAGGCTGCCCTGATCTTCTTCGCTGTCGACCCACATCACCCCGCCATGCCGCTGAATAATCTCACGCGAGATATAGAGGCCCAGACCCATGCCGCTGACCCGGCCCTTGGCGTTCTCGGCCCGAAAGAAGCGCTCGAAAAGATGCTCGCGCTCATTCCGTGGAATGCCAATACCATGATCTTGAACGGTCACGACACACCAATCCTCGGGCAGGGCCGGCGCGTCGTTGGCTTCCGCGAAGCGCGAGCTCTGGCCCACTGTTACCTCTACATCACCACCGTCGGGGCTGTATTTGATCGCGTTGCCGACCAGGTTGCTCAGAACCTGCTCGACGCGGAATTCATCGATCGGCGCGTGTAAAGGCACATCAAGCACATCAAGCCGAATATGATGCTCGGACGTCGTGGTCTGGCTGTCCGCGACGACATCCTGGACGAGCCGTACCAGGTCGGTCATCTGCGGCTCGATCGAGAAACGGTTGATCCCGATATGCGAAACGTCGCGCAATTGGTCCAGCAGCATCGTCATACGCGTGACTTGCTGCTGGATCACCTCGACGGCTTTGACAGCGCCTTCCAGGTTTGAATCCTTACGCGCGCGGCGCGCAAGCAGCCCGGCATACCCTTTGATCGACGCGAGCGGGTTCTTCAACTCGTGGCTGATAACAGAAATAAACTCATCCTTCTCGTTGTCGATCGCTTGCAACTGTTGGCGCTGACGATCCGTCTCCTCGAACAACCGCGCGTTCTGAACCGATGCCGCCGCCGCGCTGGCCAGGGTCGCGAGGAATGTAATGTCATTCTTCGAGAAATCGCGCGAACGTGTTGTCGCTAGCTGGAGCAGACCGACGACCTCGTCGCGATGGATCAGTGGCAGCATAATCGCCGTCTTTAGGGCTTCGCCATACGGATGCACTGGGCCATACAGCTTGGCGAGCGTGCCATGGAGCACCTCACGACCATAGATCGCATTGCAAAAGGCCTCCTCGTCCGCACACTCAATCAACTGCCGAGCGGCGGAATGTTCAGCCGGGTAGCCAACCTCGGTCAGGCATTCGAGCGTGTCCTCGCGCGTGAGCCAGATGCCACCGGCCTGTACGCCGGCAGCCATTACCGCGCCGTCGACCAGGCGCTGGCCGACCTTACCCAGATCGAGGGTGCTGGCGCCGGCCTGGATCACATCCAGCACCGCCCGTAACTGCGTGTTCGCGGTTATCAACTCATCCTGCGCCTGTTTGGCGCGAAGCAGGGCGCGGATACGCGCTAATAACTCGCTGTTATTAATCGGCTGCGTCAGGTACTCGTCGGCGCCCAGGTTAAGCCCCTGGATCTTCATGCGCTGATCGGGAGCATTCGCGGTGAGCAGCACCACCGGGATTGGCCGCGTGGCAACCTCTTCGCGCAACCGACGCACAACTTCGAAGCCATCCATGCCGGGCATCATGACATCCAGCAGGATCAGATCCGGCTGATTGTGTCGCGCCAGATCGAGGGCCACCTCGCCGCGCTCGGCCTCAAGCACCTGATAGCCATTGCCCCTGAGAAGCCGTTCGAGCACATACAGATTATCAGGCTGATCGTCCACGATCAGAATTGTCGCCATGCTACGCTCCTCTCAGGTAGTATTCGACCAGGCGCATCAGTTCTCGGGTATTGATCGGCTTCGCCACGTAATCGGTGCAACCTGCCTGGAGCGTCCGCTCGCGATCACCAGGCATACTATGGGCGGTGACGGCGATCACGGGCAGACCCGCCAACCCCGGCAGATCCCGTAAGGCGCGCACCGTACTATAGCCGTCAACACCCGGCATCTGCATGTCCATGAGCACCAGGTCGAATGGCGTTGTCGCGAGCACGCCGAGCGCGTCATCGCCCGACATCGCTTGTTGCACGGCATACCCGTGATGCGTCAATAGCCGATCCATAACATACATATTATCGGGATTGTCTTCAACCACCAGAATACACTTCGGTGTGACGGGAGCCGTACTCATACCTGAACGCATCGCGCACGACTCACGAGCTGATCGCGGACCTCGGCCAGCAGGGTCTCGCGTTGAGACGGGCCCTTTCGGATGATCGCCGCAATGCGACTGTTGAGTCGCACACGGTCTTCCGGCAAAATTTCCTTGGCCGTAATGATCAGCACAGGCACGCCGCGCAGATGCGGACGATGCTTGATCTGGTCGAGAACTTCCATGCCGTCCATTCCAGGCATCATCAGATCCAGCGTAATCAGATCGGGCGTATGGTCAGCCAGCCATTCGAGCGCTTCCGTGCCTGACGCAAAGGCGGTAACCTCGAGTCCGGCTTCGCCAAGCACCATTGCAAGCACCCGTTGCTCAACCAGGTCATCTTCGACCACAAGCACATGCTGAACCGGCGCATTGGCGCGCAATTGTGCCAGCCGCTCCAACAGCACTTTGCGCGAAACCGGCTTGACGAGGTATTCAGCAGCGCCCAGGCTATAGCCGAGTTGACGATTATCCAACATTGATACGACGATGATCGGGATGTCGGCTGTCGCGGGATCGTCTTTCAGCGTCTGGATGACCTCCCAACCATCTGTGCCCGGCAGCATGATGTCGAGTGTGATAGCGAATGGACGGAGGGCGCGCGCCTGTTCAATCGCCGCGTCCCCTGTGCGGGCCACAGCAATTTCGAAGCCATCGTCACGCAGATACTTCTCTAGAATGTAGATAACTTCGGGATCGTCATCCACCACCAATACAAGCGGCTTTTCCGTGGCACGATAGCGCGGCAACTCGGTGGAAGGACCTGCCGGCATCGGCAAAGCCGGCATGAACGGCTCAATCTCCCGCGCAGGCTCGGCAAGCTCGACCGGGAGACTCACCGTGAAGGTCGAGCCTTTGCCCGGCTGACTTTCCAGCGCCACGTCGCCGCCCAACATTGCCACCAGACGGCGCACGATAGCAAGGCCAAGCCCAGTCCCCTCGTGCCGTCGCGACAATGAGCCGTCGATCTGGCGGAACTCCTGCCAAATATCGACTTGATCCTGAGGAGCGATCCCGATGCCGGTATCGGTGACCGCAAAGCTAATCCAGGGTTGTCCATCACCGCCATCCGCGACCCCGGATTGTGCAGACAGCGTGACCGAGCCATGCTCAGTAAACTTGACCGCGTTCGACAGCAGATTCAGCAAAATCTGCTTAAGCTTGCCTTCATCCGAGTGCATACGGGGCAACGCAGGCGGCAACTCGACGCGCAACTCAATGCCTTTTTCGGCGACCAACGGAGCCATCATGGTCCGCACAGTCTGCGCCAGCATGGCTGGGTTGAACGGAGCAGGCAGCAATTCCAACTTACCCGACTCGATCTTGGAAAGGTCGAGAATATCGTTGATCAGCCCCAGGAGATTATGCGCGTTCCGCTCGATGATCGACACCTGCTTCGCTTGCTCGGCGTTGAGCTCGCCGTCCAATCGATCAGCGAGGATCTGCGATAAAGCCAAGATCGAATTGAGCGGTGTCCGAAGTTCGTGACTCATATTCGCGACGAATTCGGATTTGAGCCGGTTAGCGCGCTCGACCTCGTGGTTCTTCTCCTGGAGTTCGATTGCGCGGTGAGCCACAAGATCGCGCTCGGCACTTAACTCACCGAGCAATCGCGCGTTTTCGATCGCGACTGAAGCATACGCCGCAAGCGCCGTCGCCAACTCGATCTCCTCGGCGCGAATGGTATGCGGCCGGCGGAAAGCGACGATCAGCGCGCCAACCGCTCTATCTTTCCGAAACAATGGAACACTTAGCGAGGCTTTCATCCCTTCGGCTTGATGCACCGGAAACTCCTCGACAGGGAACGCTCCATTCTCGCCAAAGTTCTCGATAATGACTGGCTCGCGCAGGTCGATCGTGCGGCCGGCCGTGCCCTTGTGCGGCGCAAAGACCATCGTTCGGGCCGCCTCGGACGTTGCGCCGTCGATCGCGGCCCATTTGGTTGAGCCGGCGGCATCGACGATGGTCGCAACAGCGCTATAATCAGCTCGCAGCAGCCGGCGCGCTCGCTGGCAGACAAGATCAAGCAGGGTTTGAAGCTCGTGCTGGGCAGCCAGCTCACGGCCCATCTCCTGCAACGTCGTGCTGCGCTCCAGGAGCCGCGCCAGGTTGGCGTTACTCTCCCCGAGCTCTTCGCGCTGACGCTGGGTCTCGTCAAAAGCACGCGCGTTGATCAGCGCCGTCGCTAGCTGAGAAGCGGTAAGCTGCAATTGTTGGATTTCGGCGTCACCAAGCATGTTGATGCTCGCGACCACCAGCACGCCCAGGATCTCGTCGCCGAAGCGGAGCGGCAGGTTGACAACACTCCGGGGTGGCCCGACACCCACACCGCTGTGGATTCTGTAGGGTGTGTCGAACGGCAGATCGATCACCGCCAGGACGCGATTTTGCTGCACTGCCGCGCCAGGAAGCCCTTCCCCGAGGCGAAGCGGTTGCAGGAGATCAGCGCTGAGGCCGACCAGACCGGACGGATGCAATGTGCCTTCGACGAGCGTGTACACAACGCCGGCCTGTGCGCCGACACTGTCGACGATGGCAGGCAGCGCCTCGTCGATCAGCGGCTTGAGCTGAACCGGACCGTTGAGCGCGCTAATAACTCTGGTATACCCTTGCTGCCGATCTTGCCGAACTTGCAACTGGTTCGCGAAAACGCCGACACGGCGCACCAGGGATATGCCATAGACCAGGCTGAAGATGGTGGCGAGGCTCAGCAACCCAAGCGTGACCTCGCTGATCGTGGTCAAACGGTTGAGGGTCAGCGCCAGTGCGCGGTCGCGGGCATCTGTCTCCGTGATCAACGCGTCATAGCGCGCTTGAAACTCATCGAACAGACGCTTGTCGCGCTGCACCAACGCCTCCGTTTCGCCGGCTGTCGCGGGCCGAGCATCCGGACGTTGCTCGAGTTCGGGGTCAATCACAAGTCGCCATTCGTCTGTGATTGTACTCAGTTGATTGACCTGCGTGAGCGCGTCTGGCGCGACTACCGGCGCAAGCCGCTGCAGATCGGACCACACAACAGGTAGTTCGCGCTGACCTCGCACGTAGAGATCGAGGAATGTGGTATCCCGCGTGACCAGATAGCCGCGCGAACTGGTCTGCATCCCACGCAGTTGACCATACGCTTCTCGCAAAGCTACCGAAAATGCTCCAACGTCGCGCGTCTGGCGTCGATTGTCTACACGCGCGCCATTGGTAATGATCGCGGCGACAAGCAAAGCCGCAACAATCAGGCCTGCCGAAATGAGTATGGCCAGGCTCTGTCGAGTTCGACGATTGCTCCAAAGGGGCATGCTATGTGTCGGCGCTTGTAGCATTAAGATCTTGGCTGGCGTCAGAATACGCGAGGGTTATGGAATAACCAGTACACGGACATAGAGTATACCATACAGGCACATTGCCAAAGCTTTGGAGGGAGCAAGGTCCACGCACCGCTTGACATTCTCCCCGGTCTCCGTGTATAGTCGTCCTATGCACTTAAACGTTTAAGTAGATGAAAGCATGGCGACGATCAAGCAGGTAGCAACAGCAGCAGGCGTGCAGCCGGCAACCGTCTCGTATGTGATGAACGGCACCGGCTCGGTTTCCGCAGCGACACGGGAACGCGTGCTCGCGGCTGCTGCGGCCCTCGACTACGCTCCCTCGTATCTTGGGCGCTCGCTCCAACGGCAGCGGAGCCATACACTCGGGCTGGCGTTGCCTTCCAGAGGCATGGATGAGCGCGTCGCCACGCTGCTGAGTGGCGTAGCAGAGGGCGCGGCGGCGGCGGGCTACGATCTGCTGTTGGCCGCTAGCGGCAAGCGGAGTGAGATCGAGACCTACCGCGAACTCCATCGCTCCAGGCGCGTCGACGGCCTGATTCTGCTTGACGTTCGGCAGTACGACGAACGCGTCGCGGCGGCGCGCGCGCTGGGCATCCCCTACGTCTGCGCGGGCCAGCCGGGCGACGATAGTCCGTTTGTCGCGCTTGATGTCGAGGCGGCGACCGTCGAGGCGCTCGCGCACTTGATCGTGTTGGGCCACGAGCGGATCGGGCTGCTCACGCCGCCCCTTGAGCTCGCATTGGCCACCGAGCAAGACGCCGGCTACCGCGCAGCACTGGCGGAGGCGGGCATCGCCTTCGACGCGGGACTTGTCGTCGAAGCAGGCAGCAGCGAAGGTGAGGGCTACGCGGCCGCGAGTGATCTGCTGTCGGCGCCCACACCGCCTAGCGCAATCCTGGCAGGTTCGGCGGCATTAGCGTTTGGGACAATGCACGCCGCGCATGACGCCGGGCTTCGCATCGGCGCGGATCTGGCGCTGATCGTTTTTGACGATCCGCCTTCCGCCGCTCATGTTGTCCCCGCCCTCACTGCGGTGCGGCAACCGACGTTCGAGGTTGGACGCGAGCTGGCCGGCCAGCTTGTGGGCGTGATTGAGGGACAGGAACGGCCGCGGTCGGTCTTGCTTCAGTCACAGTTGATCGTCCGCAGGTCATGCGGACATGCGGTTCAGCCCGGCTAGAAACGTTGGCGCGGGCTCGCCTGGGGCGAGCAACGCATCTTTTGGAGGAAGCAATGGCAAGCATCAAGTTCGAGCACGTCGAGAAGTACTTCGGCAACGTTCACGTCTTGAAAGACATGAACATTGATGTCGCGGATCGGGAATTCCTGGTGCTGGTTGGGCCGTCCGGCTGTGGCAAAACAACCGCGCTGCGGCTGCTGGCAGGGCTGGAAGAGATCAGCGACGGGTCAATCTATATCGGCGACCGGCGCGTCAACGATGTCGCTCCAAAGGATCGCGATATCGCCATGGTGTTTCAGAGCTATGCGCTGTATCCACATATGTCGGTCTATGACAACATGGCCTTTGGCCTAAAACTCCGTAAAACGCCCAAGGCCGAGATCGACCAGCGCGTCAAGCAGGCTGCGGATATGCTCTCGATCGCCCAGTATCTCGACCGCAAGCCAAAAGCGCTCTCCGGCGGACAGCGCCAGCGCGTGGCGTTGGGTCGAGCCGTCGTGCGCAACCCGGCGGTCTTCCTGATGGACGAGCCGCTCTCGAACCTGGACGCCAAGCTGCGTGTGCAGACGCGCTCCGAGATCAGCAAGCTGCACCAAAGGCTGGGCACGACCTTTATCTATGTGACACACGACCAGGTCGAGGCCATGACCATGGGCACGCGCATCGCGGTTATGCGCGATGGCATCATGCAACAGCTCGACGCGCCGCAGACACTCTACGACCGGCCAACGAACATGTTCGTCGCGGGCTTCATCGGCTCGCCCTCAATGAACTTCTTCGAGGCGACCCTGGTGCGCGGCGACGGCGGTTTGCAGGTCGACACCGGCAGCTTCCGGGTGCCGGTGCCGTCCGACAAGCAGGCCGACCTCGGCAAGTACATCGACCGTCCAGTCTACTTCGGCATCCGGCCGGAGGATATTCACGACGCGCGCTATGTGCGCAGCGGCGTAGACGCCACTCGGCCAATGCAAACGACAGTAACCGTGACCGAGCCGATGGGCCATGAAGTGAATGCCCTGGTCGAAGTCGGCGGCAAAGAGTTCACGGGGCGGCTCGACCCACGCACGGGAGCGCGCGCCGGTCAGCCGCTGGAGATCGTCATGGATACCGGACGCATGCATGTGTTCGACCGCGAAACCGAGACTGCGCTGGTCTAGTCCGAACACGTTTCAAGTAACGGAACGGACTAACCGCTGCCCAGAGGGCACCCCGCCAAGACCGCCAAGAACGAAGAATCTTAAGAGTCTTGGCGGTCTTGGCGGTTGAATCGTATACTGCAATCCATAGAACAAATGAGCGCTACTACAGGCACTCGTAGTAGCGTTGGGAGACGATCTGCGGTATAATGAACTACTCCAAGAACAGACTTTCGTAACTCGTAAAGGCGGATCGACAGTATGCCACCCTTCAAGGTACACGCTCCTTATCACCCAACCGGAGATCAGCCTGCTGCCATTGCACAGTTGGTGGAGGGTATTGAGAAGGGCGCGCGCCTCCAAACGCTGCTGGGAGCTACGGGCACCGGCAAGACGGCCGTAGCAGCGTGGATGATCGAGAAGCTCCAGCGCCCGACGCTCGTTATGTGCCATAACAAGTTGCTCGCGGCGCAGTTATATACCGAGTTCAAGGAATTCTTTCCCGACAACGCGGTCTCCTATTTTGTTTCCTACTACGATATGTACACGCCCGAGGCATATGTGCCTTCCAAGGATCTGTACATTGAAAAGGAAGCACAGATCAACGAGGAGATCGACCGCCTCCGGCATGAAGCGACCCAATCGCTGCTAGCGCGTCGCGACGTGGTGATCGTCGCCTCGGTTTCAGCGATCTATGGCCTGGGCTCGCCGGTAGATTACGGCATGGTCAAGCTCGAGATTCGCGCGGGCGAGGTGCGCAATCGCGACAAGGTATTGCGCCAGCTGATCGATCTCCAGTTCCAGCGCAACGATATCGACTTTCACCGCGGCACGTTCCGGGTGCGCGGCGATACGCTTGAAATCTTTCCAGCCAATGCCGAGAGCGCGTACCGCGTCGAGTTCTGGGGTGACGAGATTGAACGCATCGTCGAAGTCGACCCACTGACCGGCGAGCTGCTCGCGGAAAAGCGGGTCATCGATATCTTCCCGGCTAAGCACTTTATCACGACGCGCGAAAAGATGTTGCAGGCGATGCAGGATATTCAGGCCGAGCTTGGCCAGCAATTGAGCGCGCTCGAAGCAGATGGCAAGGCGCTCGAAGCAGCGCGGCTCAAGCAGCGCACGCTCTATGATCTCGAGATGATGGGCGAGATGGGCTATTGCTCCGGGATCGAGAATTATTCGCGGCACATGGATCGTCGCGCCGAGGGCCAGACGCCCTGGACGCTGATGGATTACTTTCCGGATGACTTTCTGCTGTTTGTCGATGAATCGCATATCAGCGTGCCGCAGATCGGCGGCATGTATAAGGGCGACCGCAGCCGCAAACAAACGCTGGTCGAGTTTGGGTTCCGGCTGCCTTCGGCGCTGGATAACCGTCCCTTGCGTTTCGAGGAGTGGGAGCAGCACGTGCACCAAGCCGTGTTCGTCTCGGCCACACCCGGACCGTATGAGTTGGCGCACTCCGAGCAGGTCGTCGAGCAAATTATTCGCCCGACCGGGCTGGTCGATCCGGTGATCCATGTGCGCAAGCCGAAGGGGCAGATCGACGATCTGGTGGGCGAAATCAAGGCGCGGGTGGAGCGCGGAGAGCGCGCGCTGGTAACGACGCTTACCAAGCGTATGGCCGAGGATCTGGCCGATTACCTCAAAGAGATGGGCATTCGCACGCAATATGTACACGCCGACATCGATACCATTGAACGCGTGGAGATCCTGCGCGATCTGCGCCTGGGGATCTACGATGTCGTGGTCGGCATCAATTTGCTCCGCGAAGGTCTGGATCTGCCCGAAGTTTCGCTGGTCGCGATCCTGGACGCCGACAAAGAAGGGTATTTGCGCTCGGCCACAGCCTTGATTCAGGTAACGGGACGGGCAGCGCGGCACCTGGAGGGGACGGTGATTATGTATGCCGAACGGATCACCAACTCCATGGACGCGGCAATCAAGGAGACGCAGCGCCGGCGCGATATCCAGATCCATCACAACAAGCTCCACGGCATCGAGCCGCGCAGCATTGTGAAGCAAGTGCGCGACCTGACCAACCAGATCAGGAAGGTAGCCGAGGAACAGGCGCCGTATCTTGCCGGGGCGAATGGCACGCATGTTGCGATCCCCAAGGACGAGCTGATGCGCATGATCAAAGAGGTCGAGAAGCAGATGAAAGACGCTGCCAAGAACCTCGAGTTCGAAAAGGCAGCCATGCTGCGCGATCAGGTCGTCGAATTGCGGCGGACCTTGGCCCTGGAAGACACATCCGCGCTGTTGGAAAGTGTCAGCGACCATCACCGCGATCGGGGAACCGGCGAACAATCGGTTGTGTACGCCATCGCGCCACCGTCCAGCGCGCCGAAACGGGCCGGACGGAGCAAGCGACGCTAACATCGTCGCAACGTATTGGGCGCGCCCTACGTATATCATCACGAGCGCGTAGCGATTACATAGGATCATTGGCGGTTGTAGTTCGGAGAGATAACCTGTAAACTAAAGACCAACGCAGCGCCGCAGAGGTGAGAGGAAGGTCTAACGTGGCAGTCCAGGTATGGATCGGCGAGAAACCCGAAAATCCAAACGAGCGCAAGGCGATCATCGCGCTAGCCAGTGGTCTTGACCGGCTTGAAGGCCTGTACGTCATGCTGGCAAATTTTAGCGTCGGTGGTCACACGATCGACCTGGTCATCCTGAAACGTGATGCGATCTTTATCCTGGAGCTTAAGCATTGCGATGGCCGCATCTACGGTGGCGTCAATGGGCCGTGGAAGGTTGTCAGCCGCGGCGGCTCGACCAAGCACCTGAATCCGGGCCGCAAGAATCCGTATAATCAGGTTATCTCCTACTTCTACAGCTTCACCAACTTCCTTAACGATCATAAGTCCGAGATAGTATCGAACCAGAAAGCGCCCGATGTCGACTTCCGCTCCGCGAAGCGCGTCGTTGTCGTCGTTCCATCGCTCGAAGCGGGCTCCGAGATCGAGCTTGACTGGAAGGTCCAGGTCAAGGGGCTTGACGAGCTGCCGACCTATCTGGTCGTCGAGCGTTCAGCTGGCCTTGATCTTTCGGACCAATCGCTGGAACGCATTCCCAAGCTGTTGCGCTGCACACCTTGGCAAGAGCTCAATGACCTGATCAAGGGTGTGTTGCCGGCATGGGAAACGACGCCCAGCGATCCTTCCGAGGTCGTGACCGCTCCAGTGGCCGCGCCAGTGAGCCTGCCTACCCCGCTGGAGCAGCCCCCGCGCTCGGTCCGGCAGCGTGTCCAAAGCTGGCTTGCGGGCGCTGCTACTGCCTTTGCCGTCGCAACCCTAATTTATGCTGTCGCGGTCCAGCCGCCGGCTCCTGCTGATCCAGCGGTCGCCAAAAGCGCGGACCCGAGCGCGACGGTCGCGCCGATTCCAACGATTCCTGAAGCCGGCATGTCCCCTGATGTCAGCAATGGCGTGGCGGAGATCCACGAGCCGGTTGGGCGTCGATGGGATGATGACGGCAAGAAATGGCTGTACGAGCGCCCCGAAGACGCCGAGATGCTCGTCAC